>JAABUP010001232.1_pt1 | contig 54001 bp, 44 predicted proteins | sample 5559201 | NCBI WGS metagenome assembly JAABUP01 (sample SAMN10711887, study PRJNA513373) | rock metagenome | isolation source: Antarctica rocks | place: Antarctica | reverse complement strand
ATCTGCCAATGCCTGTTTGCCTCACACTTTAGGGTCGCATGCACTCTGCTGCCCAGCACAGGTCTTTGGATGACAGACTTCAAGTCTAGAATCAGAAACGCTATGGCTTGCTCAAAGTCTTAGCACTTGACCTTCCAAAGACACAACAAGAGGCATAACTGCTGCTGATCCATTTCGTGTCTGTTCCAGATTATGTGGTTCAAGACGCACGGGTGTTCACTCTCCTCACCACTCTGCCACACACTCAGATCAGCAGCTACAGTACTCCAGAGTCCTTCTCCTCACGCAGCGCTGTCTTCAGTCTCAGCACTACCGACAACAGATATGTGACTTGGCAGTGCCAGCTGACAAACACAGGAACTTGGGACGGTGGACTGATTGCAGGGCTGGCCACTGTGCCTGCAGCTGGCAGTGTTGGAACCAGCACTGGCTGGGAGGCTTGCACTGATCCACAGGCATGCTTCATCTTCTGTTACAGGCTCATTTACTTGCCGTCGCAGCATAGCCCTATTCAAGCTGTGTGTTGCATGATTCTGTTGCATGTGGGATGGTTGCAGTGACCCACAAGGAATGGTTCATCTGGTGTAATCTGCTGAATGTTGGCCATTCTGGGGTAGCCCTACTCAAGCTGTGCATTGCATGCTCCTTTTGCCCCTGTGTGCAAGTCGACGAGCTGGCTCATGCATTCCTTCTTGGTGTTGCTTGGCGCCTCACAGGAATGTAACAGCCTGCTGATCCAAAGTGGGAAAATTTGACAAGTACCAGTGAACGGTGGAAAGAGAATTACATGTGCTGTGCGCATGCAGGAGTATTTGTCTCTGCCTGCTGGCTCATTCACCTTCCAAGCTCAAGCCACCGATCTGGCTGGCAATGTAGAGAGCTCTGCTGCTACCACCAGCAACTCAAAGTCATGGACAGTCTCCATGGGGAGCCTCCCCACCACACACGCCATCATCACAGGTAAGGCTGATAGCTGGCTGACGCTTGATGACTCAGCATCATCTCTGCATGTTCCATTGCCCAACTTCTTTTCCTCTGCCAGGCTGTCAGGTTAGTTGCCTGGCATCCTGAATGTTTGCTAAGCAGAGTTTGCAGAGGTCCCAATTTTGCTGAGCTTGAACATAGCTGACAAGCTTGAGAACAGTTGGCGCATGCTCCAGGTGGCAGCTCAGGCAGCTTGTACATCAGCAATGCAAGCATCACTTTTGGTGCTTACCCACCTAGCGCATCAGCCACCTACCAGTGCAGGCTGGAGGTGTATACAGACTCCACTAGCCTGTGGAGTGTGGAAGATGCATTCACTGCATGCACCTCCCCTCAGGTGCTGACTCTTCTTGTGTAAGGCCATTGCACGGCAGCAGTAACACTACACATGCTTATGCGTTTCCACTCATTTGTACTCATGCCTTGGATGTGTGGTCTGAGAGCTGGCACACTTCACAGCTTGCAGAAGCAAGTAGTCTGTCATGGCAAAGATTTCTGACAGCTATCATGACTATGCTGCTGTGTATTGGCTGTAGTTTGGCAAGCAGTCTGCAATGGATCTATGGTGTTTTGAGAGCCAAGGTAGCTGCTTGATCTGCTTCTTGGCAAGCTGTCATGTCTTTGATTGAATGCAGGTGTACACAGGCCTCCAGGCCGGTAGCTATCGCTTCAGTGCTATGCTGACAGGACAGAATGCTGAGTACGCAGCTCAGTCCACCTTCAGCGTCGACACAGTCGGGCCTGTTGTGAACATCACATCAGGGCCTGATGCCATCAGCAGTGGTGGACTGATCAGCTTTGTGTTTGTGTCTGAAGCTGCGGCGTACTTCCAGTGTCGCTGGGTGAATGTCAGTGCAGGCACCACCACTGGCAGCTTCAACAATTGCACATCTCCAGCGTGAGCACTTCACGTTTACAATCCAAAACAATGGTGCAGGGTTGTATGCCACAGAACGGGGCTTGACTGCTTGAGCTTTGTGTTTGATTTTCACTGCAACAGATGGTTGTTTTGCGTTCTGCTCGGCTCATCAAACCACAAACCTACTTCTGCTCTATCTGTCTGACATCATTGCATGTGCCACGTTGTCTCACAGCATCGCTTCATTCAGGCATGCTTGTATCAGCGTGGCACTATGAGTTTTTGCTGTATGATGCTGAGCTGATCTGCATTTGCCACAGCTCCAACTGGCTGCTACGGTGTGAGTCAAGTGCAAGTCAAGCATATGCACTGATACTGCTGATGGTATCTCACAGGCAACGTACTGATCTGACTGATGGAAACTGGGTGTTCCAAGTCCAAGCGCTAGCCACCTCAGGTGTAAGTGGCGCAACTGTCAGCTTTCCCTTCCTGGTAGACAGCACTGCGCCCATCATCACTGAATTCATTGTTGGCTACACCGCGAATAATCAGGCTGTGAACACATCTGTTGCGTCTGCTGGCACTGCCAAAGTGCCCACTGCAGCCTTTGAGGTGTACATGACATACAGCGATGGGCTGCTTGGGTCTGGAGTGTCGAATGGGTAGGACAGCTGACTTGTGATTGCAAAGTGACCGTTCACAAACCTGTCAGAACTATAGCATGTATGACTTTGCTGCATGAGTCCATGTGATGATCAAGCCTGATGCATGCTGCTGACATGTGAGCTGTGTGTGAATCATCTGATATGGTGATCCTTGCATGCATGGTCCATCTGATGTTCCCCATGTTATTGCTTCTGCTTCCTTGTGCAAATGTTGCACTGCTGTCTGGGCGCCTGTACTGTGTCACCATACTTTTGGTGCATTCCTTCATCTGTATGTTTGGTAATGATCCTGCAGGACGTACTACCGTCTTCAGCCAGAAGCAGCATCAGCTCAGGTGGCTACAGTTGCTTTCAAACAGTCAAATCCACCCTTGACGCTGTCAGCGAGCAAGGGCACATATCTATTCAACACCATCGTGGCAGATCAGGCAGGCAATGCTGCCACTTACAATGTGACCATCCTCAGTTCAAGTGCGCTGTCCAGCTTCAACAAGCTGAGCTTGTATATGTGTTTGTGGGCGGGAATTGCAGCTTTGACGCTTTTGTCAGGCCTTTGGTAGTGCTTTCCTGGTTTTTCTTGGTGCCTTGCACGCAAACAAAGATGAGTTATTATGTTCTGGTTTTCCCGCTTTGTATGGCTTGACAGTCTGTTTACTGGTATGTTTTATGGCAAAGCCTGCAGCCGTGAACTTGAACTAACTTGAAGCTCAATGAGCATGACATGCACTGCTGCCAGCAACTTGTTTAGATGCACCATGCAGTTGGTGGACTTGCATAACATGCTGTGTGTTGTATGGTAAATGTGCTATGATGCATCAGATGATAGATTCACTGTCCGCTGAACGCTGTGACAGGGTGGAATGTGGCAAGGGTACGTGCAATCAAGGGGGCTGGTACCTAGGAAATGCTGCTTATGCCACCATGAGATCAATATTGATTGAGTTGTAAGCTGTTCACGAATGATGTGAATGGAAAAAACAAAAATGTGCTAATAGTCCAACAGCCAGAGTCCAGCCACAGTACAATCATGTTTTCCAAAGGTTTTCCGGAGGTTTTCCAATGGTTCCCAGGGGGACGTAGACATCCCAGGGACGCTTTGCCAGTCCCCCGAAACGTAACGCCCATTCCTAGACAACTCTACCTAGGACAAACGACAGTGTGCAGGCGACGTGGGTGCCGGTATGAAGCTGACGGATCTGCTGCCTATCAACCAACGGGACCTTGCCTGACGCACACGTTTGGCGGACGAGAGCCGTTGTTCTCAGTGCGAAGGTGTGAGTGATCTTGCTGAACGGTGCCCAATCACAAGGCAAGAGCTAGCGGCAAATCAATCAGTGTTGCACTAATCCGCAGCGGCATTGTCAGAATCTATTTTATTGCGCGAACTCCTTTCATAAAGGCTACATTGGTCGAGTCAGTCACCATGGCGCTAACAGACGCGTGGGACATACTGAAGCTAGCAGCAAAGCATTATCAAGACAGCATAGCGTATGTGGACCCAGTCGAACAGAGCTCGCTCACTTACGGGCAACTGTTGCGACAGAGCACCAAGCTCGCGGCTTGGTTGCAAGGCCAAGGCGTCGGCCGGGGCGACCGAGTCGCCGTGATGCTGCACAACTCCATTGAGGTCGTGCAAGTCCACTTTGCGGCTGCCGCGCTGCACGCCATCATCGTCAATGTCAACACTCACTGGGTCGACAGGGAGATCAACCTAGTTCTGCAAGACTCTTCGCCACGAGTGGTGCTTCTGCACCCTCAGTACCTTGAGGCTGTCAAAGCTGCTATGCAAGAAGCTACAAACCAATCCGGAGCAGTGCAGGCTCCCAGCGCTTGCAGTGTAGACACAATAGTCCTGGTCGACTCTTCCCTCAGCAGTACCATATCTGCTGAGCAGCACCAGCTGCAAGTGGCCTGCATGAGCTATGCGTCCATCATGGCGCACAGCTCAGAACTGCAACAACCATCTGACCTGTCAGACAGCGATGGCTATCAGATGTACTACACCAGTGGCACAACAGGCAGACCCAAGGGTGTGGTTCTCAGTCAAAAGATTGTTGTCACACATGCTTTGGGGACCATTCAAGGTGAGTCATCCTGCACAATTAGCAGCAGCAGCACAGCTTGCTGACTCAATGTGATTCACATCTGCGCATATGTTTTGCTCTGCACAGATCAAAAGCGAAAGGCTTCAGGCAGCCAACAGCGCCTCCAGACCACAACTCATATATGCTTATTGCACTGTTACAGAGATGGCTCTAAACAGCAGGGATGTGTGGGGCCACTTTGCTCCCATGTTCCACCTGGTGGATGCCTTTGCCATATATGCCATCACTCTAGTGGGGGGCCGCCATGCTATCCTACCCACCTTCACCGCTCAGGAGGCCCTCCTCACAATTGGTGAGCAACTTTTACAACACGGCTGTTGTTTGGCCTTGTTTCTTACCTCTCTTATATGCATCCCAAGCCAACCCAACGTCTTTGGTGCTGCACATAGGGAACATGGTAAAGCACTTCCCTTCAATCGTCAATGCTGATCCTCTTTTGGCTTATAGTTAAGGTGGCCGTGTATTTGTAGAGCACACTGGCGGTTGATTTTGTGGACACATGTAGCCTATCTGAAATCTATGGTCTTTGCTTGCACAGACAAGCAAATATGTAAACCAAGCAGAAGGCAGTGTCCTGTCACATACTGAGCCTGCAGCACGCTTTCACTTGTGCCCTCAGCTTATATACAAATGCATGGAACACACAGGGTGTTACTTGACCAGAGTGAATGATTGCATGTTTTGACCTGCAGAGAGGGAGTGTGTGTCTTGCACCAACTTCGCCTCTACCATGGTAACCCTGCTGGTCAGCAACCCCCTGCTACCCCAGCTGGACCTGTCCTGCCTGCGCATTGCATCCTGTGGGGGGTCCCCGCTACCCCCAGCCACAGTCAGAAGGGCAATTGCTGCCTTTGGCTGCCCCTTCTTCATCTCCTATGGCATGACAGAGTGCTGCGGCAAGATCAGCATGTCACTACTACCGATGGACTGCTCCAATCTCAGGTATGTTCATGTCTTGTTTGGGGGCCACTGGCCAAACTGATGTGGCAGGTGAGGTTATCCATGACATGCTGCCATTGCTGCAAGCAAGACTCATCAATCATACCTACCATTCACATTGACCATGCACATGATGTGACGTATGATTCAGATGCAGATACTTGCCCTCACGACCACATAAATTTCTGTATTGCTCTTATACTTTGATTGTGCTGATAAAGCAAGGACTTAATGCTTCTGTTGACGCTTGTGAGTGGCTTTTGCTGTGCCCTTTTTGTGCTCTTAGCCTCATACTGCCGCTTTGCTGCAGTCCCCAGGAGCAGTTTGACCTTGTCTGCACATCTGGACGTCCCTTCTGCCTTTTGGATGTGCGCTTGATGGGCCCAGAAGGCATTCGACTGAAGCCTGGCTCTCATCAAGTAGGGGAAGTCCAATGCAGAGGGCCCACTGTCTTCCAGGGCTACTGGCAGCTGCCCCAAGCAAGCCAGGAGGCTTTCACAGAGGATGGCTGGTTTTGTACTGGCGACCTGGCAACTATCAACAGTGCTGGCTACATCACTGTTGTTGACCGTATCAAAGACATGATTCTGCACGGTCAGTCTTTTATTCTTTCTGCAGACCCCTTTGGTATTATCTGAAGGGTGTATTGCTTGCTGAGTCATTGGAACTGCAACGTGAAAAGCAGTGCGCGCTGAAGCTTTATATGCTCCCTTGCATTGCTCCCTTGCTCTACATACACTCCTCATGAACAACTTGATTTACTACACTGCTCTGCATGCAAGCATATGCAGGAAGCTTGATCTGAACCAAAGCAGGCGCATGTCACCTGACAAGCATCACAGCCTGCATACAGCCTAGGTACAGCCTGCATACATATACTGCTGGGCTGCATCGCTCATGGCATGCTGGGCTGCATGTGTAGGTGGTGAGAATGTGTACTGCAGCGAGGTGGAAGCAGTCCTGAGTGCCCACCCACAGGTGCTGCAGGCAGCAGCCTTTGGCATGCCAAACGCTGTCATGGGAGAAATGGTCCATTCCGCCATTGTGCTGCGTCAACCCTCAATCACACCCGTCACCCCTCAAGCGATAATCACCTGGTGTCAGTCCCAGCTGGCGATATACAAGTGCCCAACTTCTGTGCATATTGTGGATGAGCTGCCTACGACAGGCTCTGGGAAGATGCTCAAGAATGTGCTCAGAGCTACGTTCAGTAAGGGTGGTGCGTCAGCAGCAGCTGCTACAGCAGCTGCTGGGCCTGCAGTAAGCATGCCATCCCTAGCAGCAGCTAGTGGAGTAGTGGCAGCCAATGCACATTCTGTGCCGGTTGCGGCTGGTGGTTCAGGAGCTGACTTCTCAGTCAACCTCTTGGATGCTGTTCTGGCCCAAGCTCATGGCATCTCTGTGTTGGACTGTACTGCTGAGGGCTTCTGCTTGGATCCCAGTCTGCGCCACATCTTTGTGGCCAATGATCTGTCACAAACTGTCATGACAAAGGTGAACAGTCTTGCAGTGTGCACAATCCCATGTGAGCTGTGATGACTAACTATGACTTCCTGTGTTGCAGGACCTGGCTTGTCATGCTGCATGATGTGTCAGCACATGAGCAACAATACCACGCTGTTTTGAGCATCATCATAGATGCTTAGAACATGCACAATATAACACTGTGAATTGTGGTACCAATGGTTCGCTGTAATGCAAAATGCATCAGGACACAGTGAAAGGATAATTGACTTTGCGGTGTGTGCTTGCAGTTGTCTGCTCTCACATCTATTGGCGCTGGTGACCGCATCATCCTGCTGACCACTGCTACACCATATGCTGCCACCACAGCACAGCTACAGCAGCTTGTCAACACAACACAAGCCTGCCTGACAGTGACTGTCATCCCCTCAGACCTGCTCAGCCAGTGTGACCAGGCCACTGCCACTGCAGCTGTGGCCCTCGCTTTACAAGGCATGCCACCGCCACACGCAGTGGCGGTCCTAAGAACCTCAGAGCCTGCTGTGCTGTCAATCCCTCAGCCTGTGCCAACTTCAACGGTAGCCTCACAGCTCAGCATGCACAGCACAGCAAACATTTCAGCTGCAGCCTGCACTGCCTCCTCTGCAAGAGACAGCCTGATGCAACAGGTAGCTGCAGCAGCAGCCCAGGCCATTGGGGATGACGTCACAAGCCCTGATGAGCCACTTATGGATGCTGGGCTGAACTCATCAGGTGCTGTCCAGCTGGTTTCCTTGCTGGAAGCTTCTACTGGCTTGGAGCTGCCAGGCACATTGGCCTTTGACTATCCCTCCATTGCTGAGATTGCAGACTACCTGCTCACTCTGCATGAGCCTAGTTTGAACGCAGCAGGCACAGCGCAGCTGTCATCAACATTGCCAGAGGCTGCCACCACAGCATTTCCCGCCTTACAGAGCCACTCTGCATCTGCAGTTTTGCCTGTGGCTGCAGTTGCCTCTGCCCCTCCACACCCAGACCTGACTGAGACAATCACTGCAGCTGTGGCAGATGTTCTAGGACTGCAGGGAGCTGAGGCCTCAGAGCTAGGCTTGGACAATCCTCTTATGGATGCTGGCTTGAGCTCTACCCTAGCCATCCAGCTCACGTCACAGCTGGAGTCTCTGATGCACAGGGACCTGCCAGGCACCCTTGTCTTTGACTACCCCACGGTCAGAGACATAGCTGCCTTTGTAGCTTCCCTTGATGACACCAGCCCAGCTTCCTCCCAATTGCAGAGCGCTGAACCTGCTGCTACAGCTGGCGGTGATCTGACAAACCTGAGACAGGACAGTTTGCCACAGTCTCAGGCGCTGAAGCACCTTGTAGCTTGCCTTGTGACTGAGATCACTGGGGATGCTGTAGACCCCAACACACCTCTCATGGAAGCTGGCCTCACCTCTGCCACCGCCATTCAGCTGACTACGGCCCTGGAAGAGACCCTAGCAACTGATCTGCCAGGCACTTTGATTTTTGACTGCCCCACTGTGGATAGCCTGGTCACTTACCTTGCTGGCTGTGGCGTTCACCTGCCTGCTGACAGCCCAGCTGTGGCCACAGCTGCAGCAGCAGAAGGCCCTGCCCTGCCTAGCACAACATCAAGCATGGCCGCATCTGCAGGTGCGGCGCACTCTGTCTTGCCTTTGGAGTTGCAACTGCCACGGGCTGTGAATCACTTTGATACAAAATCCAAGGCAGTTGCAATTGTTGTGTCAGCACATCACGTGCCAGGAGGGAGCTTGCAGCCAGGGGCGTCCACTACGCCCGTAGATAGGATCAGCCGTGTTCCACTGGAGAGGTGGAACATGGAAGAGCCAGCCTTGGACAACCCCTCAGAGCTGAGTGCAGCTTTTGGGTCCTTCCTCAGTGGTGTAGACCAGTTTGATCCTGCAGCATTTCACCTATCTGCTTCAGAAGCAACGCTTATGGACCCCCAGCAAAGACTGCTGCTCGAGAGCTTTGCAGAAGCACACTCAGTCTTCCACGAATGGGACGAATGGGACAGCCACACCTTTGGGAGTGACAGGCCTGCTGTGAATGGCAGCAGCATCAAGCAGCAGTTTGGTGTTTATGTGGGAGTGTCTCAGCTGGAATATGCTCGTATCACGTATGAGACTGGGACAAATCTGAATGCATACTACGCCACTGGAGCACATTTGAGTGTGACCAGCGGGCGTATTGCTTACTCCTTTGGCTTGAAGGGACCTGCTCTGGCAGGTACAGTACTATCCACACAGCATTGATCCCAGCATGACTTGAGCAGCTGTGGTGCAGTGGCAGATGATCTGCCTAGATGCTTTCTTCAGCTGTATGACATCTGCGAAATGCCTGAGGCCGTTTTGTGCTTTAAAATGCGCAAAGATTGTGAAGCTGGCCAAGATGATTTTTTGAACACTTTCTCCTCCACCTCATGGTAGATGCTCATATCCGCTCATGCTGTGTGTTCATCTGCTGTCGTCGTTGATGCCTGCTTTCTATCATAGCAAGTTGTGGCACAAACGCTTGAAATAACATGAGATACTTTCTATTCATACACTGCCCACTGCCTTTACAGTTTGCTGTCAGGACTGAAAGCATGTGTGTTCCTGATGCAGTCGACACAGCGTGCTCATCATCCCTGGTGACTACACACCTGGCAGCCAAGGCTCTGATGAGCGGGGAGGTGGCCGCAGCTGCCAGCATGGGAGTCAATCTAACTCTGGTCCAATCCTGGACACGCGCCTGCTTGCGAGCTGGCATGCTGTCTGAGGAGGGCAGGTGTGCTTATTGTTTCTTTTCTTTTTGTTTAGTAGCTTACAGTCTGGGGTGTGTGAAGCCAGTTGTGACTCATCAGACATCCTGGCTCGAAAGCACAGGGCATGTGGTGTGCGACAATGTGGTTGTTTTTGGTTTCAAAGTCTGATAGTGTACTTTGTCAAATTGCGCAATGAGCACATGGTTGATGCATGCTGACTGTCTAGCAGCTGCACAATACATGCAATGTTGCTGGTTCCTGTGTGAAATTGACAACGACAGTGTGTCCAACGCGCTCCTTGCCAGACCTGCATGCCAATTGCTCAAAGTCTTATGAAATTGACTTGGCTGAAGCTGTTTGTAACTTAGATATACGGCACGTTCCATTTATTTCTTGTATCACAAGTGAAGCTGATGCTGTGTATTGACTTGTCCAGCTGTCAGCCCTCAGCTGTGAACTGCTGCGTGTTTGCAGTCTGTCAGCCTGGTATGGCACTGCAGGTGCAAGACTTTGGATGCATCTGCGGATGGATATGTGCGGGCTGAGGCAGTGGGCTGTGCAATACTGGTACCAGCACCAGCAGTACCAGAAGGCATGCTGCCAGGCCTGGTCCTCCTCTCAGGCAGCGCAGTGAATCAGGATGGGCGCAGCAGCAGCCTGACTGCTCCCAATGGCCCCTCCCAGCAGGGCGTTATCAGACAAGCCCTGCAGGCAGGGAGTCTAGATGGGAGACAGGTGTCACAGCTGCAGATGCATGGCACTGGAACCCCTCTTGGAGGTGAGCAGATTTGAACCTCTCCCTCCCCTCCTCCCCCCCCTCTATCTGCCCCCTGCCCAGAAACCCCCAGCAAGTCCTCTCCCACTCCTTATAGTACACATGTTGGCTTCTTGACTGTGATACGATAAGCAAATGTAATGTCTGCAGCAATGCATGACCCTGTGCAAGCATGCTGTTTCTGTCAGGAAAGACAGAGAGACATACAATCCTCTCATGCTGTTTGAGCTAGTGAGCAAATCTGTGTTGTGGTGCTTGCAGACCCCATAGAGATGGGCGCAATTGCTGCTGTGATATTGGCCCAATCTGACAGGGGCATCCCCCGGCAACAGCCCTTGACCCTGACCGCAGCCAAGGCCATGATGGGCCATTCAGAGCCTGCTGCCGGGCTTGTGGGCCTGCTCACTATTGCAGCTGAGCTCACGCACTCCACTGCTCCCGGTCTTCTTCATCTCACCAGCGTGAATCCATATGTCGGCAGTGTTCTGAATGCTGCTGGCGGCAGTGGCAGGGGCACTGGCAGCGGTGGTAGTCTAGTCAGCATGTCAAGGCAGACACATGGGGCCCCTCTGGTTTCTGGGATTCAAGTGCATGGTGGAGTCAGCTCATTTGCATTCCAGGGGACCAATGCCCATGCTGTGGTGTCTACCACATCAGGAGACGCAAAGCATGGCTCTTCTCTGCCGGCAGGAGTTGCTCTTCAGCTTCCCATGCAAAGGCTGCGTCACTGGGTGCTGCCACCGCCTCATAGCCTATTAGTACTTGCAAGCAGCCAGAGGGAGACAGTGATTATGCAGTGCCAGCTGGCCGATCCTAGTTTGGCATTCTTAATGGATCATCAGGTCATGGGCCGACGTCTCTTCCCGGCAGCAGCCATGCTGGAAGTTGCCGCAGCAGCTGCCAGAAGCATGCTGCATGACCAGGTGTCAGACATCATCATCTCTGATCTGGTCATAGCAGCGCCTATTGTCCTGACAAACGCCACAGCAGGTCGGCAGTCTGTAAGCTTGCAGTTGCAGACAACAATGGATGCTGCAACAGGCATGCTGCAGATTGGCTGCATGCCAGCTGGCAGCTCTTCATCACAGACCAATGCCAGATGTGGAATCAGCTTTGCAGCAGGGTCAAAGGAGAGCTCAGCACAGCAGGAGTTGCCAGCAGGCTTGCATGGTGCCATTGCACAACTTGTTGCCAGCCTCTTGGGTCCAGAAGACAGCCCAGCAGCAGGAGGGGCGGGAGATGAGGAGACCAGGAGAAGAAGAGCCGGACCCAGGGCCGGCACTGGAGCAGGCGATCAAGCAGCAGTAGCTGTAGCCTCTACAGCAACTGCAGCAGCAGTTGCACAGGTGATGTTGCCTAAGCAGGCACTGCTGGCAGGGTTCCTGATTCCTCCACAAACCCTGGACAGCACCTTCCACCTTGGCGTCGTCACACCCGGCAGTGGTGTCAAAGTCCCAGTAGCTGTTGGGGCTTATGTGGTCCCAAGCCAAGCAGCAGATTTATATGGTGACTCCAGCAGCATGCACGCCTGCATAGCACAGGGCAGGGCAGATGCCAGCAGCCCTGGACAGTTGCTTGCTGACTTCTGCATGCTACATCAAGGCAAGCCATGTGCTTCGCTATCAGGACTGGTCACCAAGGTGTTACCTTCAGCAACTCATGCTCAAGCAGACCTGAGGTTGGCAGAGTCACAGGACATGTATGAAGTGCAGCAGCAGTGTGTTGTGGAGCCTGTACAGCAGCTGCAGCAGCAGCAGCAGCAGTTGCGCAGCAGGAGCCCGACAGCCAACAGCATCATGCTGAAAGCAGTCACAGGCCACAGCACCTTCTCCAAGCTGGCATACAACCCAGTGCAGGCTGCTGGCTCCGTGTTGGAGCTGTTGCACAGGTGTCAGACGCACAGTCAGCCTCAGATTCACACCCTCACAGACGCCACAACAAGCGCCATCAGCAGCGTGTCCAGCATGGGTGCCAGGGTGATGGGCGGGGTGGTTTCAGGCCTGCTACGCACAGCTGCTACGGAGCTCACTGGTGTTCGGGTCTCTCTCAGCACAGTAGACCATCATACATCAAGCTCGGGTCTAATGGACCAGACCAATGCATCAGATGCGTCACAGTGCTTGGGCTTCTTGGACTCTGCCACTGTTGTAGCCGGCACCTTAAGCAAGCCGCAGCTCACACACAGTAAGGTCAGAGCACGTGGGCATGATCTCTTTCAGCTCAGGCCGGAACCTAGAGGATCCCTATCCAACCTTGTGCCCATGCTTTTTGACGCTTCCTTGGTGATCCTCAAGCCTAATGAGGTTCTGGTCCAAGTCAGGGCAGTGGGCCTGAATTTCAGGGATGTACTGAATGTGCTGGGCATGTACCCCGGGGACCCAGGCCCCCCTGGAGCTGACTGCGCTGGGGTGATCATGGCAGTAGGCCCGGCTGTGGCCACCTCCAACACTGTGGTTTCACCCAGCTTCAGAGTTGGAGATGCAGTCTTTGGGATTGCGCCTGGCAGCTTGGGGTCATGTGTAGCCACTAGCATCAGCAACCTGGTCCACATGCCAACTCACTTGGGATTTCATGAGGCAGCCACAGTCCCCACTGTCATGGTGACAGGACAGGTGGCGCTCATTCAGGCTGCACAGGTGTCAGCCGGTGACACAGTCCTGGTGCATGCTGCTGCCGGTGGTGTTGGCCTAGCAGCCATTCAGCTGCTACATGCTCTTGGAGCCACAGTCATTGCAACAGCTGGCAGTGCTCAGAAACGAGCAGTGCTACATCAGCTGGGTGTGAAGCATGTGGTCAGCTCTCGCCTCACTCAGTTTGTTGCTGAGGTGGCTCAGCTAGGTGGAGTTGATGTGGTGCTGAACAGCCTGACATCAGCAGGCATGGTTGCAGCTTCAATGACAGTGCTGAGACCTGGTGGGCGGTTCATTGAGATATCCAAAAGGGACATCTGGGCTCAACAGCTGGCGGCTCTGGCAAGACCTGATTGCAGCTTTTCCTATATCGCAGTGGACTTCCTGTCCCCAGTCTGTGTACAGTCCAGCCTTCAGTGGGTGTCAGCAGCTCTCATGAAGGGCACCCTTTGCCCTTTGCAAAGTATCTGCCACCCCTTGGGCAATGCTCCTGCTGCCTTCCGCCAGATGATGCAAGCCAGTCATGTAGGCAAGGTGGTCTTGACTCATCCAGCCACAGGTATGGGAGCTGAGTCAGCAGCTGTGGGCCCCTCAGTCACAGTCACAGGAGGGTTAGGCGGGCTAGGGTTGCTGATGGCAACATGGGCAACTCACCAGGCGGCCCTACCAGTTCACTTAACCCTACTCAGCAGATCAGGTCGCACAACAGCCAGCACAGACTTCTACAAACTTCTCCAGTCAGGTGCCTCTGTGACTGCTCACATGACTGATGCCAGCTTCCAGTCTGATGCAGCCTGTTTAGGCAAGTCGCAGCAGCAAGGGGTCAGCCCCCTGTCTACCCTCCTGCATGCTAGTGGAGTGCTGAAGGACAGCATGCTTCAAGGGCAGTCTGCAGCAGGCCTTAGGGTTGCCCTGGCCCCCAAGGTAGCAGCACTCACAGCCATGAGTTCTGCCATAGGGTTGCTGCCGCTGCAACACATGGCACTGTTCTCCTCAGTGGCATCGCTGTTAGGGACTGCAGGCCAGGCCAACTATGCTGCAGCCAATGCTGGTTTGGATGCTTGGGCTGCTGCTCAGCAGGCTGCTGGAGTTGTGGCAACAGCTGTGCAATGGGGCGCTTGGTCTTCTGCAGGCGAGCAACATGTTGACAAGAGAAGACAACAGAAGAGTGCTGACTGCACACCATCTGCTGCGGCCCTTTGCAGCATCAAGCATGCTGCTGAATGTGTAGTGCAAACACTTGTCGACTGCACATTTCTTGTTGCGCTCTGCCACAGATAGCTTGAAACTCAAGTTTATCACATGTGCATATGCTCATGCTGTCAGAGCTAGCTTGCAAACAGCCACATTGCTACATGAAACTCAAGTTCATTACATGTGCATATGCACATGCTGTCAGAGCTAGCTGGCAAACAGTCACATGGTTACATGTCTGTGTGAGTCAGCTGCGAGCTGACTAATGCATGTGATGGTGTGTAACACCTGTGCAACTTGGGTATCGCTTGCAGGAATGGCAACGGACGCTGTACTGGCTCGCTTGAAGCGTCTAGGGCAGGGCTTCTTGCAGCCTTCAGCCGGTCTAGCTGCCATGCAAGCAGTGCTGCACAGCATGGCAACAGCCTCCCCATCAACAGCTGTCATTGCTGTCAACCCCTTCGACTGGCCTACATACACTGCTGCCATGACTCCCATTCCCCACTTCTTCACTCAGCTTGCTGCCTCAGCTGACACCTCCACCACAGCTGAGGCCTCAGTGGGTGGCCAGTCCAATGCAGCGGTGGCCAGCATGGCCGGAGGTGTGGCCACTGCTAGGGCTCCTGCCTTGTCACATGAGGCTGTCTCAGCACAGGTCCAAACAGCCCTGCAAAGCATCATTGGCGAGGGCATTGGTCTGGAGGAGCCTTTGATGTCTGCTGGGCTAGATTCTCTGGGCTCTGTGGAATTTGCCAATGTGCTCAGCAGACGCTTTGGCATGCAGATGCCAGGAACCCTAGTGTTTGACTACCCCACTGTCAATGCTGTGTCAGCATACCTTCACAGCAAGCTGCAAGTGCTGTCTCCCAACATGGTAGACAATGCTCAAGCAGCTGCAGTCACTGCAGTGCATGCCAGCGTGGTACTACCTGTAATTTTGCCAGATGGTGAGCGGCAGGGGAGGCCCACATCTGTGGCAATACTGGCTGCTGCATACCATCCAATGGCCACAGCTCCCCACAGCAGTGGCAACAGTGCTTGGGATCAAGATCTCATCACTCTCATCCCAGACGCTCGCTGGGATGCTGACTCAGCTGCTGGCCCGAAGCACAGCATGCAAGCACGCTTTGGCAGCTTCATGAGAGATGTGGAGCTGTTTGATTCGGCTGCCTTTGGACTGTCAGCGGCTGAAGGCGTTTCCATGGATCCACAACAGCGCTGTTTGCTCCAATGCACCGCTGAAGTGTTACATGGTGTGCAACATGGCGTGCCAAGTGGTCCAGGCTTGACAAGAGCTGGTGTGTTTGTGGGCATCTCCTGGACAGAGTATGCCAAGATGGCAAGTACCCATGGAGTGCCAGTGGGAGCTTATACAGCGCAGAGCGCTGTCCTCAGTGTTGCTGCAGGTCAGCATGCTATTCACATCATGATCTGAAATGGCTGCTTTTGTTGCCCAGCATGCATGTTGTTCAGCACACACTGCTGCTTCTCATAGGATGTACGTGAGTCACGCATGTGCAGCAGTCTGCACAAATATAGACGGAAGGATACAAAAGCCAACATGTTATCTTGTACGTCGTGTGCACATACAGTGCTGGAAACAGACCAGGGCTTCATATGACAAAGCATCTATCTTGGCATGCATTCTTGGCATCACAAGCAGGAGGTAATGTGATGCATGTGCAGAGAAGCCCAATCTATTGATCACCAAAGTGTGATGTACTATTCATAACTTTGCATACTGCCAAGTTTTTTTGATACAGAAATACCTGCTCTGTGAGTTCGTTCTGCAACCTCTCCAATCCTGCCAGCCTGATGTGCATTACAGGCCGCATCTCCTACCACTTTGGCTTCAAGGGACCTGCAGTGGCCATGGACACAGCCTGCTCTTCTTCACTGGTGGCGGCCAATGCAGCCAGAGAGTGTGCACTGTCACATGGCCATGCCCTGACAGGTGGCATCAACATGATGCTGCTGCCGTCCACCACAGACATGTTCCAGAGAGCCAGCATGCTGACCAGGGATGGACGCTGCAAGGCCCTTGATGCTGCAGCTGATGGTTACGTCAGGTACATCATCCTCATTCCTGTTGAGGTTTTGTCCATTTCTACTGAATCTGTGCCATGACACTTTGCTTGTCGCTGACCAGCCTGTGTGTTCTCATATCATTTTCACCTGTTCACACGCTTCAAGTGCTGTCACCCAGTGACCAGCAGAAATAACATATGATCCAGCCTTTTGTTCATACTCCACAAAAGTCACACTAAAGCCAGTGGTAAACTTAGGCAGACAAAGTAGCACGTGAATGAGCAACATCTTCGTGCCAAATGCTTAATGCAGTCTACAAATGAATGTGACGTATAGCTGGTGCGTGTAAGACATCATACTGACACAGCTGCGTTCCGCTTGCTGCTGCAGGTCTGAGTCTTGTGCAATGGTGATGATGGCTAGCAGCTGGGGTGAGAGTGACTCACCCTGTGCCATCATAATTGGATCAGCAGTGAACCAGGATGGCAGAGCCAGCAGCTTGACTGCTCCCAATGGGCCTTCTCAGGCTGCAGTCATCAGGGAAGCTCTGACGGCAGCTGGAAGAGAAGCTGAGGCAATGCACAGCCTGCATCTGCATGGCACTGGCACCTCGCTGGTAAGCCTCTTGACTTACATAGCAGCTTTGTATGGAGCACATGAGTTGACAAAGTCCTTGCAAGATTGTCAGATGCTTTGTCAGGTTGTAAGTGCTATGTCAGCGTGTCAGTACGTTGCTATGTCAGCTAAGTCCTAAGGGTGCCCTTTGAAGTTCTCTTGTGATGAATCTCTCATCGTCTCTCAGTTGCAACAACAAGTGCGCCTTTCTGTTAGAATCATGCTGTTTCCAGACTGTGTACAAAGCTTGCCATTTCTGGCCCATGCAGTGCTGCCGCAAAAATGGCATTGGCATGCAGGGTGATCCCATTGAGGCAGCAGCAGCCGCAGGGCTGCTCCTAGCAGACCCCAGCCAGTCCCACCCCCTCACGATGATGGCTGCCAAGTCTTCGATCGGCCACTCTGAGCCAGCAGCTGGTGTCATGAACATGCTGCATGCATGCCAAGCTATGCAGTCTGCAGCAACACTCTCCATACTGCACCTACGCAGTGTCAACCCTCACGTCAGCAGTGCTCTTGACCAGTCGTCTGCTAAGACTAGGCTGCATCTGCCCAGACAGACAGCGCCTGCTGTGATTGGACTCACCTCTGGGACATCTATGGTGTCTGGTGTTAGTGCCTTTGCATTCCAAGGCACGAATGCCCACGTGATCATGCAAGGGGCCAATGGAGTTGCAAAACAGCCCTACAAGGCAGCTGGCGGTGGTCTAGCTTGGCAACAGAGCAGACATTGGCTCGCGCCTCAGCCTCAGATGCTCCTGAGTGCTTTTGTGAAGCTCAGTGGCTCAACCCTGCTGATACAGTGTCAGCTAAATCAGCCCAAATTGGCAGCATTCCTGGACCATCAAGTCCTAGGGAAGGCCATATTCCCTGCAGCTGGGTTCCTGGAGTTGGCACAGGCAACAGCAATGGCAGCCTGCCAAACTGCAGTAGCTGGTCAGCAGCAGCTGGTGTTGACAGGCATCAGCATTCCAGTGCCACTGGACTTGCACAGCATGCAAGCTCAGCACAGCAGCTCAGGCCTTGTGTGCCAGCTGGATCTGGCCGCAGGCAGCTTGGTGCTGTCCAGCCACAGCTCAAGGTCTGCTGTGCGTACACACTTGTATGGCAGCATCAGGTGTACTCCACGTGCCACACACACGCACAGTAGCGCTGCGCCACACATGGCAGTTCCAGCTGATTCTTTGCTCAAGAAGCTGGGCTTGCTGGACCAGATCCATATGGAGGAGCAGGAATACAAACCTCAGCACAGCATAGCAGGCCTAGCAGCTGGCCCTTTTGGCACCTCTGGAATGGCCCTTGACCCTGCAGCTTTGGATTCCTCATTCCACCTGGCTGCTATCCCTCGGCCTGGCAGCCTGTGCGTGCCTGCCACCATCCAGGCATACTACATAGGGCTGCAGAGGGTGGCCCCTCTGTGGACTGGCTGTGCCTATCGGCCTGATGGGCAGTCTGCCCTTTCCAGCAACTGGCTGGGGAGCACTGAAGGGCAGGCACTAGGCAATGTGGAGGAGCTGCTTGCCAAGCCCATGCAGCCAAGCAGACCGCAAGCTGAAGATGCAACAACCGATGCTGAGATCCTGTATGAGACTCTGTGGCAGGCTAGCGACTCCATTGCTGCTGACAGGGATGTGAGAGCAGCTCTGAGCTTGAGATCCAAACAGGGTGCGGTGGCGGCAGCTTTGCATGCAATGGCCCATGCTCAGCAGGCTCAGCGCACAGAGCATGTGTCTTGCCATCTGCTGGTTTCCATAGGGCCAAACACCATCCCATACCCTGTACCAGCGGCCAGAGCCACAGCTTATGGTCCACTGGTCACAGCATTGCTGAAGTCTGGTGGGCTGGAGAGCAAGGGTTTGTATGGAGGAACCCTAAGCATCAGCCAGCTTCTGCCGGGCGGCAGAACCCTGCGTCGTCTGCAGTTAGCAGCAAAGCCTCGGTCTCTGCTGCAACACTCTGTGGAGGAGGCCCAGAATGCAGGATTGGCGCTCAGACCCCACTTAGTCCAGCGTCATGCAATCTCTTCTGCAGCAGGGGCAGGACCTTTCCAGCTTCTGCCCCAGCCCAGAGGGGCCTTACATAATCTAGTGCCTGTCCCCATCAGTCTCAAGCTACAGCCTGGGATGGTATGGGTGGAGGTGCAAGCCGTTGGGGTCAACTTCCGGGATGTGCTGAATGTGTTGGGGATGTACCCTGGGGACCCTGGCGCCCCTGGGGCTGACTGCGCTGGAGTTGTCACAGCTGTTGGTGCTGGAGTTGCTAATCTGCAACCAGGCATGGCCGTGTTGGGATTAGCCCCGGGCTGCCTGGGGTCACATGTCCAGGCAAATGCTAGCTGTCTTGTACAGATGCCAGCTCAGCTGACCCACGTTCAAGCAGCCACCATCCCAACTGTGTACATCACAGCAGACACAGCATTCACACAGGCAACAATGGTCCAGTCTGGCGACAGAGTTCTTGTGCATGCAGCTGCTGGTGGAGTTGGACTGGCAGCAGTTCAGGTTCTGGCAGCTGCACAGGCAGAGGTTGTTGCTTCTGCTGGCGGACCTAGCAAACGCGCATTGATGCAGCAGCTAGGCATCAAGCATGTGGTCAACTCAAGGAGCAGCACCATGGCCAGTGATGTGGCTGCCCTTGGTGGAATTGATGTGGTGCTGAACTCACTGACCAGCCCAGGGATGGTGGCAGGGTCAATGGCAGGGGTGAGGCCTGGGGGCCGCTTTGTGGAGATTTCCAAGAGGGACATCTGGAGCCCCGCCCGCCTCGCCCAAGACCGCCCCGACCTGCATTACTCCCTCCTAGCTGTGGACTTCCTTCCGCCCTCTGCCCTGCAGTCAGCCCTCACCAGGGCTGCACAAGCAGTCAGCAGCGGCTCATTCTGCCCTCTGCCCCAGATCATGCACAGCATGAGCAGCACAGACAGCGCGCTGCGTCAGATGTCACAAGCAAGGCATGTAGGCAAGATTGTCATCACTGCAGCCAAGTCCACACAGCAAATCAGCAACCCTAGTGGTGATTGGCTAATTACCGGCGGCCTGGGATCATTGGGATCCCTGACTGCTGACTGGCTCATCAACCAGGGGCATCAGGCTTTGACGCTGATTGGCCGGACAGGCAAGGCTTCGTCTGATGCACAGTCCTTTGTCAAGCTGCTTTCAGGCAGCTGCAATGCCGCCGTCTCGCTTCTAGCAGCAGATCTGGCAACTGCTGAAGCAGCAGCAACCGCATGTTTGACCAGCAAAAAACCCCTCACGGGTTTGATCCATGCCAGCGGGGTACTGGCAGACTCTACTCTGCAGAACCAGTCAGCACAGACAGTGCGTAGTGTGATGACAGCCAAGGTGACTAGTATTGAAGCTATTCACCAGAAGGTCAGCTTGCAGCCTTGTCACTCAAGCGTCCTTTTCTCATCAGTGGCGTCATTCTTGGGGTCAGCAGGGCAGGCCAACTACAGCGCAGCCAATGGGGCTCTGGACAGCCTGGCTGCCCAGTGGGCTGCCCAGGGTCAGGCAGGGGTGAGCAGCATCCAGTGGGGGGGCTGGGCTGGGGGCGGCATGGCTGGTGGTGATGCCGGCACTGCTGCCCGGCTAGCTCGCATGGGCATGCCTCTCATCACCCCCTCACAAGGCCTCGCTGCTTTGTCTTCTGCCCTCACCACTGCCTGCCATCTACTCACAGCTGTCCCCTTTGCATGGAGCGTTTTCTTGGGCCAAGCTGCAAACCAGAGCAACCCAGCCTATGCAGACTTCTTGCCTGTCAGCAACAATCAAGATCCAACCCTTTTGGCTCAGGCCGATCTGGATGTGGTGTCAGGCAGCTGCAGCAGCACCCCAGACACACTGACTCTGTCAAGAGATGCACTGCTGCAGCAGATCGTCACAGCTGTGGAGACTGTCATTGGCCATGCAATAGGTCATGACGAGCCCCTCATGGCAGCAGGCCTAGACTCTCTCGGTACAGTTGAGCTACGCAACACACTTGAGAGCAAGCTGGGACTGCAACTGCCGGCTACCCTCGTCTTTGATTACCCCACTGTCAATGCCCTGGCAGACCTGCTGTACCCCAAGTTGGCAGTGGCCACAGCTGCGGCAGCGGTGGAGCAGCAGCTGGAAGTGATGCACAGCCATGAGACTGCATCACTGCCAGCAACCACTTTGAAGCTTGTCCCTCACCAAGGCGCTGGAGACAGCCCTGCCCTGGTTGCCATGACTGCCATGGTCATCAGATCATCCCAAGACGCCATCTCCAGCATCCCTGGGACTGACGCAGTCAGACTGATCCCATTAGAGCGCTGGGATGCGGACCTGAGCATCAGCGGTGCGGCCACCAGCAGCATTCCAAGCAGGTTTGGCGCTTTCCTGTCGAAGGTGGACAGGTTTGACGCTGGCATGTTTGGGCTTGGTGATGCTGAAGCAGCTCTCATGGACCCCCAGCAGCGTCTGTTGCTGGAGACCATTGCAGAGGCAGAGCCTTCATCAGGCAGGAGCAGCACATGGCCCTGTGGAGTCTTTGTTGGGGTGTCTTCAACAGACTACCAGAGGCTGACAGCTCAGCAGTCACAGGTCTACACAGGCTACAATGCAACTAGCACAACTCTGAGGTGTGCTCCCTGCAACCTTTTCTGTTCCTTGATTCCAAGCCGATGCTGCGCTGCACACTCACTGTGTTCCTGTGTTGTACAGCACCGCTGAGTACCGCCTAAATATGCCTGCACAGGTAGCGCTTTTGCATGATGGCCTGAACAGGATGCAAAATGATAACACCTAGCATCAGCGTATAAATGAGGTGCGTGCAGCGTGACATGCAATCAAAAAGGTCAAGAGAACCTAAAGCAATTTGCGGGTATCGTGCAGTGTGACTGCTGGGCGCATAGCCTACACCTTTGGACTGAAAGGCCCAGCAATGGCAGTGGACACAGCCTGCTCCTCTTCTTTGGTCACCCTACATGTGGCTCTCAACAGCTTGCATGCTGGTCAGTGTATCAATGCCAGCAGCAGCGGTGTGAACCTATTGTTGACACCTCACACACATGCCATGTTCCAAGTGGCAGGCATGCTGTCAGCAATCGGCAGGTAAGACGCTCATCCCAAGTGACATCATCTATGCTTTGTTTCAGGGTGTCTTTGGCAACATCTGCTGAATTAGATTACATTGAAAGTGGAGTGCATTGTACAGCAAGTCAACGCCAGACATGCGCTCAAAAACACTTTGGGCAAGCTCTTTGCAAGAGTTGAAGTTTTGCAAAGCTTGCATATTTGCAGTGTGCATGCTTTGCAGACCAGCACAAAAAGCAAGTCTGTGCCTCACAATCTTCTGCTTGATCCACACTTGCAAATCATCTTGAATGTAACATGTTGCTACTGCTGATTCTGCTGAGGCTGCCTGTGATGTTGCTTCTTGTGGTGACAAGCTGCTTTGATACAATGTCAAGATGGGCACTACAGCAAATGCACCAGCCGTACAAGGTTGGGTTGCTGAAATGCAGGTGTCAAACATTGGATTCTGGAGCTGATGGGTATGTCAGAGCAGAGGGCTGTGGAACAATGATGCTGCAAAACGCAGATGAGTTTCACAAGAGCGCACAAGATGGACAAGCTGTGCTTGCATACATGCATGCAACAGCAGTCAACCAGGACGGACGCAGCAGCAGCCTAACTGCTCCTAATGGCCCCTCCCAGCAGGGCGTTATCAGACAAGCCCTGCAGGCTTCTGCCCTGGAGCCTGAACACATGCATGCTCTGCAGCTGCACGGCACAGGTACAATCACTCTCCTAATGATGAGCAGATGCCATACCACGACCATGTGTCTGTGCACAGATGCTGCTGTGACTATGCTTGAAGCAAAGTTTGAATATGTGGTGGTAAGTGCAGCTGGGACTGTGTGACAGCATTCCTTATAAGCTGCTGCTGCGCAATCTCATCTCTGCAGTTTTCTTTGGCCATGATGCTGATATCACTGTGTCTTCACAGGAACTCCTCTTGGTGACCCCATCGAGTTTGGTGCTGCTGCTGCTGTCATGGCGGCTGACAAAATTGACTCAAGCCCATTGTCACTGCTGGCAGCCAAGTCATGGTGCGGCCATTCTGAGCCAGCAGCAGGAGTGCTCGGCTTGGCACATGCCCACCTTGCCCTGTCACAACAGGCTGTCCTGCCTGTGCTGCATCTGCGCAGACTGAATCCCCACATTGAAAGCAGCTTCAACAGTCAGGCTTCAGACGTGCGCAAGATGGTGACAGCCAGACAGACAGGCCCTATGGCTGCGTCACAGGCTGGGTCTCAGCGGTACTGTGGAACCAGTGCCTTTGCTTTCCAAGGCACCAATGCTCACGCCATCATGTCTGTCCAGTCACCAGGCACAGCCTGCCAGTCAGCCATGGCAAAGGCAAAAACTTTGCCTTTCCAGCGAAGGCGCCATTGGGTGGCGCCCCTGGTGCACCCACTTTTGACCACTTTCAAGGGCAATTCAAGTAAGCTCACAGTCTTGGAGGCAAACTTGGGAGCGCCATCAGCAGCATTTCTGTGGGATCACATTGTGGCTGACAGATCCTTGATGCCGGGTGCTGGCTCCTTTGACCTAGCATGCTCTGCAGCAAAGCTGCTGACAGCCATATCCAGCCAGAGTACAACTGTGCTGGTGGATGCTGCGCTTCCTTCACCTCTTCTTCTGCCACAGCACACAGCCAGTTCTGGGGCTGTGACAGTCCAAGTCAGCATCAACAACTCAGATGGTCAAGTCAGGATTGCCACAGGGAGTCCGCAACAGACTCACCTCATCGGCTACCTGAGTCAAGTGCAGATCAGCTCAGTACCAAAGGCTGAGTCCCCAGCTCACAGCTCACATTTTGCTTGCATGATGAGGCAGATTTGGGAGTTGGAGTCTCACGCTGCAGGCGTGCTGTTTGGGATGCTGACCAGCAGCAAGAGCCGCACAGTCAGCAGTGAGGTGTGTCCAGCTCAGCTGGATTGTGCCTTCCAGCTTGGAGCAGCCCTGAGTCAGGGCAGAACTGGTGGCCAAAGTGCCCTCAGGGTGCCTGTTGACGTTCAAGCTGTGGTGATGAGCCCCCCTCACAGTGACCTGGATCAGCAGCTCACAGCCACAGCTCAGATGCAAAGTACAGCAGCCGACAACAGCATAGCAGTGGACTTTGCGGTTGGCAGGTTGTGCCGGGTTTGCAACCTTTTGGCAAAGCCTCTGCAGTCTGGTAAGGCAGCACAGCAGGCTCAGCAGGAGTCAACACAAGACAGCATGCTGTATGTCATGTCACGCCCAGCTTCTGAACCAAGACAGCTGCTGGCACAAACAGCAGATGGCTCCTTGGGCAAGACCAGACTGGGCAGCAGCAACCTGATTGAGGTGTATGCAAAGGCTATTGCATTGGCAAAGGCTGCCACTGCGGCATCAGACTTTGGCAAGCAGCCTGGCTTCTCACTGCAGACAGCAGGGGCACTTACAACAGCCCTAACAGCACAAGCAGCCCCAACAGATGTTTCTGCAAACGCTCTGCTTGGACTACGTGCATTGGTGAAGACACTTGGTCATGAGTATCCAACCATGCGATGCCACGCCTCAGATGTCCATTCAGCACATGCAAGCAGCAAGGCATCTGCCTTGTCACCAACCATTGACATTTCAAATAGTGCACAGCAGGCGCAGCATGCCTCCTCAGAGCAAGCTGGTGTCTTGCACAGTTCCAAGCTGCTTCCTTTGGCTGCTGCCAAGAGCCCTGTGCTGTCAGGGCCGTTCCAGCTGATGCCCTCACCACGCGGCGCCCTTGGAAATCTAAAGCCTGTGAGTCTGCCACCACAGAAGCCGGCAGCTGAGCAGGTTCTGCTGGAGGTGCATGCTGTGGGCGTGAACTTTAGGGATGTGCTGAATGTGTTGGGGATGTATCCTGGGGACCCGGGTGCCCCTGGGGCTGACTGCGCTGGCGTGGTCATAGCCATTGGTAAAGGTGTACAAGGAGTTGTTCGAGGTGACTTGAAACAGGCTGTTTTCTGTTGCAGCTGATGTGAAGCTCATACCTCATGAAAGAGCCTTGACTGGAATGAGTGTGGGGTGCATCCTACTGCCTTGGATGCTATAAGACGCCCACACATTCACTGCAACACAGAGTCTTGCTGCGTCTCATATTTTTGCCACACTGCACAGAAAGGGTCAAAGGCTCGTGCATCATTGGCTGCCCAGCAATAGCTGTACATTGCTGAGCCTTTACCTACACAAGCATGCTGTCATTCCTGTGCAGGACAACATGTGTTTGGTCAAGTAGCCGGATCACTGGGATCCCATGTTGTGACTGACAGCAGACTAGTGGTTGCCATGCCCCCTCACGTCACCTTTGAGCAGGCAGCAACAATGCCAACAGTCTTCATGACTGCTGACATGGCTTTCAGCCATGCCATGGGCGTTGCACCTGGCACACACGCACTCGTACATGCTACAGCAGGTATGACACTTTGCACTCTCTTCTGGATATGCTCAAGGGCAGCCTGTTTACTGGTGACTTTCACGTTGATGATGCCGCTTGTGTGTCAATTGTTGCTGCTCACACATGGCTTGTGTTTACACCTATGTCTGTACTGACGTGACGACGTGATCTATGACTTGAGTGCATGGGTACAGAGCATGTGTGCAAGTTCACCATGCATGCTTGTTACAGTCATTGCATATCAGTGCGCTCAGTTGTGCAGCTTGTGTGGCTAGCAGCATTGTTACATTTCTCAAGTACAGCTGCTGCAAGCAATTTGATTCTGATCCTGCAGGTGGAGTTGGATTGGCTGCCAGTCAGGTAGCTCACAGCAAAGCCATTCACGTGGTAGCAACAGCTGGTAGCAGCAGCAAGCGCTCATTGCTGCGCCACATGTCTTGTCAGACAGTTGTGAACTCCAGAGACACTACCTTTGCCTCAGATCTGGCTCAGCTCGGGGTCAAGATCAGCTCTGTGCTCAACTCACTCACCTCCCCTGGCATGCTGGCTGCCTCTCTAGCTACTCTGCAAATTGGCAGCCAATTTGTGGAAATTGGCAAGCGGGACATCTGGAGTACTGCACGTGTGGCTCAAGACCGGCCAGATGTGTTGTACCATTTTGTGGCTGTTGATTTCTTACCCAAGGATGTCATTCAGCACTCACTCCAGGGCATTGCCAGAGGCTTGTCCCAAGGAAGCCTTCAGCCCCTGCCCCAAGTCTTGCACAGAGTGCACGATGCACAGGCAGCGTTCCGGCAAAAGTCACAGGCTCGCCATGTGGGCAAGATAGTAATTCAAACCCAGCAGGCTCAGCATGCCCAGCACACATCCAGCACAGCAGCTGTGCCAGGCCTGACAGTGATCACAGGAGGGTTGGGCACCCTAGGTTCAATGGTGGCTGCTTGGATGTCTAGTCAGCAGCAAGGCAGCCTGTGCCTAGTTGGCCGCAGTGGACGCTTTACCTCTTCTTCAGGTTCAGTCACCAAGCTGCTTCAGTCACACAGCTCAGCGGAGATCATCATAGCTAAGGCTGATGCGTCTCTTCAAGATGAGATCCACTCTCTGGTAGATGAGCTGATGACATGGGAGAGGTCAGCAAGGCAGCTGCAAGGGCTGATCCACTCTGGAGGGGCTTTGGCAGATGCTACCCTGACCAAGCAGACACTACAGGTGAGCAGACTACATTGAGATTTGTCGCAGGCCTGAATAACAAGATTGCGGCAGGATTGTATGACTGTCATGGCATCAGGTGTGAAGTATCACTTCAAAAAACGAGCTTTGCTGTGCCTGTGTCAAATGTATTTATGTGATTTAGATATAACGCACATTTGCCATGTGATCAGTCAACAAGTGTTGGTTTCCTCTGGCCTGCAGTGATAGCTTATGCTTTCAAGATTAACACTGATTGATTATGGAAGTTGACAGCAGAGCTATATGGGTGCTTACTTGTGTTGTGCAGGGGTTGAGGGATGTTTGGGCACCAAAGGTGACCAGCGCACAGCTTTGGAGCCAGATCTCATGCAGTCACAGCATCACCACTCAGGTGCTGTTCTCATCAGTGGCAGCATTGCTGGGTTCAGCAGGGCAGGCCAACTACAGCGCAGCCAATGGGGCTCTGGACGGCCTGGCTGCCCACTGGGCTGCCCAAGGCCGGGCTGGGGTGAGCAGCATCCAGTGGGGGGGCTGGGCGGGGGGCGGCATGGCTGGTGGTGATGCCGGCACTGCTGCCAGGCTGGCTCGCATGGGCATGCCTCTCATCACCCCCTCCCAAGGCCTTGCTGCACTTGCTAGTGTGCTGTCCAGTCACAGCATGCAAGCAAGCAGCAGCTGCATGGCGGCTGTGCCTGTCGTGTGGTCAACATTCCTCACCCGCTTTCAGAAGAAGCACCAAGCGGTTTTCTCAGAGTTTGTTGCGTCACCACAGAGCACAGCTGCGGTGCCCGACCTGCCACCCCCAGCAAGCACTCAGAGTTTGGCAGCGCACACAATGACTGCTGTCACTCGCCCTGCTGAACAGGCTGGGATTTCCAGAGACGTGGTCCACAGCCAGGTCCAGTCAGCCATTCAAGCTGTGCTGGGTGAAGTAGTCGGGGACATGCAACCCCTCATGGCAGCAGGCCTAGACTCTTTGGGTGCCGTTGAGCTGCGCAACAGCCTACAAAGCCAACTGGGTCTTGAACTGCCTTCAACCCTGATCTTTGACTACCCAACAGTCACAGCTTTGGTGGACTTCCTACATCCACAGCTGATCAGTGCGATTCCAGACTCTGACAGCACTACTGGTGGGCACTCTGGAACAGAGTGCCCACCAGACCCACTTAGTATGGGAGGGTATCCAGCTTTGGTCAGTCAGCCTGGTGCTTCAGTCTCTACTCTGTCCATTGGGGTGTTTGCTTTGGATGTCAGATCACCACATGGCGCGCTGGACAGCATCTCAGGCAAGGACACAGCTGGGGTGATTCCTCTCAGCAGATGGGACACAGCAACGCAGGACACGCACCTGCAACAGACATCAGTACGCTTTGCCAGCGTCTTGGACCATGTTGACGCCTTTGATGCTGCCTTCTTTGGTGTATCAAGCAGCGAGGCTGAGTTGATGGACCCTCAGCAGCGGCTGGTGCTGGAATGCACCACAGCTGTGGCCATGTCTCAGCCACAGCAAGGCAATAGTAGCAGCCAAGACTGTGGTGTCTTTGTTGGAGTCTCTTCGACAGACTATGCTCGCCTGACAGACAAGCACCTGTCCAGCGTGACAGCTTACAGCGCCACAAGCAGCGCCTTGAGTGTAGCAGCAGGCCGGGTGTCTTACACCTTTGGTTTCAAAGGTCCCTGTCTATCTGTGGACACAGCCTGCTCTTCTTCATTAGTCAGCCTGCACAGCGCTGTGCACGCTTTGCGAGCATTCGAATGCAGCGCAGCAGTGAACGCAGGTGTCAACCTGACCTTGATGCCAGACACTCCCTCCAAATTTCAAAAGGCTGGCATGCTAAGCATGACAGGGCGGTGTCAAACCCTAGAGCAGGGTGCAGATGGCTATGGCAGATCAGAAGCTTGTGTGGCCATGTGGCTGCAAACCCTAGATGACAGAAGCAGCAGCACTGACTCACATGGCATGCAGCTGCTGGCTGTGATTCAAGGGAGTGCAGTAAAGCAAGATGGGAGGTCCAGCACCCTGACTGCTCCTAACGGCCCCTCCCAGCAGGAGGTTCTGCGAAGAGCCCTGCTGGATGCAGCCACACAACCCAATGATGTTGCTTTGAACCAGCTGCATGGGACAGGCAAGCAAGCCTGCATGCTGTTGCTCTGTTTATACCGATGGGCTCAAGCAGCATGCTTGCCAATACAGCTTTGCCTTGTTTCAAAGCCGATGTTTGGCATTGGGATGCTAATGACACCAGGAGCTGAGACGTATGTGATGACCTCTTGTCTAACATACAGGCTCTTGCTTGCAACAAGTATCTGCAAGGCTTGCTGTGTGTGTCTGTTGTCCTGTACATCTCAGGATGACATGTGATTTGATGCAGGCACTCCACTGGGAGACCCTATAGAGATTGGAGCCTTGACAGCAGTCCTCACAGGCAATCAGAGCAGCCACCAAGCACAACCCTTGACCCTGGCTGCATCAAAGAGCTGGATTGGCCACTCAGAGCCGGCTGCCGGGGCAGTGGGCATGGCACACCTGTGCCTTGCACTTGTTCAGCAAGCTGCCCTGCCTATCATGCACCTCAGGAGCATCAATCCCCATATGCACCCCATGCTGCACCCTGGCAAGGCAGGCAACAGAGGGGTCTGCATCCCAAGGCAAGCTGCGGGCATGATAGGCGATGTCTCTAAGGCAGTGCCCTTGACTGCTGGAGGGAGTGCCTTTGCCTTCCAAGGCACCAATGCCCACGTCATCATGGCAGCTGCCACAGCAGCTGCTAGCAGCTACCCACATGGATGCAGTCGCATGGCAGGCAGCTTTCAGCAGCAGCGGCATTGGATTGCCCCCATGCCCCATGCGATGCTGCTCACTGCTCAGACCAGCAACAAATCCGTGACCTATCACGCTGATCTTGCTACACCATCCAATGCCTACTTGATGGACCATATGGTTTCAGAGCAATGCCTGCTGCCGGCCACAGCATTCTTTGAGCTAGCTTACTCATCAGTCAAGCTCAGCTTCACTGCAGCGGCACCCGCTGCAGCCCTTGTGGACGCCACATTGGCAGCGCCTTTGCAACTCCGCCAGCCACAGCATGGTCAGCATGCTGTAGCTGGTGTTGTTTCAGTGCAAGTTGATGTACACAAGGGAGCTCTGACAGTCTTCAGCCACAGCGCATGTCAGCACCAGTACCATGCCTTTGCTGCAGTTGCTGCTCAGCAACCAATACCTGTACACAGGTCCACCATTACACAAAGCTCTGCTCTACTGCCTTCAGTGCTTGGCTTGGATAAGTTTCACATGCCCTCTGCTGACTCAGCACGCCCAGCAGCAGCTATCAGCAGCCTTGCTGAGCCTGTCAGTAGCGCTGATGCACTCAATATGCACCCGGCTGCAGCTGACAGCACATTGCAGTTGGCGTCCAGCTTCAGCACAGATGCAAGCACATCCCTGCAGGTGCCTGCCAAGCTGCAGGCCATGCACATACAATCAGACAGGTGCAGTCAGCCAAGCTGGGCATGTGCTTCTCCCATGACTGATGCCCAAGCTGCCGGCAGAACTCATAGCTTTGGCCTGATGCCTACAGAGGGTCAAGCAGGCATCACTCTGCACGGCTTGACCCTGAAGCCTCTGAGTAATGCAGTCGCGTCATCCCAGCAGGAAGCAAGCATGATTGCATCACAGGACTGCTTGTATGAGCTGGCTTGGCCTGCTGACTGCTTGGCCACCCACAGAAGCACGGACAGAGCTGTTGTGCCATTCAAGCGTGGCAAGTCCAGCATGTATGCTACAGCAACAGCCATCAGCCACCTTCAGGCAAGAAGTGACCAGCAGCTATGCTTTGCAACAGCTGGCAGCGTGGCTGTATTGGCAGGCAGACCAACAGCGTCGTGCATCTCAAGCAGAGCTCAGGCCAGCCTTGTGCGCTCAGCTGCACAGGAATCTGCAGACTGCTCAGTCGTTAGCAGGCTGACAGACCCATACGCACTTGATAGCTCCTTAGACAATGCTGCAGTCAGAACTGCCCAGATCACATCAGCTTCCATGGATGAGGTCTCAGAGGCAGCATTCCAGGGCAGGGTCCAGCATGCCCCAAGACTGGTGCCCAGTCGGGTTGCAAGCAGCCCTGCTCCCTTCCAGCTTCTGCCTAAGCCTAGAGGCGCCCTGCAGAACTTGGTTCCAGAGCCATTGCACATGGGCTTGGCTGCCGATGAAGTGTTGCTGGAGGTGCATGCAGTGGGGATTAACTTCCGGGATGTGCTGAATGTGCTGGGCATGTACCCTGGGGACCCTGGACCCCCCGGGGCTGACTGCGCTGGTGTAGTCATAGCCAAGGGACCTGCAGTCAGGAAGCTTGACATAGGTAGAGAACACACAACATTGCTTGGCTCAATCAATGTATCTCACCATGCCAATAATGTCATTGAACGCATTTTTGTGTGCGCTAAGGTTCTTTGCTATTATTGATGTTCTGACTTACATAGCAAAACGCCCCAATATCTGTCAACAAGCAACTGAAACGCTGCATACCAACCATATCTCAACCTGTTGAGGCTTACTTTGCAAGTCAAGAGACATGCTGAAGCCATGTATTGTTTCTACAGGACAAAACATCTTTGGGCAAGCAAGCGGGTGCTTGGGATCGCATGTGAAGTGCAACCAGGCAATGCTGGTGGGCTTGCCTTCAAACATGACCTTTGAGGCAGCTGCTACACTTCCAACAGTCTTCATCACAGCTGACACAGCCTTTCAGCATGCAACCAGTCTGCAGCCAGGCGACAGAGTGCTTGTCCACGCCGCAGCAGGTCAGGTTCTGGATACCAGTTGTTACCTGAAATGCCCGATGTGCTTCCTGAAACCTCCATGAGGCCATCTTCTGCTTGCTTGATCTTCATTAGAGTGCAGAACATATGCAAGTATGCAGCAGCACAGCATGCTCCACACATGTTTGCCGATAGCATGGTAAGACCAGCTGCACAGGCTGCACGTCAGTTTGCACACACAATCATTGTAGCACAATGCTTTGTGCTCAATCAACACATGCTCTGTGGCAGGTGGAGTTGGTTTGGCAGCTATTCAGGTTGTCCAAAAGCTGGGAGCACAACTTTTCGCCACAGCAGGCAGCCCAGCTAAACGGAGCCTGCTGCGCTCGCTAGGCGCTCAGCATGTTGTCAACTCGCGTAGCCCTGATTTTGCATCAGATCTTGCACAAGCTGGCGGCGCTGATGTGGTGCTAAACTCACTGACCAGCCCGGGGATGGTGGCAGGGTCACTGGCAGGGGTGAGGCCTGGGGGTCGCTTTGTGGAGATTTCCAAGAGGGACATCTGGAGCCCCGCCCGCCTTGCCCAAGACCGCCCCGACCTGTACTACTCCCTCCTAGCTGTGGACTTCCTTCCGCCCTCTGCTGTGCACTCAGCCCTTACCAGGGCTGCACAGGCTGTCAGCAGCGGCTCATTCTGCCCTCTGCCCCAAGTCACACATGGACTACAGAATGTCCAAGCAGCCCTGCGGCAGATGACTCAAGCCAGGCATGTGGGCAAGGTTGTGGTCACATGCGCACCCGGTCAGCAACCAGTCAGCCAGGCACATGGTAGATGGGTTGTCACAGGCGGCCTGGGATCCCTGGGGGCTTTAGTATCCTCATGGCTGAGTCAGCATGGTGCTGAGGATCTGGTGTTGACAGGTCGCACAGGTAAGCTGCCAGCCAACAACAAGGACCTAGTTCAGTTGCTCAGAAGCACAGGACACAGTGTACTGGTGACCATTGTCAGAAGTGATCTGGCCAGCCAAGAAGAGGCGCAAGTACACTCACAGCCAACAGCTCCAGGGTCTGTGGTATCAGGCGTTGTGCATGCTAGTGGAGCCTTGGCAGATGCCACATTGCAGAAGCAGAGCCTTGCTGGCATCAGGACGGTCTTTGCTGCAAAGCTGACCAGCATACATAAGCTACAGTCTGCCACCATGGCTCAGCCCATCATGCATCAGCTGCTGTTCTCGTCTGTGGCAGCATTGCTAGGCAGTCCTGGGCAGGCCAACTACAGCGCAGCCAATGGGGCTCTGGACGGCCTGGCTGCCCAGTGGGCTGCCCAAGGCCGGGCTGGGGTGAGCAGCATCCAGTGGGGGGGCTGGGCAGGGGGCGGCATGGCTGGTGGTGATGCTGGCACTGCTGCCAGGCTAGCTCGCATGGGCATGCCTCTCATCAACCCCTCCCAAGGCCTTGCCGCCCTTTCTGCAGTTCTGACCAGCCAATCACCTCCATCTGTCATGGCTGTTGTTCCTTTCGACTGGGGCAAATTCCTACAGCATGGACTTAACAGCAAGCAAGCAGCCTTCTCAGAGCTTGTTAGGGAGTCTCCAGTGCAGTTGCCAGCACATACACAACCAGCAGCCAATGCCTTGTCTACCAGGCGTGTCAACAGTGAAAGCCATGTGAGCTCAGCGCAGCAAGCAGAAGCCATAGCTGCTGCAGTGCAGAGCACAATCAGCTCAATGCTGGGCTGCCCGGTCAGCAGCAATGCGCCTCTCATGGCTGCAGGGCTAGATTCCCTTGGCATGGTGGAGTTGCGCAACGCCCTGCAGACCAAGCTAGGCTTGCAACTGCCAAGCACCCTTGTCTTTGACTACCCAACGGCAGATGACATCACTGCTTATGTCACGGCACAACTGTCAGCTGCTGCTGCAGCTTCAAGCCAACTTGAAGCTACCCAACTTGAAGCTACCCAGTCCCAAATAGTTCAACCAATGAGGGCAAAGCCACAGCAGCATGCCAGTAGCATGGTGACAGACGCACAAGCTACAGACGTGACCCTGGTGGTGCAAGAGGTGGTGGCAAGTATCCTCGGGGCGGCTCCAGCAGCTGATACCCCCCTCATGGCGGCTGGGCTAGATTCCTTGGGCATGGTGGAAGTGCGCAATGCCCTGCAGAGCAGGCTTGGGCTGCAGCTGCCAAGCACACTGCTCTTTGACTACCCTAGCGTGGAAGCCATCTCAGGCTTTGTCAGTCAGCACCTAGCCAGCACAGCGCCTGCGCAGCAACTAACCAGCCCAGCAGTGCTTACTCGAGCACTGAGGGTGAACATTGCTCAACAGCAGCAGGCAGTGTCTCAGACCCTCGTGGTCATAGCCATGGTGACGTCAGCTCCTCAAGGTTCTTTCAACAACACAGTGCCAGTGGATACAGTCACATCAGTGCCTCTCAGTCGGTGGGATATGGACTCACCACCAGAGGGACTGTTTACTGGACCTGCAGTCAGGTTTGGCAGCTACTTACGCGACCCAGCTGCCTTTGACGCAGCAGCCTTCAGCACATCCGACACTGAAGCCGTGTACATGGACCCGCAACAGCGCATGTTGCTTCAGTCGGCAGCAGAGGCTCTGGCATCCAGTCAGCTTCTTGGCAGGAGCTTCCCGCCAAATATTGGCCAAAAGGCGGGAGCCAGCGTCGGGGTCTTTGTGGGTGTGTCATCCAGCGACTATGAGAAGCTGGTGATGAAGCACACTCAGGGCGTGACTGCTTACACAGCTACCGGGCGAGCAGCCAGTGTGATCTCCGGCAGACTATCATACACCTTTGCCCTCAGGGGACCCTCACTCACTGTGGACACCGCCTGTTCTTCTTCCTTGGTCAGCCTGCACATGGCGTTCAACAGCTTGATGCTTGGCCAGTGCAGTGCAGCCTGCAACAATGGAGTGAACATCATGATCTCACCAGAGACGCCAGCGGCCTTCCAGAAGGCAGGCATGCTGAGTGCTGACGGCCGCTGCAAGACCCTTGACAGCAGTGCTGATGGGTATGTTAGAGCTGAAGCCTGTGGGTCAATGGTGGTACAGCATGCAAATGCTGTGGAGCCTGCTGCTGTTGTGGCTGTGTTCAGAGGCAGCGCAGTAAATCAGGATGGGCGCAGCAGCAGCCTGACTGCCCCCAATGGCCCCTCCCAGCAGGGCGTCATCAGACAAGCCCTGCAGGCTTCTGGCCTGGAGCCCCACCAGATTCAGGCCCTACAGTTGCATGGCACAGGTACCCCGCAAAGAAGATGCTACTCTGTGTGCTCGCATTCCGTAACTCACATTTACAGCGATCATGCAAATGGATTGTATATGTCAAAGGGCTCTGAACAGCTTTTGCAGACCTGACTTCAAACAGTACAAGCTAGTGAGATGTAGTGTGCACTGTTCTGAGCAACCACAATCATGCTTGCAATCAATTCTGACCATGACCATATGCTTTACTTGGTTTGGACTTTTCAGACAGAGCTGACTGGCAACCTGCTGTATCTATCTGTAATTTGTAACCTGATGTAACCTGTAGTCTGTACCCTGTAACCTGCTCCAAAATGCAACCAACAACCTGCTGTATTTTTGCAGGGACACCACTGGGAGATTCTATCGAGCTTGGCGCAGCAGCTGCAGTCTTCCTTGATGCAAGAGCCATTCCACCTGCACAGCAAGCCACCATGACCCTGCTGGCGGCCAAATCCTGGGTGGGTCACGCAGAGCCTGCAGCAGGCATCCTGGGCTTGGCCCATGCTCACTTGGCCTTGCACCACCACATGCAGCTGCCAACCCTCCACCTGGGAGCAATCAACCCCCATGTGGTTTCAGCTCTTGAGAGGGGACCAGCCTCAGGTCAATTCCAGATCCTGCGTCAGCAAGCATGCATGCTGGGCACAGCAGGCGACATCAATGGCAGGCTGAGGTGTGGGATCAGCGCCTTTGCTTTTCAAGGTACCAACGCTCATGCCATCATTGAGCAGTCAGAGCCTCGTGGCGTAACCTCCCAGCCGGCCAACAAGCTTCATCTTCAGTGGCAGAAGAGCTTGCACTGGATTGCACCACCAGCACATGCATTGCTCACGGCAGCATTGCCACAGTCAAGCAGCATCACCATGGTTGCTGACTTGTCGTCAGTGAGAGCCAGCCAATTGGTCCATGGCATGCTGGTGCGTGGCACACCTGTGCTGTCTGTGGACCTCTACACGGAGCTGATGGCGGAGGCAGTGCAGCACCTTGTCTCTGGCACTCACCATGTGCAGCTGCAGCAGCTTACATCTGTGGCTGTGCCGTTGCAATCACATGGGAGCATGACTCATCCCCAGCAGCTGGTCCTGAAGCTGACAGGAGCTCATCTGTCAGTCCAGCATCAAGTCTTGGATGCTGACATTGTCTGTTGCCAAGCAGTGCTTGTCCAGATGTCGATGCCACACCAGAGCAGGGCAGAGCCGGCCTCCAGGGCCAGCCCTTTCCTGACAGCCCTGCTGACTCAGGCTGACGTTGGTCACCAAGCAGCTGCTACAGCAGCTGTGCCAAGTACGCTGTCCCAGGACCAAGGCTTCTGCTTCCCTGGAGCTGTCATTAGTGCAGCAAGCCAGCTGCAGGCTAGTTTCTCTTCACTAGCTGCCTCAGCAGTCATTCCCACCCATGTGGCATGTTTGAGCCTACAAAAGGCCAACTCAGCAGAGCTGTCACTGCTGACATTCACTCACAGCAATTTCCCAGCACAGCTGGATGCCAGCGCTGCTGGTGGCAGCTGCTCACTCGCAGTCATTCAGCTCAGTGGCATTGCTTTGGCAGCAGCACACGACGTGTTATCGGGTTTTAGCAAGACTGCAGGACACCTGTCAGAGGATGTTGGTATGCTGTATGAGACTCAGTGGAAGGTGTCAGGGCCACAGCCTCACGCAGTCACACAGACTTCAGGATGCTGCAGGCGTTTAGGCAAGCATGCAACAGACCCTGTTGCTGCATGTGCATTGCTGATGGCTACCGCACAGCAAGCTGTCATCAAGAATGGCAGCCAGAAGCTCAGTCTGCAGATGACGCAGGGTCTGTCATCAGGGCCATGCCCTGCAATGTCCCTAGCCCTGCTGCGCTCAGCAGCCCAGGAGTCTTCGTCATGCGCCTGCTCAGCTCTCATCACCTCTCCACACAATGCCAGACCCTTCACCTCTGCTGCACTTCCTGCCACCACCACTCAGGCTTCAGCTTGGGTCAGCAAGTCAGACAATGGACTTGTCTATGAGCCAAGGCTGACACCAATCTTGCAACAGCAGGCAATTGCACTCCCATCACAAGCAGCAGCTGCTTGTATCATCTTGGGTGGAACAGGCAGCATTGGCAGTCTTGCTGCTTTGTGGTCGGCAGACAGAGGTGTTGAAGAGATTCTCATGGTTGGTCGCACTGGGAAACTGTCCCCGGCTTCTGCTGCCAATTTTGCCACTTTGATGGCCAATCAAGCCAGGGACAATGGTAGCATCATGATCACCATTGCCAGGTAAGCATTGCTGCAATCACATGCAAAACCATGCAGAATGGCTCTGGCAAGGTACAAGTTTTATCTCTATGCTATTGCACGGTCAGCCTGCAACTCTAACAAGCCTGGTTGAGCTCATGTGTTTGTCCACATCGTTGCTGTTGTGCGAACAACTACTGCCACTGAACCATGAAGTATGCACAATTCATGATTAGTTCAGTGCTCAATGAGGGGCATTTGTGGTATCTGCAGGTGTGACACAGCAGTGCATGAGGAATCAGCATGGCTGTACAAGCAGACCAGAGGAGCGACCAAGACAGTTCTGCATGCTGGAGGCATGCTTGCAGATGCCACCATCCCCAAGCAGACCTTGTCCACAATCAGACAAGTCTTTGCAGCCAAGGTGGATGCTGTAAGGCATACATACAGCAGCACAGCATGTGAGCCAGTCACAAGCATAGTGTTGTTCTCATCAGTGGCAGCATTGCTGGGTTCAGCAGGGCAGGCCAACTACAGTGCAGCCAATGGGGCTCTGGAGGGCCTGGCTGCCCACTGGGCTGCCCAAGGAAGCAGTGTCAGCAGCATGCAATGGGGACCTTGGTCAGGCAAGTCACACTTGTTGGTCAAGCATGGCTTCTTCTGACCCAGCTGTCATCTTCATGCTTTTTGCCTGTTCTGGGTCACTGCACAGCATTGGCCTGCTTGCGAGCAGCTTTGCAGAGTTCTGACTAGCATCGCTGACCCATGTGTGGTTGTCATATGCATGTTGCATTACTATAGCTAAGTTTAGCTTATGCAGTCACCCATGGCTTTTGTGTTGATCCTGGCTCTGCCAGTGCAGCAACATCCCATATAATTGGAATACTGTCAGCATCGTGATTATACTTATGTTAAGCAGCACCTATGATGATCCTCAGGTGGTGGAATGGTAGAAGCCAACGCCAACACAGCTTCCCGCATGGCTCGCATGGGAATGCCCCTCATTGCCCCTTCCCAGGGCATGTCCGCCCTTGCATCAGTCCTTTCTCACCTGCAGCAGGGCACCGCTTTCAGTCAGCTAGCTGCCCTGCCCTTGAATGCGACTGCTCTGATGACTCATGGCAGTCTTCCAGCCATGACCGTCCCCCTTGTTGAAGATTTGGCTGAAACAACACAGACTGGCAGTGCTGAGTCAGCCTCCACCTCAGCCGCTCAGTCCAGAGCATCAATGAGCAGCAAAGCAGCTGTTCAATTGAGAGACAGGGAGCAGGTTTTGCAACAAGTGGCTTCAGCTGTGAGCAGCATTGTAGGATTCCAAGTGCCAGCAGCTCAGCCCCTCATGGCAGCCGGCCTAGACTCACTCGCGTCAGTTGAGCTGACTAATGCCCTGCAAGCCAGCTTGGGCATGCAACTGCCTCCCACACTGGTTTTTGACTACCCCACCATCCACGCCATCACTGAGTTTGTCTGCACGGACACAGCATCAGAGGCTACCCAGGCAGGTGTACTTGCCAAGCCTGTGTCCGCAGCCCAGCCTGTGTCTTCAGCTGAGTCTTTCACTTTGGTGATGGACACAGTCAGCTATGAGCCAGGCCACAGTCTGCGCAGCCTGACCCCACTTGACAGCGTGGCTCAGGCTCCCTTGGACAGGTGGGATTTGGAGGGAATTCCTGAGGTGGCCACCGCTGCCAGATTCGGCGCCTTCCTGCCCAATGCTGACAGCTTTGACGCAGCATGCTTTGGCATTTCCCAGGCTGAAGCAATGCTCATGGACCCTCAACAGCGTTTGCTGCTACAAGCTGTCGGCCAGTCCCATATGGCAGTTGCATCACAGCAGGTCACTGCCGCGTCTCTACAGCAGGGCATATACATTGGCATAGCCCCATCAGACTATGCATCGCTGCTTAAGCAGCACACAGACAGGGGCAGTTTCCATGCCACTGCAAACGCCAGCAGTGTTGCCTGTGGTCGCCTCTCCTACACCTTTGGGTTGAAGGGTCCCAGCATGAGCATTGACACTGCCTGTTCCAGCTCGCTGGTAGCTGTCCACCTGGCACATCTTGGTATCATTGCCACCCAAGCCCAGGTCTCCTATGCAGCAGGAGTGCATGTACAGTGCACTGCAACCTCCACCAGCTATGTGTGGACGGCAGGCATGCTGTCTGCAAGTGGCAGGTGCCAAGTTGGGGATGCAGCAGCTGATGGGTATGTCAGAGGCGAGGCCTGCTGTGTGGTGACCCTGGCAGCTCCTGGGGTCACTGGTGGGGTTGCAAGGGCAGTGCTCAGGGGTACTGCAGTGAATCAGGATGGCCGCAGCAGCAGCTTGACTGCTCCCAACGGCCCCTCCCAGCAGGACGTCATCAGACAGGCCCTGCAGGGAGCTGCCCTAGAGCCTTGTGACATCCAAGCTCTGCAGCTGCATGGAACAGGTACACAGCTTCTCACAAAATGCATGCAAGAGTGGTATTGTGCTTGCCATGCGTTTTTGATTGTGACGCTGTATCTACAGCAATATGATGTCTGTGCCATCATGTTTAGTGCTGTTGATAATGATGCTGTCAAGTGCTCACAGTGAGCATTGTTTAGCTGTCCTAATGCGCCACAACATCTACTGGTCAATGTGTTCATGTCCATGCATTGCTCAAGCTAGCATGCACTTTGATGATGCAAACAGGAATGTATTTTCACAGGGACACCGCTGGGAGACCCGATTGAGGTAGGGGCAGCATCCACAGTCTTTGGCAGAAGGTCATTTGGCAGCCCTGTGACCCTCATGGCCAGCAAGGGTTTCCTAGGGCATACAGAGCCCGCAGCTGGTGTCGTGTCCCTCACCATGGCTGTCACCACTCTGCAAAACCTAGCCCAGTTGCCCATCATGCACCTCAGAACCCTAAACCCGCATGTGGCTGCAATCATGGGTGCCGCACCAGGGTCTGTGACCCTACCAAGGCAAGGAGGAGCCCTGGCTGGGGCAAACCTGCAGCCCTGTACTGGGCTCAGCTCGTTTGCTTTCCAAGGGACCAATGCTCATGCAGTGGTGGAGGCTTCCACCACCGCTCAGGCCTCCACCACAGCTGGGGTGCCAGTCAGCTGGCGGCAGCAGCGGCAGTGGGTGCTGCCTTTGGCGCATTGCCTGATCAAGCACAGTCTCCCCGGAGCATCTCCTAGCAAGACCACGTTTGCTTGCAGTCTGCAGCAGCCTGCATTGGCCTTGCTCTGGGAGCATAAGGTCCATGACAGAAGCCTCTTCCCAGGAGCTGGCTACTTTGAGATGGCGCTGGCTGCGCTGCGCACCCTGCACATCGGCAGCTCAAATTCAAACAAATGCTGCCTAACTCAGATAGCAGTCCCTGCACCCTTGGTGCTGGCTGAGCCTTCAGACTCTGCTGTGGGTGCCTCAGTGCTTACTTGCTCAGTGGACACTGCCAGTCAGGCTGTTGTGATAGCTTCAGGGCCAGCACAGCATGCACAGACAGTGCACATGCGAGGCCACTTTGCTCAGCTCAGCAAGGTCACAGAGTCACGCACAGAGATGCGCCATGTATCTGCATCTGAAGCTCTCAGCAGACTGCTACTCAGTCAGGAGCCCGGTGCTCAGCAACCTGCTGCTGCAGCTCAGGCCTTGGTTGCCCCAGCTGTGGCCACTGCCCAGCAGGACACTGGCTTCTGGCATCACCCAGCCAGGTTTGACTCATTCCTGCAGCTGGGTCAGCTGTTCCTTGACAGTGCGTCAGATGGTATTCACGTGCCTGCTGGTGTGGACTGTCTCAGCATGCCTCACAAACTTGACTCAGCACAAGCAGCTTATGGCCACTGCCAGCCTTCTGGCACTGCCCTAAGCAGCAACTATGCCCTGGCAGACCAACAGGCGCAAATCTGCTGCCAGATTCAGGACATGCAGGCCAGAGTGATCTTGCCAGCACGCGAAGCGGCACCTGATGCTGTCATGGAAGAAGAGTTCACAGGAGAGGTGTTGTATGAGATGGCATGGTTGACAGACTCCCAACAGACCCTGTCCAGCACTGCTGCTGACAGTGGTTCTGGTTGTTGCAGCATCAGATTGGGTCAGCAGTCACCAGCAACGGCTTGTGCCAATGCAATGGCTGTGCTGCAAGACTACATGATGAGGGCACCTCAGAGCCACATGGTGCTTCATGGCCATGGTGGTACAGCTCACAGCCAGCTTGGATCCTTCCATGCCATTGCTGGCTTGCTCAGGACAGCCGCAGCGGAGAGCAAAACCCCAGTACATGTTCTGGAATCAGCAGCCAGCCAGCGTAGTGTTGGCTCAATGGCACCAAGTGCACAGAGGGTACAGCTATCACTGCAGCAGACAGGTTCCACAGCAGATGTGTTCGGTAAATTGATGAAAGCCAACACAGCAATGGTTCCAAGGCTTCTACCCAGCAGGGCTGTTTCAGCACCGACTGCCTTCAGCCTTATGCCCCAGCCCAGAGGAGCCCTGACTAATCTCAAGCCAGTGCCCCTAGCCAAGGCCAGCATGACTAAGCTGCAGCCAGGGCAGGTTCTGCTGCAAGTCAGAGCAATTGGGCTGAATTTCCGGGATGTGCTGAATGTGTTGGGGATGTACCCTGGGGACCCTGGACCCCCGGGGCTGACTGTGCTGGGGTGATTACAGCCGTTGGTGCTGGGGTTGCTAATCTTCAGCCTGGCGTAGCAGTATTTGGGTTGGCAGCAGGCAGTTTGGGCAGCCACGTTCTCAGTGTTGCTGATGCTCTGGTACAGCTTCATATTTCAACCGTTGACAACGCTGTAACATGTTTCAACCGTTATACTGTCACAGTATACATGTCAGTGCTTTGCTCTTGTGGATTGCTGCCATGCTAAAATCTGTCAATAATCATATGACTTGTATACTAGCACTTGTACACATACTCGTGTATATATGTATACATGCATGTGTCTACATTAGCTGTATGTGGTCAATACAGCTGATTCATTTGCATAGAACATAGCAGCCTCAAGCACTGAATCAGCAGCAACTGCTCACGAGCATAGTATGTCTGCTCTTGCAGGTGCCAATGCCAGCAACACTGTCCTTCAATCAAGCAGCCTCCTGTCCCACCGTCTTTATCACAACCACCCTAGTCACCAAAGCCATCCACATCGGCCAAGACAACAAGGTGCTGGTGCATGGCGCAGCCGGTGGTGTCGGTCTAGCTGCCTTACAACAGATTCAAGCTTGTCGTGCCATTGCTGTTGGCACAGCAGGCAGCCCAAGCAAGAGAGCTCTGCTGAGGCACAGAGGCGTCCAACAAGCAGTCAGCTCAAGAGACTTGATGTTTGTCACAGAGCTGGCAACAACCGGCGGTGTTGATGCGGTGCTGAACACCTTGACCAGCCCGGGGATGGTGGCAGGGTCCTTGGCAGGCTTGAAGGTTGGGGGTCGGTTCTTGGAAATTTCCAAGAGGGATATCTGGAGCCCTGCTCGCCTTGCGCAAGACCGCCCTGATGTGCATTGCTCCCTCCTGGCTTTGGACTTTCTCCCACAGCAGGCCATCCACTCATGCATGCTGGAGTTGTCAGCATCCTTGGCAGCTGGGAAGCTGCAGCCTCTGCCGGTGGCCGTGCACAGCATGGCCAATGTTCAAACAGCCATGCGGCTGATGTCTCGCGCCAGGCACATTGGCAAGGTAGTTGTGGAGGTGCCAGCCCCGGTTTCAGTGGCTGGGGATTCTGGCAGCATCGCTATCACAGGAGGTACAGGAGCCCTTGGATCATCTGTGGCGCAGTGGCTCATCGGATATCAGCAGCATCTGTGTTTACTAGGCAGATCCGGAAAGGCAACAGGCAATACAGTGCAGCTGATCAAATCTGGTGGTCAAGCACAGATCACCATCAGCAAGTGCGATGCATCAGCATCTGCTGATGTACGGCAGCTTGAGCATGGATGGGTACCCTTAGCAGGGGTGGTGCATGCTGGAGGGGTGCTAGCTGATGCTACTGTGGCCAAGCAGACCCCAAACCACTGCAGGGCTGTCTTTGCCCCAAAGGCAGATGCAGGGCTGAATCTGCACAGCATCACAGCGCAACTGCCCCTGCAGTCCTTTGTGGCGTTCTCATCCATGGCAGCAGTCTTGGGCTCCCCAGGCCAAGCCAACTACAGCGCAGCCAATGCATTCCTGGATGCTCTTGCCGCCAAAATGCAGTCTCAGGGCTTGATGTCAAGCACTATCCAGTTTGGCGCTTGGCAGGGAGCAGGAATGGCGGGAAACACTGCTGACAAGCTACATGCCATGGGAGTTGGCGCCTTGACACCTGATCAGGGCATCAGAGCCCTGCAGGGCTTCTTGGCCTCTGCACAGCATGGCCCTGCCCTTGCAGCTGCCACAGCACCTTCCAGCATGGCAGCAGCAGCCTTCAATTGGCCTGTGTTTTTCAGCAACCTTGATCAGCCATCAGCTTTGTTCTCTGAGTTTGAGCATGAGGCTAGGCTTGCTAGACTCCAGCCACAGCTGCAGCCAGCAGTCAGACCTGCAGCTGTCAAACCAAAGGTTGCTCAGATCCCTCAGGCTCCTCAGACTCAGCTGAGTACTGCCAGTGTGGATGAGCTGCGAGCAGAGATCTCAGCAGCGGTGCAGGACATTGTGGGCAACTCGGTCTCAGCTTCTGAGCCTCTCATGGCAGCAGGGCTAGATTCCCTCAGCTCAGTGGAGTTGACTAACGCCCTGCAGCGGAAGCTGGGCATGCAGCTGCCACCAACCCTGGTGTTTGACTACCCAACAGTCAATGCCATAGCAGAGTTTGCGTCCTCAGTGCTGCAGCCTAGCGGAGCAACTGTGCCTTCTACAGGCTTTGGCCCTTCCAGGGCGCTGGCTGTTCCAAGCGCTGGTGCAGGGGCAGTCGTCGCTATTACTGCAGTGACGGGCCGTATGCCAGAGATACCTGGTGCAAGCACGGTGACAAGCCAGGGATTCTCAAGCCTACGAGACTGCAGCCGAGTGATTCCAGCTGACAGGTGGTCAGCAGACCTGCAGCTCACACAAGACATGCCAGCACGCTTTGGCATGTTCCTGAAGGATCCCTACCACTTTGACGCTGCAGTCTTTGCAACATCCGAGTCAGAAGCTATAGTGCTGGACCCACAACAGCGGCTGCTGTTGGAGTCAACCTTCGAGGTGTACAGTCAGCATCAGGGCAGGGCAGCTGCACCGCTTGCCCCCGGCAAAAGCCCTGTTGGGGTGTTTGTGGGCATCTCTACTCCTGACTATGCAGACCTGGGCAAGGAGCACTCCAGCATTGGAGTTTATACTGCTACAGGCAGTGCACTCAGTGTCGCTGCTGGCAGACTATCATACTTCTTTGCCTTTGCAGGGCCTGCTGTGAGCGGTACGCCCTTTCTGCATTAATGTTTTGCATTGATGTGGTTCATACATAGGCAATCCAATTTGTGTCACGCCAGCTGTGAAGCTGCAAATCTGGGTCACATGCCACACATAACTGCTTCACAACCAGAGCGAGTCATACATGTCTGCACAACATGTCACAGCTACGGCATCAAACACTGCGCGTGTTACAGTAGTGCGTCATCTTCTTTCAAACTCACAAGATGATGCCAATAAGACTTACATGAAACTGCATGCCTGCAGTGGACACCGCCTGTTCTTCTTCATTGGTGGGAACTCACATGGCATGCCTCAGCATCAGAGATGGCGCCTGCTCTGCCGCAACCACAGCAGGTCAGTAATGATCATCCCTGCATTACACTGAATGTACTATGCTTCAGTGCATGATTGGCATTGCTTGCTTTTGACTGAAGGCAGTTCAAGTCAGTGCACCGAAGCATCTGTTGCTACGCTGTATCATCAGCTAGCACTATCTGCCTACTAGTTGGGGCTGCAGGAAAGGCACAACTGTGAGCACCCATTCGAGTGCTAGCCTGCTGTCCTGCTCTACTGCATGAAGCCTGGTGGTCAAGATACAGGACTCAGACTCTGCGCTGTGCCTGCAGGCGTGAAGCTTATTCTGACACCGTCAACAACAGCCATGTTCAAGCGTGCTGGCATGCTAGCGCCAGATGGCCGCTGCAAGACCCTGGATTCATCAGCAGATGGGTATGTCAGGGGTGAAGCATGCGCATCAGCAATGCTACAGCTTCTTTCAGATACCTCAGAACAAGGCAGTCCTCCTGCTTGTATCTTGGGCAGTGCAGTGAATCAGGATGGGCGCAGCAGCAGCTTGACTGCTCCCAATGGCCCTGCCCAGCAGGGCGTCATCAGACAAGCCCTGCAGGGCAGTGGCATAGTGCCCAACGATGTTACTACGCTTCAGATGCACGGCACAGGTAAGATGCTTGCTTGACTCAGGCATGCAGTCTTCCGACAAGATTGTGGGCAACATACATGCTGCTGTGCATGGTGATGGTCGCACTTGGCTGTATTGTATGCTTGACAAACCTGCCTGCTCAGAACACAAGAGTGAGAAATTCTGTCTGGGGATACATCTCTTGATGGATATCATGTCCCTTGCACTTGTCACTGAGCATGTGTTTCTGGATATGCAGGAACCAACCTAGGTGATCCCATTGAGCTAGCAGCAGCCACTGCAGTCCTCCTTTCGGAGCCCAATCCGAAAGGCAACGCAATGCCTTTGAGCTTGGCAGCAGGCAAGAGCAGCATAGGGCACACAGAGCCTGCTGCTGGTTTGGCTGGTGTCTTCCATGCCCTGCGCTCCATGCAGGCCTGCCTCACCCAGCCTATCCTGCATTTCTGCCAGGTAAGCCAAATCATGCTTTCCATGCCATGTCAATACACCGGGTGTGTGTACTCTTACCTGTGTGTGTGAAGTGTGACGTGTATATTGTGTACACAGACTGGGCACCAATCTGGTGAAGAGGAAGTGCTACTGGGAGCCGGCTGATTTAGCTCGCGGAAGATTGCTGTTCTGTGAACCACATCATCGAATTTTGTACAGTACCGTCGCCCATGAACATGTTTGGTTGACAAACACCACATGCATATGATACAATGGCTGCTTGACAACAGTCATGCTCAATGCTTGAAAATGCTTGCATGCAGAAAGAGGGTACAGCATTTTGCATGACCAAATACTCAACAAAGTATGCATTGCTGATGCAGTTGAACCCACATCTAGAAGCCACATTCAGCAACAAGGCAGCAGGGCGGGGTCTGCTGTTGCCTAAGCAGGTTGCCCCTGCACCGTCAGCACCATCAGTCACAGGCATCAGCTCTTTTGCATTCCAGGGCACTAACGCCCATGCCATCGTGGACCAGCCTTCAGCCCTGCCCTCAGCAGCGCTTGATGCCACAAATCCTGTCTGGCAGAAGAGGCACATCTCAGTGTTGCCCACCCATGCATGCCTGCTTGCACTCAGTAGAGACGGCTGTCAAGAGGACCGTTGCCACCTTTGAATGGCACCTTCAGACACAGAGCAGCGCTTTCCTGTATGACCACATTGTGCAAGGCAGAGGTATTCTGCCGGCTGCAGCCTACTTGGAGATGGTCACAGCAGCTGTGGTCACTACCACAGCATCCAGCACCTCTACACAGCATCAATGTGCAGTCTCAGGTGCAGTCTTTGAGGCCCCACTGCTACTGCCAGACATCAGCAGCACGGCCAATGCAATGGTGCTACGCTGCAGTTTGGATACACACTCTAGTATTTGCAAGCTGGTCTCAGCTTTTGGTGCTGGTGGAACGCAGCACATGCAGGGCAGAGTCTGCCAGCTACATGACAGTACGGCTGCAGCAAAGAAGCACAAGCACAAGAGGCACCAGCGGTCCATGCGCATCCTGTCTTCTATGCTGGTAGACATTGCAGGTCAAAGTGAGGGTGTGGACAAGTCTCGACAGGCAACAGGAAGTCTGGCAGTGAACAGCAGCTTGAGTGATGGCTTCTGTGTTCATCCAAGCTTGATGGATAATAGCCTGCAGCTGGCTGGAGCAGCTGCAAAGGCAGCTTCCAGCATGACCAACAGCAGCAGACAGTCCCAAGTCTTCATTCCAGCCAGCGTGCAAGCACTCACTGTGGCTGGTCATGTGACTATTGGCACGAGTCATGCCACAGCCCACATGGGTCCCATCAGCGCGGCATCAGAAGGAGGTCATGTGATATGTGATCACACGCTGGGAGTTGGCGTGCATGGGCCTGTGGTGCAGTTACAAGGCATGCAATCTAAGGCCATGCAACAGAGTGCTACTGCGCTTGCACCGCACCTTCCTCACCATTCAGTGGAGCAACCGCTATATGCGATCACCTGGCAAGCTGCTGATACGGAGAAACACTCTCTTGACGGCACTGTGCTCAACAAGCAGCGCATCAGATTGGCTGGTGGCGATGGTGCAGCAAGTGCAATGCAGCTTGCTAGTCTGATGCAGGCAGCAGTGAAGGCACCACAGCGCAGTCTGAGGCTGCAGTTGCAGACCTACAACAGCCGTCTTGCAACTCCCAGCATGACAGCTGAAGGAAGCTACCAGCAGACTGCATTGTGGGGCATGATGCACACATTCCAACAGGAGTGTCCCACTGTGAGCGTGACGGGCATAGATAGGCAGAGCTTGCCTAATCAGGCATCATCAGCACAGCTACTCGTACAGACAGAAGCACACTCCAAAGCCAAGTCAGCCCAACCCGGGTATGGGGTGATGTGGAGGTCAGGTGCAAAGTACGCTGCCAGGTTGTTGCCTGTGTCACAGGCGCTGAGTACATCCACTGCTGCAGCAGAAGCAGCAGACATGCAGTTGCCTAATCTGGTAGGTGGATCAGTGGTGATCACTGGCGGTGGAGGGATGATCGGCAGCCTGGTGTCTTTGTGGATCCTGAAAGCCGCGCTCTATGAAGCTGCTCAGCAGGACTGGCAGGGCATCCCCAGAGAGGACTATCGCCATTCTGGGATGCCCTGAGGCCAGGGCAGGTGCCATGATCAGCATTGCTATGTGTGACGTGTCAGTCTCGGAGGACAGTCGCCACTGCTTTGACAGTGGTCACCACCAGAATTTGCCCATCACAGCAATCATTCACGCCGGCGGTGTTCTGTCAGATGCAACAGTGGGTAATCAGACATTTGTAGGCATGCGTGCTGTCTTTGCTCCCAAGGTGACAGCTGCTCAGAAATGGCAACATGCAGTGCAGCAGCAGCCAACACAGACTCAGATCCTGTTCTCATCAGTGGCAGCTCTGCTAGGCGCACCAGGCCAGCTCAACTACGCTGCAGCCAATGCTGCAATGGACAGCCTGGCTGCGGTGTGGGGTGCCCAGGGTCAGGCAGGGGTAAGCAGCATCCAGTGGGGGGGCTGGGCAGGGGGCGGCATGGCTGGTGGTGATGCCAGCACTGCTGCCAGGCTGGCTCGCATGGGCATGCCTCTTATCAACCCCTCCCAAGGCCTTGCCACCTTGGCTAGTGTGATGCTGGGCTGTTCTGTGCAGCAGCCTCAGAGAGATGCCGTGATAGCTGCCATCTCCTTCAAATGGGACGCCTTCATGAGCAATCTGCCTCCAGATCAGCCAGGCATCTTTGCAGAGTTCGAAACTCCAGCAGGCTCAGCAGGCTCAGTAGGCTCAGCGCAGCGCCAGGAAGCTGAGAAGAAGAAGCTAATCAAGCCCAAGAAGGCCTCAGCAAGCAGAGCCATGGCAAAGCGTGCACAGCAGGCTTCAGAGGCTAAAGAGCCAGCAGTATCGGCTCTGATATTGCAACAGGTAGCAGCAGCAGTGGCATCAGTGCTAGGTGTATCTGTGGCTGCTGACGCTTCACTCATGGAATCTGGCCTGGATTCACTGGGCTCAGTCGAACTGCGCAACACCCTAAGTCAGCAGTTTGAAGTGGAGCTGCCAGCAACGCTGACCTTTGACCACCCTAGCATTGCTGCAATGGCAAAGCATATCTCTAGCTTGGTCAGCCCAGCAGCAGCAGCAGCGGCAATTTCTGCGCCTGATGAGCAACAAGAAGAACAGGAAGACTCTAGTCAGTCTGATACAGCCTCAGTGGCGTCGTCAACAACGAGCAGTCTTGAATTGGTGACTTCAGCTTCTCTGTCCACACCACAGGCTGCGTCACTTGTCTTGGGACAAGTTGCAGACGCTGTTGCATCAGTGCTGGGCAGTAGTGTGGCTTCAGACGCCTCACTAATGGAGATTGGGCTGGACTCGCTAGGTGCAGTTGAGCTGCGCAACGCACTGAGTCAGCAGTTTGAGCTGGACCTGCCTGCAACCTTCACCTTTGACTATCCCTCTGTACGAGCCATGTCTGGCTTCATCTTGAGCCTCATTGGAGAATCTGACAGTAGTGATGGGGGAGCGGTGGAGCAGCTTGTGGCTGGTCAGCTGCAGATTGATGAGCGCCTGGTGGTTGCTTCAAGGCCTGACAACAGGCGTGACATGCAAGCCATCACTGGTCTTTCTGTCAGGTAGCTTTCATACTATGAGTTTGCACATTGCGCTGATCACATTGCAGTGTACCGCTGTTGATTTTGCAAGCTTGGGATGCACTGGCATCATATGATGCTGTTGATGCAGTGCATCAGCACAAGTAGGGACTCTGCATGTGCAAATGAATTACCTTCACAGACTGAAACCAGAGCTGGCTGTTAGCATGCACTGACATTGTCCAGCTCCAAGCAATTTTTCCTTGTCATGCAGGTTTGCGTCCATTGACAGTATGGGCGACCTTCATCACTGCTTAGTCTCTCAGCAGGAGCTTCAGACAGTTGCACCATCAACCCGCTGGGATACTGAATCTACGTTCAACCCCCTGCCGTCCCCGGGGCAGGTCTGCAGCCGTTTTGGGACCTACGTAGAATCCACATATGCCTTCGACAGCGCTGTCTTTGGTCTACAGCCCAATGAAGCTCTGCTGATGGACCCTCAGCAGAGACTGTTGCTGGAGGAGACACTGTCTGCCTTCCATGATGCTAATTACTCAGCAGTGGACATGAGTGGCAGTAGCACAGGAGTGTTCCTTGGGTGAGCTACTGACAAATCACCTAGAGCTGCCATGTGATGTCTGAGACGCTGTTTCAGTCTGATCACATCACCGTTTGGTTGACTAGAACTGTGCAACCTTGTGCAGTAGTCTGCTTGTTGTGTCGGCTTGCAGCCGTCGTCAAGAAAAAATTGCCATTCTTTGACATCATGCACAGTGTTTGCACACTTTGTACCTCTGGTGGCAGGAGCAGAAGCCTGACCATTTACGCGATGGATTGATCATTCAATTGATTGGTTGATCTGTTCCACAACAGTTTGCACCGAATGACAGAGCGTGTGTGTGTGTGGCGGTGCAGGTGCATGTGGGTGGAGTACCCAGACCTGCTGATGAAGCATGGCCTGACCAGCGGCGCCTACACAGTCACGGGCAATGGGTTGGCTTTTCTGGCCGGCCGAGTGTCCTACACCTTTGGCTTGACCGGCCCCTGTGTCCCCACCAACACTGCCTGTTCATCATCCCTGGTGGCGACCCACTTGGCTTCCACCAGCATCAGTCACGGCGACTGTCACATGGCAACAGCATCTGGAGTGAACGCCATCCTCGTGCCAGAAGCTGGCTTTGCTGCGGTGACCCAGGTCAGAGCTTTGGCTGTGGATGGGCGCTGTAAATCGTTTGGGGCTGAGGGAGATGGGTATGGAAGGGGAGAGGTAAGATAAATGACAAGCTGATGCCTGTTCAGGTTTGACCTTAGTTAGCAGGCATCTTTTGTATTGCTTGTGGCATTGAGCAAGTTGGATCCCTTTGCGCTGTAAGCACCATTTGTCACACATCCAACACTTTCACACTCAGGCTGCATGGTCACATTGTGGTGCAATATGGGTCTCGTCTATGATGCAGGGCTACACTGCAATTTTGCTTGAGTCAATGGGGACAGACAATGAGCGAGCTGGTCAAGTGAAGGCTGTGCTCATGGGCTCAGCTGTCAACCAAGACGGCCGATCTGGTGGCCTGACAGTAAGGATCCCTGCTAGAGCATCCTCCCTGCATTTGACCCGCTTGCAATAGCCCCAAGTTTTTTGCATGTCTTGTCAATCCTCTGGCAGCACTGTATATTGTGCCTGATCTTATTGCTTACTGGCTCACATGTCATAAGTTATGCAGATAATGCAGATATACAGATAAGCAGATGACACAATGCATATGCAGATATGCAAACACGCAGATAATATAATGCAGATATGCACATAAGATTATGCTTGTAATGCAGGAAATGTATGCAGCACAAAAGGTGTGCAGAAAGTGTGAGGTATGCTGAATGGCTTGCATCTGTGTACAGGCACCCCATGGTCCCAGTCAGCAGGCCCTCATCACATCAGCCATGCAAAGAGCAGGTGTATCCTTTCTGCCTTATGTCTCCTCCCACGGGACAGGCACCCCATTGGGAGACCCAATAGAGACTGGTGCCCTTCGCAAAGCCATTGCATCCCCAATAGCTGACACAGGCAGCCAGGTGTTCACCCTGGGGGCTGTCAAGTCCCTGACAGGCCATCTTGAAGGCACAGCAGGCCTAGCAGGGCTCATGCTGTGGCTGCAGCAGCGCACTGACCCACCCCTCAGGTATCAGAACTTCGCTTGCTACCTTTTACCTTGACTCATGCCCAGGGACTATTGTCTTGAAGTTGTCGGGTCGTGTGTGCAGAACAGAAGCCACCTTGGTAGCTGTGGTGTCCTGCAGCTGTCAGGTTTGCTGACTGGCTTGCAGGTACCAGAACTTGAACCCGTATGTGGGTGAGTCATTGTCTGGCTGGGGTGTGGCGCACAGATTGCCTATTCAGGCATGCCCAGCTGTGGTGCCTAAAGAGGCCATGCCATGTGCTGGTACTAGCTCCTTCAGCATGAGCGGGGTGAATGCTCATGCCATAATTAGTGCCCCTGCACCATTAGAGACAGGAAGAGTGGTGACTGATGCTTGGAGCAGGGATAAGCTGTTCTCGGCTGCAGTCATTGTGGAGGGACACCCCTTCCTGACTCGGACAGTCGCACAGGTATAGCATCTGCAGCACAAGGCCTGAAAGTATGTACAGATCAATAGCTTGTATCACTACATTTGTCTGCATGTTGCATTGTGCGTAACTGGTTGTCTCTCGTCAGCTCATCTGTTTGTTTTGTGTATCTCTGCAAGCTACATGCATAGAGTAGATTAGCAACATCTGCTTCTTCAGCATGCACCCTGTCTGACCTATGTTCTTGGTTCCTGCAGGCAAGCAAGGCAGTGGTGATGCAGATGGTGACCAATCATCCAGCTCTCGCATACCTCACAGACCACATGGTCCAAGGCACAGCCATCCTGCCAGCAGCAGCACTACTGGAGCTGTGCACAGCATCTGCCCAAACCCTGACACCTAAGCACCAGCTGGCAGTTGTCAATGCTAGCATCATGTCAGCTTTGAGCCTGACAGACTCAGCTGGCCTCATCACATGCGCAATTGCTCCTGATGGCAGCTGCAGAGTGTCCACACACACCACACACTTCTCTGCATCACTCACTGCACTGCCTCGGCCCGTGTCTACCAGGACAGTGGACATAGGGTCAGCACAGCATGCGGTGGTCAGAGCCTTAGGACTATGGCAAGAACAGGCGGTGACTGAGCCTGTAGGCGTCGCAGTAGCGTCTGTGGCAGTTGAGCGGGCAGAGGACGCAAGCAGCTACTGGGTACACCCAGCAGCATTGGACAGCTGCCTGCAGCTGGGTGCTGTGGTTCCAGAGCAACGTCAGGATTCTGAAGACTTCAATGAGGGCATCAGCTTCGTACCAGTGGGTGCAAAGCTGTTCCATGTGCCCCAGAAGCTAGTGCTGGGAGAACAGCTCGTGAGCAGCGCTAGCGTTGGTTCAGACCTGGGCAACTCGGCTGGTTCAAGCTACAGGGATCACGCAGTGCACAGCAGTACTCAGGGCATGCATGGCTGGCTGGGAGGCCTGCAGGCAAAGGCCACCACAAGCAGCAAGTCTGCACAAGCTGAGGCAGACCACGTAGCTCAGGCCAACAGGATGTATGAGGTTGCGTGGCTGACAGACACTCCAAGTGCAAGGACAGACTCACAGACCAGTGGCAGAGTGGATGCTGGTGATATCAGTGAGGGCATGACAGGTGTTGCAGACGCCCTTCAGCTCATGCAGCGTGCTCAGGCACAGGGCATCAAGCAGCTGGGTCTCACAACAGCAGCCATGCTTTCAGGCATGGTGAGCAGCAACACTGCTGAGTCAGCAGCCATGTGGGGCTTACTACGCGCCTTCACTCAAGAGCTACCTGCTGTTGCTGTCAGCGCCAGCTCCATAGATTACTCACTGCAAGCTCCACATCTCAGTGCATCAGTGACCAGCACACAAGCTCAGACAGACGCCTTTGGCATCAACATCAGGGCCAATACCTTGCAGCGCCCAATGCTGTACCCAAGCACCGTCAGCGCTGCTTCACAACCATATCAGCTGAGACCAAAGCCAAGGGGTGCCATCAGCAACTTAGTGCCTCTGCCCTATGCACCACGCAAACTGGCAGCTGGCATGGTGGAGCTAGCAGTGCAAGCAATTGGACTAAACTTCCGGGATGTGCTGAATGTGCTGGGGATGTACCCTGGGGACCCTGGACCCCCCGGGGCTGACTGTGCTGGGAGAGTTACAGCCGTTGGTGCTGGGGTCGCTAACCTCCAGCCTGGCATAGCAGTATTTGGGCTAGCTGGGGGCAGCTTGGGATCACATGTCCAGGCTTCTGCTCAGACTTTGGTCCCCATACCAGCAAGCTTGAGCTTTGAGCAAGCAGCCACAACACCCACAGTCTTCCTGACTGTTGACACAGCGTTCAATGCAGCAGCAGCATGTAGACCAGGAGACAAGGTGCTCATTCATGCTGCTGCCGGAGGGGTTGGCCTTGCAGCATTACAGCAGGCAGCGTTGTTGCACTGCTCCGTCTTTGCAACAGCAGGCAGCCCAGCAAAGCGTATGCTGGTGCGGTCACTTGGCATTCAGCACGTGACCAACTCACGAGACACCAGCTCTGCAAGTGAGCTGGCACATGTTGGTGGAGTCAATGTGGTGCTGAACTCACTGACCAGCCCAGGGATGGTGGCAGGGTCACTGGCAGGGGTGAGGCCTGGGGGCCGCTTTGTGGAGATTTCCAAGAGGGACATCTGGAGCCCCGCCCGCCTCGCCCAAGACCGCCCCGACCTGCATTACT
>JAABUP010001231.1_pt1 | contig 54003 bp, 43 predicted proteins | sample 5559201 | NCBI WGS metagenome assembly JAABUP01 (sample SAMN10711887, study PRJNA513373) | rock metagenome | isolation source: Antarctica rocks | place: Antarctica | reverse complement strand
CTGCGACGCGCCGGCGCATTGGTGCGATGCGCACCATCTGAAGCATTGGGCCGACGGCGGACCCACCGACCTCAACAATGCGGCGCTGTTGTGTGGGCGGCACCACACCGTGGTGCACCGCGACCAGTTGGCCGGCAGCATCATCGACGGGCAAGTGTTGTGGGACCGAAGACCCGGCTCCTACCAACGACAATCAACCGCCGCCGCGTAGCTTCCTGACACCGCCGGTTCTGGACAGCACATCCGGTGGCTGACGCTGCTGGTACCGCGGGGCCCAGTCGGTGTCCGGCTGCTGGTCGCTGCGCAGCTTGTTCCGCGCCGCTGGTTCCCGTACTGCTAGTTCCGTGCCGGTGGTTCCGCGCTGCTGGTTCCGGTACCGCTGGTTTCGCGCCGCTGCTTTCGCGCCGCTGGTTCCCGTACTGCTGGTTCCGTGCCGCTGGTTCCGCGCGCTGCTTCCGCCCTGCTGATTCCCGTACTGCTGGTTCCGTGCCGCTGGTTCCCGTACTGCTGGTTCCGTGCCGCTGGTTCCGCGCCGCTGATTCCCGTGCCGCTGGTTCCGTGCCGGTGGTTCCGCGGTGCCGCGCCGCCGGTTCCGCGGTGCCGGCCGCGCTGCTGTTTGCTGCGCTGCTACCACCAGCGGCCGATGCCGTCGACACAGTGTTGCCCAGTTACTGAACGGTTCTGGTGTCTGCCCGGGGAGGTGTACCACGTCGTTGTTCTCGAGTCCCGTGGGTTCGGGCGTGCTTTGGCGGCCCAGCCGGACCCTTCAGATGGGCATGGATGCACGCTGCTCAGCGCCAGTTCCGCCGGTCCCGCTGGGACTGGCGATTCACCTGCGGAGATTCATGTGCCCTGCGGGTTGGGGTCGGGGTTCAGCAGTGTGGGCACATCGGCTCGGGTGATCACTACCCTGCAGTGGTGGCCGTGACCGTTGCTCAGGATAACCAACAGCACAAGGCCACCCGTGTCGGGACGCCGGAGCAGCGCGGCTGGGTGCGCAGGTTGTTCGGCTACTGCAGGCGCTACCCGGCGATCACCACGCTGGCCGCCGCCGGCTCCTGCGCGCTCGCCCTCAACTCGCTCACTCCGCTGCTCATCAGGGCCGTCATCGACGATATCCAGGGCGACCGCAGCGCGGCCACCCGCTGGGCAATTCTCGGGTTGGTGGGCGTCGGCTTGGCGCTGTTCGTCACCACCTTCCTGCGACGGTGGTCGGCCGGCAAGCTGAGCCTGAACGTCCAGCACGATCTGCGCCAGGATGTCTTCGCCGCCATCCAGCGATTGGACGGCGCCGGCCAGGACAAGCTGCGAACCGGGCAGGTGGTCTCCCGGGCTAACTCCGACCTGCAGATGGTGCAGGGCCTGATGTCCATGGTTCCCATGGTCTTCGGGCAGGTTGTGCTGGTCGCGGTGTCACTGGTCCTGATGCTCACCCTGTCGCCACTGCTCACACTGACCGCGCTGGTGGTGGTCCCTGCCGCTGCTTATCTGGTCAGACAGTTCCGCTCACTGTTGTTCCCGGCCACCTGGGTTGCGCAGCAATCGGCCGGGGAGGTAGCCGAGATCGTCGAGGAGAACGTCACCGGAGTCAGGGTGGTCAAGGGCTTCGGCCAGGAGAACAGGGAGATCAGCCGGCTCAGGGCAGCGGCGAAAACCCTGTACAGCAACCGGATGCGAGCCGCGCGGATCGCCGCCAGGACGAACATCCTGGCCGGGGTCACCTCGTTCGGGCAAGTCCTGGTGCTGCTGCTGGGCGGCTGGCTCACCATCAGCGGTTCGATCGGACTGGGCACCTTCGTCGCCTTCACCCTGTACCTGGCTTCGCTGGTCGGCCCGACCCGCACCATCACGATGATGTTCGTGATGGCCCAGCAGGCTGGGGCTGCCGTCGACCGGGTGCTGGAGATCGTCGACCTGGACGCCGGTGTCAGCGACCCGCCGGATCCGCTTGACGTTCCGGCCGGCTCGCTGGCGGTCGATCTGACCGACGTGCATTTCGGTTACTCCACCGACGATTCGGTGCTCGACGGGTTCACCCTGCACGTTCCCGCCGGGCACACGGTGGCCCTGGTCGGCCCGTCCGGCTCCGGGAAATCGACGCTGTCCCTACTGCTTCCGCGCTTCTACGACCCCCACAGCGGCGACATCAGTGTCGGCGGCAGGAACGTCCGCGACGTCACGATGGCCGCATTGCGGGACGCCGTCGGGGTGGTCTTCGAGGAGGCCTTCCTGTTTTCGGCGAGCATCTGGGAGAACATCGGCTACGGACGCCCGGATGCCACCGAGCAGCAGATCAGGGCGGCGGCCCGCGCGGCGGAGGCCGACGAGTTCATCGAGCAACTGCCGCAGGGTTACCACACGGTGATCGGCGAACGCGGACTGACGCTGTCCGGCGGCCAGCGTCAGCGACTGGCGCTGGCCCGGTCGATGATCACCGACCCCAGGGTGCTGATCCTGGACGATGCCACCAGCGCCGTCGATCCGACCACCGAGGCGGCCATCCACCGGACCCTGCGGGCGGTGACCGCCGACCGCACCACGATCCTGATCGCACACCGGCGATCCACCTTGGCGCTCGCCGACACCATCGCCGTGGTGGACAAGGGCAGGGTCGTCGACCACGGCACCCACCAGGAGTTGACCAGGCGGTGTCCGCTGTACCGGAACCTGCTGGGCTCCGACCTGGCGGAGACACCGCCCACCTCCACCTTGATCCCCGGCCCGGACGGTGTGACGCCGCAGCTGTGGCCGCAACCGACCGGAGCGCACACGGCAGTTGACGGTGACGAGCCGACCAGTGGTTTCGCCGACAGGTCGCTTCGCTCGGCCGGTCGGCAGCCGGCGGCCGGCGGCGGCCGAGGGGGAGCCGGTGGCGGGGTGATGTCCGGTATGGCGTCAGCGCCACTCACCGCGGACCTTCAGGGCAGGATCGACGCGCTGCCGGCCGCCCAGGACGTGCCGATCGGCGAATCTGTCGCCTGGTCCGTCGAATCGCCTGGGGGACGGCGGTTCTCCCTGCTCCAGGCGATGCGGCCGGTTCGGGCGCTGCTCGGCTGGGCGGTGGTGCTGGTCGGCCTGGACGCGCTGGCATCGGCGGTGCTGCCGGCACTGCTGCGCTCCGGCGTCGACCACGGGGTCGCCGGCGGGTCGATGACGGTGATCGGCTGGCTGACCGTCGCGGCCAGCGCCGTGGTACTAGCCGATTACCTGGTGCAGCGACTGCAGGCGGTGACGATGGCCAGAGCGGGTGAGTCGGTGCTGTTCCATCTGCGCAGCCGGGAGTTCGTGCATCTGCAGCGGCTGGGTCTGGATTACTACGAGCGCGAGATGGCCGGCAGGATCATGACCAGGATGACCTCCGACGTGGATGCGCTGTCCTCGTTCTTGCAGACCGGAATGGTGACGGCGGTGGTCTCGATCGCCACCTTCCTGGCCATCGCGATCGCACTGCTGGTGATGAACCCGGCGCTGGCCATAGTGGCGTTCGCCGCTCTGCCGATCTTGGCAGTGGCCACCTTTTTCTTCCGGCGCTACAGCACTGCGCAGTATTCCAAAGCACGCGAACAGGTGGCGGCGGTGAACGCCGACCTCCAGGAAAACGTTGCCGGACTGCGCGTTTCGCAGGCCCTGGGTCGTCAGGACAGCAACACCGCCGCATTCGCGGAGAAGTCGGACACCTATCGAACCATCCGGATGCGGGCACAGACCGCCATCTCGCTCTACTTCCCGTTCGTGGCCCTGCTGGCCGACCTGACCGCCGCCGCGGTGCTGGCCGTCGGCGCCGGGCGGGTCGGCGCCGGAACCCTGACCACCGGCACACTGCTGGCATTCGTGCTGTACCTCAACAATTTCTTCACGCCCATCCAGCAGCTGTCCCAGGTCTTCGACGGCTACCAGCAAGCCAGGGTGTCGCTGAGCCGCATCGGCGATCTGCTGGACACCCCGACGTCCACTCCCGCTGCGCCGCAACCCATTCCGGTACCGCAGCTGACCGGAACCGTTGCCCTGGAAAAGGTCGGGTTCCGCTACGCCGACGACGCGCCCCCGGCTCTGGTGGACGTCGATCTCACCTTCGCCCCGGGTGAGACGGTCGCAGTGGTGGGCGCCACCGGTGCCGGCAAGTCGACGCTGGTCAAACTGATTGCGAGGTTCTACGACGTCGGCAGCGGCCGAGTCCTGGTGGACGGCACCGACCTACGCGAGCTGGACCTGCCCGGCTACCGCAGCCATCTGGGGGTCGTCCCGCAGGAGCCGCACCTGTTCACCGGGAGCGTGCGGGACAACATCGCCTACGGCAGATCCGGAGCCTCGCGAGCCGAGGTGGAGGCCGCAGCCCGTGCGGTCGGCGCTATCGAGACCATCGCCGCACTCTCCGGCGGCTTCCAGCACTGGGTGGACGAGCGCGGCCGGAACCTCTCAGCCGGCCAACGTCAGTTGATCTCATTGGCACGCGCCGAATTGGTGCAGCCGGCAGTGCTGCTGCTGGACGAGGCCACCGCTGCCCTGGACCCGGCCGCCGAACGTGCCGTGCTGGAGGCCACCGACAGGCTGTCCACCGGCCGCACCACGGTGGTGGTCGCCCACCGGCTCACCACCGCATCCAGGGCTGACCGGATCGTGGTGATGTCGCGGGGCCGGGTCGCCGAGATCGGCAGCCACGACGAACTGCTGGCAGCCGGTGGCGCCTACAGCCGCTTGTATTCCAGCGGCCCGGGCTGATCTTCGGTCCGGCCGTCCGCTTCAGGGCCCGGCGACCGCCGGCATCCTTTCCTGCGAGGTGACCGGGCTGCGGACCCGGAGTACCGAGGCGATCCTGTCGAGCACCTCCTGCGGCAACTCGCCGCCGGGACGACCGTCGTCGGACAGCGGCGCGATCCGCAGATACCGCTCAGGGGCGGAGGCCGCGCGTTCCCGGTACGCCTGCTCCGGATCGACAGATTCGGCGTCGTTGTCACCACCCGATCGATGGCGCCCGTGCTCCGGTTCGGCGTCGCCGACCACGTCCAGCATCCGCGGCCGGTTGTCGTGGGTCTTCGCGCCGGTGGCGTCCGCGGCAGCCACCCCCGGGGCCAGACCGGCGGAACCGGCACCCACCTCGGGCTCCGACGCCACGGCGGCGCCCGGATCGACCAGGACGGTCAGATCCGGCCAGGCTCCCCTGGCCACCCACATCCCGACCCGCAGCAGGCGCTCCTCATCGAGGCCGCCCAGTGCGCCGAACCTGACCACCAGCGCGTCCAGGTAATCCTGGAAGACAACCACGGCGCCGGCCGCCAATTCCGGATCCACTCTGCTGGTGAGCCGATCCGACAGGGCAGCGGTCGCGCGCAGTGCTTCGGCCAGCGAGGAGTAGGACGATTCCGGGCGACCGTCTCCCCGCTCCAGCAGGGTGCGCCAGCCGTCACCGGCCAATCGCTCCGCGATCGCGTCGGCGACCCGCTCGTTGGCTGCGATGTCACACCCCTCGACGGCGATCAGCACACCGGAACGGTCATGGTGCTCGGCCAGGATGCGGCGGCGGCGCAGCATCCTGGAGACGACCCCGGTGCGCATACCGCCGACCTGTCGTCCGGCGATGACCGACACCACGATTGCGACCAGGCCGCCGATCAGCAGCACCAGGCCGGGTCCGGACAGCGACATGCGAAAGGCGCCGACGGTCAGGGTGTGTGCTCCGAGCGCCCCGGCCAGGATCGGGCCCACCGCGATGGCGCCCAGCAGGGTCAGCCGCACCGACGACATCACGAATGCGAACACCCTGCCGCGCAACTGATCCGACACCTCGTGCCCGATCATGGTGAACCCGGTGATCCAGGCCACGCCGGCCGCCAGCCCCATCGCGGCGGCGGTGATCACCGCGCCGAAGAGGTCCGGCACCAGGCTCATCACCAGGAGCATCACCCCCGCCGTTCCGATCGCCAGGGTGAACAACACCCGCCGCGGCACCGCCGGTAGCACCCTCGGACCGACCAGCATGCCCAGCGCCAGGCCACTGAACACCGAGCCGAAAAGGATGCCGTAGCCGGCGTTCCCGGCGCCGAGAGAGGCGACGTAGGACTGGGCGACTCCGGCAACCAGGCCGCCGGCGCCGAACGCGCCGAGAATGCCTAGGTACAGCGCTCGCATCACCCTGCTGTTCTTGACGAACGAGATGCCCTCGCGGATCAGCGAGAAGACACTGCGGGTGGCAGTCCGCTCCCCCACGAACGGCGGAATCAGCCCGCGCGAGAAGTAGACGACCGAAGCGGTGACCAGGAACGTGCCGGCATTGATGATGAGCGCGATCTCCACCGCAGTTCTGGACGCACTGCCCGACATCAGCCCGGTGGATGCCACCATCTCCTGCGGAGCGGAACTGAAGAACTGCGCGATGGTGGAGAGCACCGCGAACAACAATGACGCGACCGGAACCATGCCGTAGATCGAGACGTAGTTGAGCTGGTTGGCGACCGCGAGCCGCTCACGCGGCACGATGTTGACCCACATCGCCTGTTTGGCCGGGGTCGAGAACAGCCCCACGGCCTCCACCACGAACTGGCCGATGAGCAGGGTGGGGAGGTTGACCGAGAAGGCAATCACCAGGTACACGGCGAACGCCAGCAGATCGCAGGTGACCGACACCTTGCGCCGGTCGAACCGGTCGACCAGCGCCCCGGCGACCGGCCCGAGGATCAGGTCCGGCAGCAACCGGGTCACCAGCACTCCGGACACCGCGGCGCCCTGCAGGATGCTGGAGGAGTTCCTGGTCAGGTAGGCAGCCAGCGCGGTGGTGGCCAACAGCCCGAGCCAGTCGCCCAGACTGGACAGGGTGATCCCGGCCCAGAGCCGCCGGAACACCGGGATCCGGATCAGCGCTCCGAGCGCGCTCGGCTGCTTGCCAGCTCGACCCGCGGCCGGCCCGCTGGGGGAACTCACCTCATCGCCCGTTCGAGAACAATTCGACGATGTGCTGGACCAGCTCCCGCCCGGCGCCGGTGGCGCCCAGCAGGATGACGATCAGGGCAAAGCCGCAGCCCCAGCCCGGGTTGCCCTTCTTACCGGTGCTCGCCCGAGCCGCCCGGCTCTGCACCATCAGGTCGCGCATCGCCTGCCTGCGTTCCGGACCGGTGGCCGAACGCAGCCGCTCCAGCAGCTGCGACCGGTCCGCGGCCGGGTTCACCGGAGCGGGGGTGTAGGCCCGCGCGGCGGTCGACCTTGTCGATGGGCGGGGCGGCGCGGCGGTCGACCCGAAAGGCGCCGACGGGCGGGCCGGCGCGGCGGTCTGGACGTACGGGGCCGACGGACGGGCCGGCGCAGCGGACAAGGTCACTGGTGCCGACGGACGGGCCGGCGCGGCGGACGGCGCGTTCGCCGCGGTCATCTGCGCCGAGGTGCGACCACGGTAGGCGGCGGCCAGCTGGGCATGTTGTCCGGACCGCAGGGCTGCCTGGTCGGCGGCTCGACGCTGGGCTGCCTGCCGCGCCTGGTCGAGCGTTGCCCGCCTGGTCCGGTCCGCCAGCTGTTCCTCGGTCCGGGCGGAAGCCCGCAGTTGGGCCCGTTCCCTGGCCAGTTGCTGCTCGGCGGCCAGCACTGCCTCGTTCGACAACGGTGGCGGACCGGCCACCCTGGTGATCGCATCCGGCGCGGTCAACGAGGACGTCATCGACGCGGTGCCATCGGACTGCAGGTCGGCGAGCGGGTCGGCGTAGACCACCGCCTGCTCCGGCGGCGTCCTCGGTTCGTACGTGCCGTCCGAGCCGAAGAGCGCGTCGGCGAACCCGCCGTCCTGCGCAGTGCTTCCCGACGTCATTCCTCGATCGTAGGAGAACCCCGCAACAGTTCGGTGCGGTCCGTCATCGGATACCTCCAGATCCGCTCGAGTATGCCGACCGTTACTTGGTCCAGACCACCGGGTTGTCCTTGTACTTGTTCCGCGCCCCGGTTCCGTCGACGTAGTCGTCGCCCTCCCACTTCGCGCCGACCACCGGTGCCCCGGTCGTTCTGGCGAGCGCGGTGTAGCACAGCGTCGCGGTGTCACCGATCTTGTTGTCCTGGAAGAACTTGTCCTCGCATCCCGCCAGGCCGCCTCCGAAGCCGATGGCCATGCCGGCATCGGAACCGTCCTGGAGCACCCCGGAGATCACGGGCGTCAGCGAGCCACTGGTCTCGGTGTTCCCCTCGATCGAGATCAGCTTGTACTCGGCGAAAATGAAGTATGGCGTCAGACCCTTGAAATCCGCCTTGTTCTTGAGACGATCGAAGATCTTCGGATCCGCCTTCTGGATTTTGGTCACCTTCGCGTCGACGATGGCCAGCGTGTGCCGGGGGTTCGACGACTCCAGGACCTGCTTGTGCAGGTTCGCGGTCTCGCCGATCTTCAGTTTCGTGCCGGGAGCGGCGATCTTGACCGCGGCCGCCGGTGCTCCACCCGAGCTGCCGGGTGAGGTGCGGGCCGGCTGGGACGACGAGGACGTCGACGAGCTGGTGGTCGACTCGTCGGTGGTGGACTCGTCGGTGGAGGACTCGTCAGTGGTGGACTCGTCGGTCGAAGACTGCTCCGTCGATGACTCCTGAGTCGACTCCTGGGTCGACGATTCCTCGGTGGAGGACTGCTGTGGCGAGCGGTCCCCGGTCGACTCCGGTGTTGACTGTCCGGTGGACGACTGTTCGGTGGACGAGTCTTCGGTGGATCCGGTGGTCGAGTCGGACGAGGTCGTCCCGTCGGTGACGGAGCCCCCGGCCGAGCTGGTCGCCGGCTGCGTCGAGGTCTGGGGTACCGCCACCGGCTGACCGCCGGATGCGCAGGCGGCCAGCAGCAGCGTGAGCGACGCGGCGGGGATCAGCATCAGGCGCTTCAACGGGATGACGGGGTGGGACGCTGACATCGAAGATCCGATCGGTGGGGGCGGGAAACGCCGCGGTTGCCGGGCGAGTACAGCCCAGCGCAGCTAATCACATCCACCCGGGCGGCATCGGGCGTTCCGCCGAACCGGGCCCCCGGGCCACGACATCCAGGCGAACATGCCGGACGAGCCGCTCGGCAACTCGACCGGGCTGTACACCCGGAGCGGCGGCCGCGGGTTCAGGCCGTCGACTTCCTGGTGGTGGCCTTCTTCTTGGTCGCCCGGACGCCGGCCGACCCGGCTTTCGACTTCGCCGGCGCCTTCTTGGCCTTCGGCGCCTTCGGTGCCGGTCCGCGCTCCCGGCGTTCGGCCAGCAGCTCCGCTCCGCGCTCGACGGTCAGCGACTGCACCTCATCGCCCTTGCGCAACGAGGCGTTCGTCTCCCCGTCGGTCACGTACGGTCCGAATCGGCCGTCCTTGATCACCATCGACTTGCCGGTGGCCGGATCCGCACCGAGCTCGCGCAACGGAGGCGCGGTCGCTGCGTTACGCCCGCGGGTCTTGGGCAGGGCGTAGATCGCGAGTGCCTCTTCGAGGGTGACCGTGAACAGTTGTTCCTCGTCGGCCAGCGAACGGGAATCGGTGCCCTTCTTCAGGTAGGGCCCGTACCGACCATTCTGCGAGGTGATCTGCTCGCCGGACGCCGGGTCTGCGCCCACCACCCGCGGCAGCGACAACAACTTGAGCGCATCGTCCAGGGTGACGGTGTCCAGCGACATGGACCGCAGCAGCGATCCGGTGCGTGGCTTGGCCGCGTTCTTGGCACCCTTCTTCGACGGTGTCGCGTTCCCCTGGTCGATTTCCGGTAGCACCTCGGTGACGAACGGCCCATACCGGCCGTCCTTGGCGACGATGGGGTGGCCGGTCTCCGGGTCGATGCCGAGCTCCTTGTCGCTGGCCTCGGCCCTGGTGAACAGCTCGTCGACGGTTTCCGCCGTCACCTCGTCCGGGGCAAGCTCGTCCGGGAGGTTGGCGCGCTCCATCTGCGGCCTGCCGTCCTCGCCGACGGCTCCGTCATCGATCGGACGTTCCAGATACGGCCCGAACCGGCCGACCCTGACCGTCACCTGCCGGCCCTGGCTGTCCTTGACCAGCGGTAGCGAGTTCACCTCACGGGCGTCGATCTCCTCCAGGTTCTCACCGACAAGTTTCTTCAGCCCTCCGGTGCGGCCGATGCCGCCTACCGGGCCCAATTCGCCGCCGAAGTAGAACGCCGTCAGCCAGTCGACCCGGCCGATACGTCCGTCGGCGATCTGGTCCAGTTCGTCCTCCATCGCCGCGGTGAAGTCGTAGTCGACCAGCCGGGCGAAATGCTGCTCCATCAGGCCGACCACCGCGAACGCGATCCAGCTGGGCACCAGCGCCTGGCCCTTGCGCCACACGTACCCGCGGTCGCTGATGGTGCGGATGATCGACGCGTAGGTGGACGGCCGGCCGATGCCGAGATCCTCCATCGCCTTGATCAGGCTCGGCTCGGTGTACCGGGCCGGCGCTGACGTGCTGTGTGAACCGGGAGTGAGGTCCCTGGTGTCCAGCCGCTGGCCCTGTTCGAGATTCGGCAGCCGTTTCTCGGCGTCGTCGGCCTCGCCACCGGCCTCCGCGTCGACGGTCTCGACGTAGGCACGCAGAAAACCGGGAAAGGTGAGGGTGCGCCCGGAGGCGTTGAAGACACAGTCGACGGGCTGGTCCCCGGTTCCGGCGGTGGCGCTGATCCGCACCTGCAGATTGAGGCCCTTGGCGTCCACCATCTGGGAGGCGATGGTGCGCTGCCAGATCAGTTCGTACAGGCGGAACTCATCGCCCGTCATCCGGTTGGCGACCTCGCCTGGGGTTCTGAACTGCTCGCCGGACGGACGGATCGCCTCGTGCGCCTCCTGGGCGTTCTTCACCTTCTTGGTGTACTGCCGCGGGGCGGCCGGCACGTATTCGGCGCCGTACAGCTCGCGTGCCTGAGACCTGGCCGCGTCCAGCGCGGTCTGCGACAACGTCGTCGAGTCGGTCCGCATGTAGGTGATGTAGCCGTTCTCGTACAGCTTCTGCGCGGTCCGCATGGTGCGCTCGGTCGAGTATCCGAGCTTGCGGCCGGCTTCCTGCTGCAGAGTGGAGGTCATGAACGGCGGGTAGGGCCTGCGGGTGTAGGGCTTCTCCTCGACGGAGGTGACCGTCCCGGTCCCGCCGGCCAGCTGGGCGGCCAGCGTGCGGGCACCGTCCTCGTCCAGCAACAGCACTGCTGCCGCGGCGGAACCGGCCCGAAGGCCGCCGGTCGATTCGTCGAAGTCACGTCCGGCGGCCAGCCGGCGGCCGTCGACCGAGGCGAGCGATGCCGTGAAGCCCTTCCCGTTCTCTGCGCCCTGGGGCGCGAACTGGGCGTCGATGCCCCAGTAGGTGCCGCTGACGAAAGCCATCCGTGCCCGTTCCCGCTCCACGATGATCCGGGTGGCGACGGACTGCACGCGTCCGGCGGACAGCTTCGGCATCACCTTCTTCCAGAGCACCGGCGACACCTCGTAGCCGTACAGCCGGTCCAGGATGCGGCGGGTCTCCTGGGCATCCACCAGGTGATCGTCGAGTTCACGCGGATTCGCCGCAGCCGCCTGGATCGCCGCACTGGTGATCTCGTGGAACACCATCCGCTTGACCGGAACCTTCGGCTTGAGCGTCTCCAGCAGATGCCAGGCGATGGCCTCGCCCTCGCGGTCCTCGTCTGTCGCCAGATAGAGCTCGGTGGCGCCGGCCAGCAGCGACTTCAGCTTGGCCACCTGGGCCTTCTTGTCCGGTGAGACCACATACAGCGGTTCGAAGCCGTGATCGGTGTCCACTCCGAGGCGCGCCCAGGGCTCACCCTTGTACTTGGCCGGCACGTCGGCGGCGCCGCGCGGCAGGTCGCGGATGTGCCCGATGGAGGACTCGACGATGTACCCGTCGCCCAAGTAACCGGCGATGGTCCTCGCCTTGTTCGGTGACTCGACGACAACCAACCGGACGCCCCCGTCGGCTCCATTACGAGCGGCCATGAACTCTCACGTTTCTTCCTCGATCATCACTGCGTGTGTCGTGCACTGCGGTTGTCGGGCACTGCGTGTGTCGTGCACTGCGGTTGTCGTGCACTGCGGTTGTCGTGCACTGCGGTTGTCGTGCACTGCGGTTGTCGTGCACTGCCGTGCGGTTGCCATGCCGGGGGCCGGCGAATCATCGCTCCGCGGACGAGCGGCCGCCCGCTCGACCCTGCCGCTCACGCCGCCGTTCCGCGGCCGACCGGCGGCGGCCAGGCCTACCGGCGGAAGACAGGGGCGCGGCGATCGGCACGACCCCGGGGAATCCGGCGGGCCGGATCCTGCCGACGTCTGCCGACAATACCCATGCCCGCCCGACAATTAGGCCAGCGGTCCCAGCGCCGGCGACGCCGCGGCGGCGATCAACCCACCAGCGGCCGGCAGCTGGGTATCTTCGCCAGCTCGGATTCCATTGCCGGCGCCGCCATCATCTCGTTGAAGTTCTGCAACGGCTTCTTCGCGTCGTCGATGGACTGCAGCGCGCTCTGAAAGGCGCCCCGCAGGCTCTGCTCGTCGCCCGCGGCGGCGACGGAGGCTGCTCCCTTCTGTGCCGCGACGGCAGCCTTCGGCAGGAAGGTGAGAACGGCATCGGCAAGCTTCTGTCCGTCCTCGACGGTCGGGGCACCGACCTTCTTCATCGTCGCCACCGCCGCGTTCAGTTGCTGCGCTTGCCCCCTGAGCAGGGTGCCGGCGGTGGACCTCTTGACCGCCAGATCTCCGGTCGCGGCGGCGAACTCCTGCCGAGGGTCACCGGACAGGCCGGCGCAGAGTGCGCCGAACCACGCGGTATCGCGGGGGCTGAAAGCCCCTAGCGCTCCGGTACCGCTGGGCTTGGGTGACGTGGGGGTCGGCTTCGGTGGCCGGCTGGACGGCGCGACGGAGGTCGGACCCGTGGAAGTCGGCGCCATGGATGTTGGACCGGTCGACACGGAGGCGCTGGACGACGCGCTTCCGAAGGACCCGGTGCTGGATGGCGTAGTGCTGGCGGACCCGGCGTCGGCCGCCGCAGCGCTCGATGTCCCGGTCGTCATCGCTGAACCGTCCGCACCCGTCCCGGACTCGACGCCGCTCGGATTCGCCGCCGGAGAACCCGACGCCGACGACCCGGTGACGACAGCCGCACCGGTCGGTGTCGCCGCTTGATCCTTCGAGCAGGCGGCGAGCAGCAGCGACCCGGCCAGCGCCGCGGCCAGCAAGGGGCGGACGGCGGGCAGGCGGGTGCTGATGGTGGTGAAGTGCATCACGACCTCTGGAGCCAGACTCGGGGGCGAACAAGAACGGCGGATCTCGGCGGACGAGAGTTCCCGACCGTCGTCACCGTACCCAAGTCGACGGCTGCCCGTCGAAAGCCGGACGGCCGGCGCGTTCCAGGCGCCGGCCGTCGGACGAACTGGTCGCTGTCGGTCAGCCGATGGACATGATCTTCTTGCAGGAAGGGATCTTCTGGATCGCGGCGGTGGTCGCGGGCGAGAGCTTCATCTTCTGCAGGTCCTGCAGTGGCCCCAGTCCGCTCTGCATGGTCGTTCCCAAATCCTGGATCACCTTCATGGCCTTCGGATCCTTGGGATCAGCCGCGGACAACTTCTGGCCGGCGTCTTTCAGTTTCGGCCCGAGTTCGGTGTACGCCTCGACCGTCTTCTTGGCGAAATCCGCACCGCCATCGAACGTCGGCGGAGGGGCATTCTTCAGCTTCGCGGCACCGTCGGTGAACGCCCCTCCCATCTTGGTGTAAATGTCGCCCAGCGTCTTCATCATCTTGGCCGGATCGCTCGAGGCGCCTCCCTTCATCGCGGTCGCGACGTCGGCGAGCGGAGCCGAAGCTGTACAGAACGTGTCGAACCAGTGAGTGGTGACCTGGTCCAGGCTGCCGCCGGCATCCAGGGTCCTGGTGACGGAAGGACCGGCCGTCGACCCCGAACTCGGACCGCCCGATCTCCCGGTGCCCGATCCCCCGGTGGCCGAGCTGTCGGTGGCCGATCCCCCGGTGGCCGAGCTGTCGGAGGCGGAGCTGTCGACTGAGCTGTCGGTGGCGGACCCGACCGAACTGTCGGTGGCCGATCCGTCAGCGGAACTGTCGGCGGTTGATCCTCCCCCCGAGCTGTCGGTGGCAGCTGCAGGGGCCGAGCTGTCGGTCGCCGAGTCCCCGGTTGTCGAACCGCTGTCCGACCCCGTGCTGGCCTGGCTGACGGCCGCCGGCGCCGCGGACCCGGCTGTGCCGTTGCTGCCGCAACCGGCGACCAGCAGGGCCGCCGCTGCGACGAGGGCGCTGAGTGCAGTGCTGCGCTTCATCGATCATCCTTTCAGTGCGGCCCGTTCGATGAACGGGCCGTTGACTCCCCCGACCCGGACTGTTTCCGGGCGGTTTCGCACCCGGACGGCGCGCTAACGTCGCACTGGCCACTGCGACGCTAGCAACCCGGCTCAGCCCGGGTGACGATTTGCCGAATCCGTCTCGATGCATCAGACCCTGGCCGGCGCCTGGTTGGTATCCAGGGAGTTAGCCCGCTTCTTGGACACCACGACGGCCACCACGATGATCAGCACGGCCACCAGCGCGATGATGATGCGGAACCCGGTGTTGGCGCTGCTGCCGATGGACAGTGCGACGATGGCGGGCGCGATCAGCAGCGACACCAGGTTCATCACCTTGAGCAGCGGGTTGATGGCCGGTCCCGCGGTGTCTTTGAAAGGGTCGCCGACGGTGTCACCGATGATGGTGGCCTCGTGCGCCGACGACCCCTTGCCGCCGTAGTGGCCGTCCTCGACCAGCTTCTTGGCGTTGTCCCAGGCGCCACCGGAGTTGGCCAGGAACACCGCCATCAGGGTGCCGGTGGCGATCGCGCCGCCGAGGAAGCCGGCCAGCGGCCCGACGCCGAGGCCGAAGCCGACCGCGAGCGGCGAGAACACCGCCAGCAGACCGGGGGTGGCCAGCTCTCGTAGCGAGTCGCGGGTGACGATGTCGACGACCTTGCCGTACTCGGGTTTGCCGGTGCCTTCCATGATCCCGGGGATCTCCCGGAACTGCCGCCGGACCTCTTGGACCACGGCGCCGGCGGCCCGTGAGACGGCGTTGATCGCCAGACCGGAGAACAGGAACACCACGGCCGCGCCGAGGACCACCCCGACCAGGGTGTTCGGGCTGATGATCGACGTCTGGAACATGGACCCGATGGTGCCCGCCACGTCGCCGGCGGCGCGCAGCGCCTGCGAAATGGCATCGCTGTAGGAGCCGAACAGCGCGGTCGCCGCCAGCACGGCGGTGGCGATGGCGATGCCCTTGGTGATGGCCTTGGTGGTGTTGCCGACCGCGTCCAGATCGGTGAGGATTTTCGCACCGGACTCCGACACCTCGCCGGACATCTCCGCCACGCCTTGGGCGTTGTCGGAGATCGGGCCGAAGGTGTCCATCGCAACGATGACGCCCACCGTGGTGAGCAGGCCGCAGCCGGCCAGCGCGATGGCGAACAGAGCGACGGTGAGCGTGCCGGACAACAGGAAGGCGCCGTAGACGGCGGCCCCGATCACCAGCGCGGTGTAGACCGCGGATTCCAGACCCAGTGAGACACCGGAGAGCACGACGGTGGCCGCGCCGGTCACCGAACTGCCGGCGACGTCCTTGGTGGGCTTGGATTTGGTATCCGTGAAGTAGCCGGTCAGCCACAGGATGACGGTGGCCAGCACGATGCCGACGATCACCGCGACGATGGCGATCACCGCGGGATTGCCCGGCTGCCCGGTGAAGCCCAGGCCGTCGAACGAGGTGGGCAGGTAGACGAATGCGGCCACCGCACACAGTGCGGCCGAGATCCCGGCCGAGATGTAGAAGCTGCGGTTGATGGTGGCCAGGCCGGACTCGCCGCTCCGTGGCTTGGTGATGTACACGCCGATGACGGCGGTCACGATGCCGATGGCCGGCACGATCAGCGGGAAGATCAGACCCTTGGATCCGAACGCGGCGGAACCCAGGATGAGGCTGGCCACCAGGGTGACGGCGTAGCTTTCGAACAGGTCGGCGGCCATCCCCGCGCAGTCGCCGACGTTGTCGCCGACGTTGTCGGCGATGGTGGCGGCATTGCGCGGATCGTCCTCCGGGATGCCTTGCTCGACCTTGCCGACCAGGTCGGCACCGACGTCGGCGGCCTTGGTGAAGATGCCGCCGCCGACGCGCATGAACATGGCCAGCATGGCCGCCCCGAAACCGAAGCCCTCCAGCACTTTCGGCGCCTCGCCAACGTAGACCAGTACCACAACGGCCGCACCGAGCAGGCCGAGGCCGGTCGTGGACAGACCCACGGTGCCGCCGGTGCGGAAGGCGATCCGCATGGCGCGCTCGCGACCCTCGGCTCCGCCCTCGTTGGCGGCCGCAGCCACCCGGACGTTCGCCCTGGTGGCCAGCCACATGCCGAGATAGCCGATGCTCGCAGAGAAACCGGCGCCGACCAGGAAGAAGATGCTCCGGCCGATCCGCTCCCCCACCGAATCCGCGGGCAACGCGAACAACAGGGCGAACACCACGACCACGAAGACGATCAGGGTCTTGAACTGACGGGTCAGGTAGGCGGCGGCACCCTCCTGCACGGCGGCCGAGATCTCCTGCATCTTGGGAGTGCCTTGGCCGGCTGCCAGCACCCCGGCGCGCAGGACGAAGGCGATCGCCAGAGCCCCCAGCGCGACCAGTGCGACGATCACCACGATGGTCTTGTCCCCACCGCTCAACGTCACTTCGGCAGCCGAGCTGAGGCTGCTGGTGGCCAATTCCAAGGTGGGCCGAATCATGGGCTCTCCTGCCGTTCGGGTGCTCGCTGGCTTGTTCTCAGCGCGCGGGCGCGCGAACCGCGGTAGGCGGACCGGCGCTGGTCGACACATGAACGCACGCCGGATGCGACCGGCGTGCTGGCGATCACCCTAAGCCACCGCGGCTGCGGCGGCCGCCACCGGATGGTTCGTTCACATTCCATGGGTCGCGGTCCGGGCGGCGGCGTACCGCTGCCGGACTTCCCGGCCGATGGCCAATTCAGCCGCGGTGGCCTGCGGAAGGTGGGTCGAGGGCACCTGCCACGACGCGAGTTCCTCAGCGGCCATGCCCATCGCCCCGGCCGCTTGCCGGGCGGCTCCGATGGCGACGTATTCCGCCGGCGCCGGCACCGAGACCGGCAGACCGAACAGGGAAGCCACGCTTGCCTGCACCGCGCGGGACGCGGCCGCGCCACCGATCATCAGCAGCCGGCCGGCATGGAATCCGGTGGCGGTGAGTGCATCCAGCCCGTCCGCCAATCCGCACAGCATGCCCTCGACGGCTGCCCTGGCGATGTTCGCCGGGGTCATCGCGGCCCTGGTGAGGCCGAACAGTGAACCGGTCGCGCCCGGCAGATTCGGCGTCCGTTCGCCGTCCAGGTAGGGAAGCAGGGTGAGGCCGCCGGAGCCGGCCGGTGCCTGCAGCGCCAGGGCGTCCAGGTCGGCCAGATCGACGCCCAGCATGGCGGCGGTGGCGGTCAGCACCCTGGCGGCGTTCAGCGTGCAGACCAGTGGCAGGAATCCGCCGGCGGCATCCGCGAACCCGGCGACCGCACCTGTCGGATCCGCGGTGGGCCGATCGGCGACGCCGAAGACGGTGCCGCTGGTGCCCAGCGACAGCACCACGTCACCCGGTCCGGTACCCAGACCGAGAGCCGCGGCCATGTTGTCCCCGGTGCCGGGGCCGATGACGATCCGCCGGGCCTCGACCGATGCCGCGGCCGGCGAGGTCGCGGCGATGACCGAGGCGGCCACGGTGCCGACGGCAGCTGCCGGGGGCGCCACCCGCGGGACCAGCGGGCGGTGGCCGAGAGCCCGTTCGGCCAGATCCAGTCGATACGCGCCGTCCGCGGCGGAGAAATAGCCGGTGCCGGAGGCGTCACCGCGGTCCGTGGTGGGTGGCTCCGTCGCGCCGGCCAGCCGCCACGTCAGCCAGTCGTGCGGCAACAGCACCTGGGCTGTGCGCGCCGCGTTCTCCGGCTCACACCGGGCCAACCAGCGCAGTTTGCTGACAGTGAAGCTGGCTCCCGGCACGCTACCGGTGCCTGCTGCCCATTCCGCCGGACCGAGTTCCGCGACCAGATCGTCGGCGTCCGGCGCCGATCGCAGGTCGTTCCACAACAACGCATCCCTGACCACGCTGCCGGATTCGTCCAGAGCCACCATCCCATGTTGCTGGCCGGCCACCGAGATCGCGTCCGACTGCTCCAGCAGGCCGGCGGACGCCTCCTGAAGGGCCTCCCACCAGGCGTCCGGATTCACCTCGGTACCGGCCGGATGGTCGGCCCTGCCCTGCCCCAGCACCCTGCCGGTGGCGGCATCGCACAGCACAACCTTGCAGGACTGGGTGGACGAATCCACCCCGATCACCCGTCGGACCGTCATCCCGGCATCCTGTCAGCTCCGCCGCTCGCGGGCGAGGACCACCTCACCCCCGCCCGAGGATCAACTTCGGCAGCGGTGGGCCATGAACACTTTCGGTGCTCGATGCGTTTGGGCCCTTCTCGGCGCTCCCGGCGAGGATCACGTTCGGCTTTGAGGATCTGATTGTTCAAGTCCGTCGCAGCTGTCACACATCACCCGCAGTCGATCGGCGCCCGCCGCCCGGCGCCCGGCGCGGGACAATCCAGGTATGACGGATTCGGCGGACCTGCTGGCGGTGCTCCGGCGCGCCGTGCCGGCCTGGCAGCAGCCGATCACTCACGTGGAGTATCTGCCCGCCCGTTCCGGGACCAGCGCCCCCTGGCCGGACTGGGTGCCGGAGCAGCTCCGGGTCGCGCTGGCCGCCAAGGGGATCACCCTGCCCTGGAAACACCAAGCCCAGGCCGCCTCGCTGGCACACCAGCACCGGCATGTGGTGGTTGCGACCGGGACCGCATCGGGCAAGTCCCTGGCTTTCCAACTGCCGACGTTGGGCGCGCTGTTGACCGATCCGAAAGCATGCGCGCTGTACCTGTCGCCGACCAAGGCCCTGGCGGCGGATCAGTTCGCCTCCGTCGAAGCGCTGGGCCTGCCCGGTATCCGGCCGGCCGTCTACGACGGCGACACTCCGCTGGAGGAGCGTGACTGGGTCCGCGAACACGCGCGGTTCATCCTGACCAATCCGGACATGGTGCACCGCGGGATCCTGCCGGGCCACCAGCGCTGGGCGAGGGTGCTGCGGCGCCTGGCGATCGTGGTGATCGACGAGTGCCATGCCTATCGCGGCGTCTTCGGATCCCATGTGTCGTTGGTGATCCGGCGGCTCCGGCGGATCACCCAGCGCTACGGGTCGGATCCGGTGTTCGTGCTGGCGTCCGCGACGGCGGCCGACCCGGCGTCGGCGGCAGCACGGTTGATCGGCGCCGACGTGGTCGGGGTGACCGATGATACCGCGCCGCGCGCCGGGCGGCGGTTCGTCTTGTGGCAGCCGCCGTTGCTGCGTGACGACGACACCGCATCGGTGGGCGACGGCGAGAACGGTGCACCGGTAAGGCGTTCGGCTCCCACCGAAACAGCCAGGATGCTCGCGGACCTGGTCGGCGCGGGCGCCAGAACACTTGCTTTCGTCCGATCGAGGCAGGGCGCCGAGCAGGTGTCGCTCAAGGCCCAGCGGAGGCTGGAGAGCTCCGAACCCGCGCTGGCGAAACGGGTTTCGGCCTATCGCGGCGGCTACCTGCCGGAGGATCGGCGCGCGCTGGAGAAGGGTCTGGCCAGTGGTGCTCTGCTCGGAGTCGCCTCGACGAACGCTCTGGAACTCGGGATCGACATCTCCGGGTTGGATGCCGCGCTGCTGGCCGGCTATCCGGGCACGTTGGCATCGGTATGGCAGCAGGCCGGTCGGGCAGGTCGGGGCGGCGCCGATGCTCCGGAGGCGTTGGTCGTGTTCGTCGCCCGGGACGATCCGCTGGACACCTATCTGGTCCACCACCCCCAAGCGGTGTTCGGAGCGCCGGTGGAGGCTGCCGTCATCGATCCGCAGAATCCGTACATCCTCGGGCCGCATCTGCGCTGCGCGGCGGACGAACTGCGACTCACCGAGGCCGATCTACCGCTGTTCGGAGATCCCGTCCGGGTGCGTTCGGTCCTGGCAGATCTGGTGCGGGACAAGCTGTTACGAGTCAGAGCGCAGGGTTGGTACCACGCGCAGGTGGGGCACCCTGCGGCCGACGTCGACCTGCGCGGCAGTGGCGGCAACCAGGTGGCGATCGTCGAATCGGCCACCGGCCGGATGCTCGGAACCGTCGACAGCGCCCGGGCGCCGGGCGCGGTTCATCCTGGTGCGGTCCACCTGCACCGAGGTGAGAGCTATGTGGTCGACGAACTGGATCTGGTGAACGGCGTGGCACTGGTCGCCGCCGATCGCCCGGAATGGACGACCAGCGCTCGGACCATTTCCACCGTCGAGATCACCGCACAGGATGTGGTACGACATCTTCGGGGCGGTGTGACGCTGTCGCTGGGAACGGTCAGGGTGACCGAGCAGGTGGTCGGTTACCTTCGGCGCCGACCCGGCGGCGAGCTGATCGACATGGTGGAACTGGATTTGCCGCCGCAGGTGCTCCGCACCAGGGCCGTCTGCTACTCCATCGACGCCGACAGGCTCGAAGCTCACGGCATCGGAGAAGCGGCGGCGGCCGGAGCGCTGCACGCCGCCGAACATGCCGCGATCGGCCTGCTCCCGTTGTTCGCCGGATGCGACCGCTGGGACATCGGCGGCCTGTCCACCAACCTGCACCCCGACACCGGCCGTCCCACGGTGATCGTCTATGACGGTCTGCCCGGCGGGGCCGGATTCGCCGATCGAGGCTATGCGGTGATGGCCCCATGGCTGACGGCGGTCCGGGACACAGTTGCCTGCTGCGAATGCCGCTCCGGCTGCCCGTCCTGCGTGCAGTCGCCCAAGTGCGGCAACGGAAACCATCCCCTGTTCAAGGACGGCGCGGTGTTGGTACTCGACATGGTGCTCACCGCCATGGCCTCGACCGCCGCCGGCAGAACCGCTCCGGTCGGCTCACCACTGTGACATCGGCCCCGCCCGAGCGCGGCCGGTGGCGGACGCGCCGATAGGGCCGAGGTTCACGACTATCCGCACCGTTACCCGGAGGTCCAGATCCAGGACCTCACAGTTCTGGACGGACGCCCCGTTGGCGGACGCAATCCGGCCGGCCCGACCGCAGGCGGCCTCACCCCCGCTGAGCAGTTCTGCCGCTCCGGCCAGCGCGGCCAGATCCGCCGCGGCCTCCGCCCGGTGCCGGGCGATGGTGGCGCTCGCGACCTGCAGTCCGAGGCCCAGCACCACCAGCATTCCGGCAGCGCCGACCGCCGCCAGCACGGTGGCGCTGCCTCGATCGACCTCACGCTGCGCCATCGCCGGTCACCGCTGAACCGGAGCCGCGGTGTCCTCGGTGGCCGCGACCGCCGTCGCGCCCAGCCGCACGGTCGGGAGCAAACCGCCGGCCAGCGTAGCCGTCACCGTCGCGGTGACGGTGTCGCCGTCGGTGTGCAGGCTGAGTTGGGCGCCGGCCGGCCCGACAGTGGCCACGACCGCCGCGGACTGGTCGCCGTCGCCGCGGGCCGCGAGCCGGGCGGCCTCCCTGGCCGCATCCACACAGCGGATCTGTCCGATGGCGCACCCGATCCCGGCCAGGCACATCGCGAGAACCACCACCACCACCGACAGCGCTATCGCCGCCTCGACGGTGACCGAACCGCTGTCGGGTGGCCGGGACCGGGCGCCCTTCACACCACGCCCAGCGCGCGAGTGATCAGGTTGGTCAGCCCGTTCAGGATCGAGTCCCCGGTGACGATGCGATACAGCACCGCCGCCAGAGCGGCCGCGACCAGTGTGCCGACCGCGTACTCGACGGTCGTCATCCCCGAATCGGCGCTGCAAGACCGTGCCCGCAACGCCCGGCCGAACGCGATGGCGCGCCGTCGCACTCGCCGCTGGATGCATTGGCTCACAGGGCATTCCTCCTTTCAATAGTCGGCGTCGCCGAGTGCTCCGCCGGGTTATCTCAGCCTGCACAGCGACTCCTCGGGCCGCCTTCCTGACGCCTGCGTGATGTGGACAATCACCGCTCGGTGGACAACTCGTGGGTGCGTTTTCCGGTGGTCACGCATCGGGCACCGGCGACCCGCATGCCTGGATTCACCACAGCCGCAGCGTGCCGAGCAGGCCGATGACAGCAGGAGCGAGCCCCAGGCACAGGAATGCCGGCAGGAAACAGGCGCCGAGCGGGGCTGTCATCATCACCCCGGCACGGCCCGCTGCCGCTGCCGCCGCATCGGAGTTCTGACGCCGCAACAGTTCTGCCTGTTCGGTGAAGGCGGCGGCGAGCGCGGAGCCGCCGGTGGCGGAACGGCAGGCGGCGGCGGCGACCGAAGCGAGGTCGGGATGGGCGGCGGCGCTCGCCCAGGCCGCAGCAGGATCCGCCCCCACTGCCAGCAGCGCCGCTACCTCCTCGAGGACCGCGACCGGGTGCCGGACGGCGACCGGTGACCCCGGCGCCGCGCCGCCCGCCAGGGTGCTGCCGCATGCCTGCGTCACCGCCACCATCGCCGTCGCCACCGGAAGTCCCGACCGCAAGCAGGCGGCCACCAGGTCCAGCCTGCCGGCGAGTTGCCGACGACGATCGCGCAGTTGGCCGGCCGTCGGCTTTGCGGGGCGCCGACCGCGGACCAGGCTCAGCACTACCGCTGCCGACATCCCCGCCCACCAGAGTCCCGGCGCCACCAGTGTGGTGGTCAGGGCGATGCCCGCCCCCGGCCACAGCCTGTGGAGCATTGCCCGCACCCCCGTGGATGTCTGCGTTGCCGAACCGTTCGGCGCGCCGGCCGTACCCGGCGGACCGGCAGGGTTCAGTCGCGCCGCCGAACCCGCTCCCCCGGCCAGAGCCGATGGCCGATCCGGCCACACCAGGACACCGATCGCAGTCAACAGCAGACCGATCACCGGAGTCGTCATGACGGCACCGTCATGACCGCACTGTCATGACGACTGTCACGACCGCACCCGTCACGACCGCACAGTCAGGCCGCACCGTCACGGCCGCACCGTCACGGCCGCACGATCCGAGCCGACCAGAGCAGACCCGCACAGCACAGCGCGGTCCCGACCGGCAGCAGCAGACCCCCTGGTGCAGGGCCGAGCAGCACCCGCACCGGATCGGCGCCCATCCCACTGCCGAGCGCCAGACCGAACAGCGGCAAGGCAGCCAGCACGTAACCGGAGAACCGGGGGCCGGCCACCTGGGCAGCACGCAGACCGGCCGCCTGCACGCGGTCGGCGGCATCGGTGGCGACCGCTTCCACCAAGGTCGCCCACGGGACCCCATGCCGCGACGAGAGTTTCATCCCTGACCGGAGCTGCGCCGAAACCGAGCCGGTGGGTCCCGGCCTCGTCGGCAACATCCGATCCACACCGAGCCGGGCGGCTGCCACCAGGTCGATCAGCAACTCCGAGGCCGGGCCGGAACTTGCCGCTGCGGCCGAAGCGGCAGCGGCGACCGGCGGCGCGCCGCTGCGCAGATCCCTGGCGAGCATCCGCAGCGCGGCGAGCAATTCGTTCCACTCGCAGGCCCGGCCGCGTCCCCCCAAGTGGTCCCGGGCAAGGTGAACGGCGGTCGCGGCGAACATGCCCGCCGCGACACCGGGCAACGGCCCGGCCGCCAGGACCGTCAGCGACCCGAACGCCAGAGCACAGGCGCCGGTCCCTGGAAGCCGGAATCGGCGTCCGGCCAGCCAGTTCAGCAGCCAGGGCACGGTTCGCGGTCGCCGATCCGGCCAGATCAACACGGCCACTGCGAGTGCACACAGTGCCAGCACCGGAGTACCCGATCGAGCATCCAGCGACGCCGGTAGCGTCACCACGGCGGCTTCACTCCCCTGGACAACAGGAGTTCCCGCAGGAGATCAGCGCCCGGTTCCACCGTTATTCCCTCCAGCACCGCCGGCACCGGGCGCACCCGCCCGTCCGATCGGCGCCGCAGCACCCCCACTTCGGCGACCCGTCGCGATCCGCCGTCGCGTCGCAGGTGCAGTACCACCTGTATGGCGCCCGGCAGTTGCGACTGCACCGCTTCCCGCGAGACCCCACCGGCCGCCGCCAACGCCTCCATCCTGGCGGGCACGTCCAGAACGGTGTTGGCGTGGACGGTGCCCGCTCCACCGTCATGGCCGGTGTTGAGAGCGGCGAGCAGATCGATCACCTCGGCGCCACGTACCTCGCCGACCACTATCCGGTCGGGACGCATCCGTAGCGCCTGCCGAACCAGTTCGCGCAGATCGACGGCGCCCGCACCCTCGACGTTCGGAGGTCTGGCCACCAGTCGCACGACATGCGGATGCGGTGGGCGAAGCTCCTCAGCGTCCTCGACGGTGACAATGCGTTCGGCGACCGGCACTTCGGCCAGCATTGCCGCCAACAAGGTCGTCTTGCCTGAGCCGGTGCCGCCAGAGACCAAGAACGCCAGCCTGGCCCGGATGATGGCGCGGAGCAGTTCGGGGCACAGTCCGGGTAGCCCACCGGCACCAGCCAGCTGGTCGAGACTGTGCCTGGCGGGCCGCAGCACCCGCAATGACAGACAGCTACCGGACGAGGCGACCGGTGCGAGAACAGCGTGCAGGCGGGTGCCGTCGGCCAGTCGGGCGTCGACGTAGGGATGCGCCTCGTCCAGTCGGCGGCCGGCCGCGGTGGCCAGTCGCCGAGCGAGTCGCTGCACGGCGGCGTCGTCGGCGAACCGGACACCCGTTTCCTCCCAGCCGTTCCCGCGATCCAATCGAACGTCGGCCGGACCATTCACCACCACGTCGGTGGTCTGGGGATCGGCCAGCAGAGGCGCAAGCGGGCCGGCTCCCACCAACTCCCGTTGCAGCAGGTGCAGCAGCCTGAGCATCTCGGCGTCACTCACCAGGGCCGTCTGTTCCTCGCGCACAGCTCTGGCCAGCGCGGCCGGTGTGGGTTCGGCGCGGTCGTCAGCCAACCGGGTCTGCACTCGCTCCACCAGGCCGTCCGGAAGGGTGCTGGCCGGCCCGCCCAGCTCGGCCATTCCGGCTTCGGCGGCCACCGGGGCCGGCATCCTCGAGACCGTCATGCGGGCACCTCCTCGACCGATTCCAGGACAGCTCTGGCGGCCCTGCCCAGCGGCGAGCGCGGATCGGAACCCGGTGGCCGGCCCAGCTCCAGATCCTTGATCAACCTGGCCTGCGGCCGCATGAAGGCGAGCGCGGGTACGCCCAGCACCTCGGAGATGTCGTCCGGACCCAGCCCTCCGGGCGATGGTCCACGAATCACCAGGCCCACCCTGGCTCCGAGGTCGGTCAGATGCGCGACCTGGCGTTGAGCAGCGAAACACCCGCGAACGTCTGCCGGCACCACCAGCACCGTCAGGTCGGCGACCTCCGCCATCCGATCGCTCGCCGCAGTCGGAACTCTGGGCAGATCGACGACGGTGACGTCACCGGCCCTTCGCGCAGAATCCACCACCACCTCGACCACCGCGACCGGCACATCGAAGGCCGACGAACGCTCGAATCCCAGCACGGGTATTCGTCCGCGGGCGACGGCGATGCCCGGCAGCGCCCGGTGCAAGGTTTCCGGCGCCAATCGTCCGGCCGGCGCGGTCAGATCTGACCAACGGACGCCGTCGTCGGATTCCACTCCGAGGATCACGTCCAGCCCAGGACCCCATCGATCGCAGTCGGCCAGCAGCACCCGACGGCCCGATCGATGCGCCGCGACGGCGATCGCGACCGCGAACACCGACGATCCCGATCCTCCGCAGGCGCCGACCACCGCGATCGTTCTCCCGTCGGCTGCCGTCTCGCCGAATGAGCCGGCGAGCAGTTCCACCAGGTGGCTTTCCGCTTCCTGCATGAGCAACGTGCGCTGCACGCCCAGCCGGACGCAGTGCTCCCACAGATGCGAATCCGGTTCGACGCGCGCCAAGGCGATCACGCCTTCCCGGCGCGGCAGCCCGGCGAGTACAGCGCGCGGTACCTGCTGGACGTCGATGACGATGAGTTGGGCGGACCGCCACGATCCGCGCCCGGCCGGTTCCCGGCTGTGCAGTACCTCGACACCGGTGGCGGCGGCGATCCGTAGCACGTCCTCGAGCATGTCGTCGTCGTCCGTGACGACCAGCGGCCGGTTGTCCATGGCCTCCCCTTCCGCCCGTCGGGGCTCCAGCACCAGTCGACCGGCATGGACCACCGGCGTCCATGACGGTCGTCGATCGCTGTGGAAGGAATCAGGTGTGTGGACAGAGCAGCGGAACGGGAGGCGGGAAGCCCCGGAAGTAAGCGGTCCGGAAAACCCCTGGGAGGAAGCGGTGCTGGAAACAATCGGCCCGCGGGCAACCTCCCGGGCGCGGGCACGTCATCAGGGCAGCCGGGGAAGACGATCGAAGACGAGAAATAGGGCGGCCCCCGCCAGGGGGGAGGCGGGGGCCGCGGGTTCAGTTCCGGGGGGTTGAACTGAACCGGGTGGCCGGCTCCGGGGGGGTGGAGCCGACCACATCACTGTAACTCGGGGCCACCACGATCGTCACCTGCCGGTTCCAGAAATATCGTCGGCCAGTGGGTCGCCGGCCCGGGCCGAACACGCATCGTCGGGTGGGCTGTCCGCTGATCGAGTACTTCTCGCTCGTCTGCGCGGCGAAGCCGCGTCCGGGCCGCAGGTCAGGCGGCCAGGAAACGGTGGGCGGACCGACGGGTGAGGTCGACATCGGAGAAACCGAGATCCGGTCATTGCCAACGGGGCCGGCCGGGAGTATCACTGACATACGGAGGCCCCGAGCTGGTCATTGACCATGTGGAAGAGAAACATCGTCAACCCTGGCCCGGAGAATCCGGCGCGATCCACCGGTACCCACTCACCGCCGACGCCGCGGAAGGTGCGCCGTCAAGGTAGGCAGGAATCTCCTGGCGACCTGCAATGACGACGATCTCGGTGCAGCCTGCTCACCGGTGGCCCGCGCGACGGCGCCCGACCGTCTCGGCCGGGCGCCGTCTTCCATGTTCGGCAATCTCGGGTAGAGCCGCCGGCGGATCGCGCCGGGCGAGTCGAGGTGCCCGGACGGGCCCACAACCACCTTTCTGCCGCGAGGCGCGGATTTCCCGCTGCCGTTTCGAGGGCGCTGGTGCACAGGCTGGCGACAGCGGACGCCGGCAGGGGTGAACCCTTACCACCGGCTCCAGCCCCGCGCGTGGTAATACCCGCTCTTCACTTCGAGGAGTTGCAGAACGAAAGATCACCCGTTCGGAAGCTTCACCTAGAGGCTGGGTGGCGGGGTCCACCGTCAACCAGCTGCCTCGGCGATCGAGGTGCCCTCCCGCGCACCGGCGCTGAGCCACTCACAACCGGCGACGAGCCAACGCCCCACACCTTCGTCGGATCCGCCGGCGTACCCCTGGGCCAGCCGGAGGTACCGCTGGCCGGATCGCATCTGCGCCACCTCCGGCACCCCGAGCCCCTGCGGGTCCAGGCCGGAGGTGATGGCGACCAAACGGGCGGCAGCCCGGGCGATCACTCCGTCGGCGACGCCGAAGGGCCGCTGCGTGAGCAACTCCCCGTGCACGACGGCTACCAGCACCGGGCCGGGCCACCGGGCTGAGATCACCATCTGGGCCAGCGCGGACAGCCGGTCGGCAGCCCGGACCGGCCTGCCCAGCACGGCCCGGTCCGGGACCAGATCGGCTGCCGCCAGGGCGTGCAGCTTGGCCAGCGCCTGCAGCGGCGACCGTTGCCAGACGGGGCACATCGAGCCGATCGACGCCGCCACCCTCACTGCCCCTGCCAGAACCGGATCCCGCACGGTTTCGCCGGCGGAGTGCAGCACGGCAATTCCGCCGTCCATGGCGGCCGATGCCCTGGCAGCCCGCACCGAGGCGGCGGCGGCGATCCGTGGCCAACCACGACGGCCGGCCGGATGCCGGTGCAGTGCGGCCAGCGCCGCCCTGGCCCCCTGCACCGCATCCATGACGCCGGGGAGGTCGGTCGGATCGGCGAAGGCAGCTGTTCCAGCGACGACCCGCGGTGCATCGGAGGTCATAGAGACAACGGTAGCCACCTCACCGCCAGTTGCCCGCTCCGGTGCGTTGCCGCAGTGACCCGAGCCCGGGTAGCCGCAACCGTGACCCGATCGGCCACGGCGTAGCGGATCCGCGTTCCCGGGGATAGTTTCAGCAAGTCGTGGGCCGGCCGATGGCCTGCTCGTGATCCCGCCCGTTGCCGTGCGCGCCCAAGGAGAAGTCGTGGCCGAAATCCAGACACTGGACAACCTGCTGACCGAGGACCGGACCTTTCCGCCGCCCGAGGGATTCGCGGCAACCGCGAACGTGTCGGTCGAGGCCTACGCCAACGCCGATGCGGACCAGGAAGCGTTCTGGGCGGAGCAGGCGAATCGGCTGGACTGGGCCGAGCCGTTCAGCCAGGTGCTCGACTTCTCCGATGCCCCGCACGCGAAGTGGTTCGCCGACGGAAAGCTCAACGTCGCCGTCAACTGCATCGACCGACACGTCGAGGGCGGGCACGGCGACCAGGTTGCCATCTACTGGGAGGGTGAACCCGGCGACAGCCGGGTGATCAGCTACGCCGAACTCAAGGACGAAGTGTGCAGGGCCGCAAACGCGTTGTCCGGGCTGGGATTGCAGGCGGGCGACCGAGTGGCGATCTATTTGCCGATGATTCCTGAGGCGATCTTCTCGATGCTCGCGTGTGCCCGTCTCGGCCTGCCACATTCGGTCGTATTCGGCGGGTTCTCCGCGGAGGCACTGCGATCACGCATCGTCGACGCGTCGGCGAAACTGGTGATCACCTCGGACGGTCAATACCGTCGCGGCGCCTGTCTGCCGCTGAAAGCCGCGGTGGACGAAGCTGTTTCGGGCGATTCACCGGTCCAGAATGTGCTGGTGGTCCGTAGAACCGGGATCGACGTGCAGTGGACCGACAGGGACATCTGGTGGCATGAGCTGGTCGATGAGCAGTCCGCCGACCACACCGCGCAAGGCTTCGAGGCTGAGCATCCGCTGTTCATCCTCTACACCTCCGGAACCACCGGCAAGCCGAAGGGAATCCTGCACACCTCAGGCGGATACCTGACACAGGCCTCCTACACCCATCACGCGGTGTTCGATCACCATGCGGGAGAAGACGTCTACTGGTGCACCGCGGATATCGGCTGGGTGACCGGGCACAGCTACATCGTGTACGGACCGTTGTCGAACCGGGCCACCCAGGTGATCTACGAGGGCACCCCGAACTCCCCGCACGAGGGCAGGCATTGGGAGATCATCGACAAGTACCGGGTGTCGATCTACTACACCGCCCCGACCACCATCCGCACATTCATGAAGTGGGGCAAGGATATTCCGGCGAAGTTCTCGCTGGGGTCGCTGCGGGTGCTCGGCAGCGTCGGGGAGCCGATCAATCCGGAAGCGTGGATGTGGTACCGGGAGAACATCGGACACGACAACTGCCCGATCGTCGACACCTGGTGGCAGACCGAAACCGGCGCGATCATGATCTCGCCGCTGCCCGGTGTCACCGACTGCAAGCCCGGTTCGGCGATGCTGCCGATTCCGGGCATCAGCGCCAAGGTGGTGAACGACGACGGTGTCCCTGTCGGCAAGGGCCAGGGCGGCTATCTGGTGATCGATCGGCCGTGGCCGGCGATGCTGCGCACCATTTGGGGTGACGACGACCGGTTCAAGGACACGTACTGGTCGCGTTTCGCGTCCCAGGGCTACTACTTCGCGGGCGACGGCGCCAAGTACGACTCCGACGGCGCGCTCTGGCTGCTCGGCCGGATCGATGACGTGATGAACGTGTCCGGACACCGGATCTCGACGACGGAGGTGGAATCCGCGCTCGTTTCGCATCCATCGGTGGCCGAGGCCGCGGTGGTGGGCGCCAGCGACACCACCACCGGACAAGGGATCGTGGCGTTCGTCATCCTGCGGGGTGATGCCGCGGCCGACGCGCATGCAGACGCGAGCGCCCATCTGAAGGCCCTGCGGGATCATGTCGCCAAGGAGATCGGCCCCATCGCCAAACCGAGGCAGATCATGGTGGTGCCGGAACTACCGAAGACCAGGTCCGGGAAGATCATGCGCCGGCTGCTCAAGGATGTCGCCGAGAACCGACCAGTGGGTGACGTCAGCACGCTGGCGGACTCTTCTGTGATGGACCAGATCTCGGAGGGGCTCAGTGCCGGCGGCAACGAGGACTGACCGTTGTGACGCCGGTGGTGCAGGGCCGCCTACCAGTGCGGTTCTCGTCCACGAGTGCAGGGATTATCCCGTGTAGCAGCTACCATAAGGAACCAAGTCTTCCGATTGCGGCGCAATCGGGCGACATTCGAGTCGGTTCGAGAGGACCGGATGACGGTGCGTAGAACAGATCCCCTCGAGGCGGATGCGGCGGCGCCGAAGGATTCGCGGCCCTGGCACCTGACTTTGGTGGGTGGCCGGATGGTTGTCAGCCTTCTCACGGCCGCGGTTCTGGTCGCCACCGGGATCGGCTGGATCATCCATCACCGGGCGGACACTGCGATGGCGGCGCGCCAGGTCGATGCTCTGGTGCCGGACGATCCGAACATCCGGCCGACCCCAGCAGCGTCCCGGCCGGCTGCAGGGAGCGCAGATCCGACGGCACTCAACAGCCCCCAGACCAACGGCACTCAGACCAACGGCACTCAGACCAACGGCGCCGAGACCAACGGCGCCGAGACCGACAGCGTCGCTCGAAGCAGTGGCGAGGGTGCGAGCGTGCGGCCCAGCGCCGCCGGACCGCCCGGCGCCGCCGGACCGGCTGGGCCGGTCACGCCGGAACAGGCCGCGGCGATGCCGCCGGAGAACATTCTCATCCTCGGGCTGGACACCCGGGGAAACAGCGAGAACGGCGTCGGTCCGGGCACCAGCCAGTCGGATGTGATCATGCTCGGCCACCTGCATGCCGGTCATCGGAGCATGTCGGTGCTGTCCATCCCGCGCGATCTCTATGTCCCCGCGCCGTCCTGCAAGCAATGGGACAACGCTACCGGGGAGGTGTCCGATCAGGACTTCACCAGTCCGTACACGTCGTGGAAGATCACCAACGCCTACTCGGTCGGTGGACCGCGATGCACCGTCAAGGCCGTCCAGGGCCTGACCGGCGTGCGGATCGACCGGCTGATCACGATCCAGTTCGAAGGCTTCAAGTCCATCGTCGACGCCCTCGGCGGCGTCCGGATGAGCTTCCAGGCGCCCGTGATCGACGGCCACCAGGGTCTGGTCATCGCGTCCCAGGGTAGCCAGATGGTGAACGGCGAGCAGGCGTTGAGACTGGTGCGCTCCCGGACCGTCAAGGGCGATCCCAGCGGCGACCTTGGCCGCATCGGGCGGCAGCAGAAGCTCATCGCGGCGATCATGCACCAGGTGAGCAGTTCCGGGCTGCTGTCCGATCCGGCGAAACTGGACCGGGTGGTCCAGACGTTCGTCGCTCACTCGACGGTGGCCAATGTGACGATCGACCAGCTGCTGGAGGTCGCCCGCGCGCTCGGTGGCAGCGCCGGATCGGTGGCCTTCAGCACATTGCCGACGGTTGCCGCCAGCGGCTCGGACGGCCTGGAACGGGCGCCGCAGGACCAGAACATCTTCGCGGAACTCGCCGCCGACCAACAGCTCGGCCGCTAAGGCCTCCTTACTAATTTTACAGTAAGTATAGTAAGGCGATGGTCGCGCATCGCCTGTCCGGAAGGCCGCTGCTGGGGAACCGGCTCGACGCCGGCCTGTTCACCGGGCGCCGCAGGCAGCTGGAGGACGCCCGGCGCGCGCTGCTCGACCGGCTGAACACGGTGATCACCGGCGAACCCGGCGCCGGCCGCACGTCGACCTTGCACGTCCTGCTCGCCGAACTGACGGTCCCTCATGTGCTCATCCGTGGCGCACCGGTCCTGGACGCCGGCGACCTGCTCCGCCGGGTGGTCGCCGATCTCCAGGTGCGCGCGCGCACCGGAGCGGGATTGCCGGACCTTGGTGCGTCGGGTGATGTCGTCGACCGTATCGGAGTACTAGGTCAACTGGCGGGGGCGATCGACGCTCTGGTGATCGCGGTGGACGACGTTCCGCCGGAGGTGGGCATGGACCTGTTCGGCAGGTACCGGGACGAACTGTGGAGCATCGACGCCGCCTGGTTGGTGACGGTGACCACCGCGCACGCGCCGTTGGTGCTGCGACCACCGGCCGACGTGTTCTTCGACGTCAGAATCGACCTGCCCGCGCTCAGCGACACCGAAGCTGCAGATCTGCTCGACAAGCGGATCGGTGGTGTCACCGACCGCCTCGGCATCGACCGTGTCATTTCGGTGGCCGCCGGCAATCCGCGACGGCTGATCGCCCTGGCCCGGCAACTGGTGTCCGGTGATCAGGGCGAATTCGCGGCCGCCGCCGACGCAGGTCGCCGCCGGAGTGGTCTGCTCGCCGGCATGACGGCCGCGGCCAGGATGCTCGCCGGGGAGCTGGAGGCCCTCGGCGGGGCATCGGCCTCCGACCCGGCACTGCTCGCCCGGCTCGGATGGACACGGCCCAGAGCGGTTCAGGTGCTCAAGGAACTGGAAGCCGCCGGCCTGGTCGTTGCAACCGACGAACGAGGGGGAAAGGGCCGGCCGCGCAAGGTGTATCGGCTCAGCGCAGAACCTGACATCAGCGCAGAACCTGACATCAGCGCAGAAACCTGAACCCTCCGTGGTTGATCACCACCCGATCCGCGGCTGCCGCGGATCGGGCCACCAGTTCGGCATTGGGCTGGTCGTTGCGCATCACCCACTCCCGGGCCGCGTCCGGCGCCTTGCCGGATCGGATGTGCCGCTGGATCAGTTGCGCCACCCGCTGCTGTTCGTCGCGGGTGACGAACCACAACTGGTCCAGCTGCTCACGCACCGATCGCCAAGCGGGTTGATCCAGTAACAGGTAGTTGCCCTCGGTGAGGATCAGTCGGGCGGCCGGCGGCACCACCAGAGCGGCCGCCAACGGCTGTTCGAGTTCGCGGGTGAAGCCAGGGACGTAGACCGGTTCGTCGGTCATCGTCCGGATCCGGTGCAATATCGCGGCATAGCCGGCCGCATCGAAGGTCTCCGGAGCGCCCTTCCAATCCCGAAGGCCCAGCCGGTCCAGCTGGGCGTCACCGAGGTGGAAGCCGTCCATCGGTACGTGCGCCACCGCATCATCGCCGACCATTCCGCGGGCCTCCCGCAGCAGCCGGTCCACCAGGGTGGTCTTCCCCGCGCCCGGCGCGCCGGCAACTCCCAGGATCGCCCTGCCCGGACCGCTGGTCAGTTCCAACGTCGCCGCCAACAACTCACCGATCGTCATGCTGATCAGTGTGCGTCAGGTCGGCCGGGCGCTGACGGACATGTCTGCCAGACTCGAGGACGTCATGAGTCAAGACCTGCTCACCCTGCTGCGGGACCACGGTGCGTTCGATCCGGCGCCGCGGAACGCCGAGCTGCACGACATGCACGTGCCGTTCGACGAGCTGTCCGGCTCCCACCTCTGCGAACAAGCACTGCTGGCCGGCCTGCTGGCCGGCGACCGGATCGCGATGCTCGGCGCCAGCGGATCGGGCAAGTCCAGCGTCGTCGCCCACACGCTCGGCCCGCTGGTGGAGGGAATCTTCCCGATCACCGTGCCGGTGTTCCCGGAGCCGGCCAAGGTGGTCGGCAACACCACCGAGTTCATTGCCCACCTGGTGCGGACGATCAGCCGGATGCTGGAGGGGAATCGACCGGCGTTGAGCCGCCCGGCCAAGGAGATGGAGCGCCGGGCCTCTCCCAGCCCCGATCGCACCCGCCGTCATCGGGTATCGGCCGGCTGGCGCCAGGCCGGCATCGGACCGGAATTGGCGTACGAGCTGGAACGGGCGGTCAACGAACCGGCTCCGACGGCGGGCCAGGTACTGGACCAAGGCCGGCAGGTCCTGGACCTGGTATCCGCGGACGGCCTGGTGCCCGTCCTGATCCTGGACGACACCGACCGCTGGTCGGTGGCCACCCGCCCGGAGATCGCTCAGCTGAGGCGGGACTTCTTCCTGACCGTCCCCCGGCTGCTGGCCGAAGACCTCGGCGCCCCCGCCGTGATCGCCGTACATCCCGAGTACCTGGCAGACCCCGGATACCAAGCGGCCCAAGGGTTCCTGACAGGAACCATTCGAGTGCCACGGGTGCCCTCGGCGGCCGCCGTCGGGGCCATTCTGGGCCGCCGGGTGGAGCTGGCGCGCGGGGCCGGTACCGACGTCTCCGAAGTGATCACCGCCGACGCGCTGGAGGTGCTGTTCGCCCACTATTCTGCGTGGCCGTCCAACATCCGCCGAAACATCCTGCTACCCGCGCACACCGCGCTGTCGCTGGCGCTGGACGACGGCGTTGACCTGATCGACGAGGGACACCTGCTGGTCGCCATCACGAGCTGACGGCGCGCGTGAGTGCCGGGTCGGCAGTCAGGGTCACATCGTGGCACGATGAGCTGCGGCCGTTGCAGGCGGCGACATCGCCGAGATCGAAGGAGGGACCGTGAGCAGTCCCATCACCCCGCGCCCGGACCTGACCAAGGTCGACATCCCTTTGGTCGCCGAGCGTGATGTCGATCGGACGGCATCGATGGGCTCGCTGGTCAAGGATGCATCGGCGCAGATGTCGACGTTGGTGCGCGCCGAGGTCGAACTCGCGAAGATCGAGATCACCCAGGCGGTGAAGCAGGGCGTCGTCGGTGGGGTCTTCTTCATCGTGGCTGCGGTGATCGGCCTGTTCTCGATGTTCTTCTTCTGGTTCATGGTCGGCGAGATCCTCAACATTTGGCTGTGGCGCTGGCTGGCCTTCACCATCGTGTTCGTGGCGATGGTGTTGATCGCCGGGCTGTTCGCGCTCCTCGGTCTGAGGAAGGTCAAGAAGATCAGGAAGCCCGAGCAGACCATCGCCTCACTGGATGCCGCCAAACAGTCGCTCACCGCCGCCGTGAGGTCTCACGAAGACCCGGCTGTCTAGCGACGACCCGGCTGTCCAGCTGCGACGCGGCTGTCCAGCCGCGAAGGATCAGTTCTCCACTTGGATGTGCGGCGCCTGGATGTGCGGTGTCTGCGCCCGCGGCGCACCGATGCCGACGACCCTGGAGGTCCCGGAGCGCCGATGACGGGCGACACTGCCCGCCTTGACCAGGCTGACGGGCCGCTCAGCGTGCATCCGATGGCGGTGGCGCAGCATCAGCCGGGCTCCGGCCAGTCCGAGTACAGCCGCCGCGAGCAGCAGCACCAGTCACGCAGTCGTCACCCAGCAGCTCCTTCGCCACGGTCGATGCGAGCAGTGTCGGCCCGCGGTGCGGGCCTGCCGGCGTCAGCACCGCATACCACGGTACCGGCGCAGCGGTCGGCGGCGTCGGCGTTGTCGGGGCTGGATGAGCTGGCAGACTCGGCCGTCGGCACTGCCGGCAGTGGTTCAGCAGAACCGGTGAAGCAGAACCGGTGAAGCAGATCTTCCGGGGAACTGGGACGGTTTCAAGTCCACACGGCCAAACGCCTTCCCCGCCTTCCGGATGAACGACACAGTTTTCTTGGCGGCGATAGCGGAGCACCGGTCATAGAAACTCAGGAGGGACGTCCGGACGAAGCTGCTCGGAATAGTCAGCGGCTACTCTGGGTCTGAGGGAATCCTCAGCAACGAAGAATACGTGAACTGCCGTTTCCAAGCAGGGTTCGAGTTCTAGACCATCCGCGTCCGATAGTTCGACTTGAGAGGGGCGATCGTCTTGGTCACGGGCGGTTGGCGTCTACTGATCGGGGTCACCGTTACGCTGTGCCTGGCACTTGTAGGGTGCGCCAGGAACAGCTCATTCGCCCGTCTGCCGGACGAGGTTACTCAAGTGGGACCACCAATCTCGGACGCTGCGATTCAGCACGCGACAACAGCGTTCACATGGCTGGGGTCTCATGGAACCATAGCGGGGTTCAGGGGTGCGGCCGATTCTTATCAGCCCGCCAGCGCTGTCATCGACTCACTGGAGCGGAGCAGTGATGGCCTACATCTCACGGCGGCTGTATACGGGTCGCCGCTGCCAGCAGGGGTGGATTGCGGGTACGACTACAAGCTCACTGCCCTGGTTAGCCCGACGTTGATTGTTCTTTACGTTACTGAAGACCCGGGCAAATGGCCGGGCGGATCACGAGTTGCCTGCCCGGCGATCGGCGCCCTGCGCACCACATCAGCCGTTGTGCTACCCCGTGCGTCGGCGGCGAACATACCCGTTGTCGATCTCGCGACCGGTGCACAGCTCTAGTTGCACCGCGTTCCGCTCTCGTCGTTCGATCCCGGAACGCGAGGCTGAGCGATTCGAGCCTCGATGAATGATTGCCCCTGCGTTGCGACTGGTGTTGCGCGTGTGATTTCTGGGCATCGGCGCCCAGGGTCGGTGACCTGTGGGTCGCCGATTCCAACCCCGGTCGATGTGGCCGGTTCCAACAGACCGCGAAGCGCACAACGACCACATCGGAGCCCCGGACCGACGCTCGCTTACCGCCTACGACCGCTGACACCGGGAATCTCCATCTAGTGCCCGGCCGTGCAGGCGCCCGTTCCGGCCGGCGAATCGTCCACCCGCCCCGCTGTCAGCTCGTCGGCGACCTCGGCGCCGGTGAGGGCGTAGCCGACGTTGGCGACATCGGGTGCGGTGCCGAAGATCACCCCGATGACGGCGCCGTCCGTCGAGAGCAGCGGGCCGCCGGAGTTTCCCGGACGGACGACTGCGCGCAGCGTATACACCTCACGCTGCACCGTCGCGGCGGCGTAGATGTCAGGTCCGCGTAGCTGGAAGCTGGTGGAAATGCGAGCCGGAACAACGGTGAACGGGCCGTTCAGCGGATAGCCGGCCACCACGACGTCGGTGCCGGATGCGGCCGGCCCCGGGTGGAACTGCAGGGCAGGCCTGCCGAGTCCGGGCACGGCCAGCACTGCCACATCCGTCCGCGGGTCGTACAGCACCACCTCGGCCCGCCGGCTCGAGCCGTCCACTTCGACCGTAACCGCCGATGAGCCCGCGACCACATGGGCATTGGTCATCACCCGATCGGGAGCGATCACGAACGCCGTGCCCTCCATCGCGCGGTCGCACTGCGGCGCCTGCGCCACCACCTTCAGAATGGAACGGTGGGCTGCCTGTACGGCCCGGTTGCGCGCCAACGACGGGTCGGGGGCCGGGACGTCCTTGTTCGGCGTACGGCCCAAGGGATCCAGGATCGACGGGAAGCCCGAGGCACTCAGTTCGCGGCCCAGCGCGGCCGAGATGTCCTGGGCCCCGGCGGGCATCGCTTGATCGATCCTGTGCAGCAGCGCCGACGACCGCACCGACGACGACAACCATGGAATCGGTGCCGCGGCCAGTGGCAGCGCCACCAACCAGGTCACCAGGATCACCGCCAGGGTGTGCCCGATCAAGCCGAGCGTCCTGTCCACCAGCACCGCCGGGTGCCAGGTGACCTTGCTGGACAGTTGGCGCCCGAGCCAGGATCCGGCAAGTTCGCCGAGCCCTACCCCGACTATCACACAGGCCACCCCGATGGCGACCTTGGCGCCGGTGTCCTGAAGCCGGTTCATCAGCAGAGGCGCCAGTCGCAGCGCGAGGATGACCCCGCCGACCGCTCCGATCAGCGACAGCCCGGCCGTGATCAGCCCCTGCCGCAATCCGGCCAGCGCGGCCCACAGCAGCAGGACCACAATGATCGCGTCGATGAAGGTCACCGGATGACGACCGAGTCGCGCGGGAGCACCAGGTCGCGGCCGGGCAGCCACGGCCGGTTCCAGCCGCCCAGCTCCAGCACGGCGTCCAGCAGCAGAGCGGTGAATCCCCAGACGATCAGGTCGCCGACCTCGAATGCCGGAGCCAGCAGTCCCTGCGACAGCCGAACCCGGCCACGCCGCGAAGGGTCGACCAGCTGGGCGATCGGCACCCTGGCAACTGCCGCGGTCTCCGCCGGGTCGGCAGCCCACACCCGGCCGGGCGTACTCCAGTAGCCGACGATCGGGACCACCCGGTAGTCCGAGTGTCCGAGGTACAGCTCGCGCAGCTGCAGCAGCGGGGTGACGGACGACGGGTCGAGTCCGGTCTCCTCGTTGGCCTCCCGCAGCGCCGTCGCAATCGGTTCCTCGCCCGGCTCCGCCCGGCCGCCGGGGAACGCGGGTTGGCCGGCATGCGCTCGCAAAGTGTCGGCCCGGGCGGTGATCAACACGTCCGGTTTGCCCGTCCCACCGGTCCCGGTACCGTCCGAGAACAGGATCAGCACGGCGCTGCTGCGGGAGTCTGCAGTGGCGGCGGCATTACCGGCCAGCGGGCCAGGCAGCCGGACCGACGTCGCGTTGTGCACCAGCGGACGCAGCCAATCCGGCGCGGCGGCCGCTCCCGGCAGTGCCTTGGCCGCCGTTAGAGCGTCGGCCGCCGTTAGAGCATCGGCCGCCGGCAGGGCATCGGCCGCCGGCTGATCATCGGCTGCCCGCAGAGGGTTGGCTGCGCGCAGCGGGCCGGCTGCCGATTGCGCGCCGGCTGCCGATTGCGGGTCGGCTGCCAGTTGCACCCGGTCGGCGGCGGGTTCCGTCATTCCCGATCCCGCAGTCCGGCCAGCTGCAGCAGATGGGGCCGCTCGGCGCCGACCACCAGCGGCGCCGCCAACTCACGGTCGACTGGTCCGACGCCGTAGGACGGGCACAGCTGCGCCAACCGGCACACGCCGCAGGCTGGACGCTTGGCATGACAGATTCGCCTGCCGTGATAGATCGCCCGGTTGGAGAACGGCGTCCACTCGACGGCCGGCAGCTGCGCCGCAAGGTCGCGCTCAACCCTGACCGGGTCGGTGTTGTCTGTCAGCCCCCAGCGACGCAGCAGCCGACCCAGGTGGGTGTCGACAGTGATGCCGGGAAGCCCGAAGGCGTTGCCCAGCACGACGTTCGCGGTCTTGCGTCCGAACCCCGGCAGGCTGACCAGGTCGTCGAGGTTGGCCGGAACCTCGCCATCGAATCGCTCCACCAGCGCCTGGCCGAGGCCGATGATCGAGTTCGCCTTGTTCCGGAAGAAGCCGGTTGGTTTCACCAGGTCCTCGAGCTCGGCCCGGTCCGCTCCGGCGTACGCCGCCGCGGTCGGGTACCGGGCGAACAGGGCCGGCGTCACCAGGTTGACCCTGGCGTCGGTGCACTGGGCGGACAGGATGGTGGCCACCGACAGCTCGAGTGGTGTCCGGAAATCCAGTTCGCAGGGCGCCTCAGGGAACTCCACCGCGAGCTCGACGGCGATTTTCCTGGCCCTGCGGGTCCGTGCCAGCGGAGTCGCCGGCGCGGCCACCTTCTTGACACGCCGCGCTGCCGCCTTCTTCACCGTTGCACCTGCTGCCATGCCTGCCAGGTTGCCACAGTGCTCACCTGCTCGGTCACGAACTCACTGCGGTCCGCTCGCTGCGCTCGCGGGTGTCCTTCGACCAGCCCGCCCAGGGGCCCATACCTGCCAAAGCCCTGCCGGTCCGGGCGTCGATGCCAACGGATCGGTTCCGACGAGGCACAATGAGCCCGCTATGACTGTCTTCCTGGTGTTGTTCATCCCGCTGTTGCTGATGGTCTTCGCGCTGCTCATGGAGCGGGTGGAAAACCGGCTGCGCAACGCATCGATGAACGAGATGGAGGTCGAGGAGTTCCTCGACTCCGCTCAGCCGGACGAGGTGAACACCTTCATCCGTGAAGGCTGGGCTCGGGCGCTGTCCCGGTTCCGGCTCCGCCGACGCCCGCACCAGCCGCGTGGTCCGCTGGCCGAGGACCGGTCGGCAGACGCCTCCGACTCGCCTCCGGCGACGGCGGGGCAGTCCGGCTGACGTCCTGGGCGCGCCCGAATCCGGCGGAACGCCCACCTGCTGCTTACACTGTGATCCACGCCGAGTACGACGTCAGGTAACGGCATCCTCCGGACACCGGCGGCCGTACCTTGTCGAACTGACACCAGAGGTGTCAGGCAGGCCGAACAACAGGAGGACCAGGTGGAGGAGAACCTCGCCAAGGCCGGCATCTTCCAAGGTGTCGACTCAGACGCGGCACTCGCTCTCGGCTCGCAACTGGAGACGGTTGACTACCCGCGCGGGAGCTCGATCTTCTCCGAAGGTGAACTCGGTGACCGGCTGTACATCATCCTGTCCGGCAAGGTGAAGTTGGGGCGGCACTCCCCTGACGGCCGGGAGAACCTGCTGGCGGTGATGGGCCCGTCGGACATGTTCGGCGAGCTGAGCGTCTTCGATCCCGGCCCCCGGACGTCCACCGCCACTGCCGTCACCGAGGTCCGACTGGCCACGATGGACCGGGCGAACATGCGTGAGTGGATCGCCCGGCGGCCGGAGATCGCCGAGCAGCTGCTGCGGGTACTGGCTCGCCGGCTGCGCCGGACCAACAACAACCTGGCCGACCTGATCTTCACCGATGTCCCCGGCCGGGTCGCCAAGCAATTGTTGCAGCTGGCCCGCCAGTTCGGGCAACAGGACAGCGGGCAGCTCCGGGTCACCCATGACCTCACCCAGGAGGAGTTGGCGCAGTTGGTCGGCGCTTCCCGCGAGACGGTGAACAAGGCGCTGGCCGACTTCAGTCACCGGGGCTGGCTGCGGCTGGAGGGCAAGTCCGTGGTGATCCTGGACCCCGAGCGGATGTCCCGCCGGGCCCGCTGACCAATCGGCAGCTGACCAATCGGCAGCTGACCAACCGGGGCTGACTCGGTGGGCCCGAGACCGGAGACGCTGCTCAGGCCTGCGGGTCGCCGCCGACTTCCTTCCACTTTCCGGGACCGGAGCTGCCGGCCGGATAGGAATCCAGCGGCACCTTGTCCGCCTTCCAGGCGTTGAGCACCGGCTGTACGATGCGCCAGCAATCGACGGCCGAGTCGCCGCGCACGGACAGGCCGGGATCGCCGTCCAGAACACCGGCCAGCACTTCACCGTATGCGGACAACTCGCCAGGACCGAAGGACACCGCCAGCTCGATCGAATCCAGTTCCAGCGGATCGCCCGGGCCGTTGACGTTGAAGTTGAGCCGCAGATCGTCCGGGCCGAGACCGATGTGCAGCCGTTCCGGTTGGGCGTTGCCTCGGAACCCGTCCGGCACGCGGGGGGCCGGCTTGAAAGTGACGATCGCTTCCCTGCGCCGGGTGCCGAGGGCCTTGCCGCTGCGCAGAACGAACGGCACGCCGGCCCACCGCCAGGTGTTCACCTCGAGGGTGATCTCGGCGAGTGTCTCGGTCTTCCGCTTCGGGTCGACACCGGCAGACGCCGAATACGCCCCGATCTTCCGCCGGCCGATGGTTCCGCTGGTGTAGCGGGCCCGGCGGCTGCTCGCCACCGGATCGCCGGCCCAGATCCTGGTGGCGCGCAGTATCTCTGCCTTGCGGTCGCGCAGGTCGGCCGCACCGAGGGTGGGCGGGGGATCCATCGTGAGGATCGCGAGCACCTGCAGCAGATGCGACTGGATCATGTCGACCAGGGCCCCGGCCCCGTCGTAGTAGCCGGCCCGCCCCTCCAGCGCCAGTTCCTCATCGAAGATGATCTCCACCTTCTGGACATGGTCGCTGCCGAGCACCGGCTCGAAGAGTCTGTTGGCGAACCGGAATCCCAGCAGGTTCAGCACCGTCGACTTCCCGAGGAAATGATCGACCCGGAAGATGTGGTCCTCCGGGACCAGCCGCTCCAACAGCTCGTTGAGCCTGGCAGCGCTGTCCGCATCGACACCGAACGGCTTCTCCAGCACCAGCCGGGTGTCGCGCGGCAGGTCGATCCTGGTGAGCGCCGCGCAGGCCCTCTCGGTGATCGCCGGGGGCAGCGCGAAGAAGATCGACACCGGGCCGGACGCCTTGTCCAGCAACATCTTCAACTGCTCGGGGTCGGTGACGTCGGCCTGGATGTACTCGGTGTCCTCGAGAAGCCGGTCCACCCGGGCACCCTTGGCGTTCTGGGTGCTGAACGAATCCTCGATCCGCTTGACCCATCGTGATCGTGGCCAGGCTCCGATCCCCGCGCCGAGCAGCAGCAGATCCTTGCCCCGGTCGCTGGAGAGCAGGCCGCCGACCCCGGGCAACAATAGCCGGCCGGTCAGGTCCCCGCTGGCCCCCAGGATCAGCAGGGTTTGCCGGCCTGCGCCGCCGAGGGCGGACGTCTTCGACGCCCGCGCGGTACGGGCGCGGTTGGATTTCGATGTGCTGTCGGTCATCACCACAGCCTGCCAGTCGCCACCGGATCGCGCGCGACGCCAGCCGGCCCCAGCGCGTCATCCCGGCAGGCTGCGCCGGTGACAGACGGCGCATCTCGGTGACGGTGACGGCAAGGGTCACCGACACGGTGGCGTCGAGCGCTTCCACCGCGGCGTCGATCTGCCCGGCCGTCCGATGCCTGGCGCTGGGACCCATCGCCACCAGCGCCCGAAGGTCATCGTGTCCCAGTCGCAGCTCGGCGGTCACCTGCACCGCAGCCTCCGCGCTGAAGGCGGACGACCAGCGGCCAGGCAGTCCCTCCGCCTTGCCGGCGTCGATCTCCAGCATCGCCAGCGGCCGGCGCACCTCCGCAAGATGCGCCGGCCGGGGCGTCACCACCAAAGCGCGACCGCCGGGGGCGCAGCACCCTGGCGATCTCCTCCGGCACCCGCGGGGCGAAGATCACCAGCACGGTGTCGACCACCGCGTCGGCGATCGGCAACGGCGCCCAGGCATCTGCCAGTACCGAGGCCACCCGATGGTGCGCGCGGGCCGCCCGCCGGGCGGCGTATCTGGAGGAGTCAACGGCGATGCCGATGTCCGGATCAGTGTGCGCCAGGTAGTAACCGGTGCCGGCGCCGATCTCCAGCACCGCCCCAGCGCAGCGCTGCGCCACCGCCTCGGCGATCGGCAGGTAGTGACCGCGGTCCAGGAACTCTGCCCTGGCCGCCACCATGGCTGCATCGTCACCGGTGTCGGTGCGTGAGCGGCCGCCGAGTAGCGGAAGGTAGCCCTGGCGCGCCAGATCGAATCGATGCCGTCTGGTACAGCCGACGCTCCGCTGATCGAGCCGGGTGAGCGTCTCGCGGCAGTGTGGGCAGACCAGCAGCGGTAGCGCCACATCCAGGGCGCGAGTCACCCGGCAGTCGTCTCCCGGCGCAGGTAGTCCAGTTGCGCCGCAACGGATCTCTCGGCAGCGGACCGCACCCCCAGCGGGATGTCGGTGTACACCGCATCGACCACCTGATCAACACTTGCACGGTCCCCCAGGACGGCCAGCGCCGCCCGGATCTGATCCAGCCGCTGCAATCTATGGGCTCGGTACTCCCGGCACAGCTGGGTCAGGTCGTCCCGCTGAGGGCCGTGCGCCGGCATCACCCGACAAGAACCCAGCGCCTGCAAGGCATCCAGCGATGCCAGATAATCGCCGACGCTGCCATCCGGATGCGCAATGACAGTGGTTCCGCGTCCGAGGATGGTGTCGCCGGTCAGGACGGAGCCTCGGGGTCCGTCGCCGGGCAGATGGAAGCTCACCGAATCGTCGGTGTGGCCAGGGGTCGGCAGGACGTCGATCAGCACGCCGGCGGCTTCGATGCGTTCCGCACCGACGAGCGGGAGACCTCCACCACGGCAATGTGCCGCGTCGGCGGCCCGTACCGGAGCGCCGGTCATCGCGTGCAGCATGGCGGCGCCATCGGTGTGATCGGGATGGCGGTGGGTGATCAGGATCATGTCGACACGGCCCGCCGCGCTGAGCGCCGCCAGATGAGGTTCGTGATCGGGCCCCGGGTCGACGACCACCACGCCGGAACCCCGCCGACCGATCAGGTAGGAGTTGGTGCCCTCCAACGTCATTGGTCCGGGATTGGGCGCCAAGATGCAGCCGACCAGGTCGGTGACTTGGCTGGCAGGAGCGGGCGGCGGCGCCATCGTCATCTCCGGTTCGGCGGTGGTCTACCAACGGTGGCCACACGGGACTGCGGGACTTACGGATCGGGGCCCGTCGGCATCGTCCGGCCTCAGCTTACGGTGAGGCATGGGATCGATCCGGACCGTTCCGGCCGCGCGGGCGCTGTTCCACCCGGCTGGCGTCTACCTGAACACGGCGAGCGCGGGGCTGCCACCGGATACCTCGTGGGAGCAGTTGCAGATCGAGCTCGCCCGCTCCCGTGATGGCACCGCCGACATTGTCGGCTACGACACCTCGGTGGAGTCGGCGCGCGGCCATTTCGCCCGTCTGGTCGGCAGCCACCCCGACCGGGTCGCCATCGGCAACCAGGCATCGGTGTTCTTCGGCATGGTCGCCAGCTCGCTGCCCGACGGCGCCGAGATCCTCACCGCCACCGGCGATTTCGCGTCGGTCACCTTCCCGTTCTGGGCCCAGCACCGATTTACCGTTCGTGCGGTCCCGTTGACCGCCATCGCCGACGAGATCACCCCCTCGACGGCGGCGGTCGCCGTCTCCGCCGTCCAGTCGGCCGACGGCGCCGTTGCGGATCTCGGCTCGATCGCCGCTGCCTGCGCCGCAACCGGATGCCTCTCGCTGATCGACGCCACCCAGGCATCAGGTTGGTTGCCGTTGCGCGCGGACGACTTCGACATCACCGTCACCAGCGGCTACAAGTGGCTGCTGGCTCCGCGTGGCACCGCTTTCATGACGGTGCGTCCCACGGTGATGGATCGGATCGTCCCGTCCGCCGCGGGGTGGTATGCCGCTGCGGACCGCTGGTCGGACATCTACCGGTCGTCGCTGCGATTGGCAGCCGGAAGCCGGCGTTTCGACATCTCCCCGGCCTGGCACAGCTGGGTGGCTGCCGCGCCGGCGCTGGAACTCTTGGCGGACATCGGATCCCGCGTCCTGCACACGCATGCCACCGGGCTGGCGGATGGCTTCCGCGCCGCAGTCGGGCTGCCGCCCGGCGGGTCCGCCATCGTCAGTGTGCAGTTGCTCCCGGGCGCCGCCGAACGTGTGTTGCAGGCCGGCATCGTCGGGGCCGTGCGATCCGGAAAGCTGCGACTGTCCTTCCACCTCAACAACTCCGCCGACGACGTGACGGCGGCCGCCGAAGCGCTGTGCGGCTACCTCATGATCGACTGACCGGAAGGCCGAGGGCCGCAAACTCACTGTCACCTGCCCGCACCCGGATCGGTTCGCCGGGCGCGGAAACCACGATGGCCTCGACGGTGCGGATGTCCCGATCGGCGGTGAGCATGGCAGCTGCCGAGCCGAAGGCATCCAGGGAGCCGAGCATCGCCACGGTCGGCGGCATCATCGCGATCTCCCCACGGGCGGCAGCATCCAGTGCTTCGCGCGGCCGGATCCACTCGCCGGTCTCGGCCTCGCTGGTCAGCATCCGCGGCGACGCCCCCTCGGGCGGCACAGCCAGCAGGAAGAAGGTGTCGTAGCGACGAGGCTGACCGGGCGGAGTCACCCAACGGGCCCACGGCCGCAACAGATCCGCCCTGAGGATCCCGGTTCCCACCAGCGCATCCAGACCCGCCTGGTGACCGGAGATGCGCAGCCGGAACGCCTCGAGGCCGGCCGCGCTGGAGCCAGGACTTCCGGCGGGTAGGTCGGCGAGTAGCACTCCGGTCTCCTCGAACAGTTCCCGGACCGCCGCTGACACCACCCTGTGGGCCAGATCGACGTCGGTGCGAAACCTCGCCGCCCACCAGGAAGGGTCGGGACCGCTCCAACCGATCAGTGCGGCGTCCCGGGCATCCACGCCGCCTCCGGGGAACGCCGTCATCCCGCCGGCGAACGCCATCTCGGCGACCCGGCGCAGCATGTAGACCTCAGGGCCGGCGCTGCCGTCCCTGACCAGCATGACGGTGGCGGCGGGGCGGATCGGCACATCGGTCACCGGTCGACGTTCTGCCCTTGAGGATCGGAGCCGCGGACCTCGATGATCGCCTCGACCTCGACCGGCGCACCCAGCGGCAACTCGGCAACGCCGACGGCCGACCTGGCATGCCGACCAGCAGCGCCGAGCACCTCGACAAGCAGATCCGAGACACCGTTCACCACGCCGGGCTGGCCGGTGAATCCCTCGGCGGAGGCGACGAATCCGACAACTTTGACCACCCGCACCACGTTGTCCAGACCGGTCTCGGCGTCGACCGCTGCCAGCAGGTTCAGGCCGGCCTGCCGGGCGATGTCCTTGGCGTCCTCGGGAGACACCTCGGCGCCGACCTTGCCGGTGGCGACCAGCCGGCCTCCGGAGAACGGCAGCTGCCCGGAGGTGTAGACGTGGTTTCCGGACCTCACGGTCGGCAGGTAGGAGCCCGCCGCGGCGGCCACCGGCGGCAGCTCGATGCCAAGCTCCGCCAGCCGCTGGGCGACAGCGCCGGCTCCCACTACCTCGACCGCTTCAGGTAGGCCACCAACTGTTCGGGGTTCGGGCCGGGGATCACCGTGACGAGTTCCCAGCCGTCCTCGCCCCAGGTGTCCAGGATCTGCTTGGTGGCGTGCGTGAGCAGCGGGACGGTGGCGTACTCCCAGGTGCTGCGAGCCGGTGTCGACGTCATGCCGCTCACTGTAGGACCAGTTCCACCCAGGCCGTACGGCCGACCGCCGACCGGGATACCGGTGGCCCGCGCGGCTACCCATAGCCTGTTGTCTCATGGAATGGTGGCGCTGGGTGGCGGCGGCCGTGGAAGCGGTGCTGCTGGTGATCCTGCTGCTGCTCTGGTTCGACACCCTGCGGGATCGGCCGGGCTGGTCGACGGCCAGGGCGGCCCGTCCGCCGGCTATCGGAGCCGTCGCGGTTCCGGCCGCATCCGCCCTGGTGCTGATCGTGCCGCTGTGGCTCGGGTTGGTACTGATCGCACTCCCAGCCATCGCCGTCATCGCCATGGCGGTGGCCAGCTGATGCCCACCGACGAACACCCCACTGAACCCGCCACTAAACCTGGACTGGACAGTGGCGGCTGGCCGGCGGCCTGTGCGGGGGCCCGGTTGCACGTCGTCACCGGCAAGGGCGGCACCGGTAAGACCACCGTCGCCGGGGCACTCGCCCTGGCGCTGGCCGCCGGAGGCCGCCGGGTCCTGCTGATAGAGGTGGAGGAACGCCAGGGGATCGCCAGACTGTTCGACCTGCCGCCGTTGCCGTACGCCGAGACCAGGATCGCTGTTGCCCCGGACGGCGGGGAGGTTCGCGCGTTGGCCGTCGACGTCCAGGCAGCCCTGCTAGAGTACTTCCAGTTGTTCTACAACCTGGGGATGGCCGGCCGGGCACTCAAGAAGATGGGCGCCGTCGAATTCGCCACCACGCTGGCGCCCGGCCTTCGGGACGTGCTGCTCACCGGCAAGGCGAAGGAAACCGTCACCCGTACCGGATCCGGTGGCCGGCGGATCTACGACGCGGTGGTGATGGACGCGCCGCCCACCGGACGCATCGTGAGTTTCCTGAACGTCACCGTGGCCATGTCCGACCTGGCGCAGCGCGGCCCGATCCGCAGCCAGGCCGACGGGGTGGCCGCCCTGCTGCATTCGGGGCAGACCGCCGTGCACCTGGTCAGCTTGCTGGAGGAGATGCCCGTCACCGAGACCCTGGAGGCGATCGGCCAATTGCGAGCAGCCGGGCTGCCGGTCGGATCTGTGATCGTCAACGCCGTCACCGATCCGCTGCTACCTGCCGACGATCTGGATGCGGCCGCCGCCGGGAACCTCGACATCGCTGTGGTGGCAAGGGCTCTGGTCGGCGCCGGCATCGATGTCGGCGACGCCGCGGTGGCCGCTCTCGGTCAGCAGGCCACCGAACATGCCGAGCGGGTGACGAAGGAGTACCGGCTCGAGGCGCAACTGGCCGATGTCGCCGTGCCGATGCTCACCCTGCCTCGGCTCATCGACGGTGTCGACCTCGGAGGGCTGTACGAGCTGTCCGGGATGCTCGCCGACCAGGGTGTGTCGCTGGACAGGAAGCCGACATGAGAGAGCTGGACCTGCGTTCCCTTGTCTCCGATGTCAAGACCACCGTGGTCGTCACCTGTGGATCCGGCGGGGTGGGCAAGACCACCACAGCCGCCGCGATGGCGGTGGCCGCGGCGGACGCCGGACGCACCGTGGCTGTCCTCACCATCGACCCGGCCCGCCGGCTGGCCCAGTCCCTTGGCCTGGTTGAGCTCGACAACACACCACGCCGAGTTGAGCTGGATGCGCCGGGCGTCCTGTGGGCGATGATGCTGGACACCAGCCGGACCTTCGACGAGATGGTGTCGGCGCATTCGACGCCCGAACGCGCCGCGCAGATCTTCGCCAATCCCTTCTACCGCACCATCTCCACCTCCTTCTCCGGAACACAGGAGTACATGGCGATGGAGAAACTCGGATCCCTGGCCGCGACCGGCAAGTACGACCTGATCGTCGTCGATACCCCGCCCAGCCGATCCGCCCTGGATTTTCTCGATGCGCCGCAACGCCTCTCGGCGTTCCTGGACGGCCGGATGATTCGACTGCTGGTCGCGCCCGGGCGCGGGATGATGAAGCTCGTCGGCGCCGGCATCGCCTTGTTCACCAGGGCTGTGCGCACGGTGATCGGGGGTCAGATGCTGACCGATGCCGCCCAGTTCGTCCGACTCTTCGAGGACTTGTTCGGTGGATTCCGGGAACGGGCCCAGGCCACAGAGCAGCTGTTGCGCAGGCCCGGCACCGCGTTCGTGGTGGTGGCCACCTGCGAGAGCGAGGCGATCCGCGAGGCGTCCTACTTCGCCGACCGGCTGCGCGCGGAACGGATGCCGCTGGCCGGCGTGGTGTTGAACCGGACCCATCCGCCCCCGCCGGAGCTGGCCCGGTTGTCGGCGGCCACGGTGGACGCGGTGCAGGAGTTGCTGGCGGACACCGATCCGTTGACGGCCGGCGTGCTGGCCGTGCACCGCAAGCGGCTGGCCACCAACGCCGAGGAGAAGCGGATGCTGTCCCGGGTCAGCCGGGCGCACCCTGATCTGCCGATCCGGCAGATCCCGGCGTTGCCGACCGACGTGCACGACATCGACGACCTGCGAAGGATCTCGCTGTAAGAACTCTCCGCCGGCTGTTCCGCGGCGGGATGACGGCTGGTCAGCCGGCGGTCGCCGCGGTGCTCCGGTCCCGGGCATGGACGAGCACGTCCAGCCAGCTGCTGACGTTCGGACTGCGTCGCAGGATCGCGCGGCGCTGCCGCTCGGTGAGGCCGCCCCACACACCGAACTCCACCTGATTGTCCAACGCGTCGGCCAGGCACTCGAGTCTCACCGGGCAGCCGTCACACATTCGGGCCGCCTGACGCTGGGCCGCTCCGGTGACGAACAGCATGTCCGGGTCCTGGGTGGCGCACACGGCGCGGGACGTCCAGGCCGACCGGTGCGTCTCGGCGGAAACTGCCGGTTCGGCGGAAATCGCCGGCTGGGCAGAAATCGTCGCCTGGGCCGGTGCCCGGGATCCGGCCTGGATGGCATCGCCGGCGCCAGTGGTAGCGGCGGTCCCGTGTTCCGGGACGACACGCAAGCCTCGTGCGGTCATCCTGATATCCCCTTTCGAGCACGATTTCATGGTGGAGCACGGTTCCTGGTCGAGCACGGTTCCTGGTCGAGCACGGTTCCTGGTGGAACACGGTTCCTGGTGGAGCGCGGTTCCTGGTGGAGCACGGTCCTGGAAGGCGGGACGGCGCCCCCGGCCGACACCCGATTTCGGGGCGCCGCTTCCCTGCGTTGCTTTCCTACGACGCCCGGCCCCCCGATGGCGTTCCCACCGGATCGGCATTTGTGCTGCTCCCGCTCCCGCGCACGATCAGCGGCCGCAAGGTGAACAGCAGGACTGCCGGTACCCTTCGATTCGTGCGGGTGATGAGCGGGATCGTGCGGCTTCTGGTGGCGACCCTGCTGGCAGGTGTCCTTGTCGCCGGGTTGATGCTCCCGTACTTCCTCGGCGTGGGACTCGCCTCGAACCAGGTCACCAGCGCCATCGCCGACGTTCAGTCCGACGACTTCAACGACCCGGTGCCGCAGCGCACCACCATCACCGATGCCAAGGGCAACACGATCACCACGTTGTACGACCAGAACCGGGTTATCGTCCCGCTGTCGCAGATCAACGACCTGTTGATCAAGGCCGTCATCTCGATGGAGGATCGGCGCTTCTACAAGCACCATGGTGTCGACTGGGCCGGCACCATCCGGGCGTTGCTGCGGAACACCTCCTCCGGCGCCACCCAGAGCGGCGGCTCGACCATCACCCAGCAGTACGTGAAGAACTATCTCTTCCTGGTGAAGGCGAAGACAGACGCTCAGAAGGCCGACGCGATCGCGCAGACACCGATCCGTAAGTTGCGCGAGGCCAAGATGGCGCTGCAGCTGGAACAGAAGTTGTCCAAGGAGGACATCCTGTTCCGCTACCTGAACCTGGTGGCTTTCGGCCCGTCGACCTACGGCGCGGAGGCGGCCTCCATGCGCTTCTTCGGGATCCACGCGTCGGATCTCCAACTGCCGCAGGCGGCCATGCTGGCCGGGATGATCAACAACCCGAACAAGTACAACCCGATCAATCCCGATCGTCCTCAGGGTTTCTACGAGACGATGGTCCGGCGCAATCAGGTGCTCGACAAGATGGTCGCGTCCAACGCGATTTCCAGGGCGACCGCGGACAAGGCGAAGAACGCCCCGGCGATGCTCAAGCCGACCCTCACTCCGAACGGCTGCATCGATGCGAGGGGATCCAGCACCAACGGCTACTACTGCCAGTACGTGCTCGACTACCTCGCGAACAAGGGCTTGGACGGTGGCAAGCTGGCGACCGGAGGCTACACGATCCGCACCAACCTCGATCCTGCGTCGATGACGGACGCGAAGTCTGCGGTCGACGCCAACGCCGATCCGTCGTCCGACAAGACGAAACGCATCGCCAATGTGATGGCCATCGTGCAACCCGGGCAGTCCACCCGCAAGGTCACCGCCCTGACCAGCAACCGGCCCTACGGGTTGACGGCCGCCAAAGGGCAGACGGTTCAACGGCTTCCGACGACGTTCGCGCCGCTGGGAGCCGGCTCGACCTTCAAGATCTTCACGGCGGCGGCTGCTCTTGACCTCGGCCTCGGCACGCAGGAACCGCAGCTGGGCGTTCCGCCGGAGTACTACTCGCCGTTGGCGCCCAGCCACAAGTTCAGCAATTCGGGCTCATTCCCGCCGAAGCTGACCCTGCAGCGGGCGCTCGCGACGTCCCCGAATACCACCTTCGTGCAGCTCGAGGACAACATCGGTCTGGACAAGGTGACGCAGATGGCCGTCAAACTGGGACTGCGGGGCTACAGCCTCGACGCCGGCCAGGTTTCGCCGCAGTTCTCCGGGGCCGGCCAGTCCTACGCCGATGAAGTGGTGCGTCAGAAGATCGCCTCCTTCACCCTCGGGGTGTCGCCGGTCAGCCCGCTGGAGCTGTCGAATGTGGGCGCCACCCTGGCCTCCGAGGGCATGTGGTGCCCGCCGTCACCTGTCGACACCATCACTCAGGGGCCGGACGCGAGGATCGTCGACCTGCCGACCCAGGCCTGCGAACAGGTGGTCAAACCGGAACTGGCACGAACACTTGCCCAGGCGATGAAGGGCGACCTGACCGATCCTGACGGGACATCCCACAAGTCCGTGGTGCAGGCAGGCTGGACCCGGATCGCCGCCGGCAAGACCGGCACCACCCAGGATTACAAGTCCTCGGCCTACCTGGGCTTCACCCCCCAGTACTCGGGCGCCGTTCTGGTCTGGGACTACCTGCCGAAACCGCAGTCGATCTGTCGGCTGCCGCTGCGCAGCTGCAGCAACAACGAGGCCCAGGGCGGCAACGGCATGAGCGGCGGGTCGGTGCCGGCCCAGACCTGGTTGGGCGCCATGAAGCCCCTGCATGCTGGGCTCCCCGAGCAGGATTTCAATCTGGCAGATCCGTCCTACCTGCAGGGCCAGCCGCAGAACCAGATACCTCAGGTACAGGGCCAACCGGTCGACCAGGCCAGGGCGGCGGTGGAGGCGAAGGGTTTCTCGGTCAAGGTGGTTTCGTCCGACAAGTCAGGCGCGGCAGCCAATGTCGTCATCGGAGTGAGCCCGAGCGATGTCGCGCTACCGGGGACACAGGTAACGCTGACGATCGCCACCGGCGGAACCACCACAGGTGGCTGACTCGCGGCGTCTGGCCGGGGCCCTTACGGCGGTCGCGGCGTCCGGTACCGCAGCAATGGCCTGGGCCGTCGGCGTCGAACCGCGGATGTTCGCGTTGCGGCGGCTGACTGTGCCGGTACTGGACCCAGGATCGTGGCCCATCCGCATCCTGCACCTGTCGGATCTGCATATCCTGCCGGGGCAGGACCACAAGGTCCGCTGGGTGTCCGCGCTCGCGGACCTGCGCCCTGATCTGGTGGTCAACACCGGAGATACCTTGTCGCACAAGGATTCGGTGCCAACTGCGCTGGCGGCGTTCGGCGGGCTGTTGGGGCTGCCTGGGGTTTTCGTGATGGGCAACAACGACTACGTCGCGCCCATTCTGAAGTTGCCGCACCATTATTTCTTCGGCCACACCGGGCATCGGGCCAGAACGCCGCTGCCCTGGCGGGATCTGCGAGCGGCTCAGCTGGAACGCGGCTGGATCGACCTGGACAACGCGGCTGCCACGGTCACCGTCCGCGGGCAACGCATCGCCATGGCTGGCGTCGACGACCCGTACACCCGGCGGGACAGGTACTCCACGATCGCGGCTACCCCCGACCCGGAAGCGGTGGTGCGGATCGGCGTGATGCACGCTCCGGAACCGCGGGTGCTCGATCTGTTCGCCGCCGACGGCTACGACCTGATCCTGGCCGGGCACACCCACGGCGGGCAGGCCAGGATCCCCGGGATCGGGGCCCTGACGTCGAACTGCGGCCTTGACCGTTCCCGCGCTCGTGGATTGTCCCGTTGGGGCGCATCGACCTGGCTCAACGTCTCCGCGGGCCTTGGCCACAGCCCCTACATGCCGCTGCGGTTCTGCTGCCGGCCGGAAGCGACCCTGCTGACGCTCATGCCGCGCTGAATGCCACAACCAACGCGATCACCGCAACGGCAGCACCCAGAACGGGCAACACGTACCGGGTGATGAACTAGCGCGAGAGATGTGGCCTGGTTGAATCCGAGTCACGGAATGAATCGCCGCGAAGAGCTCGGGTCGGCCGCATGCATCGGTGACATCTGAGCCGGGTTCGCGACGAGCCGCTAGCTCTCCTGGTGGGACGGTGCGGACGCGAGTGTGTCCCAGGCACCCATGCACAGGTGATGACCGCTTCAAACTCGGCGCGGTGCAGCGAGGATCAACACCTGCGACATACTGTCGCCGGGCGCCCGCGACTCGTTCGGCTCTGACCGTACCGACCTCGACACGTTGTTCCACTTGGCCCGCATCGACACCGCTCCCCGTAGGCGTCGTCACACGATGGGTACTCGAGTGCTCCGCCCCCCGGCTTCATTCCCAGCCACCGGATGCGTTCTTCATCAGTCCCACGCAGCAACAGCGTCGATCGCCAAACCCGGCAACCGCCCAGGTCCAACCCGCAAGAGAATGGAGTGAACGCCATGAGTACCAACCGAATCACCAACGGCGACGAGCGAACGATCATCGAGAACATGCTCGATCGCAACCGCGCAGCGCTCATCGACACCACGCGCGGCCTCTCCGAAGCCGACGCCCGCCAGCGACTGGTCACGTCACTGACGACTCCGATCTCCTTGATCAAGCACGCCGCCGCCGCGGAACGGATCTGGTTCCAACGGTTCTGGGCGGGACTCGACGAATCCAAATGCGACGGCTACTCGAACCGAGACGAGGGCACCTTCACCGTCGCAGACGACGAGCCCTTGGCCGACGTGATCGCCGAGTACGAGCGTGCAAGCCAACGATCGCGGGCGATCGCCTCCCGTTTCGAGCTCGACGACACCAAGGACAATCCCCGTGAAGGAACAGTGATGGCGCTCATCTGAAACTCCCCAGACCTGCTTACTGAAATTCCCCACCTGCGTGGCTCCCGCTATCGAGGCGGGGCCCTCCTGATGCTGGCGGTCTCTGACCACACACCAGCTGCCGGAAGGGC
>JAABUP010001230.1_pt1 | contig 54005 bp, 50 predicted proteins | sample 5559201 | NCBI WGS metagenome assembly JAABUP01 (sample SAMN10711887, study PRJNA513373) | rock metagenome | isolation source: Antarctica rocks | place: Antarctica | reverse complement strand
TATATTACTTAGTAGTAGAACTAATCTCTAAGGAACTTTAGAAACTAGGGGGAGTACCTAGTAGATATACGGGCGCTAAGGCCCTAGGCCTACCCCGTACGTTATTAGCGCTAACCCCTATAAGGAAAGTCGTGTACTAGCGCTAAGAAGGCGCATACGCATAACGTAGGTTATAATTAGTTATTTCTTAACTCTAATAACCTACTTCTATAACCTATTAACGATAAGGTATTATTTTATATCCTCGCTCTATAAGTTAAAATTAGAAGCCCCTTTTAACTTAGGAAACTCCCTATAACCTTTCCCTATAATAGGTAGCTACGTACTATTATTATAGTAGTAGAGGTGTATCGATAATTTTTATCGATTTATAGGATTTGAATTTTATATTAATAAATAGTATCGAGTTTTTCGACTCGTAATTAGCGATAACGGAGTCTAATTCTAATAATTAGACTTAACAGGCGTTATAGCCCGGGCTTATAACCCTTTAGAATAGGTTTAATAGATAGTTAGTAGGAATATTTCAAGGTTAACTATTATTAATCTATAGAGGTACGAGAAGTTACTATATACACAGCGATCCCGCACCTCAGCCCTATAGGGCTGAGTGTCATCCATTAGGCTGATGAGAAGTATATTAATGTTACATTCCAACGGTGCGTAAGGTATAGGTACAGGGTAGGTGTAGGTAAATAGAGAAGCTACAGGGAGGTGCAGAGATTTTTGATGTTCCTGGGGTCACGTGGTGTAACCTCTTGGCGACAAATCATAGCCAATGAATTAACCTCTTGGCGAAAAATCATAGCCAATGGATAAGGCCTTCAGGGTCCGATTGATATTCCAACACAAATGTAGATATAGTTTCCCCGAACCCAGCCTATCTAGATAAGGCTGAGCAGTATCAGCCTTCCAATCTTTCCATCCTTTGTTTGATCTATTCTATTTATAACCCCATGTGTTTGCTCCTACCTCTTGCGGCCACCTCACCATGATTGATTTCAAAGCTGGCCTCCTTTCAAGAGCAACCTGACACTATGACCTGGGGACACCATTCCCTTCCGCCTTCTCCATTCGTTCGCACTACTATATCCCAGCCCTTTTAATTCTAAGGCAGACTATGCATCAAACCTGTACCAGTTTCCATTTTCTCACATTTCGCCCTGATGTATCATTCAATTATCCCAAAAGCCCGGACGGTAAATCGTGGAACTCAGCTCTCAAATCCATCAGCCGGATGGAGGGCTGGGGTTCTCTACAGTGGGGTAAAAGACTAGATTGTGAGGGGACTGCCGATTTGTTCATATGTAGGTAATCATAACCTTTAATGAGACCTAATCTTAACTTCTCATGAAAGACTGGAAAAGCTATGACAGCCTCGCAGCCTTCTTAGCCAGAGGCTACCTGGAGTTCTTAAGCCTTGTCAAACCGCTCCTCCTCGACCTCCCTCCCCCATCTCCTTACGCCTGTGAGCGTCATCCATTCCTTCCCGGCCTGCACCATGACTACGTCAGCTCAGTCTATGAATTACGTTTCAATTCAGGCCTGAATGAGGCGACGAAGCTTGACCTTTGGATAGCGGAGCAGGGTTATCGGTCGGGCTACCAGCGCATCGCCGCAGGGCTCAATGTTTCCGGTCCCTGTCCAGGTGTTGACATAGAGGGTCTCTTCCAACGTATTGACATGGTCTGGCTTGCGCGCTGTCTGTCACCATTGCCACCACCATTGGAATTCGAAAGGCTTCTTTCTGCGGCTGATCGGCCTGGCCCCGACCCCAAAATCCTTCTTCTGATTACCTCATGGAAGGATCAAGAAGCAGAAAAGGATGTCATTAGGAAATATCAAGGGATTCCGAACAGTCAAGACGCGGAAGATCCCTTCGCTGAAGATATCTTACCGAAAGCCACGAGCTTTACAAAATATCAGGTGGCACTTGAAGAAACCACCGAGGACAATGTCGGATTCCTAGACTCAGAAGAAAAGTGGAAGACATGGATGTCGCGGATGTTAGCGGAAGAGAATACGAAGAGGAGAGAGCGACTGGGAGAAAACGAGATAGGCCAGGCAGAACGGAGCAGTATAGAAGATGCATAGCTACTTTCCCATGATCCTCGAACACTAGTAACTCAGGAGTAAACATGTTGCGCCATAATGCAATAGGTCTCCTTGGCCACCTTGACCAAAATCAAACTCCCGTCACCTCGCTCTAGCAGATTTCTCTAGTTCTCGAATCTAACCCCCCATCTTCGCAAGAACCAAAGTTTAGTCTCAGGCTCTATTGGGCCGATCTGGCTCCAAGGGACAATTATTTGTCAATTCCAAGCTTCTCCATCACATAAGCCCTAGCACCATCTCGTGAGCGCATCCTACAATATGCCAAACAAGATTTCCATCGGCGATTTCACCTTTTCGCTCGGCGCTGGAAGTCACACCACACACTACAGTCATGCATGCATTGGCGTCTACCAGTTGTTCGAGGATCTTCCTGATCAATGCATATTGAATCGATCCAGAGTGTCCGGCAATTATCAACAATTCGTAGCTGCAGTAATGTCTTTCTTAGATTTGGGGTGACTTTGACGCAATGGGTTGCTTCACTTGAATAGATATCTCTTCGCCCAGTAATACCTGCAGAAACTGGGACTATCTCTGTTTGGCTATAATTGCACCTAATTTTTCCGGATAGATTGGTATTTCCCCATACGTATGATAGTGCTTCGTGAGAAATTGTGATTTCCTCGAGCTTCATAATACTGAAACATAATAGTAAATCATCCAAGCCTGACCCAGGAAATATCGATACAAGCCTGACCTCTCCTGGGCCTAACCTAGGATAAATAGAATCGCTCAGTTCATTCATTAACGTTCAGGAGTCGTAGTGGCAATAATTTTCTGTCATTCCTGCTACGCGGCTGAGTTCAGGCAGCGACCTAGCTACAATGCGTGGGAACATACCTCCAGGCAACTATTACCGAAGTGCGTGCAGCCGAAATAGGCTCCTTCTTCCGTGCTCCCTTCCTTCTCTCCTTGCTCCCTCGCTGCTCCCTCGCTGCGCCCCTTTGCTCCCTCCCTGCTCCCTCTAAAAGCGGCCTTGCTCCCTTTCCAGAACGGAAACGGTAACCCGCAATCCTAAGTTCGGGGTGTATATAATATATATATATAAGGCAAAATCATGCAACCTTTGCAGGACGAACCGCCAGGACCAATAGATCCCAATATAGGTCACGATCCTGGGATGCACGCACAGTCTGTAGCCGCGAGCCGAGTGGTCCTAGGAAAAGCTTGCGAGTTTATCAGGCCATCACCGTTACCTTGATTACCTTACCGTCCGGAATTAAATCCAAGAATTGAATCCACGATAGAAAGTAGAGAACGAGAGCTATAGCCCTGCACCCCCATAGAACTTCGCACCATTTCTGGAGAAGCCACCGCGAGCGCTCGTACGTTGAACAAAGACGAATCCAAAAGAAAGGCAGAAGTGCGACGCATCAGTTGCTATATACCTGAGTAGATGTTACTCCGCCTCTCTGCTCACTTACCTTGAAGTGCATTGAACACCAATGCACTGCCGACAAGGAGAGCTATGTCAAAGGCTACTTTTGGCAGGTCACCGGTAAGCAGGTGGTACCAGAGGCGAGGGCCATGGCTCAGTCTCTTGGTCATCGCCGATCTCAGCCTGATGATGCAGCCTTGCATGAGCGGTATGCGAGTCAAGAAGGGGTTGACTTCAATTACCGGAGGAAAAGAGCCAGGTGAAGGATCATTCCCAAGTGAGAGCTGTCAGCCACTGGAGTGCGATTCGAGTAGTACCAATTGATCAGACGTCCGTCCTGCAGTAGCCAAGTTTTGGTTCTGATGCAGCCCGCACTCATGCAGAGGCGGTTTCTCGCCTGCGCCCTGCTTTGCAGCCGACGGCAGGTACTAACCTCAGGTGAAGATCTGGTGTCTGACCCAAAGCTCTTTGAGAACACCCCAAAGGACATCCCACACCTCATTTCGCGGAACGTTGGTGCATACGTAGTCGACAGATTCATGAAAGCAGGCCATCCTGCTGACCGCTGCGAGCTTAAGCCAACCAGGTTCTTCCTTTTCCATACGCAAATCAAGTCAACAAAGAAGTCAAGTAATCCCGGGTAATGATCACTCGCGTTTCCAGGAGATGTAGAACATGCGAAAGATGCCAGGTGGAAGACGAGCCAACAGCCGAATTACTTCCTATGGCAAGTAAGCATGCGTAGATGTTGCTTTATGCTTACAATTCATGGAATCAAATAGCATTAGGAATGCCGTGATCCTCTACGACAATGTAAATGGCCGAGCTCTTGCAAAATGATACCCAAAGATACATGCCAAGCTACTAAGTATTTTAAATTGTCTAACGAAAATAGTGCTATGGCCCGCCCCGTACCCGATATGGCGCCTGAGGCTTAAATTGGAGTACAGCTTTTTGCAAAAACACTGGCCACGGCGCTAGTGGGAGAAAAAAAAATTGCGCGACCACGAAAAATTGGCCTATAGGCAAAATCGAGTATGTAGCCACCGTAGACCTTATAAATAGCTGTAACATAGATAGAATTAATATATTATTATTACACCTCGCTCTTTGTGAAATAATTAGTCCAAATATTAGCGAAATAGCGATATAGCTAAATAGTAGCCATGTGGCCAAATATCAGCTATGTAGCCAAACAATAGCTATATAGCGATATGGCCAAATATCAGCTATGTAGCTAAACATCAGCTATGTGGCCAAACAGTAGCGGTGTAGCTATATAGCCAAACGTCAGCCATGTAACTAAATAACAGCTATATAGCTAAACATCAGCCATATGGCCAAACAGTAGCGATGTAGCTATGTAGCTAAACATCAGCCATGTAGCCAAATATCAGCCATGTAGCCAAACGTTAGCCATGTAGCCAAACATCAGCCATATGGCTAAACAATAGCTATGTAGCGATGTGGCCAAACATCAGCTATGTAACTAAATATCAGCTATGTAGCCAAAGATCAGCCATATAGCCAAACGTCAGCCATATAGCTAAATATCAGCTATATAGCCAAACGTCAGCCATGTAGCCAAACAATAGCTATATAGCGATGTGGCTAAACATCAGCGATATACTAGATGGTAGCGATATAGCTATATAGCTGATAGGCTCTATAGTAAATAGGCTATGTAGCTACTAGGTAAATAGGTGATATTTATATAGCTAATGTTTGGCCACATCGCTATATAGCTGTTATTTGGCTACATAGCTGATGTTCGGCTATATAGCTGACGTTTGGCTATATGGCTGACGTTTGGCTATATGGCTGACGTTTAGCTATATGGCTGACGTTTGGCTACATCGCTATATAGCTGTTGTTTGGCCATATGGCTGACGTTTGGCTACATCGCTATATAGCTGTTATTTGGCCATATGGCTGACGTTTGGCTACATGGCTATATCGCTGATATTTAGGCTAATTGTTTAGCATATAGCGAGGTCTAATAATTATCTATTGGTTCTATCTATTTAATAGCTATTTGAAGGGTCTATAGTGGCTATATACTCGATTACATTTATTGGCCTATTTCTCGTGGTCGCGCAATTTTTTTTCTCCCACTAGCGCCGTGGCCAGTGTTTTTGCAAAGAGCTGTACTGGAACACCGGTAATCGTAGAACTAATCCAATCTTATGGCTTTCTGGGTGCTCTGCGTGCTGGTATAGTGCCTCACTTGTAGATTACAGGCTACCTCAATATTTGCACCATTGCACGACCACGGAGAAAACTGAATGCCGCCTCTGCTACACATCTAGGAGGCGAAGCTGGGCAACATGCTCCCTGACGAGATTCTGTTGTCCCTTGACCGTCAATTACCATGCCGGGAACTACAACTTCGACGGCTCGGATCTCTGGCAGGCGACTTCAGTCCTCCCATTCTAGTCCTACACGGCGTAGCAGCGACAGGAAAGAGCCTGACCATTAGGAGCATACTAGAAGCTATCGACACACCTTCTGCAATCGTACGCTCACAAGAATGCATCACAACACGTCATCTGCTAGAGCGGACTGCCACTCTAGTCAAAGACTCATTGGAAGCGAGCGATGGTGTAGAAGAGGGCGGCAGCGGTATAGGAAGATGTGAGAGTATCAGTGCTTTCGTCGTGGAGCTACAGCAATTGCTCGAGGGAAAAGGACAATTTATACTCGTCTTCGATGGTATTGACCGCCAGCGAGAGGCAGCGCCGACACTGCTTCCAGCCCTTGCTCGTCTCTCAGAGATAGTACGACTCTCATTTCACATCCCAATACACCCGATCTAACAATTCGCAGATACCGAATCTAACAACAATCTTCATAACAATCACCTCCACCCCCCACCTCTACCACCACTCCTCCCTCCCCCACATCCACTTCCCCCAATACACCCGCGTCGAAATCCTCTCTATCCTCTCCACAACCCCTCTCTCAATCCACTCCTCCACCTCGGACTCCTCAGATAATGAAGCCCAACAAGCCAGAAACCACTCAGACTCACTCTGGCTATGGACCCGATACACAGCCGCAGTCTATGACTCCCTAGGCCAAAACGCCGCCCGAGACATCGTCAGCTTCCGCTCAGTATGCACAAGATTATGGCGACCATTCATCCAACCAATCCTAGACAATCACTACGGCGTTCGAGAATTCTCAAAACTGCTAGTCAGAAACAGAGGTCTATTCCAAAGCGAGGCCGCACTTCTCGATAACATCGTCCATATCGCACCCACAGCACCAGACATCAAAGCCCCAAAACGTAAGCCTCCCCCTTCCCCACCCATCCATAATCCCCCTCCTAACAAAACCTCCAGCCCCCTCCCCCCAACCCCTCCCCTACTACCCAACCCACCTCCTCCTAGCCTCCTACCTCGCCTCCCACACCCCCCCTCGCCACGACATCCCCCTCTTCTCCCGCACCGCCCCCACCAAACGTCGAAAACGCGGCGGCGGCACAGCCCTGACCCCCCACCGCGCCTCCAAACGCCGAAAAATCTCCCGGAAACTCCTCGGCCCGCAACCCTTCCCCCTAGAACGAATGCTCGCGATCTTCCACGCTATATTACCGCACGAGATGAAGGGCGGGGGGACAGACGTGATGGGTATGGTTGCGACGTTGGTGGGGTTGCGGTTGGTGGTGAGTGCGGGGGAGGGAGGGCAAGGGGGGAAGTGGAGGTGTGGGGTTGGGTGGGAGTTTGTGAGGGGGGTGGCTATGGGGGTGGGGTTTGATATTGATAGCTATATTGTCGAATAGAGGTGGAGATTGGATATAATTATTGCAGCAGCAGCAGCCCCTTTTCCGAGAATTTCAAGACACGTCCGTTTCAGACATTTCAATGTGAAAATACTCACGGTGTTTTCAACTCCTTGATCACTTAGCCAATTCGGAAACGCGACTTTGACATCATCTACGAATTGCGACACAGTGAGGCCTTCTGTGAAGAGAATCTTGATACTAGGAGACAAATCAATTTAACAATATCACAGCTGGAATTTCAGTCATGTCTTTAGTATCGAGAGAGCTGAGGAGTTGAACGTGAAAGCCCTATATACTCAGATAGGCTAAGTGATCAAAGACCTCAAAACATCATGAGTAACCCGTACGCCTTTCCCCTACAGAATCAGAAGACTCAACAGTTCCAGAGATCCTCATCGCAGTCAAGCTATCTAAATGTCTTCCTCTCGACCGCCCTGCAAGCGTGATTAATATTCAAAAATCCACATCCTCCCTAGATGACCCACTCCCTCCCTTTTCTTCCACTTTCCGCCGTGTCTCATTCCACCACCCAGATACCCCTGAGGAAGAGACTACAATAGAAACTTAGACCTCTCCCAATCTGTCCGCCCGTCTATTCCGTAAACCCCAAAACAAGCACTACCAATCACATCTCAAAATCCATCAACTTGATTCATCCGAAGCAAAACGAAATGGGCGGGGTTCGGAAAGGGAGAAAACTTTGCTCCCAGTGACAATGATCATTTCTGGAGAACGAAATAGCCATTCCGCTGATACGGTTTCTATTGACGCAGTGAATCTTCTCTATACGATGTTGCATAATAGGATGTATCGTGGCATAGAATGCCGTTTTACCGAATGTCGTAATTTTAGGTCCGCTATTACGATAATTGACCTTATATACAATGTCAATAGCTTAATTTTGCAAACATCCTACAAAGAAGGTTTACTGCACGCACTACGATTAGGGCAACAGGTCACATGCGACCTTGCATTTGCCTTTTCTGCAGATGCGTGTCCTTGAAACGGCCCAAAACATTCACGATATGAATTTTTACATCTACGACTGCAAATCTCGCAAACCATGTACAGAAAGGTCTCTCTCATCAACGACCGGAAAGAAAAATCACACCTTCTTAAAAGCCCTTCCATTCCAACAACATGCACGCACGCACGCAAGCACCAAGACCAATATCGCATAGCGTACGGCACAACAACAAATTGCCCAAGCAAGAACGCACAACCGCAATGCAAAACGAACGGAGGTATCTCCTCACATACTCGCTTTTTCCAAAAAAAATTAAAAATGCTTTGCCTTGTCGTCCGCTCGTCATCGTACAGAAGCGGAGGAGCTCCCTCGTGTGCGCTGCAATTCCTCCGCTGCGTTGAGTCGTTTCCTTTCATGTTCGGCTTATTTGATCTAGGCTCCGACTGCCTGGGCTTTCATTTGGTCGGGCTTGCCGATGATTTCGTAGGGGGCTCGCTGGACGATGCCGCCGGTTCGGGGGAGCTGGGTGCCGACGCCCATGAGGTAGGTGTCGACGTCGCGAGCTGCTTGGCGGCCTTCGTTGATGCCCCTGAGCGATGTTAGTAAAATCCAATAGCTGTTAAATAAATCAGAGCTTACCAAACAATGAGCGATTGGCCGCGACGGCAATCACCAGCTGCGAAGACACCACCAAGGCTAGTGTTGTACTGTCCAGGAGGCGTCTTGATATTCTTCCTAGCATCCAGATCGACCCCATTGCCCAAAACGCGGTCATCAGGGCCCAAAAATCCCATGGACAAGAGTACAAGTTGTGCGGGGAAGAATTGCTCACTTCCCTCCACGGTCTTCATGTCCCATCCACCGCTGACGCTCTTGGTCCACTCCACACGGTGGATGTTGATACCAGCGACACGACCCTCGTCATCGCCTACGAACTCCTTAGACATGACACAGTACTCGCGGGGATCTTTGCCCATGTGCGTCTTGACCTCGGTATGGCCGTAGTCTACGCGGTAGATACGAGGCCATTGTGGCCATGGGTTATCACGTGCTCGCTCTGGTGGAGGTTGCGGAAGCAGCTCGAAATTAGTGACAGATTTGGCTCCGTGACGTACTGAGGTACCGATGCAGTCGTTACCAGTGTCACCGCCGCCAATGACAATGACGTCCTTGCCTTTGGCGGAAATGTATTCGCCATCCGAGAGTTCGGAATCAAGGAGGGATTTCGTATTGCGGTGGAGGAACTGCATCGCGAAATGAATACCGTCAAGCTCTCTATTAGGGATCTTGAGATCACGTGCGACAGTGGCGCCGGTAGCAATGACCACAGCATTGTTGGCTTCGCGCAAGGATTTAAGACTGAATTCGCTATCAGGTCCAACAGAGCAGCTTGTAATAAGCTTGACGCCCTCCTCGGCCATGAAGTTCACACGACGTTGGACGATAGTCTTGTCAAGCTTCATATTTGGAATGCCGTACATGAGAAGACCACCGATGCGGTCAGAGCGCTCATAGACGGTGACAGTGTGGCCAGCTCTGTTAAGCTGATCTGCAGCCGCGAGCCCTGAGGGACCGGAGCCAATGATGGCAACTGTCTTGCCGGTTCGGTGCTGAGGGGGGTTTGGTACCATCCAGCCCATGTCAAAGCCTCGATCGATGATAGCGCATTCGATGGACTTGATACCAACAGGGTCTTCATTAATGCCAAGTACGCAGGCACCTTCGCAAGGAGCGGGGCAAACACGGCCAGTGAACTCCGGGAAGTTATTGGTCATGAGCAGACGATTCAGAGCGTCTTCCCATTGATTTTGGAAGACGAGTTCGTTCCACTTGGGGATGATGTTGGAGATTGGACATCCAGTGTCAGATTGACAGAAGGGGACACCACAGTCCATGCATCGAGCTGCTTGATATTTTAGTCCATCCTCATCAAGACGAGACGACAGCTCTTTCCAGTCGCGGGTTCTAGTCTCCGGCTTGCGGTATTTCTCAGCTCTACGCTGGTATTTCATGAAGCCCTTTGTCTTATCGAGGACCAGTGCAGATCTCTTCTTCTCTGCTTTATTATCACCTACACTCTCTTCAATGTCAAGCATGTCGTTCTTCTTCTGGTGGGCTTCTTTTTCGTGCATCTTATTTCTTGACTCCTCATGATTTGACCTTATGGCACTGCCTGGTAAGATGGGAAGTGGGTACTCGGCCTTCTTTGCGGCTTCTGCCTTGGCGGCCTCCTCTGCCATTACTCTCTTGTAGTCAGTTGGTAGCACCTTGACGAACCTAGGAAGCGCACGGTTGAAGTCCAAGAGAACACGAGCTGCAAGCTCAGAGCCTGTGTAGTGGTGATGGTCTTCGATCAGGCCACGCACAAAGGCAATTTCGGCCGGCTCTTCTAAGCCAGAGATCTCTACCATTTCCGTATTGACCTTGGACTCGAAGTCTTGGTTCATGTCGAGGATGTAAGCGATTCCTCCGGACATACCAGCAGCAAAGTTGCGACCGGTACCACCAAGAATCAATACACGACCTCCCGTCATGTACTCGCATCCATGATCTCCGACGCCTTCGACGATCGCTGTAGCTCCAGAATTACGGACAGCAAAACGTTCAGCAGCCACGCCGCGGAAGTAGCAAGTCCCACCTGTCGCTCCGTACAAGCAAACATTGCCGATAAGCATGTTCTCCTCAGCCTTGAAGACTGCAGACCGCGGAGGATAGACGATCAGACGACCACCGGAAAGACCCTTGCCAACATAGTCATTACAGTCACCCTCAAGCTCGAGTGTAACACCGCTGGCTAGGAAGGCTCCAAATGATTGACCAGCTGAACCCTTGATGTTTGCATGAATAGTGTCTTGAGGGAGGCCTGCTTCGCCGTATCTCTTGCTGATCTGGTAGGACAGGGTTGCACCCAATGCTCGGTCGGTGTTGACAATGTCACATTCAATTCTGCAAGGTCTTCCCTTCTCCAGGGCAAGCTCAGACTCAGCGATGAGCTTATTGTCGAGCCTGACATGTAGCTTATGGTCTTGCTTCCGCACATTGTACGTCGCAACGCCAGGACGAAGCTGATGGGCAGGGGTGAGGATAAGACTGAAGTCTAGGTTTTCGGTCTTTGGTGTACGCAGGTCTTCTCGCATCTTGAGCGTCTCCACGTGACCCACCATCTCATTAACATTACGGAAACCCAGCTTCGCCATGATTGCCCGAAGCTCATTCGAGACGTAGTAGAAGAAGTTGATGACATGCTCTGGTGTACCTTGGAACTTCGCTCGAAGAGCTTTGTCCTGGGAGGCAATACCGACTGGGCATGTATTCAAATGGCACTAGATAATCTCATCAGCAATATCCCATCGACGGGTGTCCTCTAGCAAGAACAGAGACTTACCTTGCGCATCATGATACAGCCCATAGCAATCAAAGGAGCAGTGGCAAAGCCGAATTCTTCAGCGCCGAGCAAACATGCGATTGCAACATCACGACCCGTACGAAGCTGTCCATCGGTCTGGACGACGATGCGCCCTCTCAGGTCGTTAAGCACCAAAGTCTGATGAGTTTCGGCAAGACCCAGCTCCCATGGCAGACCAGCATACTTGATACCAGTCCATCGAGATGCCCCGGTACCTCCATCATGGCCAGAGATTAGAAGATGATCGGACTTGGCCTTTGCCACACCCGAGGCCACAATACCGACACCAGTCTCAGACACCAGCTTTACGGACACACGTGCTCGAGGATTGGAGCATTTGAGATCGTAAATCAGCTGTTTAAGATCTTCAATGGAGTAAATGTCATGATGCGGAGGAGGCGAGATGAGACCGACCCCAGCTGTTGAATGTCGTGTCCGCGCGATAGGTCCAGAGACCTTGTGTCCAGGCAGCTCACCACCCTCGCCAGGCTTGGCACCTTGTGCCATCTTGATCTGCAGCTCGTCGGAGTCTGCAAGATAGTTTGAGGTAACACCAAATCGCCCCGATGCAACCTGTTTGATAGCAGATCGCATGGTGTCTCCGTTCTCTAGAATCTGGCTTCGTTCGGGATCTTCTCCTCCTTCGCCAGTATTAGACTTGCCACCAAGTCTGTTCATTGCAACAGCCAATGTTGAGTGGGATTCCATGGAAATGGATCCGTAAGACATAGCACCGGTGACAAAGCGGCGGACAATCTCGGTCCAAGGTTCGACTTGATCAATTGGAATCTCGGGTCTTTGCTCAAAATCGAAGTCAAGCATGCCACGAAGCGTACAATTCTTGATCTGCTCATATTCTGTCCTCGAATATGCTTCGTAGGATTTGTCGTTCTTTGTACGGACAGCATCTTGGATGTTGGCAATAGCCACCGGGTCGTTAACGTGCGGCTCACCTCCATCTCTCCAATGATATTCACCAGACTCGGCCAGACCTGGAATATTGTGAATGTCGCGAGTTGGGAAGCCCTTCTCATGGAAGGCATAAGCGTCTTGAGCTATCAGCTCGAAAGTCATGCCACTGATACGCGTAGCTGTTCCTGTGAAGCAGCGATCCACGACGCTGTTGTCAATGCCAAGAGCCTCGAAAATTTGGGCTCCTTTGTAGCTCTGCAGCGTAGAGATACCCATCTTGCTCATGACTTTGAGGATGCCACCGTCGCATGAATACTTGTAGTTCTCAATGACCTGCTCATTGGACAATTTCTTTCTGATGAGACCTTCGCGGTTCATCTTGAGAATACATTCCATTGCCAGATATGGACAGATAGCGTCCACGCCGTAACCCAAAAGAACACACATATGATGTACCTCACGTGCTTCAGCAGTCTCAACTATGAGTGCAGCCTGTGACCGCCATTTATTGCGGACCATGTGATGGTGGACCATGCCTGTAGCCAGGAGAGCAGATACGGCAACACGATCGGCACTCGTATTTCGGTCGGACAAAATCAATATTCTGTCTTCGTTTTCAATGCCCTCTGTCACAGAGGCGCAGATTCTGTCCAAAGCGTCCATGTAGCCTTGAATTCCTTCCTTTTTGGGGAAGGTGATATCGATACTCTTCACAGTCCAATCTCGATACAAGCTGGTAACGTTCTTCAACGAATTGAACTCCTCCATTGAGAGGACAGGTGAAGGCAGCATCAGACGACGGCACTGCGATGAGTCCATCTCAAGAAGATTACCTTGAGGACCGACATAGCACTCCAAAGACATGACTATGGCCTCTCGAATGGGATCAATTGGTGGATTAGTGACTTGGGCAAATAGTTGGCGGAAGTACTCGTAGAGCAATCGAGGCTGCTGTGCTAGGCATGCGAGCGGCGCGTCATTGCCCATCGAGCCCAAAGCTTCCTTTGAGTCTGCAGCCATGGGTCCCAAAAGTAGGCTGACTTGCTCGAAGGAGTATCCAAAAGCTTTCAACATGGGATCCCCTTGCACGTTAGTATCATTCAGCTTATAGCCAAGATCCATTCCTTGCTTGTCTAATTGCTGATGTACGCTGGGAAGCTCAATCAATTCTTTCTGCAGCCATGATCGGAAGTCTTGACGACTAGAAACATTGTGTTTGAGCTCTGCATCATCTACTATACGGCCTGCTACTGTGTCCACCAACAGCATTTTGCCGGGCTGCAGTCGACCTTTCTGCACAATCTTCTCAGGTTCGATCGCAATAGTGCCAACCTCGGATGCACAGACGATGCGGTCATCGTCTGTAACGTAATATCTGCAGGGCCGGAGACCATTTCGATCGAGATTCGCTCCACAGTATCTGCCGTCAGCAAAAGTGAAGAGCGCTGGGCCATCCCAGGGTTCCATCAAACATGCTGCCCATTCATAAAAAGCCGCTTTCTCAGGGTCCATGGCCCCATTATCTTGCCAGGCCTCCGGAATCATCAACATGACCGCCTCAGGAAGCGATAGAACACCATTTATAGTCAAGAGTTCGAGGACATTGTCGAAAGCGGCAGAGTCAGATCCGCCATCCTCGACAATTGGATAAAGCTGATCAAGCTCATCCCCGAAGAAATTGGACTTCATGACACCCTCCCGAGCTCGCATCCAATTCTTGTTTCCTCGTAGTGTATTGATTTCGCCTGCATTTCGTTAGTTATTCCGATTGGTATTGTTTGTTCGGCCTTGGCCTTACCATTGTGAGCTGCCCATCGAAGCGGTTGTGCACGATCCCAGCTGGGGAATGTGTTTGTAGAAAATCGCGAATGTACGAGTGCGAAATGGCCTTCGTAATCGACAGAGACCAGGTCATGGTAGTATTGGTATACCTGAACGGGGGATAGTTGACCTTTGTAGACGATGTTCTTATTGCTCAGCGAACACAGATAGAACCAATTGTGAAGACCGATAGTATGAGTCGCACGCTTTCGTAGAACATAGAGCTGTCGCTCAAATTTTAGCTCATCGAAATGTTCGGCATCAGTGACATCAGGCTTATTGCCTGCGCCATATGCTGACCTCAAGACGACAAAAGGTTGCAGGATCAATGGCTCTCTCGAAAGCGCCGCTGGCCCCAGCAAGCTTGTATCTCTAGGGACTTCTCGCCACCCAAGTACCCTTAAACCCAGTTCCTCCGCAATTTCCTCAAACTTAGTCGTAGAGTCCTTGAGGATCTCGGTGTCAGGCTTGAAGAAGAGATTCCCTGCAGCGTACTGACCCTGCGGAGGCAGATCAAAACCCGTCTCGCGTGCGAAGTTCTTGATGAAGAATTTGTGGGGCATCGAAGTCATCACACCAGCGCCGTCTCCGTCTCTTGCGTCGGAACCCACAGCCCCTCTGTGGGTCATGTTACATAGAAGGTTTTGTGCTGTGCGCCCGGGGTCAGTCTGGCTTGTGTTGAGGCCGCGTTGAGGAATGACTACTCACCATCGCTGATGATTTTGTGGCTCGCCTTGCCCTTTATGTGGCTATCATGTAGTCAGTACAAGTTCTTACACAATTATTGTTGAACGACTGACGCAGCGAAGCCGACACCGCAAGCATCCTTCTCATACTCCGGATCGTACAGACCCTGCTTCACCGGCAGAGCCCCGGCCCATGACCGGTTCTCTGGGGTGTTTTGGTACTCGTATACGTTGGCAGTCGACTGTTCTTCCTCTATTTTTGGTCCATATATATCCTCCACGAGACCCATCCTACGGACGGTGGCCGTCGGTGTTCTTGTTGCGCAGGCGGCTTTCAAATTCCAGTGTAAGTTTACGCTTTGTGCACGATCTTTTCAAGGAGTCGAAGGTTGAGCTGGAGAATTTCAATCGCAGGAATGTTTGTCGGTGGCGAGTGGTTTGGTGAGCGGAGGGGAGTCTGGAAATTTGGTCTAGCTGAGCAGGCGATCTCGACCCCACACGATCTAGCCGGTGATGCAGCCGGCTCGTCTTCTTTCCTCGGAACTGATTCTCCAGTGCAGACTAAGGAGCAGGTTCCCGAGATGTTGTGCAGAGCCAGGCTGTCGTAGGGCAACTGATTTGACAATTCTGTGACGGTGATTCTATTCAGCAATTGGTCGGCCTGCTTATCTTTGCGTGGCTGTGATTGCCGGAGCTTAGTACGTACTACCTAATGGGAAAAATTGCGAGAAAGCCTAAAGTAATTGACTTCATCATGCACTCCGCTTTCAACGTACGGCGCTATGCCTGTTTTATGTGAAGTCGTCGAGATTTACAGGATGTTATATGCGAAACCTGGGGTTCAGTCCAACGTCTCCAGCATAGCCGCTTTCCCCTCGCCAATACGTTCGAATCCACTACAACTACACCCCTTAGAGCATTTTTCCTAGAGCGAGGACAGCTGCTTCACTTTGGAGCGCGTACGGATGGCCACGTCGCTCGCATCGATGGAAAGTCTCCAGAGACCCTCCGACCTCCTACGAATTCGCTATCCTCTCGGACCACTTGCTGCCACCCACAGCCTGCTGACGCCCCTTTGCTTCTTTTCGCCGCAAACATGGATCAAACGTGTCTGACACTGCATGTCTGATCGGGAGTCTGACAGCTGCGCCCGAAACAGTGCTGAGTACGGAGCCTCATCCTCCCGAAACTCCTGATGTACTGTGTCGGAAAAAAGTAAACACTGATACGACGAGGACACCAATGAAGCCTGAGCTGGTAGAAATGGGGCAGATCTGATTGGTGTCCTTGCCATAACAGCCTCGTCACTTCTGGCCGACATGATGTAACGAGACGACAATGAAACGGGTGTCACCCCCACGAGCGCCTTGCCAGACCTTGCCAAACGTCGTATGGTATCAGAATTAAAGGTCTGACGGGCGCTGGAGCTCCCTGACTAGTCTCGAAATCATTTCGATTTGGGCCGATGTCGGGAGGGAGGTTGAGCGCTAGAGCTCGCTTAATTTGCGGGGATGCACAATGACACTGCCTTGCCTCCGCCATTGAAATCACTGGGAATAGGACACTGGTCCCGTTTGGGCAAAGCGTCAATCTCTCGACTACAGATTCTGAGGCCACGACATTCTGCTGCAAAAGATTCTTGTCAAGGGCATCGGAAATTTTGATCTGTTCTCGGAATTTTATAGTGAGTGGACTTCAGCATCCTCAGCTTTGGTAAAGTCAGAACGGTAGAACAAAGACAGTCCGTATCCAAACACGTCAAGTGGCCCATTACTCAAAAACAGTGGGAGGATCTCAAAGACATATCAGTTAGCGATAATCCACGTTATTAGTGACTTGAATGGACAAATGTGTAGCACGAAGCCAGAGGAAACATGGCCCTTACTCAAAAATTTCTCGAATACCTTATCTACCTATTTTCAGCCATAAGTTGCTGGGGAACGAAGCCAGATTTCTTGGGGGATCGACATAGTATTCCAAAACCTTGTAGTTGACCAGATTTCTTTGTCTTCGTTGTTAGTCGAGTTACAGTGGCCTGGGACCGACACTCTATGTATGAAAGGGATAAGCGTCCAGATACTCGAAAAACTGTTCAGTGTCGTGCAATTGACAGATGATTGATTGTGGGATGAGATTTCTGGGTTGCGCGAATTACCACGAATTCGCTAGGAATGCAGAAATGTTGAAAGGGAAAGCAGCCAAGCGAGATCATCTCCCTAGGTCTTTCCCCCGAGTCTCTATCTTAAGTAGGGGAACGTCAAATTTCCCATAGTAGCGCTAGTGTACTTATTCCTCAGGGAGGTCATACGCATTCATGATATATGTAAAAAGAGACAGATAATTGTGGACATCCCAGCGAAATGCACAAAGTCAGGAATCCATTCTCAGGTTCATTTACACTTGGAGGGGATATTGTCCATAGCAATTATAAACAATTTGGACATATCAGGATTATTTGTCCTATTGCTTCCCTTTCCTTACCCTCATGTCCTCAATCCAGGCAGCCACCTTTCCCTTCAGAACCACATTAATTCGGACAAGCCCATCTGCAATCTCCACTTCGCTGAGCATCTTGCCCAAACTCACGTTCTTACCCACTTTGGCCAGCCCTCCAGTACCCGTCTCCATGTAATACTCTACACTCCCAACGGTATACTCCTGCTTCTCGTCCCATGGTAGAGGGAAGATGTAGTCTAAGTGCTGTGGTATGGTGTCTGTCTCCGCAAACGCTTTGATGAAGTCTGACTGGGCGTGTAGAGGATAAAGCAGTATCACTGGGAAATGTAATGTACTTGTCGGTGACAGTGGGTCGGGCGCTAGATGGATCACGGCATCTTCCAAGTCTGGTGGTTGGGCCGTGTTGCGTACAGAGATGTTGCGAGCTCGTAAGGCAGTATCAAGCATAATCCTTTCCTTTTTCGCATGCTCAGCTTTCCTTCGTTCCCTCTGCTGAAGTGCGCTCAAAGTTTTTTCTCGGGCTTGAATCTTGGTCATGAGTGTCTTCATGGCAGTATTCTTCAGATCAATGTTGAGACCTCGAGTACATGCATCCAAGGCCTCTGCAACCTTGTCGAGAGCCAGTAATGCAGATGAGGAGCGGTAAAAGGCTTTGACATTCTTGGGGTTGAGTTTCAGTACTGACGCGCAGTCAAGAGTTGTAGATCTATAATTCTCTTTCACGCAAATGACATCAGACTTGGTCTCCAATTCCAACGGATGACAGACTCACTCAACTCCAAATTACACAGCGCACGATTGACATAGCATGCTTCTAGGAGTTCGCTCTCATTCCTCTCCTCTGCCTCTCTGCCAGAATCCGATAGCGCGGCTGAAGTGCCGTGCTGTGTCCCACCCAGGCCCCTCTTTTGCACAAGGACCGCAATTCCCTTGGAATAGAACTCTTGCCCATCTTTCCACCTTTTTGCTCTCGTCATTTCGTTTCCCTGCTCTTTGAAACCTTGGGCTATCTCGGCTGGTGTACCCTCGTATTGCAGTGCTCGTATGGCTTCGAGCTCGACATTCTGTCCATCTAATCTGCAGATTGGGATGAACATGTTCCTTCGAGAATCGGCTTTCAATATTCACACACCTTCGCCATCCGCATCCTCTAACGAAGTCATGAAGAGCGGGGTGCGGTTCATCATTTGTACGATCTCATCTGCGGTATGTGATCGCACAGACGCCATCTGAGGTGGAAGCTCTGGAGTGGTGCCATTCTCAGTAGAGGCGTGTTCAGCGACTGGAAATGGAGTTGATTGTAAAGGAACGCCAGGAGATATGCTGGAGGCCGCTAGAGGCTGCGCTGCCATTTTGACTTGTAGCCTCAGGGACTATGAACAATGGCGGGTCGACAGATGTAGTAGCACTCCTAGACTTTTATGACCCAAAGCCCAGGTTAGAAGTCCGTAGAATTGGGGTAGAGTGCGCTAATGTCGAGGAGAGTTGGGTGTAAGAATCTTTCGTTGATGACGTCCTTGCTTTAGCAAGACAAGCTAGCCCTAAGCGAGGACATTTGATGACCTTACGAGGTTACCTCGTTACCTCCCTACCGAGTCATACCTCTGGAGGCTGTCCGGCAATTCTTCACTCAGACAGTGATCCTGAGAAATATAAAGGGAAGCCTTGGAATCCGTCCCATTGCTTGTAACGATCATCTCCCCTTATTTGTACTGGGAGATGGGGAAGAAGGTCGCTCCGTTTTACTTGCATATCAAATACAGTTCCAGCATCACATTTGATGTTGTCTCACAATCTCCTCTCAGCTTTTATTCAAATGCAACAATAGCAAATTATTACATTGCCCATCGCTGACTTGTGAGCGGCCTTTCCAAGGATCATTTTGTAGGAACGCAGCTTGCAAAGGCTACCCTTTCCGACGGATCTGAGCGCATCAGTCCTAGTCACTCATAGTCAAGACTGCCTGTATCCTATGCCAACAGCCCCAGATGTGAACAGCAAAAGCTGGCCAACCACAGTGACCTTGTCGACGCCATACGCCATGTCAATGATGGATATGTTGAACAAGCGCTTGAGACAGGTGCCAATCCAGAAACAATATTCAATAATTGCAGCAGAGACATGAGTCATACTCTCTTGTAAGAAGTGCATGCCTGATACAATCGAGTTTGACAACGGGCTTGAGCCTTGAAATTAAAAGAGTCTAGTCAAAGAAGAATTTCAGACTTGTCCGTTTCTTTGCTACGTTGTGAGAGAACCAGCCCAGATGTTTAACAACCTTCTCGTCTATGCCTTAGCCACTGTAAACGACTTGGATCGCCTCCCGGAATCTGCCAAAGTAAAAATCATGGCTCCAGTTCAAAGCTACTCACACTGCTATCTGAAACCTGTGATTCGCGGTCTCTTCGAATTAATACGGCCTGCCAGCTAGATCTCAATCTTCATATCCTTTCAAAGAGGCCTATGCTCAAGAAGCAGACCTTGGAGCAAACACGAGCCAATAGGACTTGCAAAACGGCGCTCTAGCCGTAAATCATCAGCAAGATGGGACAGTGTTCCGGGCCAGAATGTCTTGAGTAAAGTCATGGAATCACAAGACCCTGGTAGTAATCGATTGACTTGGCGAACAGGCGCGGCGCTCGAAGGGGAGTCTTTGGCGCATTGAGGCCAATTGTAATTCGGGGGTTCAAATTCTTGGTATAACTCAATGTTGTCGATAAGGCCTCAAAGGGAATGCTATTACCTCGAGTCTTTGCCTCTCGGTTCCAAGGATACACTGCCTCTATATCCTTGATAGCGCGTAAGCGTGAGCGAAACCAAATATTGATTGCAACTTAGGGAAACGCCGCAAGGGTTGGTTGATCTGCTGCTCTTTCAGCCTTTAGAGCAGGCGGACCTTGAGTAAAACCTGCTTTGAAAATATCTTACCCGGATGGGTAAAACCCGTCTTTGAATGAATCACTCAGGTTCCTACCCAGATAAAGGCTGTTGTTCAAAAGGGACAGCGTTCGATTCCATGGATGCATTACCTATAAAAGCAAGGGGAACTTTGGATGAAAACCCTTTGATAAAGGCCTGTATAAATATGCAAGACCGCTTATTGACTATACTACTCGGGCAAATTACCGGACAGGGTCCACTTTAATGGAGAATTGCCTTGAAGTCCGCTGCTGTGCTACTTTGATATCTCTAGGGAGCAATGGAACTTTGGGTGAAAGCCCTTGAGATGAAGCCATTGTTAGGGTAGGGGAGAGTATTATAAACATTAGACTATTATCAGAACATCAAATTGAATAAAACTGTTATGCTAAAGTTCACTGATTTTTGATGCTTTTCATGGGAAAGGATAATATAGGTAAATTGCTCACGGACCAAGACTTCAGATCGCAAATAAACACCACACTCAAACACCATGACATGACTTACTGAAGAAAATGTTAAATGTTGGGGATTTTCCCGAAAGTTGTGGTAAGTTGTGGTAAGTTGTGGTTTGCTCCCGAAGATTCTAGTCATTGCGGGAGGCGGAGTAAACTCGGAGTGATCTGCGCTAAGACTTTAAGCGAGATTCTAGCTAGTTCGATTAAATTCGGTCATGTTCACCCAAGCCCAATATAATTCTTCATCTCTCACATCGCACCTAACTTCCACAACCCTTTCACACATCCTCACAACCTCTTCATACTGATTCCTCATCTCCACATCAGAAAGAACAATCTCAAACACAATGGCGCCTGCGATCGGAATCGACTTAGATAAGTCCCCCATCCTGCCCAACACCTCCCCGTCTGCCACCCTTCACACTCACCACTCTCTACTCATGATGCTGACCTCAAAAAACGAACTACCTATTCGTGCACAGGTGTTTTCCGGGATGATCGGTGAGTCTACATTCCACTCCTGGCAAAATTTCAGCATTTCTGGCCATTTTGGCAATTTTGGCCATTTTGGCCATTTTGGCCGCCACCTGGGCTCTATCTTAGCCAGTTGAGATTCATGATCACTTGCTAACTTAGCGCTAGTATAGAAATCATAGCGAACGGTAGCGTTCCTGGGTCCCAGAGCATGCATCGGCGGTGATGCTAATATTTGAGCAGATCAAGGAAATCGGACCACCCCAAGTTTTGTGGCCTTCACAGACACGTTTTTCTCCCCAATTCCCTCTGAATGAACCCAGCTAACATGTCTGACAGGGAGCGTTTGATCGGTGAGAATCCAGCCACCCAATTCCGCGAAATTTATACTGAAATTTCCAGGCGACTCCGCGAAGAACCAAGTCGCCATGAACCCCATCAACACGGTTTTCGATGCAAAGCGTTTGATCGGCCGCAAATTCCAAGACGCAGAAGTACAGGCCGATATGAAGCACTTCCCGTTCAAGGTCGTTGAGAAGGCTGGCAAGCCAGTCATCAATGTCGAATTCAAGGGGGAGACCAAGACGTTCACACCAGAAGAGATTTCATCGATGGTGTTGACCAAGATGAGGGAAACCGCTGAATCATATCTCGGAGGAACAGTCAACAATGCTGTGGTGACAGTCCCAGCATATTTCAATGATTCCCAGCGCCAAGCCACCAAAGACGCAGGATTGATTGCTGGCCTGAACGTTCTCCGAATTATCAACGAGCCAACCGCCGCAGCTATCGCATACGGCTTGGACAAGAAGGTCGAGGGCGAGCGAAATGTGCTCATCTTCGATTTGGGTGGAGGAACCTTCGATGTGTCTCTTCTGACGATTGAGGAGGGTATCTTCGAGGTGAAGTCGACCGCAGGTGATACACATTTGGGTGGTGAGGATTTCGATAACCGCTTGGTCAACCACTTTGTCAACGAATTCAAGCGCAAGCACAAGAAGGACCTCTCCTCCAACGCCCGTGCTCTCCGACGTCTCCGAACTGCTTGCGAGCGAGCCAAGCGAACCCTATCATCCTCCGCACAGACCTCCATCGAAATCGACTCTTTGTATGAGGGCATCGATTTCTACACCTCTATCACTCGTGCTCGTTTCGAAGAGTTGTGCCAGGATCTTTTCCGTTCTACCATGGAGCCCGTTGAGCGCGTCCTCCGCGATGCCAAGATCGACAAATCATCAGTCCACGAGATCGTCTTAGTCGGTGGCTCCACTCGTATCCCCAAGATCCAGAAGCTGGTATCAGACTTTTTCAACGGCAAGGAGCCCAATAAGTCAATCAACCCGGATGAGGCTGTCGCATACGGCGCAGCAGTCCAAGCCGCCATCCTTTCCGGCGACACATCCTCAAAATCCACCAACGAAATCCTACTGCTCGATGTTGCGCCATTGTCCATGGGTATCGAGACTGCTGGTGGTGTCATGACTGCTCTTATCAAGCGAAACACTACCATTCCCACCAAGAAATCCGAAGTTTTCTCTACCTTCTCCGACAACCAGCCCGGTGTGCTTATTCAAGTCTTTGAGGGTGAGCGCGCTCGTACGAAGGACAACAACTTGATGGGTAAATTTGAGCTTTCCGGCATCCCACCCGCGCCTCGCGGTGTTCCTCAAATCGAGGTTACCTTCGATATTGACGCCAATGGTATTATGAACGTCTCGGCATTGGAGAAAGGCACCGGCAAGACCAACAAGATTATCATCACTAACGACAAAGGCCGTCTTTCAAAGGAGGAAATCGAGCGTATGTTGTCAGAAGCAGAGAAATACAAGGCAGAAGATGAAGCCGAATCTGCCCGTATCTCCGCCAAGAACGCCCTCGAATCCTACGCCTACTCCCTCCGCAACACCATCTCAGATCCCAAGGTCGAAGAGAAGCTGGACGCTTCCGAGAAGGAAACCCTCAAATCTGAAATCGACAAGACCGTCGCCTGGCTCGACGACAACCAAACCGCCACGGTCGAAGAATACGAATCAGCCCAAAAGACCCTCGAAGGCGTCGCCAACCCCATCATGGTCAAGATGTACGGTGGAGGCGAAGGCGGTGCAGGTGGTATGCCAGGTGGCATGGGCGGTATGCCCGGCGGTGGCATGCCTGGTGGTGGATTCCCTGGCGCCGGTGGACCAGGCGGTGCAGCCGGCGGTGACGACGGCCCAACTGTTGAGGAAGTCGACTAAGCTCTATATTGCGGCACAACATGCTATAGGAATGACAATTTCATGTTCCACGAATCCCATTGCTATTAGACGAATTGCATGCGGCGGAAAAGCTGGTGCGCTGGTGTTATCAGGGCTGTAATTAGACGATATGCTATTGAGCGACTTTCAGATAAATTGAATACAATTATTCCTCTAGAAGCAGACTGTTCATTTACTAAATATCCTACGTGCGTAAACCATCATCTACCAAGTGCGTACACAATTGTAGAGTCGTACGGCTTGGACATGTAAGAGACCAGGCGGTCTTTGCAAAGTCTGCAAGGAATTCATCTTAGATGCACCAATCAACATATCACATCGCGTACTCCCAATGCAAAAGTAATCACAATTTCAATTCGTCTGCTAATATGCGTATGAAGAATGGGCTGTCTATCCACGTATGAGTCTCCAGCAATCAATCCAGGTAATATTACACCACAGAAGAAATCCGCCAATACGGCCACCGCTGCATGCAAGTCATCACAATCATAAGTCGATAAAATCAATGTCACCCATATCTATACCATCCCACTCATACTCACCCCCTTCTCCTCCGCTTCCTTGGACTCTGCTCCACCTGACCCTCATCCTCAATAGTATTTACCGTGTTAGCCGGACTAGTAGCCTCACTGCTATCCATCTCCTTCACACGTCCCTCATCCACTCCGTCGAACTGCGGGAAATCTTGCGCTTGGTCAGTCCCATTCACAGGCTCTGTGGTCGTACCGAAATCGAAATCGGGGAGGTCTGCACCATTTGCGAAGTCGAAATTTGCGGGGTCGGTGCCGTCGTTGAAGTAATCACCGCTGTTGAAGATGGAGTCCAAGTCTAGTTCTGGGTTTCCGTTGTATGTCTGATCGTTGACACCGGGGATGCTGCCACTGGGACTGAGAGGCGCGATGGTCGCTTGCATATTTGCCATTCGAGCTTCCTGCTCCCTTAGAGATTGCTGAATTTGATTCAGTTGCTCCGAGTTCATGTTGAAATGGGCGAGGTTTACAGCTGGGTTGGAAGTACTGAGGGACATGATCTCATGATTGAGACTGCCAGGTTTGTGAGGATTGACTTGTTCGTCGGACATCAGTCGCAGCATGTTTTGTCGTTGACTTGGAGTGAGGGGTGATTGGCCGTCGGTGTTTTCAAGACGAGAGAGGGCTTCTGGAAATTCCATCTGGCTTCCATTTAATTGGGTGTTCTGGGCGTTTTGCTTTTGTATCAGTGAAAGGATATCTGGTTGCGATGCTTGCTCGTTCGTTGCCTGCTCAGGATCGATTTGGGGGCTTTGTGAGCCACGATTCGAAGGTGTTTGATCATGTATCTCTTGAATCGCTGGCGAGTGCCAGGGAGAGGCTTTCCGCTTCTCCGGATACGAGAAAGTACCAGGTGGCCATTGATTGAACTGTCCCTGGCCGTTAGCCGACTCTCCGGGTGAAGCTTTGTCCTTGAGAAGCAGTGGCTTCTTCTTCATAAACGAAGGCCGAGTCGTGTTGTTCATATGGCTCGGTTTCTCATCCCCAACATCGACAATCCCATGACTGTCGTCCTTAGAAGGAAGCGTGTTAGGGCCAAACATATTTCGGAAATCCAGCCCTTTGTCGTGCATGTTTTTGTTGTAGACCGTAGCTAGAAATGTAAGGATGGCATTAATTGAGTTGTCATGCTTCTCGTGTAATTCATGAAAAGCTTTCGCTTGGTTGTAGAGCTGATTATTCTCCCTCCGAGTTATGTTTAGCATTTCATTGATCTTGAGCTGCTGATGTCGGATCTCTGCCATTTCTTTCTGTAAACTTTTAAATTGCTCTGGTGGAAGTCTTGGATTAGGCGGGGGAAGCGCGAGAGGTTGAAGGGCATCCCAAGGATTTTGTGTATCTTCAACCTGCTCACGGATCGGAGGCACAGGACTATCGCGAGGGAAGAAATCATCAACATCTTCCTCCGCATCTTCTTGCTTTGCTCTTGTATTCTTTCCTGAACCCTTCGAAGGAGCATTTTTCGGCTTGTGAATCAGCCACAAAAGATTGGGCTTGCCACGTTTGAAGTACGGGTTTGAGTACTCGCTCGGATTCTTATTCTTCCTCTCGCTCGCTCGCATCGAATTATCCGACAGGCCGACCTTCTTATGAAAGCCGTACATGTTCAATTGCCGTACGAATGATGCATAGTTGTTGTGCTTGAAAAGCTCTGGTATCAAGGTCTTCGCAAATTCATCTTCGTCTATCACAATGAATGAATCTCCGCTGTCAGACCATCGAATGAGATCCGTGTTTCGAGTGTTCTCATCAAGAAAGCTGTCTCAATCAGCGCGTGCTTCGATTTCAGAGCAATATATCTCACCTGCTAAGCTTCTGTACAAATGGCGGTATCTGTTTACGCTTTGCTTGTGCGTCTTGTTGAGCCAACAAGGCCCTATGATCAAGATCGTCAGGATCGCCTTGGCCTTGATATCGGTTCTCCGGAGGTGGAGGAGGGCCGCCAAATTCCGGCCTAGTCATGGGGTATCCATCTGTGTAATTGGCGATGGGTACGATCTGATTGCTTGTTTGAGCTCGCACAAGCTCGGTGCCCAAATTTTCTGCCGGTTTTTGAGTTTGAGGGGGATTGTAGTAAGGTGAACCGTAGAGGCCAGGGGAGTAATTACTCGTGGGATCAACATAGTCGGGTACAACATGGCCTGGCATCTGTGTAGGCTGCATCTGCATGAGGGAAGGACTGTTCATTATTTGCGGGGAGCTGCTGTTGCGGGTTTGATTCTTTAATTCTTGGACCTGATCAGGGCTTGCAGTGGATATCGCAGAAGCGGGACGTTTTCGTGTACTAGCGGTTCGCATTGCTGCTACCTCTGCCGGCTGCAACTCGCGAAACGGTAAGGTCACCCGCGGGTGTTGCGCTGTGCTCCGAGTCCTCCACTGCTGCAAGTCCTAGACTAGCTCTTCCTATGTCTCAGATGGATGAACTGTCGGCGGTCTCGTGAAGGGAAGAGTGATTCTGAAGACTGCGCTGGTGTAGCGAAAGGCGGAAGTAAGATAAAAGTGAAGGTCAAACTAGCAGCCTGATGATCAAATATTCCTAGCTGAGAAGTACAAGCCCTTTAATCGCTTGTGGCTCGTTGTCCTAGATGAGTGCGTCTCTGATTGCTACGTTGTTCTCTCGAGGCACCAACGTAAGAGGATAGCCTATGATTCGCAAGGTAACCCTAGAGTGATGTGGTTAGTGTCGTGAGCGGTGTGTCGTTATTTGTCTATCTTGAAGTATCGTGGATGGGAATATATAAACAATTGAAGTGGACTGCTGTAAGGTTTCGCCCTGATGTCGTTACGTTTCACGAATCCAATTGCGCGGCCTTAATATAAGTAGGGATCGTGGATTCGGCGGAAGCTGCTCTGATATCACACCCAGCCTGGTCGCCTGTCCTGATCTTCCGATTGGCCGAATCAGCGGGTATAGCCGCGATGTCAAGCCATGGACCATGATGTGGGCTTCTGATAGACTCTAAGCCTTCCTTTATGTGTGCAAGACTACGGTCACAGATCGGCATATCAAATTTGGAGTCAATCTCATTGAGGCAATAGAGGTTTCATCGTACAAGAGGACATCAGCAGCTTGAATTTCTTGGTCCTTAAGTATTTGTTTTCCTTAGCGAATCTTCAAGGCATTAATCCTTGGCCATGCGATTTCCCTTGCCCTAGCAGTCGGCCTTCGATCTCTTATCACTATGTCTGCTCTTTACAATCTTGAGCCTCAACCCACCGCTAAAGTTCTCCTGACTACTACCGCCGGCGACCTTCTGCTAGAACTTTTCGCCAAACAAACCCCAATCGCCTCCCGCTCCTTTCTCCAACATTGTCTTGATGGGTATTACAATGACACCATCTTCCATCGCCTCGTCCCAGGGTTCATTATTCAGGGAGGCGACCCAACAGGCACAGGCCATGGAGGCGAGGCCATTTATCCCGGAGGCGTCTTCGAGGATGAATTCCATAGCAGACTCAAATTCAATCGAAGGGGGCTTTTAGGGATGGCCAATGGAGGTGGGAAGAATGACAATGGAAGCCAATTCTTCTTGACGCTGGGCGAGACGAGGGAGTTGCAGGACAAGCATACGATGTTTGGGCGCATAATGGGGGACACTATCTACAATTTAATGAAAATGGGAGAGGCCGATCTAGAGGATGTGGAAGGAAGCGAGAGACCAATGTTTCCCACAAAAATTACTGGGGCCGAGATTTTGGTCAACCCATTTGAGGATGTGGTCAGGAGGGAACCGAGGGCGAGAGCAATCGTTGAGGAGAAGCAAGAGGTGAAGAAGAAGACCAAGAAAAAGGGTGGGAAAGTGCTACTTAGTTTCGGCGCTGAAGATGGTGAGGATGGAGGAGAGGCTCCGGTGCTGAACAAGGAGAAATTCAACCCAAAGCTTGTAAGCGCAAACGGGACTCCCAGAAATGCCAAAGAAATCAACGCAGGCTCGAAACCTGCTGCAAAGCCAGCAGAGAAGACCATTCGGAGAAGATCGTCACGTTCGAAAACACCTCCGCAGCTGGCTCAGCCCAATCGAGAATTACAGCTTCCATTACCCAGAGATGAAGAGTCCTCACGATCACCATCTACCTCTCCGGAGCCGGAGCAAATTGGCAAAGTATCAACTCTACTGGACAAGACAAATGCCCAGATCGCAGACCTGAAAGCATCCATGAAGCGAAACATTCAGACTGCGCCAGCCACTGACGCACGCAAAAAATCCGCATTGGAGCAGATGATCCCCGAAAACGCCACGCGAGGACGCAAGCGCAAACATGGGGCGAACGGAGATACACAAGTCGACAAGCAAGCACTGGACATGTTGAGTGCATTCAAAGCCAAGCTTGAGAAGGCGCCAAAGGAGCAAAACACTTCCAAATCACCATTACGCGAAGACGCAGACGCGCAAGACTCCCCCAAAAACCACGACCCGGCAACAGCCCCCGAAAACGTTGACGACGAAGCCCCACTATGCGACCTACACTTCATATCAAACTGCCAATCATGCCAATCATGGGACCAACACAACGGCGGCGACGCAGAAGCACAAGACGACAGCAACGAAGCATGGATGTCGCATGCGCTGAGCTTTGAGAAGGATAGGTTGGGGAAGGATTTGAGTTGGAAGAAGAAGAATGAGGAGGAGTTGGTGGTTATTGATCCGAGGGAGAAGGAGAAGGGGATTAGGGAGGAGATGAGGGCGAGGAAGTTGAAGAGGATGGGGGGGAGGGGGGCGTGGGATTTGGAGAGGGATAGGGGGAGGGGGGATGGTAGGGGAGGGGGTGAGAGGGTTGGTTGATTCTATTTTTATATTTTTTTGGCACTTCATTGCTCTATATCCCGTTAACTCGAAAGAGGCAGCCTTAGCTTGATCTCACAAGTTGAAGATTCCTAGCAAGTCGAGGATTTACACAGTATAACTATTCACGATCACAGCCCTGAGCCGAATAGACAGTGAAGATTGGGTATTTGGCCGCCAGATGATTACACACCTCCTTGAAACAAAAGTCCATCACCTCGTTCCCCCATGCTCCATCAAATCCACTCCTCCCCTAACCACACCCACCAACCCACCCGTCTGCACCACCTCTCCACCTCCCCCACTCAACCTAAACTCCACTTCCGCCAGCCCCTGCAGCCACGCCACCCTCGTCTGCGGCGGCACTTCCAATTTCGCCAATTCTTCTCCAAGTGCGGTCAGTATGTCCGCCAAGGCGAGACCTTTGTTAGCTTTGAGGGTATTGAGAGTATTTAGACAAGATGTCAGGTCTGATGTTTCGAGGAGGGTGTCGCGGATGAGGCGGATGTCTGAGGGGTGGGGAGCGGCGATACAGTTGTAGATTGTGGTGTTCGTTATTGGTTCGGTTCGGGTGTTTTTGGGGGGGGGTTGGTCTTTGATGTGGAGAGGTATGCCTTGAGATTGTTAATAATGTTTTGATTCGATCGGGCTAAACGGGAGGGGGCGTACTGCTTGCGTGACATGCTTGGAGTACGTTCAATGCCCGTCTCATGTCACCCTTGCTGAGCCGGACCAGACTCTCAACTGCATCCTGTTGGATCATCACATCTTCCTTCTCGATAACCAAATCGACAATTCTCCTGATATCAGGTTCCTTCAGGGGACTGAACCTGAATCTCGTACACCGCGACAAGAGAGCTGGCGAGAGCTTGTGTGTATAGTTGGCAATAACACAGAACCGGGTATTGGCAGTGTATTTTTCCATGATCCGCCGAAGTGCCATTTGGGCTACTGATGTCATGGCATCCGCTTCGTCCAGGATGATGAGCTTGTAGCTTCCTAGTGCCGGCGTATCGGTTGCTTTGGGCGCAGCGGAGAATATTTGTTTCGTGCCTGATGCATTGATCAGTTCAATGCTCCGTTCAGTTCTCATGACTCTGGCATACTAGCGAATGTCTTTATTTGCTCTCGAACCACATCGATACCTCTATCGTCACTAGCATTCAATTCAAGCACCATCTGCCGCATATTCTTGTTGCCATATATTCGTCGTGCCAAAGCCAGAATTGTGGATGTCTTGCCTGTCCCTGGAGGTCCATAAAGGAGGAGATGTGGTAGCCGCTATACTTGGTCAGCTTGAAAGACGAAGCGTTTGGACGGCAACTGCGGACGTTTGTGTCGACGAATTTATTGATTGTAGCCAGGATGTCCTGATGCCCGGAGACATCGTCGAGAGTGTCTGGTCTGTACTTTTCTACCCTATAATGATTAGTCGTGACCCTTCATAGCCCAAGTATTCGAATTTACCATGGTAGACTGTCTTCTGCTTCTACAGGCAGATTTGCTGCGCTTCTCTTGCCCTTGGCATTGGTGTTGTCGGAATTGAACAAGACGGACTCCTTTACCGGAGGAGCGTCCACATCCATCTCATCCTCGTAGTCCGACATTCTGATATTTTGTGAGGGCGAAGGCTAAAGTATTCTTTCAATTGTAATACTTTGTGATGCAGACGCGTCGAGCGCGTAAAGTGGAATACAGAATCAGCCCTACAGATCTTGGCAATTCAATGCGACTGCCTTCAATAAAGTAGCCCCAATTCGATGTGACATGTTTGATGATGTACCATAAGAGTCGAAATGCCTGCAAGTTTGATGCACCCCGACTTTGGGAATCGACGCTGACAATCTTATAGGCATATCACTCGATCTTCCTTCAGGACCAGGATGTCCGTGTAATAGGTGAGCCCACCATCTTTCCACCAGCTTCCCCCTCTCATATATTGGCCTACGATGAATGAGGTATGCAGTATCTAACAGTCTTTAGGGAACTTCGCTCTTCTGCCTCTCCGTACCCGAACCCGAGGCCCAGCATACACTCTACCGGCACTGCCCCCCAATACATCAGATCTCGACATTGACCCAGATAGTGAATCCTACGACCCTCTGGATGAAGTCCTCTCTTTATTCCGCGCCAATACTTTCTTTCGGAATTTCGAGATCAAGGGACCAGCAGACCGACTTCTGATCTATGGCATCTTGTTTCTGAGCGAATGCTTAACGAAAATAAAACCCTCGATGGGAAAGAAGGAAGCTGAAAAAGTACGTCGCCATGCCTTTCCGATGGCCTCATCGAACAGTCACAGTGGATGCCGTTGTCAGACGTCATACTGACCAATGCTGGATACTACATAGGCACTATTAAATACAGCGCTCGATCAATTCGCCATACCAGGAGATGCCAGCTTCCCTTTGAATCAAGCCTTTGAGGCTCCCAGGGATAGGCAAGACGCGGAAACCATGCGACAGTGAGTCTTTGCAGCTGGTACATCAGAATTCTCTGTGGCTGATCCTGAGATAGATATCTCTCGCAAGTGAGACAGGAGTTAGCGATACGGTTACTGGCGCGAGTATACGCCGAGGGAGCTACGCCATCGAAAGTAGGATCCCTCTGTTCTGCAAAGCGCTCCGGCTGCTAATTTTTACAAGTGGTGGTTGAGCTTTACCAAACGCAAATTCATGGGCAAATCTTTGTAAATCATGAATAAATTCTAGTAACGGAGATTCTTTGATGTGTCTCCGGTGTATTTCCTGCCTGCTACACATAATTGTCTCCATTTGCATGCTGTTTGTAGGTTGAGGAAACACAGCTCTCTCTCTTTGTTGACCTACGGCCAGCACCAATGCCATCATTGAGCATTACCAAATCCGCGAGTAAGGAGGGAACGGGATCTGGCCGCTTCACCTTGAAATTAGTAATCTTAGACATACTCATTTCGAGTTGGTCTAAGGGGCAATAATCTCCTTAGAGGCTTTCATCCTATAATTTTTCTTGACTTGATGTTTCCCAGATCTTCTAGCTATCACATTTGCTACCAGGGAGGCAGATGCATTAGTACTGCTGAGTCAAACATGGCGTTTGGATCTTCGGATCGGCTCAATCAATTGCCTCTGGAACTATTCTCACCTATTTGCTCTTATGTTTTCTCCACGGAGGATGGAAGTCCTGTCCATTGGGAAGTGCAAACAAGGGGAAACAGAGTGGACGACCGTTACTCTTGGGCCCTTAATAGCATCACAAGAGATCCTCGATATATTGAGTACCGTAAAAACCACGCTCTATCTCAGAACAAACCTGACACGTGGCCGGACAATGCGGAAGTTGCTTTCGTGAGAAGTATGCTAATGTGGTGCAGTGCAACCAGATGGGAGCTGACATGACCACAGGTCTGGAATGGGTTGTTCGGCACGGAAAAGGGTTTGGCAACGAAACCATTTCCCGCATGATCTACGAATACACAGGGCTTTTCCGTACCCGAAAACAGGTATCAAGCCACAAACAAGTTTTGAAAAATTTGTTGTCTGAGTGGATGGAAATACCCGCCGGTCTCGACCACTTCGCCGTAGACACTGAAGTCGACTCTCGCTGGAAACCAATGCTGGTCTACGGACTTATACGCTCTGTTTCCCGCAATCAGTTCATAGTACCAATCAGGCTGAGCCAGCAGGGCCAATCCATAGGAGGGTCATTTCATTCTTTCCTTATGGTCAGCCACTGGACCCGATATTCTGCCTTACAATGTCTCGACTCCAGAACCATCCTCGATTTCGTGGACGACATTGAAGCGATACAGTCCTTTGTTGCGGTGGCCGAGCCCAGACTACTCGAACGCATCAAACATATTCGCATTGACTACATCGCATGACACATGCGGAGGAGTATTGACCCATCACTACTCTTCGGCAGCATAGACCTGAACTCAACCTTCATGAATTTGAGAGCATTGGACGTTTCGCTGATGCCTCGTGATCTTACGCGTAGCAGTACCCACCGCATGTATCCGACATCAATAGTGTATGAGTTGGAATGTGGTGTGATGGAGTGGAGTCCCAAAGCTGTGTCTTTCCTCTCAATACTGCACAATGCAGGGTGAGGCTTCATTTAGGGTGGAACTTCGACTGCGAAGGATACTTGGACGGTCAACGATGGACACGGCTGGGAGAGGGTGACCCCGAGATTGGTGATTGTGAAGCGTAGGTCAATTTCGAAGACCCAAACGTCCACTACACCAAAAGCTGACAGTGGTGGTCTAGATTTACGAGCTTCGTCAGAGGGCGGACAGAAACGGATTCTGAATTGTGTCCACTGATCAGTGTGCTGGCGAGCCACAGTGACTCAGGGCCTCAGTTTCAGCAAGGGGCATCCATCCCTTACTCAGAATGTCTCAGTTTTGAAGTTATTTCAAGGGGCTAGAGATCCCAAATCAAATCTCTTGGGACGATGCACCTGCCTCTTGGTCTATCCTCAAGGCAGCAGCATCAAGGCGACTTTCAAAGACTACGAAATTTCTCTATGTCTCCATAGCTTGATGGTGCGTTCTCCACTACCTTTGTTAGGGGAATTAGCTAAAACTGTATCTACGCCATCTACGAACCCACATCATGGCATCAGGCCAGAACTGTTTACTTGACATTCTGCCAGTAGAATTACGCTCTCAAATCTGGAATTACGTCCTCGAGAAAGACATCTCCGTCCAAGTCGAACGAAAGTCGACCTGGAATGACTCTGCAGAGATCCCCCTACACGGCGCCTTCCGTCGAGATCCTCGCTACATTCGAAACCGTCGTCAACGAGATGCTCGTCATGTCTTATACCGTCGTGACCCTGGGATTGGTGGGACTACTTGGTCTGATGACGTTGAAGAGGCTTTCTTGAAAGGTGCCTTGGTGTGTCCATTCTGCAAGTACATGGCTGACATTGAATGAAAGCTTTGCCATTTGTGCATGGACTTAAAAACGCGGGTGAGATGGTGACGTCGGTGATCTCAGAAGCCACGGGCAAATTCTACAATCGCAAGCAAATCTCAAGTCATCTGCAAGTCCTAAAGCACGTCACACAGGATCCGCAACGTGCGTCATTGGGGCTGTCATCTTCGCACCCGGCCTGGTCTATAGGTCTGCCCAGCTACTTCTGGGATCTGTCTCCTTGTCAACGACACTCCACTCCATGGCGAGGATCAAGTAATCCGGGCTGTGAATCCCAGTCATTCATGTCCCTAGTACAAGCTCTCCCAAACCTGAAAATACCACTACATTCAAACGAAAAGCTGTCGATCCAAAGTAAAGTGCCAAGAGACTCACTAGCTCTTCTATCAATCAACCAACAAATCCGCATCGAAGCTCTACACCAGATCCATAACTGCCTCTCACTCGACTTCTACGACGACGACTTTGCCCTTGAGAAATTCTGCACTCTGTTCGCCGCCGAATCTCAAAGACTTACCCGAACTCTACATATCGCCTTCATCGAAGGCCGGGATGTGTACTCGTGTGTTCCGTCCTCGAAACTCGGCCATTTCATCAGCTCTTTGCTCCCAGACCTCAAAATGTTGCGCATTACGTTATCTCCATGTTTTCAAGAAGCCAATCTAGACATGGTGAGAGTCCCTCCTTGGGGGGCACAGACCAAACAGTTCCTTCCTACGTTGAGCTCGATGAGAGCAACAGTCCGGATAACTCTGAGATGGCTGTATGAATGCGAATACTTCGAAGATAAGTACATGAATACGATGGGATGGAGGTTCATTGGCGAGGAAGAGCTACCGAGGCCGTGAGTCCACCATCATGCAGGGCTGATAATGACATGATCTTAAAGTTTATTACTAACAGATGTTATTTAGTAGTGCTGGAATACTACCCAGTCCGGGCTTGGTTCAGAGGACTTATGAGCTGAGTCCAAAGGTAAGAGGTGGAGTTGAAAATCCGGATTTGAAATTCAACGAGGGCAATAAGAAAACGTTGTTTTATTACTAGCTAAGTCATGCCGACGAGAATGTTGGTCAAGAGTACCAGAGTGGCCTAGCCCAGCGTCGGTGATTGTGCTGGAGTATTTACACAGGCGACGAGATCTAGATTCCAATGGCTAGTTTCTTGAGTGCTTTCTCCCTTCTATCGATTCATCATCACTCCCATTTGTCACAATGGTTGAACAGCAAGACTCTGTCTATCTACGGCAGAAGAGAGTTATTCTTGTGCAAACTAGGTCAAAGTCGTGAGCAGACCGTTTTTAACGTACAAGTACCAAAGGAAGAGAGACTTGAACTGGCATACTAACAGAAACTTGAGAGGCCATGGAAGTCTGTGAAAGTAACATGAATTCCCCATTTTCCTTCCACCATGCTGACTCACGTCATGAGCCGGTATCAGTCTTATTGGTAATACGCCACTCACTCTAGCAACAGAGCTTGAGGATTCCAAGCTAGATCTTCAACGTCAATCAAGACAACACGAAGCTCTACATCTTACATGCTGGACCTGGTCCTCAGCTGCCATGCACGCCATAGCTTTCAATTTATCCAATTTCCAAATCACTGCATTGTGGCGCATTCATCCTGTTCAGCCAATACCCAACGCTGTACGCTAGCACATTGCTTGTGTTCTTGATCACGAGTCAGAAATATTCAATTCTCGAAAAGCGTAAATTTTTAGTGTTGTGAGACTTCTATGAGTTGCTAGCAAGCTGGTGCTCTTCTACATAAAGCGCATCATCGTCGGCTAGGGTCCTGCCCACACCGGTTTCAACAGATCTTGCTGCATTCAGCGGTTCATTTATATCTCCGTGTGCCGGATCAGAGCCTTTGGTCCAACATTCCAGAAGCCCAATCCCGCGCATGTCTAGCAATAAGCTACATAGTTTCCTATCAATTGCATATCAGTGAAAAGAGTCAAGAACACGACCGGCTGGAGGTCAGCCCTGTGACTTACTTGGAAAAAACCCCGTGTTATTCCCAACACGGCCATACCACCAGGGAGACTCTGGTTTCCGCAAAATCCCGACGATCTGGCCTTTCTCGAGTTCTAGCTCGTCTGGTTCCAGAGCCTCGAATGACCACATGGCTCTGTATCCTGTAGGTGATTGCAGACGATGGGAGGAGTTCCCGCTATCGTTCTTGAGAACGGCTCGCACGTAGGGATCTGGTAGGTTATGAGTCAAAAGTTTCGGTACGGTACTCGTTGGCGCTTGGCCTGGCGGTATGGAGTTGAGTCTTTATCATACCTGAGGATGTTTGTCGTCTCGGTCCACTTTTTCCAAGCCGCAAAACAAGCGCTGAAGACTTCCGTTCTACAGTCTCGACGCTCTTGCCTTTCTGATCTCTTGAGCGCTCGGACTCGGTTGGCAATTCTGCGAGACAAGTTGCTGCCTGTATTGAACGAGAGCCTCGAATGCTGTCCTGGTAATCGACGGGAGATATGGTCGGAGTAGCGCTGGAGCTTAGCTCCGCGTTGGCATTGAATAAACGCTGGGCCAGGTTGTCCATTGCACCAATTATCTCATTGCTCGCCCGCTTCGATGCGGCGTGAATTGCTTTCAGGTCGACGAAGGACTTTTTTGCAAGTGTATTCTGGAGTGCATTGACAAGACATTCTAGGACAAGCACCTGGGCACCCTTGATAGCGAGGGCACATTTAACTGTGGGAAGCCCGAATGAGTGAGCAGTCTGTCATGCTTATCCGAGGGTGCTTGATACGAGACAGCTTAAAAGAGGACGACAGAAAATGTGGGAAGTGGAGATGTGCTAATAGGTTGGCAGCAAAAAATTCGACGGCCAAGCGGCGAGGAGCAAACATACGGTCTTTCTGAAAACCATTCCCAAATTGAGTCGTGTAGCTATTCAAGCTGTCTTGAACAGCGGTAGAGAAAGCTATCAATGACTGATCAAAAGAGCCGGCTTGCCTTGCCTGCCTCTTCCGGAGGCGTTTTTCCTTGTAGGTCGCCAGTAGTTTTCGCCCGTCATTTACTGCAGAGACGAAAGCGGCAATTGAAGCCGGAATAATTAGGAGCTCAATGCCTGACATGACGAGGATATGGGAGCAACGCGTTGGTCCACGATATCAAGGGAAGACGCGATGTAAATGCAATTTTGGAGGATTTCTTTTGAATAGCAAGTCTAGATAGAAAGTGATAGATTGTTTCAGATATGACACACAGCCTTGAAGGCCAGCACAGAACTACAGGATGACTAGCCACGATGCGTCGCCAAGACTCGGTGACGATTGGCTGCGAGCTGTCGTCGATATATGCCATGGCTTTTACATGCAGCACTCGAAAGCAGCTAGGCAGTACGCCCATCAAATCGCTTGCCAGGACATCTAGCAACCGGGCAAGACTCGAAACAGCTATTTTACTGACAGGGTTGGGAGTAACTGGTTCATGATTTGCTAACGAGGATACTTGACATTTGGTCGCCCACCACATCATGCTGCGCCTGGAAAAACGCCTGACAGTAAACAGCCACGTTGACGTCTTACATGGTGAGTATTGGCCGATCGGTAAAGCATTTGAAATCAAGCGCATTCTTTCCTTTCGTAGCACTAAGATAGAAGGACAATGGTTTGGGTCGTGGAGTTATGAAGATATGAGAGAGGTCCCACATTTGAAGGAAGTGAAGATAAAGCAGAGGTAGACGAATAATGGTCATTTCGTGGAATCAATTCGAGTTGAGTTCTGGTCTTCGCAATTGCCGGAGATGTCAAGCATGGCCGCAATGCTCATGGGGCATAGACATACACTCGGCTGGGTATGTGATGGCTGTGGCCAATTAGCATCAGCAAGATCAAGTCATATTGTAGCGCTAGCATACCAATTTCTACAGCTCCGGAGCTCGAAGCCCGCGTACATCGCTACACATGAACAAACGTCGCGTCGATCAGATTCAAACCACCTAAATCCAGATCCTCGAACGTCAGCTATGTTTGAAGGAGATGAAAGGATGATGGAAGTGGAACCGTATGAATGATCTAAAGTGGTCCCTGGGTACCTCTGACAGCTTTCAGGGACGACGGCGGTAGATTGGAAGGGCTTACCATATTTCATGCCACGGCAGGCGACTACCTGGGAGCGTTGCCGGCACGATTCAACACATAGATATCATTACACTTCCCGATCAGCCGTAGACATGTATTTGCCCAGCCGAGTTTGTTGAGATTCAAGACGGTCATGACAAGGCCTCTGTTCTTTTCGCTGCTGCTATTCTCATGAATGTCCACCCAGTTGCCCATCTTGGGCGCCTTGTCTCGTGGCTCGTCCAAGTCAACTGCGGTCGGAGTCAGTATGGCTGTTAGTAGACCATGTACGGAGCAGACGGCTTACTTCCATATTCTGTTATGGCAGCCTGGGCGTCCTTGACCTCGACTTCATCAGTGTCCTAGAAGAACAGGATAACGTGAGTGCTGTCCGTCGTTCTGAGGGGCTTTGGCCCGGCCTCTTTTTCTTCTTCAGAGGGCGGCATAGTGGGAGCAAAACAGGTGTTTGAAGCTGAAGAGTCGGTGGGAGAAATGTTGAATCCACCAAGTGTATGTCTAGAGTTCAATTTAGAGAGGATAGGTAGTTCAACGTAGAGAGAATAGATAGTTCAACGTGGAGAGGATCGGCAGTTCAACGTGGTGAGGATGGGTAGTTCAACGTAGAGAGGATAGGTGATTCTACGTAGAGAGAATAGGTAAAGAGGCTCACAATGAAGAGGACATTTGACCTTTACCGGGAGGTGGCAGCAATCTCCCTTTTCAACTATTCACGTGCACCCGTGAGAGTCACGCATCATGAGACCTTTCGTATTGGGCTGACGGTCGGAACCCTGCGGGCGCAGACGACTGGACTCCCACAATTATGGACCTGCATGGAAATTCCCGACAAATCCAATCAATGCAAATTGCCCACACCGGAACACCATACAAGGCAGCATGTGTTATAGTGGTGATGAAGGAAGGCACGATGAATAGTCAGCGTTCCCTGAATCTACCTAGACTGGAGTGTGGTTCTGCATTTTGTATGAGGCCGAGTGTATTCTATTGCATGTCTGCCTCGACTGGAGATAGAGGGATGCATGGCGGGGTGGGACGTCTTGCTGCCTCCGTCCCAAGCTTCCCTTTGGTACGCTAGCCAAGGTTGTATCCAGCTTAGGTCCTGCCCAACCGATTAATCGGACTTTTGCGTTATCGCTTTTCCTTTCATGAGGACAGCCTTTGCTCTAAATCCCTCAAGATCTATGTCGTTTATATCCAGCACTGAGCCACGTATTCACCTTTCGAATATATGTCAACAGAGAAACCAGTAGCGGCGGTCCTTCCTTACCTGGAAACAGCCCTTCTTTCTTCCCAACACGACCATACCACCAGTCCGACGAAAACTCTGTCTTCTTCAGAATCTCAACCACTTGGCCCTTCTGAAATGTCAAATCATCAGGGTCTTGAGACTTGAATGTCCAAAGCGCGCAGTAGATTGCGCCTAACGCCAGGCCATCCAAGAAACTGAAACTGTCGTAGCTAATTACTACGTACTTTCCTAAGGTGGTAAACCTCAAGTTAGTATTCGTGGATGGCTGGTGTGTTTGTATTCGGCCTCCTAATGAAAGTCCCGAGAATTGAGTACACTCGTACCTTGAAGAATCCCCTCTCTATTTCCAATCCTTCCAGTCCACCAATCATCCCCTGAAGAGCTTCTATTTAGTATCTCGACGACCTGGCCTCTCTCGATGTCCAATTCCTCTGGTCTCTTGGCCTTAAAGGGATATCTTGCACGATAACTCTTCACAATGACTGGATAAGAGCACGGGCTGCTTTTTGGATCATCGGTGGGTATCCATTTTAGGGGTATGTGAGGACGAACGGGATTACCAGAACGGGCAATCATTGTCGGATCAGGAATTGCCCTTAGCTGCCCGTTCACCGTGAGGAGCCGTTGGGCAAAATGATCCATTGCGGTGATGACTTCGTTCCTAGCCCGCTGAGAAGCGGTGTGTAATGTTGTTAGGTCGGCGTGAGCTTTGGTAGTAATTGTGGTTTGGAGTACGCTGACAAGGCATTCTAGAATGAGCACCTGAGCGCTCCTGATAGCGAGGGCGCATTTATCTGCAGGAAGCCGGAATGGATAAGCGTTCTTGAATTTTCGGCTGACGTATACAGAACGATTGATCTAACATAGAAAAAAAAAGGGAAAAGGACTCAATAAACGGCCTAAGAGCTGACTTACAATCGTTCTTGAAACGGTTGCCGAATTGATTCGTATGGCTATTTAGACTGTTCTGTATGGCAGTGGAGATTGCTGTTAAAGATTGGTCTAGAGATTCTACTTCGCTTGACTGCTTCTTCATTAGGCGTCGCTTTTTGTAGGCGGCTAGTAGGTCTCGTCCGTCATTTAGGGCACAGACAACAGCAGCCACCAGAGCAGGAACGACTAGTATCTCAAGGCCTGACATGGCGATGTTTCGGGCAAACCCGTTCAGACGGGATACTAAATGGAGAGCGGTGTATGAGAACAAAATTCACGGTGTAAGGCGGATTCTGAAGGAGCCGATGGTTCTTAGGATGGAAAGTGATGGAGGACAACAGATAGAATTCTCGGGGGGAAACTTGTCCCAGCACCTTGGGACGATTAGCGATGGTGTTCTGCCAAGAATCCACAATGATTGGCTATAATCCATCGTCGAGATATTCCATAGCCTGATCTCTTACCTGGCTTGCAGCATGCCGGGATAGTCATGCAATATAGCTGGCAAATCGCTGGGCAGTACGCCGAACAGGCTGTTACATTCGAAACAGCTATCCATTGACTGGCATGAGGGCGAGTGATTCCTGGACACATAATTGTCAGTCGTCTGCCAGACGATGAGGTTCTAGTCAAATGGCTACCTGATGCACATAGTAGCTCGCTGTACCTAAGTAAAATGCTAACTTCACTGTCTTGTGTGGAGCCTTCACACGTTTACCCACGTTCCTTAGGCATTTTGCGAAAGCCCTATAGAAAACAAATCATAGTGTTGGCCTGGGCGATGGCTAGGATATATTCAGACCCGTAGTCGCGAAACAAAGCGGCAGCGGCAGTGATCTGAAATGCGTACTGAGGAATCTGAAAGGTACAGCATATGTCAATCTTGATTGCTCAGTGCACCGGTGACATATTATGTGTGGTTTAGTGACTTGTAGTCTTGTGCAAGATACAATTTGGGACCTGATGAGCATGTCCAGGAGAACCGTAGATGATATAAGAATGACAACCCGAGAAGCAAAGAATCTTTAGCTGGCACATCAAGGAATATGTTGAAAATTTCCAGCCACCGGAATCGTAAAGCTGATCCCGAAGCTCGCTTGCACAAAATAATAAACGACTATTGCGGGTTCGAGATTTAAGATTACAGTAGAAAATAGCCAGAGTATTGCTTAGATCCATAAGTGGTCCTAGTAGTCATATTAGCACTTCACATCATCCGCAATCCCCATCTCACTTTGGGAATTCAAGAAGTTGTAATACGCATAATCCATTAGCCTGGCTTCTTCAAAGCTTGACTATCCAATACTTTTCCAGCTTAATGCTTATCCTTTACCGTGACCATCGCCTCCTCTGCCACTGGCGTACCAATCTGCGAAGAGCCGCTAGTTGCCGTTGCGCCGCTTTCCACCTTCCTCCGCTTGAACTTCCCTCTTGCCTCAACCTTGCCTTCCGCTGGCAGAACCCTCGTAGCAGTGAAGACAAACCCTTCCGATCCTCCCCTGCCAGTCATCAAAGGGTGTGTCCTGCCTGGGAGGACCTGCCAACTCCTAGCTCGAGCGCTGTATATGGTCGGCGCGAGCAGAAGGGTTGGATTGACGGGGAAGTCCTCAGTCGGCATGGCGTCTTGGTCTGGCGGATTCTTGATAAATGCTGTTCTCCGTGCGGATGAGTAATTGTCCGCTAGCTCGGCGAGTGACTCGATATTAGGTGAGTATACCACGACTTGAGCGGCGCCGCGGAGGAGGGGAACGGCATGCCGTAGGATGCTCGTAGGGTTCATGACTGAAGCTATTATCAGACCATCAAAACCGCCAGCCCGTGTTTCATCCACTACAAATTTGATGCGCTCCCACCGTCGTCGTTTTCGGAAGTAGTTGCTTCGCTTCCCGCTTTTCCAGCTTTGAAGTACCTCTTCTGGAACGGTCTCCGGCTCAGTGTAGCCGGCGTCATCTTCTGGTGACAACAGTTGTAGCCATGAAAGCATCGTGAGATGGGATGAGAGAGGATGAGAGGATGTGGGATTGAACGGGTCAAAATGGAAGTATTTTAGTAGCGATAGATTGGGTTGCGCGTTGGCATGGAGGACGGTTACTGTGTTGGTGGTCATAGGGAGATTGCCTTTATGCGGAGGTGGCTTATGCTGATTCCGAGAAGATTGTTCTGGGTCTATGGGTTGGAGGTTTTCGAAGTCAGGTTCCCGATCAGCGTCTTTAACCACACTATTTGAAAAGGAATCTGGCTTATGTTCTTGTCCCTCCAGTCGATCAGGATACAGAATTCCCATCTTCTCAGCCATGTATGCAACGAGCAAACCCGCTGTCTCGTCTATTACGAGCCATCGTCCAGCCCTGGCTGTGCTAGCTTGTTCGCTTGATATCGATACGGGAGGTTGCGGTGTGCAATGCACGTTTGACCAGCTCCCAATTAAAGCTAGTATCTCTTCCCTCAACTCCATGATCTTCAGAGGCTCTTTATCCGTCAGAATCCATTTTGCCAGCATCGAAACATCTAAAGGCAACACCGTAAATCGCTTTAAGTACTTCTTGGTCTTTCTTAAGGTGTACTTGGCGAGCGCAAAAGCTGTTTTTTTGTCTAGCGCCGAGTGTGAATCCAGAATTTTGGCAACCAACTCTTTCCCTGAACCTGTATTTTGCGCTTTCATGGCTTCAATCTCATCCATGGTCATGATCTGACTGCCGGAATCGTCAACGATGTGACGGTTGGTACGCATAAGGACCTCGCCATTCTCCCCGACTATGTCATATTCCACACCACCATCATTAACACCTACTGAGCCTGCTTCACCTTCCACTGGAGTGGCAGCTTCTTCATCTTTGATTTCGGCATAGAGCTCTTTTGCAGGTATTATCCGAAGGCCAGATTCGCTCTTTGGGTCGCTATTCGATGGATCAAGGATTTCGAAAGTCAAATGGTAGGGTCGCCCAATGATGTTATTGGCATTAAAGGTGCCATATTTGCCAATAGATATGGCGCTTTCCTACTGATTAGTTGAGAAAAGACAAGGAGAAGACGAGAGTGCTCACTCCAGCTAGCTCACGTACGCATTGGGCTGAATTTGAGTGACTATGTTCGCTTCTGAAGGCAGTCTCAGTATGACGAATGCACCTGGAGCGATACTTTCTGCTTTCATTGTAGAAGCTTTAGGGTCTGTCCGGCCACGGCAACTGTCTCACACCAATCCGATTTGGAGCTGAGGGCATACTGAAGATGCTGAAACCAAAGTTCAAGTTTGATGAATAAGCGAAGTCAGTTTAGGTAAGTTTAATTGTGGCCCCTGCGGCCCGCTTCTCATGCGCGCGGGTATACAGTTTCTTGTGAAACCATTGGCGACCACGCTAGTGAGGAACAAAATTTTTTTGCGACCATCAAGAAATGAATGTATATAGAACTAAACCACTAACGCTGCGTGTATCGTTAAATAAACTAGCAATTATAGCCACGATAAAGGGCTATCTTTCTATCTACTTTTGATATATTACACAGCTATATTAAGCATTATATAATGTGGTCGATTTGGCCGATTTTTTTTCTTCAATTCAGCCCTACGATTGGAAAACGCTTAGCAAAAACTCGAATTTTTATGCGCACTCTCTATCATAATTAATGTAGCTATATAATATGTAAAGAGTAGATAGAAAGATAGCCCTATATCGTGGCTACAGTTGCCAGCTTATTTAACGATACACGCAGCGTTAGTGGTTTAGTTCTATATACATTCATTTCTTGATGGTCGCAAAAAAAAAAAATTTGTTCATCACTAGCGTGGTCGCCAATGGTTTTACAAAAAAGTGTACTTGAGATATTTCTAATTTGTGCAAGATAATGCAAACGTAAGTAAGTCTTGACATATTGGCAAACTTCGTTTTTAACCCTAAGAGTGCGGGAAGATTCTTGACTAAATCCGAAGGGTAGTATAGATTATGTCTTAAGCGCTGATATTAGGCAGACGAAAGAAGCTATGGTTTGGCTATTGACATTATGATTTGATAGCTCCTTTTGAAAGCAAACAAGACCCCATGCCAGACTCAAACATGGCAATATCTCAGTATGTAATTCGATTCCAGGTGCAGTCTGTAAACGGAGTCTGACCTAGATGTCAAGCGATTGTTGGAATTGAGACTATCGACTTGCTCGCGCTCGGGTCGGTCGGCGATGCTACAACGACGCGAAAATCGCTCTTGCCTGGATACAGGTAGACTTTTCCACCGAAATAGCCAGTTTCCTCCCGAAGGCACTTGTCCGCAATGAGAGCAGCCATATGAGCGATGAAAATAGGCTGAAAGGCCTGTTGGGAAGGCGGCCATGGTACCTTCAAGGCTACACGAGCTTCGTTCTCCACATATTGGATTATACCGTCACGCCCAAGATCCCACAGCCGCGGTATCATGGCGTCGTCTTGCACCATTATTTTGTGCACAGCTTGGAAATAGTCACTGACCACTACAGGACGGAGCGAGACTGGATGGCCTGGCACATTGGTGGGCCAGCATTGAACATCGGGTTTCGAGGCATACAAAGGCGTAGTGGTGTTTACCCGGGGGCCAGATGTCAAATCGCCTATCGAGGGCAGCCCTGGTTCCGTTGGAGGGAGTAGCGAGAAAAGGTCGATCTGTTGCGCTGAAATGGCTGCGCTTGTAGTGGCTATGAAACTGTAGAGGCACAAAGAGGCTAGAGGTAAGAGCATGGTGAAATTTCAATGTGGATGTATTGTAGTTCGGCCACTGGCACACTGAATTTTGAATGTAGCCGAACCCGACATTGACCATACTCCCATGGAGTTGGCTCGACGATGTTGCCGACAACGCGCTCGGTAATGAAATCTTAGAGACTTGGAGCATTTATCAAAAGACGCACCAGATCCAATTATTACCGAGATAGGCGCCCAAAAAGACCAAGAATGCCATGATCTACTCTAGCGACGATTGCGTGGTTACTTGAAGTGCAAGCTGGACATTTGCTGGGCAGAGAAGATGTAGAACTAAGAAATCAGCAAAAGCTGTCGAGGCCGACAGTGATGCATTCTTGGCATGAGGAGCTGCATACATATCTAAAAAGAGAACATGAAATTGAGAAACACCTCCTTACACGAGGCTGGCCATCATTCACAAGGTCATCCGAGATGGGCCCGCTCTGACCGATCTGACCGATACAAGGTCCTATTTATGTCGGCTGCATAGAGTCGAGACCCAAAAGGACTCGGGTCACAGAAGCTAGTAGTCAGCATTCACATGGCATGAATGCAATATTGGACATGGAAAAAAGAAACAAGTAAATTCCCATTCTGTGGCTATGTATTTATTTTAGTTGGCGCCAAGCTCGAAAAGCCCTAGCTACGCCACTACGGCAAGATATCGATAACATACGCGGTCTTCGAGGGGTGTGTACGAACTACGTACGGCAAGAGACATCATACTCTTTACATGCCTGCTGCTGCTTCCCATAGCTACCGAGAGGGCATTTATTGCTTTCAGATTTTCTCTCTTCGTTTGCCTTGCAGTGCACTTGACGCGTTCTATGTCTTGCCAGACTGCACAGCCTCTTTATTCTCGTCTGCCTGAAAAACTGCCTTGAGCTATTCCCAGTCTTCAACTTGGTTCCGACAGCACGAAAAAAGTCCTGTATCTTCTCGAAGAAAAGCTTTGTTAAGGGGGGAATAAAACCCAACATCGTATAGAGAATTGGAGAATAATGGTGCGCAAGACAGTCAGTCAGACTACGAACCAGCCGGCGCCGCAAGTTGCACCATATCCAATCACGCCAATTTCTCCTACGCAAAAGCTACAACAGACTACGAATGCATCAACGGATGGAGGCCAAGAGGGATTTGTTCCCAGTAAAGAGCAGGAGGTCGAAGCAAGCCAAGGCCCGAATCCCTGGCTGAGCGGTGACAACGACGCCTGGCACGGTAACGAAAGGAGAGCTAAGGACACGCAACTGCCTACATTACTGAGGGCTGGGGGAGAGAGGCAGAATGCTGATAAAACGAGGGACGAAGGCATACCTTCCCTGCTACAGGCCGGATCTACCGAGGATACTCCAAGATCCTCCTTGGAAAGTCAGGCGTCGATAGATCCGAAAGTGACTGCGTTGGAGGCTCCGATCCAGTCGCCGCGTCACTCTAGATTGGAGACCACCTCATCAGCCTACTCAAATAATCCATACCACCATCTACCCAGCACCAGCGGCCAAGCGCTAGAACAACCGGCAGCTGGCCTGGAGAGTAGCACTGATGTATGGGGCGACGATCAGGTCCTACCTCCACCCCAACATGAACAGGAGCCTATACGGCATCCCTATTCGGAGCGCTGGATGGACTTTGAGACCTCACCGGTGGTGCAAGGTGTCCCCGGACCAGAGGCGCAGCGACATACTTCAGCTGATGGATCAGCTTTCAGCTCTTTCCCGGACCAGACAAATGGTCTTACCGACGTCAGAGCTGCCGATGCACCTATACTGGATATTCAATCTCCTGGCCAAGTCAGTCAATCTCCCCGTTCACACGGTGTTGATCGTGATCCTATATATCCCACTTGCCCTCCAATTCAGGAGCCATCTCCTCCAGCCCAAGACTTTGACTACAATCACCACGATACCCTTAAAGAGGCAAATAACGCTCCTCAAAAATATCCTAATAACGATGATATTGGCCCGCCATTACCACCCAGAAAAAATTCTCAAGAGAAGCAAGAAGAGCCTCCAAAGACTAGCGATGTGCAGTCTGATGAGAGTTTGGACGTCCGGTCACAGCAAAACGCGGAGTCAATCAAAGCTAAGAGAGCGAGGGAGACATACCAGATCAGACATGTGAATTGGTACGATGCTTCCTCGCCAACCAACCCTCGGCGGTCGCCGATCATGGTGCAAAATGCGAATGGGCCGTGTCCATTGCTTGCTTTAGTCAACGCCCTCGTGCTTTCGACTCCGGCTGACTACGCGACTGCTCTGGTAGAGACCCTCCGGTTGCGTGAGCAAGTGAGCCTGGGTCTTCTACTCGATGCTGTCATCGACGAGCTGATTGGTAGGAATGGCGACTTGCCTGATGTTAGCGATATGTATGCATTCCTTGTCACTCTTCATACTGGGATGAACGTCAACCCAAGGTTCATCCCATTGGAAAGTACAATGAATTTGATGGATGCTCCAATAGAGGAAGAGCTGCCAGGTAATCTGCATGAGTCTCGAAAAGCTGGTGGCTTCGAAGATACACGGGAAATGAAGCTTTATAGTACATTCGCGATTCCCTTGATTCATGGATGGATACCACCAAGGAACCATCCTGCGTTTGCTGCACTCAAGCGGGCAGCGAAAACCTACGAAGATGCCCAAAATCTCATGTTCAGAGAGGAGGAACTGGAAGAGAAACTCCGACAGCAAGGTCTGGATCCGGAAGAACAAATTACCTTGGAAGACATTGCGAGCGTCAAATACTTCCTTTCTTCCACAGCAACCCAACTGACAGGTTATGGGCTTGACAGCATGACCGAAACCATGAAGCCAGGCTCTATCGCGATCCTATTCCGTAACGACCACTTCAGCACATTATACAGACACCCCAAATCAGGCCAGCTGTTGACCCTGGTAACCGACATGGGCTACGCAGGACACGACGAGGTAGTCTGGGAAAGTCTCGTCGACGTCAGCGGCGAAGGCTGCGAATTCTTCTCCGGTGATTTCCGCCCCGTCGGCAACAACCCCGACGACACTCAACAACCCCCCCAACCCCAAGACGCAGAAAGCTGGACAACAGTCCCCCCACGGTCCCGCCGCCCCCCGGCGCCCTCAACCCCCCAACCCTCCCTCAACCCCAACGACACCAAACACCCCCCCCTCTCCCCCTCCACCGAACAAGAAGACCACGACCTAGCCCTCGCCCTCCAACTCCAAGACGAAGAGGAAGAGCACAACCGCCGCTCCGCCGCCGCCCGCCGCCGCGAAGACGAGCTCTCCCAAGCCTACCTCAACTCCTCCGACGCCTCCGGCCGCCGCACATTCCCAGGCTTCAGCACCGGCGCCCGCGCCGCCAACAACAGTAACAACTCCGCGCGAGGCGGCCCCAGCCCCCCGCCACGAGGTCGCGGTCGTGGCGCTCCCCCATCTTCAGGAGGAGGTCGACCAGCACCACCAGCTAGGAAATCCATCGACACGGAGGATGCCCCCCCGCCTTCCTACGAACAAGCCGCCAAGAACCCCGCCTATCATCCACCAGCCCACCACCCCGCACACCCCTACGCCGCTCCCCGAAACCCCAGCACCAGCAACACCACAAACCACCCCCCACGCCCCCTCCCCACCCGCCCCCACCGCCAATCAAGCGCCTACACCGAACACGCCGCATCCTACACCTCCCCATCCCCATCACCATCCCCATACACCCCCCAACAACCCCCTTCGCGCCGAGGCGGCCAGCATAATCCGCGCGGCTCAGGCTCGAGTTATGCGGCGCCGATGAGGGGGGGGAGCGGGGGGGTGGATCCGGGGATGGTGAGGAGAAGGAGCGCGGGGGTAGGGGGGGATGAGGAGAGGAGGGATGGGGGGAGGGAGAAGGATTGTGTCGTTATGTAGGATTAGGGATATTTGCGGGGAGGGAATGATGGTGATGAATTATGAGGGTTTTGGGAGCGTTTGCGGGTTTCATGGCGTGGGGATTTGGGAATTTGGAATCGAAAAGGGAGAGTGGGAATTCAGCATTGTCCAAGTGAAAAGTAATGCATGTGAGACCTCATACATGCGCAGCAACGCTGAGTTGTTGCGATATATCTTCCAGGCAGGGACTCTGAGAATTACGATCAAATCAATCCTAGCGGATCTGCCCTGTGAATTCTGGAATGATTGTGTCTGCATAATGCTCATCTGATTAATATACACACCCATCTATCCTTCTTCAAATCCTCACCACGAGAAAAATCATCCCCCTTGTCCAGTCGCAATCTTGCAATCTGGCATCTGGCAATCCGCAAATTCCCAAATCGGAACTCCGCCGCTCACATGATTGTAAAGGAATGTCTCGCAGTATCATTCTCATCAAAGCCATATCATCTGCATTCATCAAGTCCTCCAAATCCTCACCACAGCCCTAACATTCTTCCTGCACACCGGACACACATCCACCTGTCTCGCACACTCCTCACACGCCACCACATGCCCGCAATCGTAAAACAGCGCGTCCATCTCGCCCTCGTAGCAGATCTTACACAACTGCATCTCTTCGTCCGCGACCTCGAACGTCATGGTGCCCTTGCCGTGGCGCTTGCGCTTTTTGAAGCCGCCCGTGTACACGTTGCCCGTTTTGGCGTAGACCATTTGGCCCTGGCCGTTGGGCTCGCCGGATTTCCATTCGCCGGTGTAGGTGTCGCCGTTGGCGTAGGCCATGGTGCCTTGGCCGGACTTGATTCCGGCGATGAAATTGCCGGTGTAGGAGTCGCCGGCGAGGGTAATGACGGTGCCTTGTCCGTGTAGAGCACCCCTTTTGAGAGACCCAGCTTTGTATTTGGCGCCGAAATAAGAGCTGACGAGTTTGTCTTGGAGACACGAAGGGTTGTCGTGACCTTGAAGATAGCGAAAATATCTTGCCGGTGTTGTGCATTTACCTTCGTTTTCAAGGGATGCAATACTAGAAATTCTTGTCAGTCCTATCTATAAAGATATTGCAAAGGCAGCGGGAACTTACTCGGAGGCAGCAAGGCGGCGCTGGGCAATAATGATAGTACCGTCAACGCCGCCGCACTTACTCTCGAAGGTCTCATGACTCCTTACACAATCCCGGGAATCAATCTCGATACCTCGCTCATGGTAGCAATCCCAGGCTTCAGATGCATCAACATGAAGTAGTTTCTTCACCGCTTCGACGATTTTCGATTCGCTCTTGACCACGGCACTTGCCTTTCCCCATAAATTTTGTGTAGTGGGGTCAAAAATCTTGACGAGGAAATAGGTCTCTTTGAGCTGCTGTGCATTTCTCTCGGCTTCACGCTGTCGCTGCTGTGCTTGTTGAGCCGCCAGCTGTTGCTGCTGCTGTTGTTGTGCTTGCTGCATCTGTAGGAGTAGCTGCTGCTGTTGCTGTCGCCGCTGACGTTGGCGTTCCGGATCTTGAGGCGTGCTTCCAGCACCAGCCATTTCAGTGTCACCAACATCCGCTGACTCACCACCTTGCGATTGGGAGACTTCATTCGCCATACCGTCGGCAGCCTGGATTGCCAACATAGCAGCCTGGATCTCAGCATCTCTGATCTCTCGCTCACGAGCTTGATCCGCTTCAGAAGGAGGAGCTGGCACTGATGCTTCCGGCGTTGGCACGGCAGCTTTCTGCGCAATTTTCATCCAAAAGCGGCAGCCACCGCTGTGTTGACCCATCTCATCAAGTGTTTCCTCACAATAAGCCTTGTAAGAAAGTAGGCTTGGGAAAGCACGGATACCGACATCTGTAATGAAGGTGTTCATAGGCCATAGTCTAATCTCGTTGTCTTCAGGTTTCTCGATCTTGAAGATGCCGCTGTTTGCATGCTCCTTGACTTCACTAATGGTTGTTGCCGCTGGAAGCGAGAGTTCTTTGAAGAATCTACCTTCGTTCTGAAGCGTCCAAGGGTCACACATGCCCCGGCCGCCATATCCCTCGAAACTGTCTGCATCATACAATAGCACTGGCATGTCTGGTTGATCATCATTGCTATCCATCATTTCTTCTTCTTGTGGAGCTGTCAGGGCTTTAGATCCATTTACTTGAGACTGTCCTTTACTTTCATGCTTGAAAGGGGCACACAGAACACCGGGAAGCTCTTCTGTCCTCACGTAAAGAACAACATAAGCGACTGCCGCGGTGCTATCTGCAGAATCGTTGTCACCCTCATGTGCTTGTACAGCTTGCTTGGAGGTGAGAATTGAGACCTTCCTATCATGGTTATCGCCGGCATACTTTATCCATCTTGTCTTAGGCCCTTCCGGTCGTATAATGGAATGATATTCGTTAGACTCAAGATCACCAGAATGGACAATCATACCATAAAGGGTATATGGAAGTCCATTGAAGACTATGTTTTCATCAATCTTGATCTGATGCGTGAGCTTTTGCCACTTCCGTGCTTCATTGACATAGCTTTGCCTATGTAACTCAACATGCAAGATTGCAGGTCGGAGCGGAAACTCTTGGCGCTGTCCCTCAAAGCTTTGCCATATTCGAAGAGATGTCATGCCCGAGTGAGCCGCCATATCCAGACTTTCTTGAACACTATGGGGTTCCGTATCTGGAGAATAGGGTCCCCGCCCTGTTCTCTCAGGTAGTATCTGATATTCCGTATCCTTTTCCGCTTTACCAAGCAGATCTGGTTGCTTTAGCACCAGGATGTCTTTGAACGACTCTCTGGAAGGATCGTTGCCATCTTTCACGTTGTCAAGGCCAGATGCTTCGAAGTTGAGTACCCGTCGTAAAGTCTCCCAGATCTTTACCACGTCCATCTTGGAATCTACATTCGCACAATAAAAGTTCAAGATGCTCACGAGGCCCCTCAAGCTCACACTATGGTCTTGGGATGGGACAGTACTTTCACCTTCATCGTATAGATCTTGAAGCTCCTCAAAAGCAGGTCTCATGCGCTTACAGGCTTCCCAGACCGGATCAGGAATTTCCATATTACGAATGAGCTGCTGAATTGGCTTCAAGTGCATCCAACTAGACACTGCCGCTATCATGGCACTTGACTGGTATGCCTGACATTCAAGTGCTCGGATACCAGTCATGGCCTCACTATCCCACTCAGGGTTGTCCTTCGGAGGATGCCACCACAAAGCTTTGGTATCATCCTTGATGGTGCGGATGTATGCAGTGAAGGCTAGGGTATCATTACGAAGAAGCGCCTGCCGTTGGAAGCGCTGGCGTTTATGTATCTCGTCCCATGGGCCATGGAATCTGGTCCAGCCCCAATCCGGACTTTCACTGTAATAACGATGGCAACCTTTTTGGTACACATTGACTCGTGGCTCTTGAGGGTTGTATAGGACACAGCTTATCTGCGCAGCAGTGCCCCAAGATTTCCGAACTTTAGCCTCGCTCTTCTTCGGCGGAGTTGGCGTAGCTTCGATGTCCATTTCCTGCTCAGCAGATGTTCTCGTTCCATCGACGCTGTTTGAGGGAGCGGCGGGTTCACTGGTACCACTGTTACTTGATGAACCCTGATTTGAGTCCTCTGCAGTGGTTAAGTCTCTGTTAATCTCTGGTACCGCTTTTGAAGTATCCTCTTTCCCAGACCTAGGTTTATCACCTTCATTTGGAGTGGGCGAGCATTCGATGTAGATGCTGAGCTGTTCAGTACCATCATTGCCATGGGGAAAGTATTTAATGTTCCAATAATACCCTCCAATTTTCACAGGTGGAGATCTCATTATTTTCTCCCTATTTGGATTCTCTGCAGTGCCATGTATACCTTTTACAGTCCATGTCAGACGTCCTGCATCATCAGGTACATACTCGGGATCGTCAAGTGGTTCATGGACGAGTTGTTCCCAATGTTCATGGTCCAAAGCACTGACTTCATCCCCCGACTCTTCGATCACTTGGAGCTCTCTTTCGTCAGGGGTGGATGTGTCCTCTTTTAGATTCACCCAATATGGGTGTTCCTCGTCATCCGATGAGTCATCACTATCTTCGTCTCCTTCAGCCTCCTCTCCGGCTTCGCGCCTAGTCCTCTGCGCCTGCGCTCTCTCGGTCCTTCGCAATTCCCTTGCTGTCTCTTCAACTTCTACCAATTCTCTCTCGGCAGATTCAACCCTTGCTTCGTCAGAAGCATTGGGCGCTAGACCTTCGGTGGCAATGGTCTGAGCGACCTCACCACCTTCGGGTGTTTGGAGGAGAACATGAACTTGCACGGGAATGAGGCCGGCTGATCCGCTTGGAGCTTCGTTTGGCGTGCCTTCGGGGTGGAGTTGGGGGGGAGGTTCTGGCGGAGGGGGCTCGTCTATGGGAGGGTTGTCCGGAGACGTATCCATGCTCTCATCCTCCGTAGGAGGAGGCGGGACCACTTCGTTCTCAGCTCCTTGAGATTCAGGCTCAGGCGTGTCACCTTCAGAGCCAGATCCCTCACTGCTATCGTTCTCTTCGTCTGTCTCCATCCTGTCATGATCTTGGCCCTCAATGGCAGGTGAAGGTACGGCGCCATGAGATTGGGCCGCTCGGCCGAATTCGCCATCTTGCGTACCGGGTGAAGGCATAGAACCGAAACTTTGGTGGACTTGACTAGGGGAGGTTACACCACTAGGCGGAGGCGAGCTGTTAATGGTTCTGGGGGTTCGATGGTGATTCGAGGAAGATCTTTGACTAGTCGATGCAGCTTCGAGGATGAATTGAGGTGGGGCTGAGTTTTCAGGTGTTGCGTAGCGGATGTGTCTACGGTGGTGATGTGGGGGAGATGGAAGCGACTGCAGTGGAGGGAGGGTGTTGTCAGACATCTGTTGGAGGCTGGTCCCGCTCTCCATGGCGGCCCTGGCTCACAGGGGACCACCAGGCAGAGAGTGAATCGAATTGGAGGTGAGAGACAGAGAGAAGGTCTGCCGTAGAGGCTCGGGGGATTATCGAAGCTCTGGTGCTCTTCGTGATATCGACACCCGTCTCTGTCATGGGTTCACCTTCTGGGTAGAATGAGAAGGTGGAGGGTGATGTTCGAAAGGTGGAAGAAGGGGAGAAAATGAGAAAATGAGGCTGCGAATTGTGGTGAGAAATGAATCAGAGCCGTTAGGAAAGCCTAAGGCAAGAGTTGAGATGCAGGCAGGCACACACTAGCCGAGCTAACCACTCACGCTCTAAGGCCAAGGCTCCCCCGGAGCAGGAAGGCGCTGGCGCTGGCGGGG
>JAABUP010001229.1_pt1 | contig 54032 bp, 48 predicted proteins | sample 5559201 | NCBI WGS metagenome assembly JAABUP01 (sample SAMN10711887, study PRJNA513373) | rock metagenome | isolation source: Antarctica rocks | place: Antarctica | reverse complement strand
CGTCTGCGAGCGGGCCAGCACCTCCAACATCTCCCGCTGGATATCGGACATCTGCAGCGCGGGGGTAGCGGGTCGCATACATCGATTCTACCACCAAACATTAACCAATTGCGAGACACACCACTAGCAGGCAAGCACGTAGTTCAACGTCCGCAGTTACACCCCGACCCCCTCCCGAACACACCGGAGCCCTAAAGCTGCTGATCGGCGGGACGTTGATGCGCCGTATCGATCACCACGTCTGGCGATGCGCACTCCTGATCCGCCGATTCTATTTTGTTTGACTCTATTTTGTTTGACACAAATATGAATTTGTCTTACAATTTCAGTATGGCGATTCGGTGGACTGACAGTGCTGACAAGCACGAGGTAGCCCGCGAAGATGCGCTGCACGCGATGCTGAATCACTACCTGTACGTGGCCGAGTTCGATGAGCCCCGCGTGGAGGAAGCTGGTCGGCCCGACCTGTATGTGGGGCCACCGCGGCAGCTCGGGGGAGATCTGATCGAAGTCATCGTTGAGCGGATTCCGCCCCGAGACGTGGTGATCTTTCACGTGATGATCGCCCGCCAGAAGTTCCTGGACCTGCTGGATGAAGGAGAGTGACACCGCATGACGAACTATGACGAGCTCGCCGCATGGGCCGAGTCGGACGCCCCGACGATCCGGCCCGACGCGGCGGTGCGCCAGGGAACGCCGGCCAGCCACGCGGCGGTCCGCGCCCTGCTCACAGAAGCGGCCGACACCCCCGCCGATGTCGAGATGATCGCGCGTTCCGTCGGCCGACCCACCCTGGCCGCGAAGCGGCCGGCAGGCTCGTCGCCGCTGTGGCAGATCAGGGCGCCCCAGGCGCTCGATGAGCAGATGCGCGCCCGCGCAGCCGCGGAGGGTCGCCCGTTCTCCGAGGTGCTACGGGACGCCGCCGCCGAGTACCTAATCGCCCACCACTGATATGGAGGGTGGGACGGCAATCCTCAAGACCTGCTGATGCGGCGCTGCCCAAATGTCGCCGTGGTGCCGACGAAAGTTGAAGCGATGTCCCAGTTGGACCCAGCTATTGAACCGTTGCTGCGCTGCGCGCAGGAGCTGCGGGAGGCGTTCGAGCGGGTGAAGCTCGCCGCCCACAGTGGGGACAGCGAGGCGTGGTCTGCTTGCCGGATCTCTGCGCAGCCGATCTCCGGGCGGTTCAACGGCCTGGTGCGGGGTTTGCCGTGGTGGCGGGAACGCAGGGTGCGGCGGGTCGCGGGCTGTTGGTACGACGCGGCGGTCGCCGCGCTGTGGTATCGGCTCGCCGCGTTCGATGACGCTGAACAGGCCGCGTACCAGGCATTGCAACGCGCGGCCCGCGGTGAGTGGACCCGCCGGGACATGCTCGTGTTGCGCGGAAAAATCCAGGATGCGCAGGTCGAGGACGACTACCAGAACCGGGATCTCAACCAAGCTGTGCTGCAGTTGGCGAAAGGTTACAACGCCGCGGTGACGGGAAAGCCGTACGAGGAGCCGGCGGCGGTGGCCCCGCGGTCGCCACCGCCGCTGACGATCAAGGACCAGGTGGACCTTCGGTGGTTGCTGTCGCAGGACTGGCAGTGGCTGATGATCCAGGCGACGATGCTGGCGACCGCCCGATCAGCCAGCGCCGGCCGGCACTATCTGCCGTGGCTGTCCGGTGCTTTCAAGCGGCTCAGCTCCACGCTGCCGGTGGCGGAGTTGGAGGAGATCGCCGAGCAATGGCGGGAACGACGCAGCCGCTACTTCGACAATCAACCCCCGGAATTCATCCTCGTTGAACTGATGCCGCGCCGGCCCAGCACCTGGTGGTGGCGGCGCTGGCACCACGCCGATGAACCGCTCCCACTGCTCGGCAGCACCGGCTCGGCCAGGCCACTGGGAGCAGCAGGTGGGACGGGTTCGGCCGGCCGGCCTTCCTGAGTTGGGCCAAGCGTGGATCCGCCAGGTTGCTCAGATGTTGAGCCGCCGCCCGTAGGTGGCGGCCAGGCTCGTTGTTCACTTCCCGGGGAGGGAAGTCAGGCCGAACCCGTCTTGCCGGTCACTGTAACGATGCTGCGGTACGCGGCGGCGGCGGGCGGTCATCATGGAGCGATGACCAACGTGAGGGGAGTGGAGCAGGCGTGGGTATGACGTTGCCGGAGATCGCCTGCCGCTTATGCGCGGATCGACAAGGTGTGGCGGTCAGCAACGCGGCAGAGCAAGCAGATCTATTTGGTGCAGCTGGCCCAGCTCGACACCGCCGCGGCGGCGGACTTCGACCTGCAGCAACCTGAGATTCGGGATCTGGTCCGCGGGATCCGGTTGCTGCGAGGGCGCATCCAGCTGGCCTTGGAACCGCCGGCGAGCTGAAGGGCTTCCAGGTTGTGAAGCTTCGCCAAGTTGTCACCGGACTCGTTGTCCCACAACCAAGGTTTAGAGACAGGTCCGAAGCCGGCAGCGACCGCTCGAGCGGGATCTTCGTTTCTGCTGGTGAGCGCCTTCCGGTAGATTCCCGAAAGTCCGTCCCAAAACGACTGTCTGGTTACCGTGTTGGGTGGCGACTTATGGGACAATAAGGGTATGCCGTCCCGCCCGCGTCGACCCGTCGCGAAGGAGCCGCCGCAGCCTGCGCACGCGGTGCTGGGGTATGCCCGGGTGAGCACGGGGCACCAGGTGTTGGATCAGCAGCTCGATGCTTTGGCGGCGGCCGGCGTTTCGGGTCGGGTGTTCACCGAAACGATGTCCGGGACGCGGGATGACCGTCCGGGTTTGGCTGAGTTGATGGCGTATGCCCGGGCCGGGGACACGGTGACGGTGGTGGCGCTGGATCGTTTGGGACGCAGTCTGTCGGGGATCGTGCAGACGGTGAAGACATTGGGGGAGCGTGGGATTGTGTTGCGGTCGCTGCGGGAGGGGGTCGACACGTCGACCTCGACCGGGCGGATGGTGTTGGGCATCTTCGCCAGCTTGGCAGATAAACGAAAGGACGTTGATCGCGGAGCGGGCGGCCGCGGCGCGGGAGGCGGCGCGGATCCGCGGTCGGCAGGTCGGTCGGCCGTCGGCGTTGACGGTTGAGCAGGTGGCGATGACGGTGCGGATGCGGTCGGCGGGGGAGTCGGTCGGCGACATCGGCCGCACCTTCGGTGTTGGGCGGTCGACGTTGTACCGGGTGTGGTCGAGCAGCGGTGAGCTGCCGGATGTAGCGACGATCCGCCCGGGCCGTGGAGCCCACCGGTGAACGGCCGCCGACCGTTCCGGGTGATTTTGGCCGCCGCTGCGGTGTTGTTGTTGGCCGGTTGTCAGTTACCCGGAGACGCCTTGCCGCCGCCCCCGGTCAACCCGAACGGTGCGGGCAGCCCGGCCGGTGGTGGGTTGCTCCATGCCGGGCGTGGGTGGAACACCGCCGGGATCGTGGGGGTGTTCCCGCCGGCGGGGAGCTGTCATCTGCGGTTCACTGCGGCTGGGGAGCCGCTGCCGGATCCGCGGTGCACACCCGGCGCCGCGGACCGGGCCGTGACGCAGCAGAACCTGCACGCCACCGTGTGCCGCAAAGGTGGCTACACCAGCACAGTGCGACCACCGCGGGCGGTCACGGACGCGGCGAAGAAGAAACTGCTCGCCGCCTACGGCATTGCCCGCTCCCACACCCGCGGGTACGAGCTGGACCATGTGTTGGATTTGGCGTCCGGCGGATCGTCGGCGGTGCAGAACCTTTTCCCGCAACCGAACGTCCTGAAAACCGCTGCCGGGTCGGCCTATGTCCACAACGACAAAGACCAGGTCGAGGTGTACACCTTCCACGCACTGTGCGCGGGAAAGGTGACCCTGGCCGCGGTGCAGCAGGCGATGACCTCGGATTGGACCACCGCAGTGAAGACGTTGGGGCTGCCGATGATTCCCGCCGGCTACACCGGATGACCGGCGCGCTGCTGGCCGCGACCGTGGTGGTACCGGGGTCGATCGCAACGTGGGTGATCCCGGCGCGGAACTCCGCCGTCTGGGAGTTGATCCAGTCCACCACGTAGTGAACAGGTGCTGACCGAGGTTTAGCGCGCGCTGTCCACTCACACGTGTTTTTATTTACGCCGGAGCCATTTTGTTCGACTTGCTTCGATTACATCGCCAGCACAATGTCTGCAGGTTTTCGTGCGTCGACATCCCACCCTTTGATACCGGGACAACGTGATCCACCTCCAAAAGCAGATGCGCTTCCATCCAGATTGATACCGCGCATTGTTGACAAGTGTACTGGTCGCGTGCCTTGATGAATTCACGGAACTTCGCCGTCATCAAGGCGCGTTGCCCCGCTGCGCTGTTTTTGAAGCGGATCTTCTCAGAGAGCGTTTCGATGAGCGCGTCAATTGCGGAACTGTTCAAGGTGACCGTCGTCTTCTGAGAACTGTTACCACCCGCACTTACATATTCAAATACGTATTCAGGGTATGGCACACTGATCGGTGATAAGGTCACTCCCACCTGTGCCAGAAATTCCTCCTTATAGTGCTTCAAGATGAAGCCTGGCGGATTGAACGAAGTCGTGATGCTCGCTTCCCTCTCACGCAGGTTGGCGACAGCGCCCTCAAGACGCGCGATGATCTCACCAAGGTTCTCAACGTTCGTTAGCTGAACTTCGTCTGCCTTAATGTTGAAGTACTTGATCAGATACTTGAGTGGGTCAGCACTCGCGTTGCGTACGACCTGCAACGAGCAGTTGTGGACGTTGGAGGCACTGTAGTTCGCTTCATTGCGGTCCCGCCGGTAATTGTGATTACTGGTGTTCTGAAACGAAGCGAGGTCTGCCCGAGGTGCACTTGAAGAAACGCCGAGCTGAAAGGAACCGCGTCTGCGGATGTTGGAGACGTATTCGGCTATATCATTATGCTCGGCCACAACAGCGGCGATCTCATTCTTGTGGTTAAGAAATTGCTGGCTCGCAAAGTAGCGCTTCTTGCGGACGTGGCGGATCACCCGAGGTGCCAGGGCAACAAGGGCGATCGCCACGCCGATATACCAAAATTTAGCAATAATTCCGATGACCAATAGAACTAGAAGTATCCCAAGTAGCGCGGGCAAATCTGTCTCCTCCCGATCGGATCAGCATCCAGTTCTGACACCCAGAGCGTTGAGTGTAGGGTCGCCAGCTGACCAAGGCCGTGAACCCGCAGGTGCCGCTGGCGGGCGACCCCCGAGCCGTGCGGCACTCGTTTCATCGTCAGCAGCCACTTGACGATTTCGTGGGTATCCAGGCCGACGGTCAACGTACGGGCGGCACGAGTCCCCTGCTCCGTTGTCATCGCGCGACCGGCTGGCGCTAGCGCTCGCTTGGTTCAGCGGCTGGTGCCGTTGCGGTGAGGTGCAGAGTCCGGCCAGTGATGTCGGCCCAGGCGATGATGTCGGCGAGGTTCCAGATGTTGCCGATCTTCAGGGAGATCACCGGGGTAGGAAAATCGGGTCGGGCCTGGATTCGGGAGAGTTGGGTTCGACCAACGCCGAACAGGTCAATGAGTTCGGCGGCCGCCACCGGGATAGCCGGCGCGTCACCCTGCCCGACGTGCTCCCGCAGAGCAGTCAGTTGCAATGTGCGGCCGGTCTCCTGGGCCCAGGCGATGACCTGGTCCAGTTCCCATATGTTGCCGGCCCGGACGCTCACCGCGGGACTGGGGAACGAGGGTTGGTTGGTCAGGACGCTCAGGCGAGTCCGGCCGACACCGAGTAGGTCGATGAGTTCGCCCGTTCCGACGTGTCGTGTGGCCATGGTGGCAAGCGTAATCATGCTCGCACAGTAGACATAGGGCCGGGCTATGTCAACCCCGGCCACTTATCCCGTCTACACATTGCCCAGGTTGACATAGCCCGGGACTAGATGTACCCTTAGTCTATCGGGAGGCGACCATTCGCCTCCCACAGTGAAAGGACCAAGTCATGACCGGTTACACCGCGGCGTACTACTTCGATCAGACGCCGGGCCGGGGTGCGGTGTCCGGGATCGTGACGGGCGATTCGATCGACGCCGGCCATGCCTGGCTGATCGCGGAGTTGACCCCGGGTGCCCGAGCCGTCGGCGGGATTCGCCGAGGTGATCGACACCGTCGATGACCGGGCCGTCACCTACTTCACCGGTTCGCGGTCGGGTGTGCTGGCCGAGCTGACCACCGACGCACCGGCGAGCCACCGGGTCGCGGCCGCCGCTACTGGAAAGGACCGATCATGACCGCGCCGATGTCGAACGGCTTCCCCGGCGCCGCCGCGGCGCCGACCGGCCTGTGGTTCGCGTGGGACCAGGTGGAACATGCGGCCCGGGTGATCGCGGCCCGGTGGAAGACCGACCTGTTCCGCGCCGATTTCGACCGTCTGGTCTGTGTGTCGGTGCGCGGCACCAGCTACACCGGGCCGGTCGACTACGCGTTGAGCCTTTACACCTTGGCCGATGCCCAGGGCGCGGCGGCGGAGATCGCCCACGCCCTGGGTGGCCAGTGGGTACACCTGGCTGATGAGTGCGGCGACTGGATCCGGGTCGAGGCGCTCTGGGAGGACGCGCCGTGGCCACCACGTCCGGACGCGGTGGCAGCGCCGACGCAGGTGACGGGATGTTGAGGATCACCCACACCGCCGCAGCCGGGACGGTGCTGACCGGTACCGCCGCCGATGACGGAACCGCCCCGATCCTGCGGGCCGCCCGCGGCTGGAATTACTCGAGGCGGCTAGGTTCGTGGTTTGTTCCCAGGTCCCGGGACCAGGCACCGGATCAACAGTTGATCCAGGCGAGCGCGGAGGCATTGCAGGCCGCCGGCCACCTAGTGCAGGTCGACGTCGACGAGCAGCGCCGACCATTCGCCGAGGCCGAGGCCGACCGGATCACCCGGCAGCAGCGGCGGGTCGATGGGTTGCACGCCAAGGCCACCCGTGCCGCCGCCGTCGAGCAGGCAGCAGAGCAAGCGCACGACAGGCTGCCGATCTGGCCGTTGGGTGAACCGCTGCAGGGCGGGCGGGGCGCGGCATCCCTGCACCGCCGGCAGCGCGCCGGTGAAACAGCGCGTGCTGCCACCCAGGACCGCACAAGGGCAGACGCGGCCGCCGCGGCCGCCGCGGGGACGACCGCCCACCGATACACACCCGAGGCAGTCAGCGCGCGGATTGCTGCGCTGCACAGCGCCATCGGGCGCGACGAGCGGATCCGTGACGGACACACCCGGACCTTGTTCCTCGACCAGGCCACCGGCGAGAAGGCCATCGATCATCACGAGCCGGCAGCCGGCGCCGATCGGCAGGCCGCGCTGGACCGGATCGAGAAGGCCGGCGACGAACTGGCCCACTGGGAGCAGGTCCACGCCGAGCAGCTGGCCACCGGCGCCGCCCAGGAATACAGCAAAGCCACCATCGGCCCGGGCGACACCGTCCAGATCGGGCAGCACTGGTGGCCGGTCATCCGGGCGAGCCAGGCCACCGTGACCGTGCGGACCGACCGCGGCCAAGGCAAAGCGCCATATTCGACGGTCCGCGGCCACCACCGCGCAGGCTGACCCGCCCGCCCCCGACCCGAAGGGCCGGCACCTGACCGCCAGTGCCGGCCCTTCACCGTGCCCACCCCAACTGCCCTGCTTGGGGTCGCATCCTGCTCTGCGGCCCGCCCACGACAACAGCGCCATGATGTCCGCCAGGCGCCCGCCGTTCGTCGGTGGAACCGATACCAAACCGTGACCTATGAATACTTGATCCGGGTAGACATAGCCCCGGACTAGTTATACACTAGAACTATCGGCAGGGCGGGCGGTCCGCTCCCGAGGAAGGGGTCAGAAATGGCACACGAGATCGAGCAGTTCACCGATGGGACAGCGGCTTTCGTTTCGGCGCGGGAGCACGCGTGGCACCGGTTGGGAACTGTTCTTCCGGCCGAATTCGATGCGGCGCAGGCGATGGCCTACGCGAAGTTGGGCGGCTGGAATGTCCGCACGATGGCGTTGCAGACCGCGCCGGTGCTGTCCGATGATGGCGTGTTCGGGGCGTTGCCGGTGCCGGATCAGTTCGCCACGGTCCGCACCAACCCGGTCAGCGGCGGCGTGGACGTGTTGGGTGTGGTGGGTCGTGGTTACACCGTCATCCAGAACGAGGAACACGCAGATTTACTTAACCGGGTGGTGGACGAGGGCGGAGCCTGTTTCGAAACGGCCGGTTCGCTTCGGGGTGGCCGGGCGGTGTTCCTGTCGATGAAGCTTCCCCGGACCATGAACATCGGCGGAGTCGACCGGGTCGACCTGTACCTGATCGCGTTGAACAGCCACGACGGGACCAGCGCGTTTCGCCTGTTGGTGTCGCCGGTGCGGGTGGTGTGCGCGAACACGCAGGCCCTGGCGCTGCGTCGCGCGCAGTCGTCGTTCTCGATCCGGCACACCTCCGGCGCGCGGGGCAACATCGCGCAGGCCCGCGAGGCCCTCGGGTTGACGTTCAAGTACGCGGAGGTGTTCGAGCGTGAGGCCGAGCAGATGATCCAGCAATCGCTGACCGATGCGCAGTTCGCGCAGATCATCGGCAAGCTGTGGACCACCGAGTCGGAGTCGAAGCGGTCCGCGACGATCACCGCGAACCGCGCCGATGTGCTGACCGGTTTGTTCTCCGACGCGCCGACGAACGCCAACATCCGGGGTACCCGGTATGCCGGGTACCAAGCGATCACCGAATACCTGGACCACTTCGCCCCGGTAGCAGGTGGCACCGACACCGCCCGCGCGGAGCGGGTCGCCACGGGCGGAACGGTGACCACCGTGAAGGCCCGCGCGTTCGAGATGCTCGCCGCGCTGTAGCGAGTAGGGGGCGGGCCAGGAAAGCCAAGCAGCTTCCCTGGTCCGCCCGGTCGCTGGACCAGGTCTTGACCCCTGGCCCAGCAGGTGCACTCCCCCAAACGACACACGGATGAAAGAGGCAACACCCATGATCCCCACCCAGCACGCCCCCCGCAACATTCCCGCCGCCCCGCCCGCGCCCGCACCCGTGCCCGTGCCCGCACCTGTCGGGGCCGGTGTCAGTGTCGCGGACCTGTACGCCGCGACCGCCGCGCAGCCCTACCACTCCCACCGGGCCAGCAACGGCCGGTTGGTCGATGCGTTCTACCTGCTGCCCGGCTCCGACCACGCGGCCGAGGGTGACTACCTGGCCGCCGCCGAGTTGTCGATCTGGCACCACAAGGACGCCAAGTGCTACCGCGCCACCCTGTCGGCAACCAGCGTCCGGCTACACGGCTCCGGGTTCGCGCAGCGGTTCTCACTGTTCGCCACCCGCACCACCACCGAAGTGCTGAGCATCCCAGCGGCCCGGTTCCATGCCGCCGCGTTCGCCCAGTTCACCGCCGACGTGCACGCCCTGGTCGCCGCCCGCCGCGCCGCCGAAGGTGACCGGTCATGACCGCCGCGCCGATCACCGCGCAGTCAGCCGCGCAGCCGCAGGACGCGGCAGTGCTGGACGCCATCGCCTGGACCCTGGCCACGTCCCGGGACTGGTCGGCCGATGAGCTGACCGTCATTGCGGACCTGATCGGCACCGTCCGCCCGCATCCCGGCGAACTGGACCCCGACGCCCCCGACTGGGTCGGGCAGCTCGCCGCCTACCGCCTGCAACTCACCCACCACTGATCACACCGGGGCCGGGCGGAAAAAACGCCGCCCGGCCCCCCCGCCCCACTTCCCGCCGCCGCCAACCTTGAAAGGCGAACATTCCATGAGCACCGCAACCGCACCCACCACCCCACACACCGAGAGCACCGACACCCACACCGCCGACCAGCAGACGACCGCCGACCAGGCGATCCAGGACCAGCCCGCCGCCGTGGTGGTGGTCCAGCTCGACCCGGCGCAGGTGGCGCAGCACCCCGACAACATCCGCGACGCCTCACGCGGCATCAAGGAGCTGACCGCCTCCATCGCCGAGGTCGGCGTCCTGGTCCCGCTGATCGTCGTACCGGTCGCCCTGGTCCCCGGCCATGACTGGCCCGACACGGTGACCCACGTTGCCGTGGACGGGAACCGCCGCCAGGCCGCAGCAGCAGCCACCGGCCTTTATCTGCCATGCATCGTCCGCGCCGACCTCGCCGCCGCGAAGGCCACCGCCCGGACGATGGCGGTCACCGGTTTGGTCCGCGACGGCCTCACCCCCACCGAAGAAGCCCACGCCGTCGCCGCCCTGTTCGACGCGAAAATGTCGGGCGCTGCGATCGGCCGCGCGATCGGCCGCAGCACCGCCCAGGTGAAAACGGCGCGCCGCGCCGCGCAGGTCACCGCCGCGACCATCGAGCAGGCCGGGGACTACCCGCTGACCCTGGACCAGCTGGCGATCCTGGCCGACCACCAGGACGACCCCGAAGCGACCGGCGCTCTACTGCGGGCCGCACCCAGAGGGCAGATGGATCACGTCGTGGCCCAACTGCGGGCCGAGGCCATCGAATCCGCCGCGATCAGCGCCGCCCTGGCCCCAATCGCCGCCGAACTGTCCGGCGCCGGAGTCCTGGTGGTGGAAACCGAGCCGGACACCACCGCGACCGGCGGACCCCGACTGGTCGGGACGTTGACCGCCGGTGAAGATCCGACCGGGGAACGGTTCACCGACCAGAGTCACCAGGCGTGCCCGGGTCACGCGGTCTGGCTCGCCGCCGAGTACTACCCCGCCGATCCCGACGAGGACACCGGCGAAGAAGTCGAAATCAACCAGGTGTTCCTGTGCACCGACCCGGCCGGGCACGGTCACGTGTCCCACTCGTGGCGGGACCGGGACGAGCCGCACGGCTACCGCCGGGACCGCCCCGCCACCCTCGGCGCACAGTCCGACGCCGACCGGGAAGCCGCCGCGCAGGCCGCCGCCGAACAAGCCAGGACGGCCCGGTCCGCCCTGGTCAGGCTGAACAAGGAGGCTCTAGCCAGTCAAGGTGTCCGCCGGGAATTTCTGCGGCAAAGTTTCACCGTCAAGTCCCGGCAGAAGAAGATGACCGCCTGGACGCTGGCCCGGCTGGTCCACCGGGACCGGACGTTCCTATCCTGGTCTAGCGGGCTCCACTCGCCGCTGCTGGCCGAAGTGATCGGCGGGAAACCCGCGCAAATCATCGCCGACGCCGACCCGGCCCGGCACCCGCTGCTGCTATGGGCGCAGATGGCCACCGCCTACGAGGACGAATTCCCCAAGGACGCCCACCGTTGCAACAGCGCGGAGCGGGCCGACTACCTCCGGCACCTGGCCGACCTGGGTTACACCCTGGCCGAGGTTGACCAGAAAGTCATCGACACCGCCACCCCCCGGTGGACCCCGACCCTGACCGCCGCCGACCTGTTGGCCGGCGACACAGACCAACCGCCGGCCGACCAACCGCCGGCCGACCAACCGCCGGCCGATACCGCCGACGACTCGGCCGACAAGCAGGACCAGGAGGTGAGCATCGACTGACCCACCGAGCACCAGGCCAAGGCCCGGCACCTGACCGCCAGGTGCCGGGCCTTTCGCTGTCCCCGAGGGCCACCGATCGACCAGTGCTACGCGTCGAACAGCGGCACCGTCTCCGACGCCGCCGACCACAGCACCACTGGCAACGGTGGCACCGCGAACAGATCGACCGGGAAGTCCGACACAACCACCGCCGGGACGTGCACCGGCTCCGGGAACAACGGCACCACATCAACCGCCGGGAACCCCGCCGCGAACACCGCCGCCACCACTCGCGCCAAAGCGGCCGGGTCCCGTTCACCCCCGCTGGCTGCGCAGCGGATCGCCTCCTGGATCGCGCGCGCCGCCCCGGCCGGGCCGCGAGCATCAGCCAACCCTGGACGTGGACCCCGCAGATACCCCCGCGCGACCGCTTGCCGCACGTTCTCCTGCTGACTACCGCGCCGCACATGACCCGGTGCGGTACTGACACAGATCCGCACATCACAGTCGTGCAGATGGGTGGAACCTTCCGGCAGCGGCCCGAGCACCAACGCCGACGCCGCCGCGTGCGGAGTGATCACCCGGCCTCGCCGCCCCCCATGCTCGGCCCGATCACCGGCCGGGTACGGCACCCAAAATTTCCCGTACCCGTCACCACCGATACTGCCCATCCACAGATGACAAGATCCGGTCACCACGATCTGTGCTCGCAGCCGTGCCACATCGGCCCGCGACAGCCGAGCGCTGGGCAACGTGGACTTACTCACCGGAGGCAGCTACCTACCCGGCCGCAACCAACGGCACAACCGCCGCCACCGGCTCGCCCGGTTCCGCAGTGACCGGCTCAGCCGCCGCCACGGCTGCACCCGGTGCGGACTTGAGCAGCCGCCGAACCTCAGCCACCGGAAGATCGGTCAACGCCGTCACGTCGGCAGGTGACAGCTTCTCGGCGGTCAGCTCGACCAGCCCGGCCGCGACCGCCGGTTCCGCCTTACCCACCGCCGCCACGTAGGTGGCGTCGATCCGGGTCAGCGCCGCCTCATATCCGGCCCGAGCATCAGCCCGCGCCGACTGAGCCGCAGCCGTGGCGTCGGTGAGCTTCGCGGCCGTGGTGATCACCTTTGCCGCCGCCGCCTCGATCCGGGCATCCCGCGCCGCCCGATCAGCGTTCAACGCCAGCAGCCGCTTCCGCGCAGTCTCCCGCGCCGTCACCGCATCGCTCGTCGTCTTTCCCATCCCAACCACTCCCCACGCCCACCGGTAACCAGCTTTGACCAGCTCAGCCTATCCGTCGACCCCGAACAAATCCCGCACCACCGACCGACCCTCTCCCGCATTTTCTCGCCCCAACAGCCAACAGCCAACAGCCAACAGCCCACCGCCATCGCCAGGACCACCGCCACCGCCAGGACCACCGCCACTGCCAGGACCACTGCCACTGCCAGGACCACTGCCACCGCCAAAACCAAACCCCAAAATCCGACACACCTCATGCTCCTTCGCCACTTCTGCGTACCATTACCCCATGCTCGCTCTCAGATCGTCGCTGCGCGACGATCGAGCGCGTCTACTCGTGATCAGTTCGACGGCGGGTGAGCTGCGGTGATGAGCTTGCACAAGCTCAACGCGGGCGACGGTTACACGTACCTGACTCGGCAGGTTGCGACTGTCGATTCCACCGAACTCGGCTATTCCTCGCTCGGGGACTACTACGCGGCGAAGGGCGAATCGCCGGGGGTGTGGATCGGTGCGCAGGCCGTGGAGATGGGTTTGGCCGGTACGACGGTGACCGAGCAGCAGATGAAAAACCTGTTCGGTGAAGGTCTGCACCCGGACGCGCAACGCTTGGAGGCAGAGGCGCTGGCGGCGTTGCCGGCGAAGGGTTCCAAGCGGGACAAGCAGCGGGCGGTGGACCGGGCCGGGAAGCTGGGCGCCAAGTTCCCGGTCTTTGAAGCTTCACCGATGTGGCACGAGAAGCTGGCGGCGGCGTATCAGAAGTACAACGAGGACCACGGTCTGGCCAAGGGCGACAAGGTCCCCGAGGCGCAGAAGCAGCCGATCCGCACCGAGGTGGGGACAGCGATGTTCACCGCCGAGTACGGTCGCGATCCGCATCATGAGCCTGAGCTGGCCGGGTTCATCGCCCGGCAGTCCCGACCCGAACGGTCCGCCGTCGCCGGGTTTGACCTGACGTTCTCGCCCGTCAAAAGCGTGTCGACATTGTGGGCGGTCGCACCGCCGGAGGTCGCCGCCAAGATCGAGGCCGCCCACCAGGCCGCCGTGAACGGCACTCTGGAATGGCTGGAGAAGGAGGCCGGCTACACCAGGGAAGGTACGGGCAGCGTCTCCCAGATCCGGATCAAAGGGTTCCTGGCGACGGCGTTCACCCACCGCGATTCCCGCGCCGGCGACCCCGATCTGCACACCCACGTCGCGGTGTCCAACAAGGTGCAAACCCCCGACGGCCGGTGGTTGGCGTTGGACGCGCGGATGCTCTACCGGTACAACGTGCCCGCGTCCGAGGAGTACAACCTGCTGCTGGAATCCGAGATCACCCAGCGTCTGGGCGGGAAGTTCGCCGAACGCGGCGACGCGGGCGAGGGGAAACGGGAGATCCGGGAACTGGTCGGCGTACCGGCCGCTTTGAACGAGCACTTCTCTTCCCGCGCGGTGATGATCGACGCGCGGCGGGCGGAGCTGATCGCCGCGTTCCAGGCCGACCACGGCCGGGTGCCCACCACCATCGAGCGGATCCAGCTGTCCCAGACGGCCACGTTGGCGACCCGGCAGGCCAAACACGAACCGATGTCCCTGGCGCAGCAGCGGCAACTGTGGCAGGCCTATCCCGACGACATCTGCAGCGACAGCCCCGCCGAGATCGTCGCGGAGGTGCTGGGCCACACCGGCGACTACGCCGACGTCACCCCTGACCTGATCGCTGAGCTGAGCAGCAAAGTGGTGCAGGTGGTGTCCGGGGATCGGGCGCAGTGGCGGGAGAACAACCTGTCCGCCGAAGCCCGCCGGCAGGCCAAAGCCGCCGGAGTGCACCCCGCCTCCACCGCCGACCTGGCGACCGTGCTCACCGAGGCGGCCACCGGGATCGACCTGTCCATTCCGATCGGAATGGACACCGAAATCGACCAACCGATCCCCGCCGCGCTGCTCGACGTCGATGGTAAGGCGGTGTTCCGGGTGGCGAAAGGGCAGCTCTACACCTCCCCCGCCATCCTGGCCGCCGAATCCAGGATCGTCGCGGCTGCCGGGCAGGCCGACGCGTGGGCGCTCACGGACACCGATGTGGAACTGGCGCACCTGGAATGGTCGGCCAACAATCAGGGCCGCACCTTGAACACCGGGCAGGAGGCGATGGTCCGGCAGGTCGCCACCTCCGGGCGGCGGATGCAGCTGATGTTCGGGCCGGCCGGCACCGGCAAAACGACGTCCCTGGCTGTCCTGACGTTGGCGGCGCAGAGCCGCGGCATCACCGTCCTCGGGCTGGCGCCGCAGGCTTCCGCCGCGCAGGAGCTGGCCGCAGCCGTGCCCGGCATCACCTCCGACACCCTGCACAAACTTGTATGGGAATTGACCCAGGGCGACCCGAACTGGGTCCCCGAAGACTCGATATCCGGATCAACCTCACCAGCTGCGGAGGTGCAGTGGATCACCGACATCGGCCCGCAGTCTCTCGTCATCATCGACGAGGCCGGTCTGGCCGGCACCAAAGAACTGGACGTCGCCGTCCGATACATCACCTCAGTGGGTGGGCGGGTGCTCCTGGTCGGTGATGACCGGCAACGCGCCGCGAACGGCGCCGGCGGGGTGCTGCGCGACATCGAATCCAGCCACGGAGCGTTGATGCTCGACGAGGTGATGCGGTTCACCGACCGCGGCGTCGTCGGCGCGGGAGCGTTGCACGGCCGCGCCACCCTGGCTTTGCGCGCCGGGGATCCAGGGTCAATCGGCTACTACGCCGACCGGAACCTGATCCGCCCGGTCACCCCCGACACCGTGACTGAGCAGGTGTTCGCCGGGTGGCGGGCGGACATCGCCGCTGGGGCCGACTCGATCATGATCGCGCCGACCCTGGACATGGTGTCCGACCTCAACGGCCGGGCGCGGGCCGCCCGCCTTGCGACCGCCGGCGGCGAGTCCGGGGTGGAGCGCGACCTATTGCGCGGGGAGAAGGTGTCCGCCGGGGACCTGATCGTCACCAAGAAGAACAAACGGACCCTGTCGATGGGCGGCACCGACTTCGTCCGCAACAACTACCGCTGGAGGGTGAACCAGGTCAACCGGGACGGGTCGATCACCGCCACCGAAGTGACCCGCGGTGTCACCCGGACCCTCCCGGCCTGGTACGTCAACTCCGGTTGGGTGCGCCTGGGCTACGCCCACACCGAAGCATCCGTGCAGGGGATGACCGTCGGATCGGCCGCGAAGGTCGGTACCGCGCATGCGGTGTTCACCGACGCCACCAACCGCAACCAGCTTTACACCAGCCTGTCCCGGGCGACCGACCGAACGATCAGCTACGGCGTCATCCCCGGCACCGGCGATTCGCACGAGGTGACCACCCCGGCGGCGGTCAACCCGGACACGGTCATCGAGATGTTCACCGCCGCCGTGGGTCGGGACGGGTCCGACCGGTCGGCGACGACCACCCAGCGGGAAACCGCGGATCCGGCGTTCCGGCTCGGCGCCCCCGGCAACGCCGCCCTGGCCTACACCCACGCCGTCGTCACCGGCAGCGTGGCTCTGGTCGGCGAGCAGCGGATGCAGCGGATCGCCGACACCGTCGAAGTGCTCGTCCCCGGCGTCACCGCCGCCCCCGCTTGGGAAACGCTGAAAGGTCACCTCGCCACCATCGCCGCGAACGGTGACGATCCGGTGCGGCGCCTGGCCCACGCCGCTGCCGGCCGCGAACTGAAAACCGCGGTCGACAAAGCGGCCGTGCTGGACTTCCGCCTCGACAAGACCGGCAATCACTCCCTCGGCGCCGGGCCGCTGCCCTACCTCCCCGCGATGCCCGCCGCGCTACTGAACCAACCCACCTGGAACACCTACCTGCCGGCCCGCGCCGCGCTGGTCGCCGAGTTGGCGCAGCAGGTCCGCGACCGGGCCTTCGGGTGGACGTTGGACGATGCCCCCGCATGGGCGGTCCCGTACCTGCCGGACCTGAACCTCGTCGCCGACCTCGCGGTGTGGCGGGCCGCGCACGCCGTGCCGGACACCGATCTGCGGCCCGCGGGGCCCCGCCCGCTGCGCCTGGCCGAGCGGACCTGGCACACCGCCTTCACCGACCGCGCCGTCCAGGTGGCCGGCGACCCGGCAGCCGGCGCCCACCGGTGGCAGCAGCTGTTGACCGAGCAACACCAGCTCAATGTCGCCGAAGACGACTGGTTCCCCGTCCTGGCCGCCCGCCTCACCCTCGCCGAGGCCGCCGGCCTGGATGTCCCCGCCCTGCTGGCCGCAGCGATCAACGACCAAGAAGCGTTGCCCGCGCAGGTCCCGGCGAAAGCGTTGTGGTGGCGGCTGGAACCACACCTGGGATCACTGACCGCCGACCACGCGCTGCCCGCGTCCGGGCACCGCCTGCGTCCAGTGTGGGCCGCGGAGCTCGAGGAAAACCTCGGCGAACTAGACGCGCAGCGGGTCATGTCCGACCGGTTGTGGCCGAGCATCGTCACCCACGTGGACCGCGCGATCCGACAGGGGCAGTCCGCCACCCTGATCCTGCCCGCGGCCGCCGGCCTGTTCGCCTCCGCCCGCTCCACCGTCGAAACCCACGAGATGGCCACGGTGCTGCTCTGGCAGATCGCCACTCTCACCGACCCCGAACCACCCGACCCCGACCTGGAACCCGCCTACCCCGACCCGGAACAGGACGACCTCCTCGTCCCCGCCGGCGCGCACCAACTCCTGGACGCCGCCTACGCGGGCGGCGGCCGGCGAAGCACCACGAGGATCGCGCCACCGCCGGACCGGGCTCTCCCGGACGTCGACCCGTTCGACGCCGACAAGTACGCCGCGGCGGCCGCGCTCATCGACGCCGCCTACGCCGACCTCGACCTCACCGACCTCGTCGAGCCGGCCGACGAAGAAGCTGATGTCGACGCCGGAATGCGGGAACCGCAGGACGAGCCGCCCGCAGATTTGTACGACGCGGTACCGGCGCCGCCGCGGCGCTGGACCTCGCCGCAACCACCCACCGAACCGGTGAACGTCCTCGACCCGGACACCGCCCCGGTACCGGAGCTACCCGACCCGCAACGCGCCGCAGTGTTCGCCCGGCTGTACGCGGCGAACACCGCCGCCCTGCAGTACTACCGCGACCAGGCCCCCACCTCCTGGGTCCCCGACTACATCACCGACCGCGGACTGGACCCCGACCTGTTCGGCTACGCCCCCAACAAATACACCGCACTGTCCGACCACCTCCGGCAAGCCGGATACACCGACACCGAGCTGGTCGCCGCCGGCCTTGCCAAACACTCGGCGCGCGGGCAGATCATCGACCGGTTCCGGGACCGCGCGGTCCTGCCCATCACCACCGAAGATGGGCAGGTGGCTGCGTTCATCGGCCGGATCAACCCCGCCCACGTCGACCGCGGCGACTACACCACCGCCAAATACTTGAACGGCCCCACCACCGACATCTTCACCAAAGGTGACCTGCCCTACGGACTCAACCCCGCCTCGGCGCAGGCGATCCGCGGCGGCGCCGACATCGTCCTGGTCGAAGGGCCGATGGACGCCGAAGCGGTCAACACCGCCGCATCAGCTGCCGGCCGGAACCTCGTCGCCATCGCACCCAACGGCACCGCACTCACCGCCGGGCACCTCGCCGCGCTCAACCGGATCGCCCCCCTGGCCGACCGGACCGTCATCGAAGCGTTCGACTCCGACACCGCCGGCCGCGCCGCCGCCGACAAAGCGCACACCCTGCTGGCAGGCATGCACATCCACGCCGCGGTCACCGTCACCGGCCTCACCGGGAAAGACCCCGCCCAGATGCTCACCGACACCGGCCCCGCCGCGCTGCTCGCCGCCGTCGATCAGCGCCGGCCGCTCACCGACGCCACCCTGGACCGCATCATCGACCAGTACGACACCGCCGACGGCACCGTGGAATCCCGCTACCACGCCATGGCCGCCGCCGTTCCCGTCATCGCCGCCCTGCCCCGCGACCAGATCATCGACCAAACCATCCGGGTCGCCGCCGCCGTGCCGTGGGACACCGACCGCGCCATCGACTGGGTCGCCCAACACATCCCCGAACAACCCGCCCCGGCAACCCCACCAGCACCGCACCCCACAACCGCAACGGCCGACGACCTCGGCCTGCCGCCCCTGCCCGTCCTATCCACCGACCGCACCCCGCTGGCACCACCAGAAACGGCGGCCGGGTCGCTGCTCACCCGCACCCGCACCACCACCGACATCGACGACACCGCGGTCGGCGCACCAGCGCAACCCGCAGCCCTGGACACCGACCCGCGATGGAACGAGGTCACCGACCTCGACACTGCCGCCGGCGCCGAGCCCGTGGATGTCCACCTAGCCGCGTCCGCTCCGCCGAAACACCAGATCCAACAGGACGAAGACGCACCGTCGCTCACTGCACCTGATCGCCGTCGTGTTCAGGCACCCGCCGACATCACTGTGCAAGCCGAGGATCCGCAGACCCCAGAAACCACCGTCGTCGCCGCGCTGGAAACCGTTGACCCAGAAGCTGCGGAGCTTGCCCAGCAGCCGAGCCGGGATGTTGATGAGGAAGTCGCCGTCGCCGCTGACGCCGCCCAGCCGGACGCGCCCGAACCGGGGCCGCTCGATGACCTGCCCGATGAGGTGCTCGAAGAGGAAGCCCGGCAGCTGGCAGCCACACACGCCGCCGTCACCGAGGTCGTCGACAACGCCGTCGACTATCTCCAGCACCTGGAAGTTCAAGTCGCCGCCGACGACGGCCCGGAGATGACGCGGGTACAGACCCGCCACACCGAGAACGAGCGCAGGCTCGCGGCCATGAAGGAAGCGTTGGACGCATCCAATGCCACCGACGCCGCCAAGGACCAAACCACCAAACTCGGCATACAGGTCATGGAGATCGAGGACGACCTGCGTGACGTACGTGGCGCGTTCGCCGGCCGTCGCCGCACCGAACTGCAGCAGCGGCTCGACCAAACGAAAACGGCGTACGAGCAGCAACGGGCACAGATGATGGAACAGGCCCGGCGCAGCCACGAACTGACCGCCAAGCTCGGCACCGTGGCGCAGCAACGAGACGCACTCGCCCTCCGAAACGCCGACACCTACCGGGAGCGCCTCGCCGCAGACCTGGAACAGGCGCGGCAGCAGGACCTGCAGAGCGTCCAGGCAGCCAAGGACTGGGCACTCAAGTCGCAGCACCGGCTAGCCAACACCACCCAGCAGCTGGCCGAGGTCAACACCGAGCAAACCCGGCGCGCCGAGCACCCAGACCCCGAGGCCGAGCTTCGTCGCCAAGAACTCCACCAACAGATACAGGACGAGGAAGCACAGGCCGCCGGGTGGGGCCACACCAGCACCTTCGATCACGACCTGGATATCCCCGCTGCTCCGGACCGCAGCATCGACCGGTGACTCCAAACACCTACAGCGTCGTTGAGCCCGATCCACTGTAGGGAAGGTCAGACGGTGCCTTCGACGGTGCCGAAGTCCTGTCGGTGCAGGGCACGGCGGGTGTCCTCACCCCGGCCGGTTACTTCCGCGGGGCCGACCATTGGGAAGCTGATCGCAGCGATCAGTTCCGGGTCGCCGCCGCCGCCGTGCTCGCCTTTGCGGCAGTTGGTGGCGCCGCGGCCCAGGAGTTTGGGCAGCCGGGTCTGAAAGCCGGGCAGGCTGCGGCTGTAGTACTCCAATGCGACCGGCACGGTGGCGCGGACGTCGATGTGGCTGGCCCACCAGGCCCAGAACTGCACGGGCAGCTCCTGCGCGAGGGCGGGGTGTTTACGCCAGCACTGAGGGATGACTTCCTCCAACACCGCCACGTGGATCCGGTTGTAGTGCTCCACGAACTCGTCCAACGCCTGGTCCAGGAGCAGCCCCTCGGTAGCGTCCAGGTTCGTCCAGGCCCACGGTGGCAGACCCGCGTTTTTCGGGTTGCCGATCCTTTCGCCCATGTCCCGCAGTTGGTTCCGGGCTTGAACGCGTTGCCGCTGGTTTCCATCGTCGGTGACCGCGCCGGAAATGCTCGTGATGCTCATACCTTCTCCTCCATCAGGTTGATCCGCTGCTCACCGATGACAGCGGCGGCGGCGGCTCCCGTACCGGCCGCGGTGGTGACGGCGGCGTGGTGACCGGCGTTGGTGGCTTGTTTGGCCAGCTCGGCCCGCCGGTGACGGACGATGAACTGCTCCACCTCACCGCGTTGTTGCCGGATGTCTTTGCGGACAGCGCGTTTGGCGTCGATCCGGTCGGTGTAGGCCAGGAACGGTGCGATCCCCAGACCGAGGATGATGCTCTGCCCGTTCTTGATTTTCTGTTGGTCTGATTCGGGGAGGACTTCTTCCTGCTGGACCTGCTCGGATCCGCCGAACCCGTTGACGGCTTTGCTGCGGCCGACGACGCCGTGGTGACCGGCGCGGCGGGTTGTTTCCTGCGCGGAGCCGACGTCGTAGCCGCCGATGATCGTGGTGGACTGGTTGCGGAGCCGTTCCGCTCCGGCCTGGCCGAACAGTTCGTCCTCATCGGAGGAGGACTGGATGGCGTAGCAGTAGGAGATGCCGTATTTGCGTTGCACCGCGGCGACGTACGGGAGCAGCGGCAATCGGACCCCGGCGAACAGTTCGTCGAACACTCCCATGAACGTTTGCGGTAACCGGCTACCTGGGAGCTGCCGGGCGACCCGTTCGGCGGCGCGGAACATCTCGGTGGCGAACAGGGTGAGGATGGGCCGGGCCTGGTCCATTTCCTCCGGTTCGGCGAGCAGATAGACGGTGCCGCCGTCTGCGATGAGTTTCGCCAGGTCGAACTGCACTCCGGACCGGGGCCCGCACAACGCCCGGCCCTGTCCGGAGGCCAGGGAGGAGATCGCGAAGTTCAGGTACCGCTTCACTCCGGAGGTGGTGCGGCCGGCGGCGGGGTCCAGGTGGGTGACCATGTTCATGATCGCGGTGGTCGCCTCCGGGGTGCTGGCGGTTTGCAGGATGTCCTGCGCGGTGGCCAGGTCGGTGTCCCGCAGCCACCGGACCAGGTCCTCGATGTCTTTGCCGGGGTTCAGTGCGGCGGCTTGTAGCCACGCGGCGAGGACTTCGCTGGCGGAGTCGCGGAAGAACTTGTCGGTGCCGGAGTCGGACTTGCCGTCGCCGTCGCCGCCGGACACCAACGCTCGGGCCCGGTTGGTGGCGACCTTGAAGTTCTCGCAGCCCACGATGGGGTTCCACCGCACGGCGGGGAATCCGGATGCGAATTTGGATTCCGGCGCGGACAGGTCCGCCACATACACCGGGTACCGCACCTCGGTGCGCCACTTTTTGCGGAGCAGCCGCATCCAGGCGAACCGGACCGGCGGCTTGCGCCACATCCTGGCTTTGACGGTGGTGGTGAAAATTTCCGGTTCGACGCTGGTGACCACCGCCGCGCCGGGCAGGCTCCGGATGATCGGGATCAGCAGCCGCCACGACTTTCCCCACCCGGCGCGGGCGACGATCCGCAGCCGGGTCTCGAAGTTGAACCACAACCGCATCCGTTTGACCCGGGGTTCCAGCGGCGACCCGACGTGATAGCCGAAACTGTTCAGCGGCAGCACCATCCGCTGCCACCTGGTGGTTCCGGGCAGGGTGAACACTCCGGCCGCGCGGGCCGCCCGTGCGCTGTACAGCTCGCGGATGTCCTTCACCGCGGCGAACCCGCGGTGCCGGTCCGGGCCGGTGTGCCGGCGGCGGCGCAGCAGCGGGCTGCGCAGCAACAGGATCCAGCCGGCGAGCAGCGGCGCCGCGCCGGTCAGCGTGGCCCGCCACGGCGCCGGCATCGTCAGGGTGGCGGGAAATTGGAAGTGTTTGGTGTTGCCCTTCTTCCCGGAGAGGTTGAGCAGGGAACCGTTTCCGGTCAGCGGCGGCCGCAGGTGCAGCTGCGGCAGGTGCCAGCCGGAGCCGGTGACCAGCGACGCGGCCGCGCCGCCCAGATACATGCAGACCGCGACGCCGACGGCGACGAACACCGCCTTGACCAGGATCCGGAAGTTCTGCCGCCGGGTCCGGATCCGGGTGACGCCCTGCTCGGTGATGCCCCGAAAAACCATCGCTAGATCCCCCCGCCACTGGCCAGGCTTCGGTTCCGCCAGCTGCGGCCGGTGCCGGCCAGCACGATCACCGCGGCGGCGCCCGCCGCCCAGAACAGCCAGGTGACGGCGGTGTTGGCGGCGGGGATCCGGGCGGTGGTGAACGCGGCGGCGTCGTAGAGGCTGTGCGCCAGGATCAGCGGCCAGATCGTTCCGGAGACGAGGAACAATGCGACCGCTGCGGGGGCCCAGACCAGCACATACAGCGAGGATGGCGTTCCGTAGTACAGGTGCAGAGCCCACCGCGCCGCCAGCAGCGCCACCACCAGCGCCGACCAGTTGATGTACCGGCGGGTGCGGCCCATCTTCTCGAGGGGGACCAGCGCGGTGAACAGTGCGACCGGGATGGCCAGCAACGTCAGTTCCTCCCAGATGCCGCCGCTGAACGTGAGGGAGGTGATGTCGCCGGCGAGCAGGCGCGCATCCGGGGTGCCCATTCCCGGGTATCCCCGCGGGCCGCCGAGCTGTGAGGTCGCCAAGGCCTGGAACACCCGGTCGCCGAGCACCATCGCCGCGACGTAGAGCACGGCGGTGCCGGCGGCGCCGCCGAAGATCCGGCGCCGCCCGTCGCGGCGCCGCATTCCCAAGCTCGCCCAAGAAATCCCGCCGGCGAAGTGGGTGTACAGCAGCGTGCCGACAGCGACCAGGCCGAAGCTCACCGCAAGGCCCGTGGACCGGCCCGGATCCATTGCCGCCGCTCCGCCGCCCCCGTTCGCCTGCCCGGCGCTCATGTGCAGGAAGCCGACGGCACCGGCCACGAAATACGCCCAGACCAGGCCGCCGATCAGCAGCCACATCACCGCGGCGATCCACACGCTGCCGCGGTCGCGGCGCTGCCCGGCCATTTTCAGGGCGTTGCGCAGCCGAGCCGGCAGGGCCATGATTCCCGGCTGCGGCGGGAGGTGCTCAGTCATGACGGGGGGAACCCTTTCGTCGGATGATGCGGGAGGTGGTCATCAGTGCCAGACGCGGGACACGGTGGCGTAGTGCGGATCCGCCGGGCTGTTGCGGACGGGGGTGACCCGGATGACCATCTGAGATTGGGGGGCTTCGATCTCGTAGTCGACGCCGCCGAAGTTGCCGATGAACATGCTGATGTGCCCGGGGTAGCCGATCATGTCGCCGGGCTGCGCCTGGCTGTAGGGGATCTGGGTGCCGGAGGCCCATTGGTCCTGGGAGTTGCGGGGCATCGTGATCCCGACCTGCGCCCACATGTACAGCATCAACCCGGAGCAGTCGAAACCGACGATGTTGCAGTCGTTCTGCCCCAAACCGGGGCTGCACACCCCCAGCGTCGGGCCGGCCGGGGACCCACCGGCCCAGGAGTACGGCTCCCCCAGCCAGTTCAACCCGGCGGTGATCGCCTTGGCGACCGTGGCGTTCGGCGCGGTGATCGTCCCGGCGATTCCCGCCGCCGCCGGGAGGGTGATCTTCGGTCCGTTGACCAACACCACCCCCTTACCGCCCGGCGCGGCGCCCGGTGGGGCGGTGGGTGCTTTGGCCAGGGCGGCGACGATCGCGGTGGCCTGGGCGTAGGCGGCCGCGTAGATCCCGCCGGAGGCGTCGTTGCTGCCCTGGACTGTTTGGGCGATCGTCGCGGGATCGCCGGTGGCGTAGCCGCTGACCTTGACGAGCTGGTCGTAGAACTTCCCCGCCGAGATCGCCGGGTTCATCAGCTCCGCGGAGGTGCCCCACCCGGCGGAGGGCCGCTGCTGGAACAGGCCTTCGGAGTCCAGGTTGTGTCCGACCGCGTCGTGCGGAAAGCGCAGGCTCTCCGCGGCGGTGGCCCGTTCCGCAGCGTTGAGCTGCCGGTGGCCGTCGGCGAAATGGCCCAAATCGGTGGAGTTGCCGTCGTTGGCGTAGTTCATCAGCGTGGATTCGGCGATGGCCACCGCGATCGCAATGCCGATCGCCCGGGTGGAAAGTTTGCGGGCGGCGCCGACCGCGGCGATGACCTGCGCGTTGTGCGCCTGCGCCGGGGTCAACCCGGGTATCGCTACCGCGGCCAACCCGCTCAGGCAGTCGAACGCCGGTTTCCCCGCCCCGGCGGCGGGGGTGGGCGGCCCGGTGTCCAGCAGCGCCACCAACGATTTGGCCCACCCGTCGTGGGTGGCGTACAGGGCGGCGGTGCCGACAGCGGCGTTGAACCTGGCCAACGGCTTCTGCATCGCCGCGGCGACCAGCGCCACATCGGTCCGCGGCGTCAGATACTCCGACAGCTGCCCCATCCGGCCGTAGAACGCCACCGACGAGGCCACCGGATCCGCCAGCTTCACCCCCGGATACGTGTCGGTGATCTGGCGGAACATTCCCACGACGGCGCCGGAGAACAACGACAACGACGGGTCCAACCCGGAATCGGTCTGCGCAACCAGCACCGCGACCTGCATACCGCGGCGATCCACGCGCAAACCCTTCCCGACACCGACGATGATCTGCGCAGCGCGGATCTGCGCCGCGGACAGATCCACCCCCGCGACGTGCTCCGCCGCGCTCAACACCGACGGCGGCAACGACGCGGTGGCCTGCGCCACCGCGGAACTCAACGCCGCCGCACTGCCCACCACCCCCGACGCCGCAGCCGAACTGCCCGAGCTGCCGGCGACGCTCGACGAGCTGCCGGCGCCGGCGACCGGGTTGGTGCCGTTGAACGTGCACAACGAGCCGCTGCTGTCCGCGGTGCTCTGATCGGTGGCGACGGTGGAACTGGCCCCGCCGATCAGCGTCACCAGCAACACCAACACCAACACCGTGCCCAACCCGGTCGGGCCCAGCAGCAACAACCACCACATACCGCCGCCGCGGCCGCGGCGGCGCGGCGTCAGCAGCCGCATCATCGGGTTCATCGGGCTCATCCGCCGGGCGGGGCGGCGACGTCGACGAGCCACCTGCCGCCGGGTTGCCGCAGCACCGTGCGGACACCGGACATCACCGTCACCACCGGCGCCGACCTACCCCCGCCCGGGGCGCCGATGGTGACGACCCGCAAACCTCGGTACAGCACATACGCCAACCCGCCGGCGGTCGGCTGGTCCGGTGACACCGTCACCGTGACCGCCGCGCAGCGGATCTGCTGTTTCCGGTCCGCCGCGAACGCCCAGTAACCCTGTTCCTGCGGGTTGCCGATCTCATCGGCCCACCCCGAAGCGGTCATCAACGGTTTCACCGGCGCCCGGTCCGCGAGGAAGCTGTCCGTCCAGCGTTGCGGGCACATCCGCGCCGCCCACGCCGTCACCGCCGCCTTCGGATCCGCGGTGTCCGCCGCCGACACCGCCCGGGTGGGCCGGTCGACCAGCTGCACCGTGGCCGGGTTGATCGGCGTCGCCGACGGCGGCGCAGCAATCGGCGGAACCCCACCAGCCGGCGTCGGGGACCACCCGTGATCCAACGTGCCCAACCGTCCCGGCTCCCCCGCCGGACCCGGCCGCGACGCAGCGGCAGTGCTCACCGGGGCCGCTGCGACCGCCCCGGTGGTAGGTGCCGGAATCGGCGGCCCCGCGGCCGGCGACGAAATGACCGACGCCCTCGCCTGCACCGCCGGAGCTGCGGCGGATCCGGAATGGTGCAGCCACCCGCCGATCACCCACCACGTCAACAAACCGCCCGCGACCAGAGCGACCGCCAACGCGCCGCGTTCCCGGTTCCCGACATCCCGCTTCGAGGATCGGCGCTGCTCCCACCAAGATTTGGACGACTCCCGCTCGATCGCCAGCCACGCCCGGCGGCTCCGCCGATCCAGATACTTCGGCGGGGAGGTGACGAAACCGGGCCGGAACGACCCCTGCGGCGCCGACCGCAGTTCATCGGTGCGCAGCCGGTGCACCCGGGCCGCCTCCAGCATCTTCCATTCCCGCCGGTCCCGGCGGCCCATCCCCGACGGCGCCCGCCGCAACCGGGCACCAGGTTCCCGGTCCTGCTCCGAAGCCGCCCGCGTGAACGGATCCCGCTCATCCACCCACCCGTCCGGGTCGTCGAAGGTTCGGTCGCCGCTGCCCGGCGTCCACGGCCGATACACCCCGCCCACACCCTGCTCCCGCCCGGCACCGTCCCCGGCGTCGCGGCCGGTCATCGCGGGCCCCGCTCATCGGGAGGGTCCTGGCGCCGCGGCCGGGTCGGCGGCGGCGGTGGCAACGGCGACCGCTGCCGCGGTGGCCGCGGGGGCGCAGCCGGCGGCTGCGGTGTCCGCCGCGACTGACCACCACCCCCGCTCCCACCGGTAGGACGTTGCGCCGAAGGTTGCGGTATAGCGGCATTTCCGCCCGGCGCCGCGGCCCCGGATCGACCAGTGGCCGCCGGGCGACCCGCCGTCGACGCACCAGCACGGCTACTCCCGCCACCAGTCGGCCGGCTTGTTCCGTTACCCGAGGCTGACCTTTGCGGTGGTGTGACAGCGGTTCCCGGCCGCTGCGGTGTTGAAGGTGCGGTCGGGTTCGTCGGCAGCGGACGGGACACCAGCGGCCGATCCGGCAGCGCAGGCGCCGACACCGTCGGCGAACCACGCCGCACCGCCCGAGCCGGCCCGGTGCGGACCGGCGGACTCAGATGCTGCTCGCCCCGGCCCCCAGCGCCGCTGCCGGAACCGGAACCTGCGCGCCGCGACCCGCCACCCGACCGGACCGCCGCCGCCCCAACAGCCCCGGCCGTCGCGGTACTGCTCGACCGCGTACCGGTGGACCCGGTGGCGCTGTTACCGGCCGCCGCCTGGCCGTTCGCCGTGTGGGACCCGCCGCCGGACCCGTTGGCCGTTCCGGCCGGCGCACCAGCGGGCCGCGACCCGTTGGTGGATCCGTTACTGGACCCGTTGGCCGTTCCGGCCGGCGCGGCAGCTGCGCTGGATCCGTTGGTGGATCCGTTCGCTGTGCTGGGCGCAGCGGTACCGGTGCCTGCCTGCCCGGACCCGGCGCGGGCAGAGCGGCGGCGTCCAGCGGCCGCGGCGCCCACAACCGCACCCGCAGCCGCCGCGCCGGCCGGGGACGCACCAGAAGCCGAACCCGGGCCCGCACCGGCGCCGCTCGCGCCGCTGTTGCTGGAGCTGCTGCCGTTGGTCGTCGGCCCGGTGTGACGGCCGGTGCGGCCCGGCCCGGACGAGGTCGGCCCGGAACCGCCACCAGGTCGTGAACCCGGCGGCCGGGCTCCGCCGCCGCCCTGACCGGGGCCGGGGCCTGTCGGGTTGGTCGGCAACGGCCGGGACCGCAACGGCGCCTGCCGGCCACCTGACCCCGGAGCAGATCCGAACAGGGCCCGATTCGCGCTGCTGTTGGAAAAAGCATTGACGGCTCCGACACCGCCGCGGGCGGCTTTCAAATCCAACCCGGACACGGCCTTGCCGGCCTTGCCCAGCCTCTTGCCCAACGCGCCCAGACCCCGCATCGCCATGTAACCGGAGAACGGGGACGCCCCGGACCCGGCGCCCATTCCGACGACGTTTTCCAATCGGCCGCGCATCCGGAACCCGGTGACGAACGTCGCCAGGTCCAGCAACGCCACCGCGAAGAACCCGTACTTCGGGATCCCCGCGGCCAGGAACGAATCCAACACCATCACCGACCCGATGACGGTGGTGATGATGACCGACTGCAGCAACGCCCCGATCAGCTCCTCCAGCCACTTCACCCCGATCTGCCGCGGCCGCCCCGGAATCATCCAGAACAGCAGAAAAATGACCCCGGACAACGCCAGCAGCAGGAACCCGACGATCGCCATCAGCCCGTACAGCACCAACGCGAGTAGCACCAGCACCAACGGCAGCGTGACGATCAGGATGAACAGCAACGCACCCAACCGGCCGAAGGACTGCCCCCGGATCCAATCGCACTGCGCGTTCAGCTCTTTCGGGCAGTACGCACCCTTCTTCTCGTCGGTGTTGCCGCCGTTCTTCCCGTCCATCCAGTCGTTCAGGTTCTGCCAGCGTTGGTCGTTGGTCAAATAGTCCTTACCGACGTCGTGACAGATGCTCATGTCGTTGAAGTTGGCGTAGCACCACGGGGTGACGACGAACACGTTCCACATTCCGTCGGCCAGCTGCCGGGTCGCGCCCTTCTGATCGCCGGGAACCTTCACCGCGGGGAACCCGGCGGACGAGTCGCCGACCGGCCCGAGGGTGGAGTAGCCGACCATCAAACCGTCGGACAACATGGTGCGGGCGTCGTCCATGTCCTTGAGCACCAGCGAAGGGGCGGTGGCGAACATCGCGGCGAACACCGACGCCGCGATCAGCCACGACGCGTCGTTCCACAACGACCCGCCGCCCTCGCGTTTCATCCGCCCGTAGGCGACCATCGCGCCGATCGCCAAAGTGGTGCCGAACAGCGGCCAGAACACCGCATTGGCCACCCCGGCCACCGCCGAGTCGATCGCCACCTGATGGTCGGAATACAAGGTGAGGTTCAGCAGCCATTCCATCGAGGTGATCGCGCCGCGGGCCAACGCCGCGATCAGATACATCAACCCGATCTCGACCGCGTTCAGGATCGTCCACATCGACTCCTCGACGTGAACGCCGCCGTGATGGGAATCCGACAGATGCAGATACAGGGTGTACTTCTCCGGGCCGAACCGTTCGAACACCGTCTGCCCGCCGCCCGAACCCAGATCCGGGCCGACGATCAACCCGTCCGCCGACGCCACCCCGGCCTGCCCGACCAGGAAGAACCCCATCAGCCACGACGAGGTCACCAGCCGCCACCTGGACCGGAAAACCCACGACACTGCGCGCCAGAGCCGCCACAACACCCGGCCCAGCACCCACCCCAACCCCGACCACACCCGACTCAACCAGCCGCCGGGATCCTCGACCGCCGCGGCCGGCTCCGGTTCACCGTCGACCACCGCCGCGTCCGTAGGCGCATCGTCGAAGGGAAAGACAGTTTCGCAGTGCTCAACAGTGGTGCTCATCCGCTGTTCACCACCTTGGTCGCTCCGTGGCAAACGGCGTCGAGCGGTTCACCGGGGTCGTGTTCCGGCAGCGACGTCACCGCGAAGGTGCCGTCCGGCTGCTTCTCCACCCCGGGGGCAAAGATGAGGAATCGGTCGACTTCCTGGTCGACCTGATACAGCACGGCCAGGGAGCCGTTCGGGAAGGTGCAGGACTGGACCGCGCGGGGGGTCTGGGAGACCCAGCCGGCGTGGCCGGTGCACTGGCTTTTACTGGTCAGCTTGTCCTTCTCCGGGCCGGCGGTGAGGCCGCACGCGACGGCGAGGTCTCCGCCGGCCCAGGCGGTGGCGAACGCGTCGGCGACCACCCGCGGGTCGTGCCGGTCTCCGCCCGGCGGCGCGGGAAGCGGGCTGCTGCTGCAGCCGGCCAGGGCCAGGGTCAGCGCCACCGCAGCGGCGGCGGGGCGGATTGCGTTACGGGTGCTGGTGCGGGGTGTGTTCATGCCATGTACTCCATCGCTGATTCGGCGGGAATCTCGGTCGGGTCCAGGTCATCTTCGAGCCCGGCGCCGACAGCCGACCCAGCCAGCACCGCTTTGGTCCGCTCCGGGGTGGTTTTGAGCATCAGCCCGATCTCCGGGGTCAGCAGGTCGAACCGGATCCGGCCGATCTGCCCGGCCGGGTCCCGGATCAGGCACGCCCCTTTGAGGTGCCGGGCCTGGGACAGGATGAACCCCGATTCCGGTTCCACACCGAGCATCCGGGCCTGCGCGGTCGCCTCGGCGGCGCTGTCCACCCGGAACGCGTACGTCGCGGAGATCTGCTCCTCGAGCCCGTCGATCCGCAAAAGTTCGGCGCAGCCTTGCGTGTCCAGCAGCATGTTGGTGTCCAACGCCCGACCCATCCGGGCGGTGGTGGCCACCAGGTCCCGACCGAAGTCGTACTTGGTGATCAGGTGCAGCTCGGTCAACGCGACGATCTTCGGGATGCCGACGACCTGACTGGACATGTAGGTGACGTAGGTGAACACCGCTTTGAGCAGCATCGCGGTCAGCCGTTCCCCGGCCTGCCAGTTCTCCTGCCCTGTTTCCGACCCCGGCCACCGCAGATCATTCAGGCGCACATACACCAGGCCGGGCCCGGTGGGGATCTGCTTGGCCGACAGGTCCGGCGGGCCGGCGACCGGCCGGGCCAACGGGTCCGACGCCAGATCGGCCAGCTCCACCCCCAACGCCCGGACCACCGGATCGGCGCTTTCGGTCAGCACGTCGATGATCGCGGCGGTGGACCGCTCCGCCGGATCGGTGCGGGCGGCGACCGCTCTGGAAGCGGAGCGGATCTTGGATTCCACATCGGCGGCCCGGCCCCGCGGCAGCGTCGCGGTCAAATTGTCCACCGCCATCGACGCCGCCGTCTGCGGATCGACGACATACCGGAACGGACACAACGACCCCGACGACGCCGAGGCGGTGGACACCCGGGTCACGTTCCCGCCGTAGGTCTCACACAACGTCGGGATCCCGCCGCAGTCGCCTTTGAAGTCGACCAACGCGGCCCACGCGTTGACGCTGAGCACTTCGGCGACGAGGGCAAGGCCGAGGGAGGTGGATTTGCCGGATCCGGAGCCACCCAGAAACGCCCAGGTGATCTTCGACCCGTCCAGCTGCGCCTGAGTCAGCCGGGACAGCAACGGCCCCGGCGTGGACCCCTCGTTGCGGGCGACGTAGGAACCCTTCGCCGGGCCGACCTGGGAGCCGCCGTGAAACCAGCCGCCCATCAACGTCGAGGAGGGCCGGAACTGTTCGAACTCGGTGACCCGGCGGCGGTCCCCGATGACCGTCTGCTTCCACAGCAAGTCCTGGATGTTCGGCGGCGCCCACACCGAGATGCCCATCCCGCCGTAGAAGTCGATCAACGCCTGGCAGCGGCGTTCCAACACGTCAAGGTCGTCGGCCTCCACGATCCAACACGGGGTGTCCTGCACCATTCCGACGTGCCCGGCCTGCACCTCCTTGAGCCGCATCGCCAACGTCGCTCTGGCTTCGGCGACCAACTCCGGCGCCTCCTCCGCCAAACCTTCACCGGCGGTCCGTTCCTGTTCCTTGGCCAGCGACAACGCCGACTGCAACAGCTTTTTGGATTCCAGTTGCGGAACGTTGCGGCCGCGGATGCTCACCTCCGCCGGCGGCGCCGGGGTGGAGTCCTCCTCGCTGCCCAAAATGGTCAGCGTCTTGAGCCACTCCCCACCGGGTAGTTCCAGGTCGGCGGTGGGAAACCCGGTCTCGGTGGGAACGATCATCCGCAGATATCGGGTGCCGGTGTCGGTGGAAATTTCCACGTGGTGGACCTCGGGAACGACCTGCGCCGACCTCAAGCGGGCCATCTGCCCACCGGCGGCGACCGCCGTCGACGGGATCCAATCCACCGTCCGCCGCAGATCGTGCCGCAGCGACCACGCCAGCTCCTGCGTCGTCGCCGGGCGCGCCGCGAAGCTGGAATCGGCCATCCGGGCCTGCCACCGCCGGACCCGCGTCAACCTCAACTCCAAGCTGTCCTCCAGCTCCCTACCCGCGGTGGCGGTGCCGGCGACCTTGCGCGCCCGGGCCGCGGCCGCCGCCGCGGGCGACACGTCGGCGACGTCCATCCGCACCCCGAACAAAACCAGGCGGCGCGGGAACGCGGTGTCCTCGATCCGGTCGGCCTGCAGCTTGGTGAACTCCGCCGCGCCGGCGTTCATGTCCTCCCGCAGTTCGGAGTCCAAATAGGCCGCACCCGACCAGCGGGCCCACTGCACCTTGAAATGGAAATCTGCGCCCGCCGGAACCAGACGGCGCAGATCACTACCGGCGTCGGCGGTGGCCATCGCCAACGCACCCGAGGGCAACTCATCGGTCGACCGCGGCGGAATCACCACCCACGCCCACGTCCCCGCCGGCCCGTGACACACCCCATCGGCCATCGCCGTCGGCGGCTGCAACTGCCCACCATCACGCCGAAACCGCGACACCAACCCACTAAGAAACGGCATAGCCGCTACCCCCCTCGGACTGCAGCACAACATCGTCCGCGCCGTCACAAGTGGTCAGCACCGCGCGGTACCCCCAGCCCCGAGCCGACCGGAACAACTCACCCAGATCCAGCAGATCTGCGGAAGACACCTGCGCAGCGCTCATCGGTGCTGCAACCCTCATCGGTCGATCTGCTGCGCTCATGCGGCGGCTCCTTCTTCTGGAAACGGTTCGGCTTCTTCTTCTCGGTCTAGGCGGTGAGGTTCGGCGTCGATCTGGGCCTGCACCTTGCGCAGCCGGCGGGAGGCGGTGGGATCGATAACCGTCCACCGGGCCGAGACGATGAACGGCCGGCCTGGTTGGGTGTTGGCGATCGGGGAGGCGATCATCGGGGTGAACCGGCGCACCAGGAACCGGAACCGGTCCAGCCACAACACATATCGGGCGCGGCCGCCGGCGTCTGGTCGCAACGCCAAAAACACCAACAACGCCGCCGGGGCGATGAACACCGCGCCGCCCTTCCCGCCGCCGGCCAACGGCGACAGGTGAAACACCACCGCCAACAGCACCCAGTACGGCAGCACGATCACCGCACCCACAGCCAGCTTTCGGCGGGGAACGCCCTCCCCCAAATCCATCTTGAACAACTTGTACTGCCGCGACTCGATCCGCACAGCCGCCGTGTCGGTCGGCAACGGAAACCGGTACTCACTCACCTACCCCACCCGCCCATCCGCGGCGGTGGACAGCGGCGGTGTCGTCATGCCGGGCGTCATCCGAAGATCTGCTTCACGAAGCCCTGAATGGTGGCCAGAGCGCTGGTGGAATCGAAAATGAACCAGCCGATAAAGATCGCGGCGGCGAATTCGGTGACGAATTCCCCCCACTTTTTCTGCACCCACGCGGAGAACATTCTGACGACCAAAACGACCAGGAAGATCGAACCCAGGATCGTCATGATGGTGGAGCCGAACGTCGCGAAGGTCGGCAACGCGACGGGGGCCGCGGCCGCGGCGGCGGCGCCTGGCGGTGCGAGGTCGGTGAGCACGTTCATGAATTTGTTCTCGCTTCCTGGCTTATTACGCGGTGGTGGACAGGACAGGGGACAAAGCGGCGATGTACCAGCGGCTTTGGCTGGAGGTCAGGGCGATGGAGTAGCTCTGCTGAATCTGCAGGTCGGTGCCGGCCAGCTGCCAGGTCACCACCGCTGAGCCGACCCCGCTGGACGCCGACGCCGTCCCGGACGCCGGCGACGGAACCGAAACGTTCCAGCCGGTCACCGACACAGGCGTGACCGTTCCGGCCAGCCCGGCCAGATCAACCCCAGGCTGCGCCAGATAACCCGCGTTCGACTGCGCGTAGGCAGAAAAGAACGACGTGACCACCGGCTGGGTCGCGGTGGTGGTGGCCGGATCGGCCAGCCACGCCGGGTCGGCGGTCACGAGGTTGGGTGCCTCGCCGCTGAGCACCCCACCCGACGGCGACACCCTCACACCGCCGGCGCTGCTCTGCACCGGCACCGCCAAGGTCAACCACCGGGAACCCAGGTCCGTCCAACCCGCCGGCACCGCACCCGGATCGCTGGCCGACCCCGCAGGCACCGCCGCAGTCCCCACCTCCGCGGCCGTCTCCGGTGCCGGTGCCGGTGCCGGTGCCGGTGTCGGTGCCGGGATGGCGGCCGACGACGCCGACAAGTACGCCGCGGCAGGAGCGACGACAGCGGCGACCGTCGGTTTCGGTGCGGCGGTGGTCTTACCGGGCCGCTTCGCAGCCGTACCCGGTTTGGTCGCAGTCGGGACTGAAGTGGGAGTTCGTTTCGTCGGAGTCGGCGGCGCGGCCGCACTCGATGGTGAGCGCGGCGCCGCGGCAGCAGCCGGGGTCGTCGGGGCGGTGGTGGTTGCCGTGGCTTGGGTCGAGGGCGGCATCGCCAGGTGCACCCGCACGGTCACCGACACCACCGCATGAGCGGCGTCCAGCACGTGCCAGCCGCCCGGTACGGCGGTGTCGGCGTGCAGATAACCGCTGCCCGCCCATTTCGCCGGTGCGGCGTCACCGCCGGCCACATCCGCCGTCACCGCCGCGGCGGCAGCGCCCGCCGCGGCAGGACTGTAGGACAGATAATCCAACGCATATCTTGTCGCGGCGCTGTCGGCGGCGATTTGATCCATTCCCGCCGGTCCAGCAGCGGCGGTGCCGGTTGCGCGTCCGAAGATCGGGTTCCAGATGACTTGTTTGACCCCGGCGAACGCGATCAGCAGTAGCACCAGGCCGATCAAAGCGCGCCTCACCGTGGCACCCAACTCCCGCGGCGCCCGGGACACCTCCAGATCGTGCGAAGGCGGCGGCACCCGCCGCGGCGACCGGGCCGGCTCACCACCAGCCGACGCATCCTTTCCGTCGGCGGTGGAATCCGCGGCGGCCAGGACCTCGCCGGACTCCAAATCGCTGAGCCATCCCGGCGCCGAACCATCCGCCGCCGACGAACCATCCGATGATCCACCTGCGCCGGCGGTAGGGGCCGGGGCGGCGCTTGTCGGCCGGTTCAGGCCCAACAGCCGCCGCACCAACCTGATTCCGCTGCCCTGCCCCCTACCCGCAGCCGTGGACCCGACCGGGTCGCTGCTCACCCGCGAGGCGGCAGCGCGGCGACGCCTCGGCTTCTTCACCGAAGCCGCCGCCGCCACCGCAGTTGCGTCGTCCTCCGGCAGCTCGGTGCCTTCGTCGGCCCACCACTGCTCCTCCTCCGCCGCCGCAGGCGTCACCGCCACCGGGTGGGAGCCGATCAGGGCAGGATCAGCCACCGACTCGGCAGCAGGGAACACGACCGCAGGCTCCGACACCACGCGGGCCGCCACCGGAACTGGCGCTACCGGAATGGGCGGCGCCGGAATGGGCGGTACAGGAAGATCTTCCGGGCCGTAACCCAAGTCGGCGTAATTCACGGCGGCGCGGCGGCGGCCGCCGGGCCCGGATGGCGAAGGCGGAACGGGAAATGTCATGACGGAACCCTCACGGTGAACGGAGCGGAAGAAGCGGAGCGGGTCCCGGCGGTCGCCGACACCGTCACGGCCACGACGCCGACACCGGTGTGCACGGTGCGGGAGTAGGTGCCGCCGCCGTCCGCGGCTGGGGCCATCGCGAACTGCTGCTGGCTACCTTGCGGACCGGACAGGTGCACCGTCGCCGTCACCGGAGCGCCGTCGGTGTCCACCGACGCCGTCACCGCCACCCCACCCGGCACGGCGGAACCGCTGGCCGATACAGACAGTCGGGTCGGAGCGCCGACCGCCGCCGGTGTGGTCGACGCCGCCGGAGCTACAACGCTCGCCGAACGGGGAATGGTTTTGCCCACCGGCGGCTGGGACCGCGGCGACACGGTCGGGGTGACCGCCGCAGCGGCGGGAATTCGGGTAGTGACGGTCGCCGTAGTAATGGCCGTAGTAATGGCCGTGGTGGTCGCCGTGATCGTCACCGTCGCAGTCATCCTCGAGATGGGAACCGCAACCGCAACCGGCGCCGCCGATGTCGGCGCCGGGCTGCTGGGCGGCGCCGCCGTCGCCGCGGCGTGCGCGGGCGCGGGCGCGGGCGGATCGGAGCGCAAGGCGTTGACAACAAGCAGAACCGCCGCGATGCCCACGGCCGCAAAACCAGCGCGCAGCGCCAGTAGGGGCATCCTGCGCTGCGCCGCGTGCGCAGGGGACCTGGCGGCGGCAACCGCAGCTGCGGCGGCATCGGCAGGGACCGTCGGCGCGGCACGCAGAAAAGGGTTCGGGCGGTCCCCGGCAGTCAGCTCATTGCTCTCCGAATGCGGCGCGGCGTCATCAGCGCCGGCCGGGTCGCTACCCCAGGGGATGTCGTCGTTGTCGGCGGAGTTCACCGGGCTGCCCACCCGCCGGGTCCCTGACCGGTCTCGGTGTCGGTGTCGGGGTCTGCGGGATCATGTCGGAGGGCCGGGCGGGTGAACGCCGAAGCGGCGTGGACGCTGGCCTGCAACAGCGGCAGCCGCGTCGCCGGCGCCAACGCAGCCCAGTCGATGACGCCGCCGCCGTCCAACGCCGAGTCGTACGGCACCAGGAACGCGGCTCCGCACAGCCGGCCCCACCGCGTGACCGCAGGTGCCAGCTCGGCCGGGTCGACGTCGGGCTTGTCGATCCCGATGACGACCGTCGCCGTCTTGAGCTGACGGCGGTAACCGCGGGCGTCGAGTTCCTTGAACGAATCTTCCAGCGTGGACAGGGAGTCGTTGTAGCCCAGGGCGGCGACGACCAGATGATCGGCGGCGTCGATGGCGGCGGAAAAGTACTGATCGACATGGGAGTTGCCGGTGTCCAACACCAACAACTGCGCCAGCAGCGACAACCGGGTCAGCACCGCATCGAGCTCGCTGCGGCTGGTCCCGGCGACCCGGAGACGGTCAACACCGCCGCCGGTGTTGTGCACCAGGTGCACCCGCCCGGGCGCCGGCTGCAAAAAGCGGTCCAGGTCCATCGGGTACTGCACATCGGCGGCCTTCCCGGCCAGATCCACCAGCCGCCCCACCCCCGCATCAGGCCGGGCCACGAACCGGCCGGGCAGCGTGGAAACGTTCGGATTCAGGTCCACCCCGACCGTCAGCATCCGCACCGCCGCCGACAGGAAATGCAGCAACGAGGCGGCCACAGTAGTCTTGTTGGACCCGCCCTTGGAGCCGATCACCGCGATGGTGCGGGAACCCGCACCCGCAGTCAGCACCGCCGCGTCCAGCTGCGCTAGGCACTGCTCGATCTCTCCGGCCACCGCCGCGTAATACTGTGCCCACGCCAGCTCCTGCGCCTTCGTTTCCGCCGCGCGAGCGGCCACCGCAGCTGCGGATTTCCCGCCGGGGAATTTCAACGCACCCACGTCCACAACCACACCCCCACCACGAGCACCGCGACGGCCACCGCGACGGCCACCACGTTGTCCACGCGGTCGCGGCTCCTCGCCCGGGCCAGATCCGCCGGGGCAACCCCGGCCCGCCTGGCCCGCCGGATCGCCTTCAACTTCTCGGCGTTGCGGCGCGCCTTCGCCCGCCGCGCATCATCGCTGGCCATCACCACTCCGAACCAAAACCCGTTGCTACCCATCAGATTCGCCTTCCTGAGGTACCCATCACGTGCCGAGCTTGGGTTGCGGCACCCATACCGGCAACGGCCGGGCGGTCCGACCGGACAATTGATCCAGCGTTGGGGATAACTCGGTGATCGTCGCCAGCTCGTCCAGCTGCTGCTGCACCTCCAGCACGCTGGTGACCGCGATATCCCGCAACGAGCGCAGCTCCGCACTGGCGGGTCCGTGGCGAAAGTGCAGCAGCTGCACGCCGGCCGCCACCGCCCGGTAGGCGTGCTGCCCAACCAGATGCGGCAACACCGAAATCCTTGCTACGTCGGCCATCTCCAACGCCTCCGCGCCGATAGCAGAGCGGAGCACGTCGTATTCGGACTCGAGCAGCTCCCGCGGACGTGCGCGGTGCTCAGCCAGGAACCTCTCCAGCAGAGTGGCGGCCGCGCAGGTGAGAATCCGGCTGGCCCGATCCAGCAGGCCAGGCCAGTAGAACATCGCAGGCGTCAGCTCCGGCAGCTGGTCCAGATCAGCGGCGTCGTCGGGCAATCCCGCCGCGGCGAGCACCGCCGGCGCCAAACCCCGCACCAGCCCATCCACCGGCAGACAAACATCCTCGGTGAACCGGTCGGTGTCCTCCACCCGGGGCTGCAGATGCTGAGAGGTCACGGGGAACTCCTTCACAGTCGGACGTGCTTAACGGAGGTGAGTAGAAGGTTTATGAACACTTGCCGAACTCACGGCTGGGCTGCGCCGCCCATACGTCGTCGACGTTCGCAGCCCCCGGCATGGGCACCGTGACTCACAGGTCCGGCAACTTGCGTTCCTAACCGTGTCGAGCTGACGTTACACTCATCTGATAACCAAAGTCTATCAGACGAGGAGACGAGTGGGAATGAACGAACCGAATCGGGGAGGATGGGCGAATGCCGTACACCCTCCACCCGGTCGAGGCACTGCCTCCCAAGGTGGATGAGGCGTACGAGATGGTCCGATCTGCTACGCGGATCGCAATCATCAGATGGTTGGGACGACATCCGGGCTCGCTTGTTTCCGAGATCGTGGCAGGAGTCGGCGGTCAGCGAATTACGACACGAAGCCATCTCGAAGTGCTGGAGTCGATTGGAGCAATCGTCACTGACCATGCTCCGGGGACTCGTGAGCGGATGCGGGTGCGGTATTCGGTACAACCTGATCGAATAACCGAACTGACGGATCGGCTCCGCAGGCACTTGGTGGACGATTCCGACCGCTGAGTGCTCTCGCATGTTGTTCCCCCGCATCCAAAATCGCCGCAACCACCGAAGCGTGGTGCGCACAGATGCCGGGAGCAGGCCGAACGACTCAAGCGCTGTCCCACCTTCAGTAGGAGACGAAGGTGCTAAACGATCATAGGTATGCTCCGCTCGACGGTCAAAATCCGACGACCAGCGATGGATCAAACGTGCAAACTCACAACCCTCACCACTCCAGTGCTCACTGCCAGTTCAGCGAAAGAGTGGCGGTGGTGACCGGAGCAGGATCAGGTATCGGCCGTGCTCTTGCTCATCACCTGGCTGCCTGCGGGGCGGTTGTTGCCCTGTCGGACGTCAACTTGGATGCACTGGCCGAAACGGCTAAGTCGTGCGCGTCGTTCGGTGGTCAAGTTCGCCACGACGTTGTGGACGTCACGGACCGGACGGCGGTGGTGCAGTACGCCGATGACGTCGTCACCCAGTTCAAAACCGTCAACCTCCTGTTTAACAATGCGGGAGTCATGTTTGCCGGAGACGTCATTCAGTCGACATACGAAGACTACGAGTACGTGTTTGACGTAGATTTCTGGGGTGTCGTATACGCAACGAAAGCGTTCCTTCCGCATATTATTGCGGGCGGCGGTGGAAAGCTCGTAAACATCTCCAGTGCGTTCGGTCTCATGGCGGCGCCCTCCTATAGTGCATATAACGCAGCGAAGTTCGCCGTGCGAGGATTTACGGAGGCGTTGCATCAGGAAATGCGGCAGAGCGGAATCGATGTTCAGGTCAGTTGCGTGTTCCCCGGTGCTGTCCGTACTGGGATTGTGAGTAACAGTAGAGTTGCCGCAGGTCATGACCACGACAGGGCAACTCGAGTTTTTGAAAGAATGGCGCGAACGACGCCGACTCTCGCAGCAGCTGCAATCCTTCATGGCGTTCAATCAGGCAATCACCGAATCCTCGTGGGATCAGATGCCCGACTAGTCGACGTTCTCACCAGGCTGGCTCCCGGAAGCTACCAAGAGCTATTGACATTATTTAGGCATCTCCCCCGAACATTTACACGGCATCATCCTGCCCTACAACAAGAAGGAACTTAAGAGCATGACAAAATGGCTACTGGTCGAAACCTTCGGAAGCGTACCGCCGACAGTAATCGGCCTGGGTGGTAGTCCACGTAGTATGACCCCTCTCACCAAGGCACTTAATCAGGGCGGCTCTCTCCGAGAAGTCGAAAGTGCTATCGCGAACGTGAAGGAAACCAAGCTTCCCCTGGACGTCGTATCCAAGAATAGGCGAGTGGTCGCTGTACCTCTGATCAGTTACAGAGGCGATGTTCATGGGATTCACGTCTGGTCAGGCCAGCTCGGCGAGACGCCGCCACCCAGGGATACTGCAGGTGCGTGGTACTTCAACTTGACCACGGACGTCATCGGTGGAAGCGACGAACTACTCGATCTCTACGGCGTTCCAGCCGACAAACGTCAACATGAGCGTGTCACCGCTGAGGCATTCACGCGCCTCCTAGCCAACGTCGACTTCGCCGCAGGCCTGGCAAAGCTCGTTCGCTCTGAACCCGGCGAGGAACATCAGGCGATCTGGACAGTCATCCGGGATGACGGCGCTCGCCGGGCTGCTCATTTCAGCTTCCGCGCCGTAGCCGAGACGAACACTCTAGGAAAGCAAGAGGTCGTCTTGCGCGGTATCACCCATGACCTCGGACCAGCAGAGACATCGCCTGCCGCTCCACCGCCAATCGTATTAGAGCAGCGGCTACTTGAAAGCATGGCTGAGCCTGGGCAGCACCGAGCCATCGTCAACCTCAAGACGTTCCGCATCCTTCGGTGGCTTGACGAGCCGATGCAAGACCTCGGTTGGGAGATGGACGAACGCAATCCCTTGCCCTGGATCCACGACGACGACCTCCCGCTTGCCCGCTCCCTGGCCTTCACGCTCGGTAAAGCAACGAAAGCGACGGCAACTCTTCGGTTCCGTGGGCGCGATGCCAGCTGGCTGCCGCTCGTAGTGGTAGCCAATCTGGTTCTTCTTGACGAACACACAACAGCGGCTCTGTTCACCCTGACGCTCCCATAAGTGGAAGCCGTCCCAAAGTCTTCGGCGTGTCGCTGACAACTTCCGCAGTTCTGTCTACACGCTACGACAGACTATGACTGATAGGTATCAACGATCAGAGGAGGTGCCGAGTGGCGAGGCCCAACAAAGGTCCGCGATCCAAGATCAACCTGTGGATGGATCCAGACCTCAAGCAGGCAGGTGCACGGAAAGCGGCCGCGACCGGGGTCACCTTGACCGACTACATAAGCCTGCTTGTACAACGTGACACCTCCCCGGTCCCCTCGACCAAACAACAGGAGGGCCTCCCGTTTGCTGATGTGGCCTAGACGGATGAAGTACCAAATTTTGTAGAAATGGAAAAGCCGCCCTTGGCGGGGCGGCTGTTATCCAACTGATCGGCCCCAGTGTCCAGCTGGTCCGATCTGACCCTTAAGGATCTGTCTTGAACGGCAGCTCTGAGGGTAGCGCATACCCATCGACCTGCCAAGGGTTCGTCGGGTGTGTCGCCGCACCCTCTACCCAAATCGCCCGAACCACTCATCCCACCGATCGCCGATCCGGCCCGGCGGCCTCTCCTGCCTCGACTGCGGTTGCGGATCAAGCGTTGGCGGCTGCCCGGGTTTGGGCGGCGCTGACGCCGCTGTTGGCGGGTCGGCCGGAGGTGCGGGAGTCCCGCAACGGCGGCCGGTCGTATCGCGGTGCGTGGCGGCGGTCGTTTGCCTCGCATGTGCCGGGGTCGGTGCCGGCGGCGGTGCCGATTTACAGCAACGCCGGTGACACCCGCCTTTTGGTCGTGGATCTGGATGTGAAGCTCGGCGGCCGCGTCCAGGTGCTCGCCGACGCGGCCGCGGTTCGGGCGTTGGTTGCCCGCTGCGGGGGTGAGGTGTTCAGCGACGAGTCACCGTCAGGCGGCGTTCACCTCTACATTCCGCTGGCCAGGCCGGTTGCCTTCGACGCGGCGCGGGACGTGGCGCGGGCTTTGGCGTCGCGGACGCCGAGCATGGATGCGTCGCCGATGTTGGGGTTGACGGACGGCTTGATCCGCCCGCCTGGCGCCCGGCACCGATCCGGCGGCTTCCAAGTCCTGCACGGCCCGCTGGACAAGGCCGTAGCACTGGCCCGGGCCGGCAACCCGCCGCAGGTGTGGCAGCGCCTCAACGCGGCCCTGGCCGTCGAACTCGCCGCACTGACTTCCACTCCCCCGCTCTCGACGGACACTCCGATCGCCGACGACGCCGAGCCGGCGGCAGGAGCCGCGGGTGTTCCTCGCCGAGGCGGACCGCGGGAGCTGGCCGAGAACTATCTGCAGATCGCCCACACCGGCATCTACGACAGCGCCCGGTACGGCAGCCCGTCGCAGGCGCGGCAGGCGGTGATCACCGCGGCGGTCTGGGCCGGCCTGACCTTGGTCGACGTGCTGGCCCGGATCTCCGACGGCCGGTGGCGCGGCCTGGCGTCCTTCTACGCCCGGTACAGCAATCCCACCTCCCGGCGAGAAGCGCTCACGAAATTCGACTGGCCCAACGCGGTGGCCTACGTCACCGCGCAGAAGGGCAAAAACCCCGGGTCGAGCCTTGTCCGCCAATCCCTCACAAGCGGGTCAGTACCACACCGGGGGGTACCTGAGCAGGCAAGATCCAACAGGAATACACAAAGCGAGTTCCGTTTTCTGCGGACGTGGTGGTCGGCGATGGCGATCTCAGAGCAGGACCAGCACCAACTTGGGGACAAGCCCGCAGGGTGGATGAGCCGGCGGATGCTGCTCCGCGCCCTGGGTGAAGCAGCGATGAAGTCCGGATCTCGGTACGTCCACTTCGGTACCCGGTCGTTGAGCATTCCCGCCGGCCTGGATCAGTCGACCGTGGCGGAGCACCTACGTCGTCTACGGGACGAGCCGGATGGGTTGGTCACGTTGCTGGAGGACAGCCGCGGTGGTGATGGTGACTTGTACGAGCTGGTCATCCCCGCTGTCCTGGCGGGGCGGGCCGGGCGGCAGGACTGGCGCGGCGGGAAACTGCATGCGTTGCGGCCGGTGTTTTTGGAGCTGGGAATTCCGGCCGCGCTGGTGTACGAGGCGTTGGAACACGCCAGAGCGCCGCTGTCCAGCTTCGAGCTGATCACCGCGTCCGGGCTGTCCCGATCGGCGGTGTACGAGGCGTTGGAGACCCTGTCGGCGTTCAACCTCGCGGATCAGCGGGCGGGCCGGTGGAGCGTCGTGGCCGCGACCAGTTTGACGGCGTTGGCCGAGCAGTTCGGCGTTCTGGAAACCATCCGGAAAACGGTGCAACGTCACCGTGACGAAAGAGCCGCTTACCGACGGATCCTGCAAATAGCAGAGGCGAAGCCCGTCCTGACGGTCGACCCCGAAGACTGGTACCACTGGCCGCCACCAGAACCCCCACCACGAAACAGCACCGTTCTGGACCTACTCGAACGGATCCTGGGCGCGTACCCCGTTCCGGCTTGATCCGAAAGTGACAGTCAGACCGCCGGGCGTCGCCCGTCGGGGCCCCCACCTGCTTCGTTCGAGGGTTGGCGATCGCGGATGTATATCGTTCTGGCATGGATTTTGGAGAACCCTGGACCGCCGGGCAACAACAGCTCGTCAACGTCGTAATCTCGGCGTGGGCGCGGGAGAACGCCTGGCCCCTCTTCCAGTACGTGCAGCAAGAGATGCCTGAGCACCTGGACGCCGCCGGCGTCATGGCTACCTTCCCTATCCTCGGTAGCCTGCACGGCGGAGGGTACTGCGATGTCATCTACGATCGCACTCCTCCAGCGCCTCGTGAAGATGGGCAAGTCAAGCTTGCGGTCTCCGCCCTTGCCCGGCACGCATTCGGCGAACAAGCCGTGTTGATGTTCGTTGCCGCGTTGAAGACGGCGGCCCGCCGACGCATGAGCACCACGTATTCACCGACGCGGATCACTGACGTGCTTGTCACGCGAGACGAGCTGTGCGCTGAGTGGCGCTGGGAACCGATTCTCGTCGGCCCGCTTCGAGGCGTGCTTGAGTCGGAGTGGCCGCCAGGCATCGAGGCGTTCCATGGAAACCCTGCGGAGAACTGGTCGTTTAAGGTGGGCGCGGATGCCCGTCAGTACATCGACCTCACTGTGGATGGATACCTCGAGCTAGTTCGTCAGCGTTTCACGGTCGCCACCAACCATCCGACGTCCTTACTGTCGCTCAACAAAACCCAGGAGGGCGCAGCGGTGGATACCGGCAACGTGTTCATCGTCCATGGGCACGACGAGGCGGCCAAGCACGAGGTCGCCCGCACCATTCAACGACTGACTAACCGGCAGCCGATCATCCTCGACGAGCAGCGCAGCGGCGGAGACACTGTCATCGAGAAGTTCGAGAAGTACGGAGACAGCGCTAGTTTCGCGGTCGTACTACTGACTCCCGACGACACGGGCGGTAAGCCGGACGGAGCGATGATGCCGCGCGCGCGTCAAAACGTGGTCTTCGAGCTGGGCTACTTCTTCGCGAAGCTCGGTCGCGAGCGCGTTGTCGGTCTCACCAAAGGGGTCGACCTGCCGTCGGACATTGCGGGCGTCGTCTACATTTCCATGGAGGACAAGGACTGGCCGACCCGTCTGGGAAGGGAGATGAAGCACTTCCCAGACCTGGGCGTCGATCTCAACCGACTCTGACGTGCTGCTTTATCCTGCTGGCCCTTGAAGGTTCGGCCGTGGCTGACTCGGCGGGGCGGCGGCGGCGTGGCTTGCGGATTCCCCCGACCCGGGACTCCCCCGCGGTCAATCGAGTCCGCTAGACAACCTCGGGGGCCGGCCCGACAGAGGGCGGTCTGCCGGGCCGGCCGGGCACGCACCTAACGGAACCGGTAGCGGCCAACTCCCACCCTACGACCGTCGACCGCTCAGTGCTTGTTGCTCGGGCCCCGACCTATAGGCGTTTGCGCCCTGCGGTTGTCGTCATCGGTGCTCGTCGAGCCAGTTCAGCGGCGATTTCTGGTGGCGTCATTTGCTCGGCCAGTCGAGCAATCGCCAGTCGTATCGTGGCACTTCGGTTGGAGTCGTGGTCGGCAGGAAATCATCCGATCGGGTATCCGGCGGCAGCGGTCCCGCCGGTTACCGTTTAGCGGTGATCAGCGCACGCCACTCCAAGGGCACCGAAGGCGGGGCGTAATTGTGGCTGCGCCAGCGCATGACCGGTTAACCCTAGCCCGGTTCCAGGACGGCGAACAGCGCCTGGTCTACGCGCGTCGCAAAGATCAGCTCGGTGGGCCTTTGTACTTCCTGAAGGACGACACCGCCGCCGACCTGAAGGCCTGGGCCAAGGAGCACCTGGAGTGCTTCCTGCCCAACTGTCCTGACCGCCGGCTGACCACAGTTGCTAGAAGGGGCAAGCGCGACGGGTTCAAGCACAACAGCGGAGCCGGCGGCCACGGGAGGGAGGGTCTCTTCCACGAACAGGGCAAGGCATTCTTCGAGCGTTGGGTGCGCGAGCGGTACCCCCACGTTCAGGTTGTGCTCGAACAGGCGACCCGCTCCAAAGAACGACGCGCAGATGTGATGCTGACCTGGCCGAACGGGGCGCAAGTCGCAGTGGAGGTGCAGTACGCGGCGATCAGTCCGCAGGAGTGGCAGCACCGGCACGACTCCTACCGCAACCAGGGAATCGTCGACGTGTGGCTATTTGGACATATCGCGCCGCATTTGCGGCAAACACGGCCACCCACCGGCGAGCACATCTCACTGCAACCTGTGCACTATGCAGTGGTGGAAGCAGGGATGCCGCTGCTGTGGATCAACCCGATCCTGGAATTGGTAGCGACTGCGTGGCAGGCAGTGGAGGGTCCGTACGACCGCAGTTCACGCGGGAAGCGGTACGAGGTACCGCCGGTGTGGAGCGCTTGGCGGGACCCGGTGGCCCTCTTCCGGCCGGTCGCCCTGAGCGAGTGTGAGTTGTCCCCGACAGGACTGATGTTCTCGTTCCTGAACGGGCTCATCACGGCGGGACAGCGACTCCAGGAAGCGTTGGCGCGGCAAGAACGCGCACGGCAGGAGCGTCTCGAGCGTGCACGAGCCGACGAGGCAAAGAAGGAGGAACAGGCTGCAGCGAAGCTTGCCGAATTTCACCGATGGTGGGATCCCCGCGAGAGCGCCTGGCAGCTCGAATGGGAGCAGTCCGACGACCATGCCTGGCTTGTCCAGAAATACGGGAAGGTGCCGGACGTGATAAGCAGGCGTCTGGAAACCTTCGGTGGAGTGCTGGCCTACCACGAGCACTGGCACACCGTCTTGTATCACATGCTCGTATGCAACAAGCGACCGAAGGAGTACTGGTCGCTCGTCGATGCCCGCATCACGCTGCGCAGCGCCGGCTTGAAGTTCCACCCCACGAACCCAGAAAGGGTTGAGGCGACTCTGTTCGCGTTCATCTGCCAGCTGGCCGACGCCGGCCACGTGCAGCTGTTGCAGAGCGGCAGAACCGTCGCGGCGGGGACAGTGCCCGGCACAGTCGGTGCACCCCTGGCGCGAGTCGTCGGGGACATCGGTGAGCTACTCGCCCAGCAACGCATGCGGGAGCAGCTCGCGGCGCAGAAGTTACAAACGCCGGCGCCCGCGGCGGTACCCGTCGTAGAGCATCATCGGAGGCTGGTCGACCATCAAGCGCGGATCGTCCAGGCGCGGGCCGCCGTCCAGAGCCGCCCCGTTCGCATGGTGTCGCCGCCGCGCCCGGCAGTTGGCCTGTCGTGCGCGGGTTGCGGCGGCGGACTCGACCTCGTCTTCATAGGAAGTGGACGCCACATCGGGTGTTGAGCCCGAGCTGCCCGCGACCTTGGGGGCCGGCCCGACAGAGGGGGTGAGTCGGGCCAGCCGGGCACGCACCTAACGGAACCGGTAGTGGCCAACTCTCAGCCTACGACCGTCGACCGCTCAGTACGGGGTCTGAGACATCGGTACGGAATCCGGCGCTAAGCGGGCTCGCCTGGCCGACGTTGTGGCGGTTTCGATGGAAGGTGGGCGTTTGTCAATGTTGATTCTCGACACGGCCGGATTCCGTACCACTGTTGCTCAGACCCCAATTTGCAGCATGACAGCGTCATCCCGCCCTCGACCGAGTTAGCGGGACCAACTGTCCGCTGTCGCGGGGGAACCTCAACATCAGCGGCTTGCTCTAATTAGCTTAATTGAGAAAACCACGCCTACCAGCGCAAAGGCTGCTGCTGTCAAGAAGTAAAGTATTGCGCCAGGGAACCCAGTGTCGTGCCGAAGTGCTCGGACGAGACCCCAAATACCCCACAGGGCCGCGATCACCCAAGCGGTGTACGTTCTTGTACGCAATCGCTTCCGATTAACCACAGACATTTGGGTCGTTCGCCGTTGGAGAACCCGCCCCACAGAGTTCAACGAGTGCTCCGTAGCCCGCTCCTGCGATAGCGAGGGGAAGTGCGACGGGGGCAAAGACAATAGCCGCAGCCGCGAAGGCGACCCCGACCCCCCATGCCCACCAGTCATTACCCGTGGGGTCCGACGCGTTGATTGGATCACCGCCAGCATATGCGTAGCGGTTGGCGTTGCCGGGGCTCAGTGGTGCGTTGTAGGTGTCTTGTTGGGTCCAGGTGCCGGTGGCGGGGTCGTACCAGCGGGCGCCGAATTTGATGTATCCGGTGGCTCGGTCTTGCAGCCCGGCGTGGAAGCTGTACGGGTTTTGGGTGGTGCCGCCGTTGGTGCCGCCGGCGGTTTGGGTCGCGGCGCCGTACGGGTCGAACTGCAGGGCGTAGCTGGTGGTGTTGAAGCTGGTGGACAGCACGATGGGGTTGCCGGTGATGTCGAACATGTAGAGGCAGTTGACGTTGTTGCTGGTTTGCAGCATCAGCGGGCTACCGGTGGTGGGGTCGTGCTGGATGTACCCGGTGACCGTGTCGTAGTGGACCTGCTCGATTTCCGGTAGGCCGGACTGATCAGGCCGGCCGTAGACAAGGCCGTAGGTGTGGCCACCTGCGGTGGCTTCGTTGAGCACTTCGTTGGAGTTGGTGCCGGCGTAGGTGTAGGTGGAGGCGACGCCAGCCTTGACCGTCTTGGTGGTTTGGGCGGCGGCGTTGAACGTCGCGGTGATGGTCGGGGTGGCGGTGCGGTTGCCGGCGGCGTCGTAGCTGTAACCGGTGGTGCTGATCTGGTTGGCGTTGTTGTACGCCAAGCTCTGGCTGGCCGGGCTGGTTCCGGTGACCGCTGCGGTGGTCCGGTCGCCGGCGGTGTTGTAGCCGTAGGTGTAGGTGCGGGGGTTGGATCCGCCGGTCACCCCGACGGTCAGCAGCCGCCCGGTCTGGCCCTGTCCGGTGGCGTGGTCGTCGTAACCGAAGGTGGACGTTTCGCCAGAGACGTGGTCGATGATGAACCGGATCTTCGCCTGATCGGTGGTGGTGCCGGCGCCGCAGGTGGGCGCGGCAGAGCCGGTGTTGTAGCAGGCGGTCTGGGACACCACCGTGGTCGGTGAAGTCGCGGGTCCTTGTTGTCCCAGGACGGCGGTGACCCGGCCGGACTTGTCGTAGGTGGTGCTCTCGTGGGCGGCCCAGGCGGTGTGGTCGGTGCCGGACTGCATCCACACGTCGCTGCGCCGACCGGCGGAGTCGTAGCCAAACTGGGTGTAGTCGCTGCCGGTGCCTTGCGGATAGCGCATCTGGGTGACCCGATGACCGGCGGTGTAGGTGTAACTGGTGACACCGGAAGAGTCGGTCTTGGACAGCAGCGCCCCGGACAGGTCGTAGGTGTAACTTTCGGTGCCGCCGCCGGCGGTGTTGCTGGTGCTCAGCAGCCGACCCAGGTCGTCGTAGGTGTAGGTGGTGGTGCCGGCCCCGTCGACTCGTTGAATCACCCGGCCGTTGGCGTCGTAGGTGTAGGCCACGCTGTGGGTGTAGGCGTCGGAGTAGGCGACGTTGGTGATCCGGTCGGCGTTGTCGTAGGTGTAGGTGATGGTGTTGCCGCGTCCGTCGGTGGCCGTGGCCAACCGGCCGAAGCTGTCGTGGGTGAAGGAGCGGGCGCCGAGCCCGGCCCCGGTGACCGGGGTGATGGTGGTCAGGTTGTGGGTGGTGCCGTCGTAGCCGTAGCTGGTCTGCACACCGCTTGTGGCGCCCGGCGACGCGGAGGAGGTGGCCTGGCCCAGGGTGTTGTAGCCGACCTGCGCGGTCGGGCCGGTGCCCTGCGCGTTGCTCAATGCGTTGCCGGCGCCGTTGTAGGTGTAGGACAGCTGGTTACCTGCCGAGTTGGTCGCCGAGTTCGGCTGGTACTGCGCCTGTCCGGTGTTGGTGTACGTCGCGGTGCCTTTTGCGCCGCCCGGGCTGTCGGCTTGGGTGAGCGACTCGCCGCTGTTCGCGCCGTAGGTGAAGGTGGACTGGCCACCGGCAGCTGATGTTTGAGTCAGAGCGTTGTTGGTCTGCGGGTTGTACGTCGCTGACTGGGCGTGCCCGTCCGGGTCGGTCGCCGACGAAACCAGCATCGTGCCGTCGGTGGTCAGCGCGTAGGTGGTGTGGGCGACGGCCGAGACCGCCTGGCCCTGGTCGGTGGTCGGATCGGCAACCAGCGTCTGCGTCGCCGACGGGTAGGACAGCCGCGTCGTCGAGGTGCCCGGGGATCCGGTGGCCGTGTTGGACTGCGCCACCTGGGCGACCTTCACTCCGGTCGTGTAGGTCACCGACGTCGTCGCGTTCTTGGGATTGGTGAGGGTGACGATCTCATTCGACGGGGACGCCGTGGTTCCGTTGCCATAAGCGATCTGCGTGACGCCGGCGGTGGAGTCGGTGATGGAGTTCAAGTAGTTCAAGGACTGGTCGTAGCCGATGGTCACGGTGCGAGTCAACGTTCCCGACGTTTGCTTCAGCGTCTTGATATGACCGCCGCTGTAGCCGATCGCCAGGGTTCGGTCGGTGCTCGCCCCGCGGGAAGTGACGATGCTGGCGGGGTTGTTGTACGGGTCGTAGTTGAACGTGGTGAGGTTGCCGTTGCGGTCCGCTGCGGTGGACAACCGCCCGGCCGCGGTGAAGGTCAACACATTTTGTGATCCGTGCATCGTCAACGTCCACCCGCCACCGGTCTTGGTGGACAGCGTCCCCTGGAACTGCGAGGGCGACGTGTAGGCGGTTCCTGACTGCGTAAATACGCCGGTCAGGCCGCCCGGACCGTAGTACGTGACGGAATTGTCGGCATTCACGATCAGGCGTTGATCAAACCCGGTGATCACCCACCCGGACCCGGTTCCGCCGGTGACCGCCGAAGGCAACGAAGTCCCCACCACCGAGGAGTTCCAGGCCAGCGCAATCGGCACGTCCGCGGTCACCCCCGGCAAAGTCATCAGTTGATCGGTGAACTCGGCGTTCCCGGTCGCCACATCCACAGTTACACCCGCAGTGCCCGAAACGGTGAAACCCAGCCGGGTGGCACTCTTCCGCGCTCCGGCGGCCGGGGCTGCATTTGGGGTGACGGCTCCGGCCGCCGGCGCAAGCACCGGAACAATCAGAGCCCCGCCCAACATCACCAAACTGACCGACATGACCAGCGCCACCCGACGTCGCAGTCCCGGCCGGGCGGACCACCTACGGGTACGGGGACGCTGAGAAAAGATGCGGGCAGCATGGACCGTTGTTTCAGCGAACACGAAGAAACCCCCAAAGGAAGTGGCTGCGACGGACGAACACGGAGTGTTACGCACTCATCACAGGCAAGCGCAGCTAACACCCATAGAGACCTTCCAGTCAAGAGCCAACAGGTGGGTTATACGGACGGCAACGCAATCGACGTTCCATGTTCACCTGGAAGGGGCCGTCCTGGCCAGGGTTTGCCCGATTGGTGAAGGCAGACAAGCCGCGTCACTGGAGCCGTTTGCGCAGGTGGGTGCGGATGGTTTCCACATAGAGCGGCCGAGGAGGTCGGCAACGATGATGAGGTCGGTGTCGCCGGTGAGGGTGGATGGCGGCGGCGCGGTATGGGGTGTTCGGGCCGAATCCGCAGTGGCCTATCTGGGCCGGTGGCGAGCTGTAGGAGCCGGCAACAATGCCGTTCTGACCCGCACCTGGCATGACGAACCGTCCCAGGGCTGAACTCCCGTTCGGCGCGTGTTTTCACTTCCTGTACCGGCCGCGGCCGGATCGCCGAGAGCCGGGGCTGGCTTCAGGTGTCCTTGGCGGGGTTCACTGCTCTGTCGGTGGCTGGGTTGGGGTTCGCTGAAGCCCTCCGAGTCTGTGGGAGTGTGAGCCCGTCCGGTCATTAGGGACGCGTCTTCAGCCGGCCCCATCCGATCGGGCCGACCTTCGCTCCTCCGCTGCGCTCCCCCGACAGGTCAACACCGATCGGACGAACGTGCTGGTGCAGATAAGTTGTTTGGGATACCGGTTACCGGCCGGCGTATGACCACGAAGGCGCCCCGGTCACTGTGCTGACCGATGGCCGGGTACTGCGCAGCCACTACAACGACAACGGCGCGGTGGTGACCGGGTCGGTGGTGGGGTGGCGCGCCGGGTGCGACTGCGGCTGGACCGGCACGCAGTTGTTTGCCCGCGCCGAGTACGAGTTGGCACCGGCGGAAGGGAACGTGCCGATCGACGGGATCTCCGCCAACCAGGTCGACGAGCTGTGCACCGCCCGGTGGGAGGCGCATCTGCACCAGGTGCTGCCGCTGCTGGCGGTGCACGACGCCGCCCGCACACTGGCGCAGCTCACCCCCGCCTACGACGACGCCCGCGGTGCCCTCGCCGACGACGTCCACACCGCTCGCCGGCAACCCAGCCCGGCGAGCTGGCAGACGATCGCCGACGTCGTCGGCATCACCCGCCAGTCAGCCCACGAACGGTGGTCCTGACAGTCGGCGGTGCCAGGGTTCGCGGCTGCCGCAACTGGGCCACGATCGCAGCCGCCTCACTCACTCACTCCAGGCAGACGCGCCCAACGGCGGGTTTCCGCCTTATCCTGCTCGTACCCGCAGTACCGCTGTTGCTCAAACCCGACCTATAGGCGTTTACGCCCTGTGGTTGTCGTCGTCGGGGCTCGTCGAGCCAGTTCGGCGGCGATTTCTGGTGGCGTCATTTGCTCGGCCAGTCGAGCAATCGCCAGTCGTATCGTGGCACTTCGGTTGGAGTCGATCCTGGGTGTGGAGAACCTCCCGGCAGCGCGGACAGCCTCCAGAACTTCCTCGGCAGCGCGGTCCAACGAAATTGTGGCCGGCGCGAGGCTGCTGGTGGCCGCGGCCGGCGCCGGGTCGGGGGTCGGAGCAGCAGTAGCTTCTACAGTATTTGCGGCAATTTCGGCGGGCTTCGGTGTCGGGCCTTGTTCTGGTTGGCCGCTGGCAGGCGTGAGCACTGGCACTAAAGTCTGGCGTGCGGCGTGTAGCGGCGGTGGCGTAGTCCGGTGGCGCCTGGTACCTACTGTCTGCAGGGCAGCAATACCGGTTAGCGAGTTCTTCCCCTTGGCCGCTTCATTCACCGACGTACTCCGTGACGAACTGGGCGACCTGTTCCATGGCCGCGGCGATGGGGCGCAGCGCTTTCGCTGGCGGGCTTTCCGATGTGATCGCCATCCGCCTCGTACGGCGAGCAACTGGCCTGGCGAACGGTACGAACGGACCGATCTGAACGGGGGTGCCTTCGACCATCTCGGCCAGTCGGCGTACCAGCAGCTCAGGGGCACTGTCGACCTTGCTCGGGACCAAGACCAACGGATAGTCGGCCAGCTCCCGAATGAGCGATCGGGTTGCCCGGAGGTCCTTCACCGCCAGGGGTACCGGGGCAACGATGACATTGGCAGCTCGTAGCGCACCCGTCGTTGCCTCACTGGCCCCGTTGTGGGTATCGACGACCACCCATTCCCTCCCCCACTCGCTGGCCCACTTCATCAACGCGTCGGTGACGTCGGTGGCGGTGCCCTCGTAGAAAACAAAATCTGGGTGTCCAGGCACCAGATCGGGTTTGTTGTAGCCGGTCAACGGCTTAGGTGTACTCCCCCGCTCCAGCGCGTGAATGAGCGGCGAGGTGACTCGATCTTCGTGTTCCCAGCCCCAGGTGCCAGTGGCGTTGCCATCCTCATAGTCAAGGTCGACCAGGACGCCTTTCAACAGCCACGCCAGCTCGTAGGCGATGGTCGACTTGCCAACGCCGCCCTTGCGGGAGTGGACAGTGACGATGCGGGGGCTCATTCTCCCAATATTAACGTAACAACGTATCTGTGGATACCCGTGATTACCGTTTAACGTTACTCAAATCATCCGGGACAACGTAACAACGTACAAACACACTAACGTAACAACGTAACAACGTAGCCATTGGGCTGATCAACCGGGCCGAGTAGACAGGTCAAGGCGGCATCCCAGTCCTTGCTTTCGAGACAGTTTCAAAGCAGGTGCCGGCCGCACACACCCAGAACCCCTGGCGGTGGCGGGGACCGGCCCGATCGGTTCCGCCGCCAGCACCGACTCTCTCAGTCCCCAGGCTGGACTGTCGGTACTCCATGGGAAGGTCCACCTGTGGTCACCCAGACGCTTCCTGCCCGAGCGTGGCGCCTTGGAGACATCCTCGTTCCACCGGCCGGGCCCGCCAGGCGGGTCACCCTGCACCGACTGGAAGGCGCACCCGCCCACGCCGTGGTGCAGTTCGCAGGCATCCTCGGCCAGGTGCACTATCCGCTGGAGCACAGCGAGAAAATCGAACGCAGCTAGTGCGGCCACGTCCAATTGGGCCGGGCAACGCCCATAGCCTCAGACGTGTGAACGACCCGGGTACACGCGGGCACCTTCGACACCGCGCCGCAAATCTGACACCAATATGTGCGATGAAGGTGCGGCACCCGCACCACGCACCGGCAGGTTTCTGCACCTATGACCACCCGGCCGCGTTCGTACCGATGCCCGCCGGGGCACAGCTCGGGCCACCGCTCCACAACTGCATCCCGCAACCCTAGAACACGCGTTCGAAAGGTGGTACTAGTGGTGTGTCTCAGTTTTGGTTGACGTTTCCGAGGGCGACACGGCCTCGGGCGACCTTCACCAGGATGTCCTCGGCGGTGGCGGTCCAGATGAAGCTGGTGCCTTTCGCGTTGTGCGCGTCG
>JAABUP010001228.1_pt1 | contig 54035 bp, 53 predicted proteins | sample 5559201 | NCBI WGS metagenome assembly JAABUP01 (sample SAMN10711887, study PRJNA513373) | rock metagenome | isolation source: Antarctica rocks | place: Antarctica | reverse complement strand
TTGCAGCCAACTCCCACAACAAGCCAGCAGCGTCTGATGCAAGGCCCGCAAGCAGCTGCAACTCATCCCCCTGTATCAGAACAGCAAGCAACAGATTGAGTCCGATTGCCACAACACAAACTGGGTTTCGAGCCCTTAGATTTGGTTGTCTTACTCTCCTGACACAGCAGGCCAGATACTCTTCCAAGGCAGATGTACCATCCATCGTGAACACTGGTCACAAGCTGCAGTTCTTTAGACTCTGCTGCATCCTCTGGCAAGTCATGCTGTCTCACCTGACTTGGGATTGTTTGGTTTACGTGACTTGGCAAAGCTGAACCAGCTGACATGCCTCCAGTTCCTCCTCCCATTGCAGAACCAAAGCCGCTATATTGACCTGGCGCTGACACACCGTGCGATCGCTGATAGTCATCGCCCCCGCCGTAGCTGCTATCGTCACCGACTAAAGGTTGTTCTAGCTGTGCCAACTCATCATAGCCAGATCCTCTGTTCCCCAACACCTGCTGGAAGCGTTGCTTGAACGCCCCAAGCCGTTGAGAGAATGGCACGTTCGACATTGCACCGACAAGATCGTGCTTGAATCTTGCCGAGCTGACGTGAGTTACCGGCAAGAATGTTGCCATCGCTACATTAGTCACCTGCCATGCATTGACGCCATGCGTGAATACACACTCCGTCATCAAATTGTAGCAGAGTGCCTTACCGTCTTCAACTCAACACATGCGGGCTTCAACTCGAGAGACAGTAAGTCACACAGCTGAAATCAATAGAGTTGCCATAGTGACACAACAGTCTGTGTTGGTGTCAGGCTTACACTGCAGCACTCTGTTGTACAATGTCACGAGAAACGGAGCAACCAAGAAGTGATTATGCTGAGTTGATCCTCAGTCTGACCAGTCATCCTCTTGCTGCTGCCCAGTCGCCAGTTGATGCAACTGTTCTGTGATGTCAGCTTGCTCATCACGGTCATAACGCCATCGATGGAGCATTTGCCTTGCCAACCCTGCACGATCAATCAGCAGCCATAATGGTGTAACACGACATTGACAAAGCAGCATGCTTGGTCAAGGAGCTTTGTGATGCCTGCACATCGTGATTGTCACAAGTCTCACACATAAAGAGTAGCGAAATGCAAGTCTAAAGTGCAGCAGCAGTTGCAGCGCAGGGCGTGCAAACCACAAACAAAAACTGTCCAGGGGTGTGCAATCAGCAGTAAGCCCACCTTCAAAGCTGCGCAAATGCTGTTGAGCAGGTTGGCGGCATGCTGGGCTTGCTGCTAGCCTGGTCAGAACAGGCGTACACTCCACCTCAGCAGCAGCATGACTGGTGCCATTGCTATGCACCGCACCATTCATCAAAGCACCTGCAATTGGCCACAGAACATTCCTGTCAAGCACACATTCCCCTCAGCAGGGCCATACTGAGGTGTGAGGTTTCATATGCACAGCATTGGACAGCAGAGCAGCTTTGCTGCAGTAAATACACAGTGCAAACGTCTGTAGCGTATTGACATTCCATGCTCTTCAGCCTGTAATCAGTGCTGCAAATGAATTGCAGACTCTCCACCAATCTCATTGACAGCTGTGGCATGCTTGGTTTCAGCTTATCATAGTGTCAAAATCCAGGTCAGCACTACTGTTATACTGTGACCTGCATAGCACCCATACTGCGCCATGTTGCACAGCTCCCACTAGCTACTGCCAACAACCAGAATCAACATAGACCTACACATTGTCTCTCTGGGGCTGTGCTAGAAATGGAAGGCTCAGCAACCAAGCTGCACCTCTGACAGTAAAGAGGCATTTGTACAAGGTAACAATGCTTCACAACAGACTAGCTTTGCCTTGTCCATGCAAGCGTCCCACATGGCCATGCAAGCATCCCAAATGGCCATGCACGCACCCCGAATGGCCATGCACGCACCCCGAATGGCCATGCAAGCACCCCAAATGTCCATGCAAGCGTCCCAAATGCATACCATTTTGCCTGTGGCTGTGCTGCTCTGGCTCCACCAGGTCACCGTATCGCAGGACAGTGTTCTGGAAGATGCCAGGGAAGGGCAGCGGGACAGGCATAGCTTGCGGCACAACACATCGTGCTTGCACACAGCGCTCCCCTGCATGCCTAGCAATGTCAGCCAGCAACAATACAGGCAGACAAACCATCTGCTTGTGCAGGCAAGCAATAAGTACAAATTGCAGAAAGGTAAGCTACGTCTGCAGCCTAGCAGACAAACAGCCTGCTCCCTTGTTATTGAATGCTTGCACAGCTGTGCAGACAGAATGCGACTATCAAGGCAGCGCAATATGCACAGCTTGTCTGTGCAGGCATTGACCTGCTTTGTCTGAAGCTGTGGCGGCCGTGGAGCTGGTTAGGACATGCCTTAATGATCCACAACTTGCGTCAACCTGCGTTATGCGAGGCGACAACAACAAAGCAGATTGGTGCATGATTTTGACCCACCTTCCACTGTATCAAGACATGTTAAGACAGCTCAATGCAGCTTGTGTGATGATGAAAGATCACCTTCTAGCATAAGACTCTGATCCAGCAAGTCAGAAGCCTGGTGCGATTGCAGAGGGGCACCTCCAAGTCTAGCCCCTCTCAACACCACACTCTCAGCCAGGGCTTGTCCGGGAGGGGCCTGCATGCCAGGACTCCAGCATGCTGTATCAGATCTGGTCCACAAACCTGCATGCACAATGTACAGCTGGGCACCACAGCTTTGTGAGGGACATCTCAGCCCTCCCTTGACACTTCAAAACCCACAGAAGAAGCTTTAGGCATACTGCGCATCACATAACCAGTCTCACTACAGCTGATGCTTGCTGTTGCAAAGTATGGTCATGGCAAATACTAGGTCATGATGTCTGAATGAGTGTTACAAGGTACCAAGCTGAGGGATATGTGAGGTACCAAGCTGTAGACATAGCAAACACCCTGTAGATTTTGATGTTATGCATCAAGAACAAGTGTGGAAACAATGGCGACTAACAAGAACGCGTGGCAACAGGTTGCACTTTTGTGAACAGGCATGTTGACCAATTACTAACCAAAACAGGCTTTGCAGATGTGACAGCAGATTGCTGCCTAGCTGCAGCGCAGCACTGGAATGATAACCATACATCATCTTTCACACAGCATGACAGCAGCCTGTACACAGGGCAGCACGTCTACTCACTACTTGATCTCAAGGATGGTGAGTCAGCTCTGTGGCGAGTGCGGAGGTCTCGAGCTTCTGCCAGGTGGCGCTCATCAGGCAGGCCAGGGCAGGGCAGGGCTGCTGAGACAGCAGCAAGGCTGCAGTGCGCGGCCCCGTTCAGTAGGCATGCTAAGTCATGCATGCTCGCTGCACCTGCAGGCGTTCACGCTGCATCAAGCTCTGAAGTCAGATTCATTTACTTGTACACTAAGGGTTGACAAGTTTTGCAGATGACAAGCAGGCTTACTGGCTGCAATTAGCTGTTGAAATGCAGTGGACAGTCCATCCAGCCCCTGGAAGGTACAGATAGCACAATTCCTAGCCATGCAAGGCAGAAAACACATATGCAAATGCACCATGACCAGAACAAACATCAGTGCGCTGCATACTGGGAAATCATATGCTACAACAGCAAAGGTAGCTACAGCCTTTAAGGCAACTCCATGCATATGCAGAGTCTGGCACAGCAGATGCAAACAGTTTACATGCAAGGAATTCATGTGGGCAAATGTATAAAAGATTGAAGACCTGTTGCCATGCCCAAGGGGCTAGTGGGGCAAGGGCTGTGCAGCCTGTAGGGCAGTGTGATGCTGTCCAGGGCAGCGCCGCACAGGGCACTGGTGTGGAAGGCCCTGTCCTGGTGCCAGTGCAGGTGAGGCAGCCCCCGGGCCCCAGAGGGGGGTGCCATGGGGGCATACAGGGTAGCTAGGGGTGACAGGACACCAAGACTCAAAGCTTCATTCAGTTTCCACAGCCTCTTGGCCTCTGTCTGTATGCAAACAATGTGAATGCAGACATGGGACATACACACAGACGCCGGGGGTTTGTTAAGTCTGTGCCATGCGTCAGGTCTGTCTATACATGATGCAGCCCGTGGCCACATGGGAATCACACCAACTGCATGCTTACACACAAAAATGTGCACAGGATGCAAAAAGCAAACAGCAAAGCACAGCACAGCAGCTGCGGCAGCACAGACCACTGGAAAGATAACATGTGCAAGATTGTCAGCCAACTTGATGGTGACACAGAGAGGAGCAGATCAACTTCAGTAGGTCACAGTGTGTGTCTGTGCCCTGTCATGCACCATATTGCACACCTGACAGCACATGGTGATCAGTCAGCATTGCTTTTATGTGTCAGGAACTAGATGCTGACCTCAGCATGTGAGGGTGCAGCATGTGCAGCACGGACAGGAAACACTAGGGCTGGGGCGGTGGGGTAGTCCTCTCGCAGCTCTGAAACCACATCAGCTGCAAACTGTCCAAATCCACTGTGATCATCCACCAGGCACTGAAAGCCCTGCACCATTGGAATAGCTTACATGAGAGGAGTAGTCTTCGCAAAGCATGTGAGATGGGCAACTTGCAGACACTTATGCCCAGTTTTCAACATTGCAGTACTGTCATGCATGTGCAAGGCATGGCACTGCATACAGAGGTGCTTGCAATGCCTGTACTCATGACAAGGGCCCCCCAGTTGTGCAAGTTTGACAGAAATCACACTCTTTGCTCTGCTAGACAAAGAATGCATCGCGTTCATCTCAAAACTATGACAGCGCATTGGCTAAGCACAGGTGGCGCATACATTTCTGTATCGTGCCTGACAGCCGACAGTTTCAGCAAAGCTTCAGACTTGCAGAGGATATAATGGAACCTGGAACGTATCACATTCTTCTGCCCAGTACCGAATCCTGTCCATGACATCATCTCTTGTTTCGGTCACGCCCAGCAGCCCCTTGCCCTCACCAAAAGCTCCAAACCTGCCCTGCCCTTGCCACACGCCTGGCAGCTGATACAAGCTTCTGGGATGCAAGAAGGTCTTCAGGTAGTCAGTCCAGTAACCCACTCCTGACGTACTGTCTAGTGACCTGCCACCACAGCACAATATGACTGTCTGGCTAGCACCACAGACAACAATGCTGTCCCTTGTGCTATGTACACAGACAGCTATGATGGTTGGCACTGAAGCCAGATGGGAAGAATCTTGTCATTGTGTGTGCTATCCCCACTGTACTTCAGACACATTTTTGTGTGATCGCGTGCCAATTTTGCTGTTGTGTCTAGGGAAGTGCATATGTATGCACAAGTTTGAGCTCAGTCAAGCTGACATTTGGAAGATCAGTCACTACTGTGTGGCTTTAACTTCCACGCACTTGTCACAAAGTACCGCCACACAAGCAATGCACCATACCTAGTTAGGATCCTCACCTGGCGGCTAGCTCTAAGGCATCTGCTCTGTCATCTTCTTCATCATTACTGGTTGTTGCAATAGGCTCTTGCACGGGCGGCCCTGCAATGCGCATCATATCAGACCAGGACATGATCTTGTGCTTGCCAGTGTGTCATGACTTGCATTAGGTCTGCTTGGCAAACACTCAAAGGCTTGGGATGTTAACTGAGTCATGGAAGACCACATTGTAGTGCCACAGTGGGCCACAACCCGCATTTACTGACGAAAACAAGAATGGTAGCGAGCCGTGCTTTTCAGCTATCACAAACTAATCCTCAGCATGATTGAATGCAAACATGGGACAGCAAGTAATTCAAGCGCAGACTAAACATGTGGCGATCAGGCGGGGTTAAAAGCAAGAACGTTTTGTGTTTCACCACAGAAAATGAGCTCAGGCTGAACTAATAGAGGCTGAGGACATACTTTCAGGCTCATGCTCTGGCTCAGACAGTAGCTGCTCTGCAAAGGCGCTAACAGGGATCCTTGCACTGCGTGTGACCTCTACAGGCCCTTGCCATGTTGTGATTGGCACAGCCTCTACTTCAGGGGCATGTTCGCCAGCTGTGTTGATGCCTGTCAGTGACAGCGGCTGTTTGAAAGAAGGTGCAAAGCACAAAAGCCACATCAAGGCTGTATGTTGCAGCAGCGAGTGCAAGCTCAACGTGCACACAGAGAATGTGCTAGATACCTCCCAATGATCCACAGAGGTCAAACAAAATGGCCCGTGGTGTGTATGTTGGGTTACCCTGCAGCACTCCCAGAGTTCTGCCTGATATGCAGAGCCGGTGACACAAACGCCATGTCAAGAGGTTGCGCAGGCGTACATGTGAGTCTTCTCCCGAACGGAATAGGCAGTCAGAGTTGATCTGGGCTGCAACAGCAGCTGTGGCTTCCTTCTCAGCGTAACCTAGCAGGTCATCCTGGACTGATCAGCGAGATGTTGCAGCACGGCTAACAGAAATGCATTGACCAGCATTTCACAACTGTGAAGGAAACGGGCTGCAAATCATTGCTAGTTGCACCTGTATATTCCAGTAGTGTGCGCCGACGAAGTTAGCAAAAGAGCCGAACTGCAAAGTTATAACCTCGTGTCGGGCCATTTCGATTGGCGCATACAGTTGTTTTGCTCCTCTAGATTTGCTTTATTACAACGTTCCAAGCTCGTCAAGGACCAAGGAAGCTATCACGACGCACAGCGCAAACAACATCTGCAAGCAGTCCTGTTAGGTCAAACATCGACCGGCTTAATTAGGCTGAACTGTCTCTGGGGCTCAAGTTGGATCCCAGACTTTGCAGTACAGCATCACCTGCTGGCACGGAGTAGGTGCAGTGATGTTTTATTCAGCATGGCTAGCGCACGGTGTCCAGTGAAGCTGCAGCTGCATAGATGTTTCATGCAAGCTTCAAAAGTGCAATGACACTGAAATGCATAAAGAGCATTTCAGACGCATTCGAAGAATTTGAGCTTGAGCTCATTGAGGCTTGCAGTTGCAAACCTCAAGTGATACTGTAACTGCTTCATGACGTTCAAGTGTTGCACCACTGCTTATAGCAAATGTTCAACTGAAAAAGTTGAAGCACTGTGGCATCAGCTACACACATGTATGACACAGCAAGCAGTACAACACAAACCCAGGCATCAATGAAAGAAAACTGCAGCATTGTACTAGTACCCTTAAGCAATGCACACTTGCAGTACATCACTGTGCATGCAGAGCCTGCTTCAACGACTGCTTTGCTGAGGCTGGCTGGTACACGTCAGCATCTTTGGTCCTCCTATACACTCTGTACATCGGCTCGTCCCCAGGCTGTGCACCAGGACCCTCAGTCAAGAACACAGACCCAGTCCCAGCAGCAAACACCCCCTTCATCAGCGCCGTCGCATCCCCAGCCAGTGTCCCAACAGGAGCCTCGCCCAGCGGTACAGGTGTGCTATCCACATCAGACCTCGCCTTGTGAGACAGCAGCGTCCAAGATGTCTCATCATCTCTGGTGGTTCTGGTGGCTCGTTTGCTGCCCGGCTGACTGCCCACAGCAAGGCTGATCTTTGCACTGACAGGGCTGAAGTCAATGTCGCTGGAGGTGTAGCGCTGCTGCCTGTGGTGCTGCTCATGCACAAGGTGATGGTCATCATCTGCCAGTTCTGCCCCGAGGGTTAGCTGCAACCTAGCCGGCGCCTCAACCCTGGCATCTGCCGCACTCAAAGGCACAACAAGAATGCCATCTTCATTGTCTGCAGCCTCTGTGCCAATCACGGTTGACTGAAAGCCTACAGCTGCAGGAAGCGTGTACTCAATGACAGAATCATCATCTGCAGGCGCTGGCTGCTGTGCGAGGTTGGATGATTCAGAGAGAGCTGTCGTGTCTCGGCCAGGCATGTGCAGGGCTGCTGAAGGGCTTTGCTGGGAGGTGGCCTGAGTGTCTGACTGCTTCAAGCTGCCCTGCACCTCTGCAAGCTTGTGCGTCAGCGTGTCCAGCCATTCCTTCTCAGCAACCAATGCATGGGCCAGAGTCTCCTGATCCTGCAACCACAGAACACAGCTAAGCAAACAAGCAACCAATTTGACTTTCCTGTCTTCAGGACTCATCAGAGGACATTGTGTACACAGACAACACTGACCCCATATGTGCTACATGCCAAACAGGTATGCATGCAGAGGAGGAAGTGCACACATCACATTGAAGGGGATGACTGCAAGCTGAACAAACTGAAGACCCAAAAGACAACTGTTGGCGCAAAGACTATGACATGCTTCCAATGCAAGAGACAACCCTAAGCCTCATAGCCAGACAACAAGCAAGGACAGACATAAATGAACAGGTGAGCTTGCCAGCTACAAAAGCCCTGGCACTGGCTGTGTGAAGCTGTCACTGTCCAAGACTAAAACGCTGCTGGCTTGGTGCAAAACAGAGAAAGAATGACCTGCTGCCAGAGAGGGCCCCCAACAGCATGCCCTCCTGTGCCCTGACTGGCCCTGCTGCTGTTTCGCATCATGGCGTCCAGGGCCAAAGACTTGAGGGCAGTCTGAGCTGCTAGGGCTGCCAGGTCAGCTTGCAGGGCAGCTTGCTGACTGCTCCAGCTCTCAGCATCAGCACTGTACTGCTCCTGCATGGATACACAAACATCCTATAATACTTGGCTTCTCATCTCAATTATCGCTAAAAGGCATGGTTTGTTCCTTTTTGTATGGACATTCACTGTACAGCTGATGATCCACTGAGTTGCATGTGGCAGGACAGGATTGAAGCTGCACCAGATGTGCTCAAAACTCGTGCCACACCGCAATGGTTGATCATGCATGCACAATGACTGGCTACGTACAATGGGTGCGTGCCTTGTAAGGTGACAAGTACGAACTGGTGTGATTTGTTGTGAAAGGCAAAGGTGGCAAGGCGCAGCTGCTCAGGAATGTTGTAGCAGCCACGTCCACACAGGCACGCTCCTTGCTACCGGGTGTAAAGGTATTGACAAGTCCAGGCATGCAAGTCTGCAGGTGTTTACCCTAACAGCCTGCAGATCATCATGCAGAGCCTTGAGCTGCTGTTGATGCATCTGCTGCTCTGCCATGCTGCCTTGCCTTGCAACCTGCATGTGCATTAGATTGTTAGTCAGCAGTGAACTCTAAAACATATTTCAGAGCATACAGCCAACCTGTGAATACAGCTACCAGCATATGAGCGTGGTTGCACAATGTTTGCAGACAAACATTTGAGCGTACACATGGATGCGTAGATTCCAGCAGACGATGACTTGCTTTGCCATGGTGGACTGCACAAGCTCAGCCTTCTGCTGCACTGGCCAAGAGAGGCTGCCAAAGTGAGACAGCACAAGCACCCTGAAACGGCTGTATATGTCAGCCGCACAAAGTGCTGATATGGCACATGGTTCAGTCATGTCAGCACCTGCCAACTTTATGCATGATCATGGAGGAACAATAAAACAAACTTGCTTGTGCCTGTGTAGTTTTGTTGTTCAGTAAGAGGTGCAGTGCAAGGCGCCAAAAACAGCCCAAAACCCCATTTTTTGGCTGCCAACTTTATGCATGATCATGGAGGAACAATAAAACACACTTGGTTGTGCCTGTGTAGTTTTGTTGTCCAGTAAGAGGTGCAGTGCAAGGCGCCAAAAACAGCCCAAACCCCCATTTTTTGGCTGTTTTTGGCGAGGCAACCTAGAACATTTGACCTGTTCAGAATGAACCCTGCAGAAAAGGTTGAAGCGCACCTTGATCTCTTCGGTAGGGGCCGCCTCAGACCAGGTTTGCGCCAGTTTCTGCACCTCCACCTCAAGCTTCTGGCATCTCTGTTCCAGCGCACTCACCTGCCACAGACACACATCAGACTAGTTACTCAAACCCCTTGACAAATCAAGGCTTGAACGCTTGTCAGGCAAGTGAGCTGCATGTCTTCAACTTTGTGATCCACAAACAAGCAGCATAAATGACTCTGGTGTGCTTGGTGTTTGGTCTCACACTGATCATGCTCTTGAAAGAAAAGTGAAGAAAACAATACGCCTTTCGGCGTCAATTTGATGAGAAGCCAAGCGTTACACCAGGCTGCCCAGCGAGCATGGTCTTCATAGCCAGTGCAGCAGGTAGGGTTGCCTATGACAAACATAGTTGCTGCATTGACGACCTGTACCTGCTCATTTTTGCCCTTGGCGGCTGCCACCAATCTTGCCTTTTCTTCCTCCATGTACATCAGCCGACTCTGCAGTTGACCCACCTGTGCCTCAAGGGACTCTACCTCTGGGCTGCTGGGCCTGCTGGTGGACCTCTGCTCAGTGCGCAACTGCACATGGTTCACTCATCGACACGCATTGCAGAAAGGACATCGGTGTGCCTGGTACCCACAAAAGCATCATTGCTGACCATTGCTGTGTGAAGCCAAAAGCACACCCACACAGATGTGTGCATGTAACAGAAGTCTGGGTTTCTGTGGGGCTCATTGTTGTTAGGGTTCTGAAGTTTTCACCATGGCTGACATGCATGGACACGCAGCAGGCAGGGGTGTATCAGATGGTGTGGATTGGCTGGGCAACAAATGTGTGATAGGTTGAACTAGGATGGGTACCTTGCTGTCTGTCTCCAGCTCAGCATTGTGCTGCTGCATACTGGCCAGAACTTGCTTGAGCTGCCCAATCTGTGCCACATGCTCTGCTAGACAAGCTGCATCATGCTGTTGCTCAGTGACTGCCTTGAGTAATTGCTCCTTCTCCAATTTCAAGTCCGCTACTTGTTGCTGTAACTCAGAGACAGCCTGTAAGCATGAACCCTAAGTGTACAACAGTTACTACAGCCAAAGAAGAGTCGTGCAACAAACCCTGTGCAGGCAATGCCGTGTTAGCGTGACTTGCAGTGGTACTTTGACAGATTCTAAGCATGATGAGGCACGCCCAGGTCGATACTCAGTCACCTTTTCGAACAGGATGCAGGACAAAAAGGCTCACCCAGGACTCCTTTCCAAAGAGTGTGTCTTTCAGGTGGCTGAAGCTTGTGCTAGAGTTGTAAGTGCGCCCAGCAGCCGGACGAAACATGTTGCTTGTGCGGAGCCGCTAAGGGGCGCGGGGACAACACGGTTGTTGTAATTGCAATTGCACAGCTTGCCCGGAAGTCAGCCTGGTTGTTTGTCAGTCACGTCTTGTGCAGATACACTGCCTTTCACGATCGATCTATTGACTCTGCTCTCAATTCACAATGCAAAGAGCACAGCAGTTGTCTGTGCTGGGCTTGCTGCTCATACAAAGCCTTTGAGGGAATCTGGTCCAGGGGCATCCCCCAGCAGGCCCTTTGCAGGCTCAATACATACTTGTTGTCATTCACCAAGCAACTGTTACAGTCAACTTACAAACAAGTCAATTCACCAAGCAAACTCTGCTTAGCAAAGTCTCCAAGCGAACTCAACTGACTTGTAAGCTGATTGCAACCCTGATAATCACAAAGCCATAATCTAGGTCTGTTTGGTTCCGCGCATGGTTGCTTTAAGGCCAGCTTTAAGGCGCCTCAATGGCGGCCCAATCAGGTATGTACTGGGTAGCTCGGGCAGAGGTTGCTGAAGCTGCACCATTGCGGCCAGGCACCCAGAAGGGCACCCCATGGCAATCGCTGTGGGCCATAGCTTCTCAGCTAGCTGGCTAGCTTCATACAGGAGCATACTCAGAGACAAGACACTCTGTCCAGCCGTCATTCAGCCAACGTGGACGAAGCTAACAAGCAGATTACCTTCAAATTATGTGAAGCGACCACTTTCCCTGGCATAATCATCCTGCTTAATTTGTGAGTTGTCATTCCAAAGGTGTCTTTCAAGCCTCGTGAGCTCGTTGCAAGCAGTCGCCTTCCCAGTAACACATTCTTGACGGGTCTTGGTCAGACTATTAGAATTGCTCGCTCTGCAACGCTTCGGCAGCTTGTGACAGCATGGCTCAACACCCGACTTCAGGCTATGTATCTACTACCAGGCCCGGCTGGATTGTATACTGGGTCACGTTCGGTCTTATGGCCTTCAGCGCAGTCTGTTTCATGGCCATCACTTTGACGAAGCCACAGCGACACCGGAAGCACGGCTGTGAGTAACGGTCAAGTTTTGCACGATCAGTTTGTTTGCCAGGCTCTGCGGAAGTAACACTTCACGCTGCTGTGTGCAGACTGTACAGCCCTGATTGTCACCATTGCTGCCGTTGCGTATTATGCCATGGTAAGGTGTCTCTCCGGGCAAAAGAACGGCTGCGGTCCTCTTTGTGAGCTGACGTGTTAGTTGTCAGTCACAGGCGTCCGAGGGCGGTTCTACGTACATTTACGCCACCCATGGTGCAAACATGCGTCAAATTTATTGGGCTCGTTACGTCGATTGGGTCTTCACCACACCTCTGTTGCTACTGGACCTCCTTTTACTGGCAGCCTGTCCTATTGGCACTGCTATGTGGTAGGTTTGCCAGTTTCTGATTGTGAATGATGCACAGCAATTACTTATACTGATGAGATTATGTATGGCTGCCCTTGCTGGCTGTTGCGAGTGGAAAGGTCTCATTAGGTGTCAGCTGCTATGCTTCACATGCAGGATCATTGCAGCAGATGTCTTCATGATTATCCTTGGTCTTTTTGGTGGTGTCAACACCCATAAGTTCAAGTGGGGTTACTATGCCATGGGCTGCTTCTGCGAGCTCATCATCAGTATTGGACTGGTCTTCAATGCTATGAGGTCTGCCATGGCACGTGGTGGTGGAATCTCTAAGGTGTACGCTGGTATGGCTGCATACCTGACCATCCTGTGGTGGGGGTACCCCATCGTGTGGGGTCTTGCTGAGGGGGCTAATGTCATCTCTTCAGATGCCGAGGTAACTCATCCCCAATCAATGCATGGAGCAACAGCATTGCTCTGCTGACTGCTATATTTGACAAACCTGAGCAGTGTCAAATTGCCTTTGCTGACATGTTCTCCTGCTGAAGTGAAGTACGTATGTACCTGCAGTCTTTCTCAACGCTTTCTAGCTCCCTTTTGGCCATTTTCTTTTTGACCTGCAGGTTGCTGCATATGCTGGGCTTGACATTGCTGCCAAGGTGTTCTTTGGCTGGATGATCATGGCAGCTGGCCCCATCATCACTGCTCAGCAGGACCGGGAGTACAAAGAGTAAGTCCAAGAATTTTACGAATGCCTGCCCCTTTGACTCGTCAAGTAGCAGTTTTATTCTCCCTACCAGCATGTTGGTGATCTGTTTGGATGTTTGCAGGGGCAAGGGGTATCCATCCATTCTGGATGCATCCATTGATTCACCACTGTCCATCACCCAGACTCAACCCATTGCTAATCCTTCTGCCCAGGCTACACGTGGTCTGCCTACCATGGAGCCTGGTGCCAATGGCACAGCTGGTGGTGTGCCTGCTGAAACTGGCACACTGCAAACTGTGGTCTAATCAGCACACTGTGCCCTTTGGACTATGCATCAGGGTGTTGTCCAAAGTTCTCAGTGTGCTCCAAGCAAGTTCTTGTACAAGCCGTTTTTTGGCAGGGGCAACAATGTACAGAGGTAGTGCTCAAACTAGGGCATCATGCGTGGCGTGCTGCTCTGGTTAGTTCACATGCAAACAAAGGGCTTGAATATGTGTACGTTGATCATGTTGCGTGATGTCCATTGACCTATTCCTTGACCACAATGTCTTTCACTGATCCTATGATCGTGATTGTAGGGTCTGCTCTGTGTTTAGTATGTGTGGGTGTGCTCTATGTTTGGTGTGTGTGTGAGTGTATAACCGTGCAAGATACTATCCAGACGGTGATATCTTCCCAGGATACTATGTTTGCTATTTGTTGATCCCCTTATTGAAGTGAGGATGGGATGCGCTTTTTGTCAGCTTAGCACATGCTTAGTTGCCAGAGGACGCCTTACCAGCTACTTTTAATGAAAGTGTCTCCCCACATGATATTAATTACTTGACATGAGCTTGTCCTGAAATGCTACACATTACCCTACTGTGCTTGTGTTGCAAGCCATTTCAACAAGGCATATTTATTGGCGACAATTACACATGCGCAACGGTACACAGTATCATGCAGAGCTACTGGTGTACAGGTTCTGCACACATAATATTATTAGGCGTGAAACCAAAAAGCATGACAGGGACTGAGGATGCATCAGAACTTGAGCAAGAGTGAAGTGGCATCTGCTCACTGAGTATTTGTGTGAGCAGAATTTGCATCAGCAATGATACCCTAGCGCTGCTTCTGTGATGCGGCATTTGTGGTGGTCTCATTCTGCTCACAACTTGCAGAATTGTCCTTTGAAATGCAGCAATGGTAAGGTCACAAGCACTATTGAGTGTATCAACTCAGACTCAAGGACAGATTCTGCATTGTTTGGTTGGAAAAGAGTGCTGTTGCTCAATCTGAGCCATGAGCAGTGCTGTCTGTGAGCTTTGCAATAAGAGCCTCTTGATCATGCTTTGCCCGCATCAGAGACGCCTCTTGGACATTCAGCCTGCGTTTGCACAGCACAGCCTTGATCTCAGTGAAGCCATGACATACTGATTTCAGGATGCTATGAACGCATAGCTTAGTAAGGTAATACCTCTCTAGTTGTTGCTGTTTATCATCCACTTGGGTGTGCAGTTCCTTAGACTTGCGTTTTCTGTCCTGCACGGTCGACAGTTGGTGGCGGAAGCGTTGGAGGGCCTTGGTATCTCCAAGGTGGTAAACGGTTCAGGAGCATCAGAAAGGTTGTGTTCAATTGCACTGTGCAATGCTGCCCTTACCTCTTCTAGGGTTGCCACAGCATTTCTGACCCCAATGGCTTTCAGCTTTTCAGTTTCGATCTTTCCTGCCTGCAAACACTGAATGTGAGCTGCTGTGTGCCAGAATGTGCTATATTGTCTGACAACTGAGACGTTTGTGGAGCCTACTTGTTTGTCCAAGATGTCTAGGTATGTCCTGACAAGGCCATTGAGCTGCTCCACCTTGTCAGTCAGGGTGGCGCAGCCCTGCTGCAAGCGTTGTGTTGCTTCATAATTGTGGGCGTCTAAAACTCGCACCTGATACTCCTGTACGCCAGGCAAGTTTCAGAGGTATAACTGCAGCTGTGTCGTTATTCTAATCCAGCTGGTCATTATATTGCGGGGTGTGATCCAGAAAGGCGAGTGCATGCCTGATCAAAACAGATCCCGATGTCACCATCTGTCGCCATGCCGGACGCTTGTAAGTTGCACCTTCACAATAAGCATCACCTGAACCTGCAGCCCTTCAGCAGACTCGTTATGCGAGTGCGAATTCTTGCTTAACGAGTCGCGAGAAGGCGTAACGCTCGAGTTCAAACGCCAACGCTTTTGATTGAAGTGCAACAAGCATCAGCACCTTGTATGCAAATGCGAACACGCGCATGATGACAGTGCTGCTCATGCACGCACTCCTTCAGACGCACACAGACTTCTGGTTACCCCTTGGTGACACTTCCAGGCCCCTGTTGTGATGACGCTGCTGAGTGGTGACACAATCACAGCTTTATGGACGCTCAGATAGCAGGCACGTCCGTGAAACAGGTACACAAACCCAGATTCTCCTGGGATTCTTCTATGTCTGACCTGCAAGCCTCTTTGTCTGTGAAGCTAATCACTGTGCTCCGCTGACACTTGCAGCTCACAATAGCTTGCAGCGGCAAACTTGCCGCTGACAAATCCAAGACAGGGGTAGACCGCTCACAAAAGTCTCCCAGAGTGTCATTCAATTTGGCAAGAAGGCGACCGGGGGCAAAGTACAGTTCTCCAGACACAGCTGGTCAAGCTGAGCAGTTGAGCTCAACCCTCCACAAGACTTCAGTCTGTGCAAGTCACAAAGCAGTGGTGCCAACAGCAAAGGCCTCCAGTCAAGCTGCAGGTGGCTTGCACCTGCAGTGCAGTCATACAGACACGAGCCTACCTCAGCAGGTACGCTGATCTTGTCTACTTTGCAGCCAAACATGCAGCACCAGGATGCTGATAGACTGACTCAGAACAATCCTCTCACATCACTGTATGATGCATGCAGACAAGTAGAGATAGGTTGTTATGGTCATGCGCCAAGCAGCTGAAGCCGCAGCTGGGCACCCCCACGCCTCACGCATTCCCCCCTGGCATTGCCCCAACAACCAGAGGGCAGTCTAGGCATGATGCCCCCACCCCCCATCCTCAAAGCTCCCGGCTGGCCTTCCCTGGTGCAAATTATCAGCAGCTGCTCCATGATGAGCGCACTACTGCAGCTGCATTGCATGAAGACAGACTGTGCCAAGCTGCTGACAATGTGCTCCCTCAGCTTCCTGCAAGGAGCAGGGTCCCAGATGCAGCAGCTGTGTTGGACACAACTGTACAGCCGGATGAGTCAGCAGCAGAGCAAGCGCTGTTCTCAATTGCTGATCAGGCACAAGAGGAAGATGCTGAGGCTGAGCTGACTTTTGCCTGTCAACAGCTAGCTGAAGCTGCAGCTAACCATGCAAAGCAGAAGGCAATGCTCGAACAGGCACTGCTTGCACAGACTGCTGATCCACCCTCAGCACATATTGAGCCTCCTGATGCTGCACTATCTGCAGCAGACAGCTACAGACAACAGCCGACAGACTCCTCGGCTATGTGGGCTGACAGCGCCGACGCAAACACGCCTACACACTATCAGCCTGCTGCCGCATTAGCGACTGGTGCACCAGATGCTACTGCTGCAGGGGCTATCGCATCAGCTTGCATTGCGCCAGGTGCTGCTGCTCTGGATGGTGCAGCTGTACACCAGGACCATAGCAGCAGTCAAGATTGCTTATCAGCTTCATGCAGGGAGCTAGCTCAGGTTGCCTTGGCCCACGCTGCTCAGAGAACAGAGCTGGAGAATCTCATGCACCGCCAGCTTGAGGCCTCAGCAAGCATAGCAGCACCTTCACGAGCAGCTGCCAGCAATGTTGTTGGCAGCGCTTGGCCACAGCCACTCAGGGGTCCAGGGCTTCCGGCTGCTCAGAAGAGCAGGGCCCACAGTAAGCTGAATGCAAAGCCTAAACGGCCTCGGTCAGCTGTAGATACAGCAGCTTGGCTGCCTGGACCCCGGCAAGCTGCAAGGGTGCATCATGCGCACCCTGTCAAGGCAGTCAAGTGTGAGCCTCAAAGCAGCATGAGACTGTTGTCCCGTGAAACCACCACTGCCCGTGGCAAGACTGTCAGCTCACATCTCACGCAGCCAGCTGAAGCTGTGCTTCTAACGCTGGAAGCCAACAGCTTGGAAACAGAGCTGCGTTTAAGTGAAGACACAGCTGCTCAGGCATGCAATCAAGAACAGGCAAGATGCAGTGCAGTTGCTGACAGGAATATGTATGCGGAGCATCTGGCAGATGGCCTCAGCCAGCAGCAAATCAGCAGCGCTGCTCCATCAACATCAGGTGCTGAAATACCAGAGTTGTGCCTGCTGGACAGCCAAGCGTCTATCACCGAGCAGACAGCTGTCTCACTACTTGAGCCGTCCTTTGACACAGTACACGCCATGCTGTCAGCACTGCATCTGCCCGGATTGGGCTTGCCGCAGTCGCAGGACTCAGGCCATGATGAAGCACTGCGCATCCAGAGTCCTGTAGTCTGGTCTGTCAGAAGTGCTGCTGCTGCTGAGGATGGTCAGCTTGCGCAACTCAGCCAGTCACCAGGTACATTATGACAACTGCTTTGGCAGCCTTGATGAGTAGCAGCTCAAGCTGTAGCTGAATCACTGCTGTACCTACTTCTGCTGTCACAGTGGCGGCATTTCCATTCACCATTAGGTCTTGGTCCTGCACAAGAACACTCAGAAGGTCGTATTGACTGAAAGCTGTCTAAGTCACATCTGGCCTCAATGTGATTCTCTGCAGCTGTGCGTGGTCAAAATGGTGGCCTGACTGTTGGGGGAGCGTTCCAGTTGCTTGGTCTCCGACTCGACAGCACAAGGTTGGACGATACAGGTTTAGCAAATGCACATGGTGGTGCACCATCTCGCCTAGCCAAGATCAGAGCCATCAAGGTGTGTCAAGCAACTTTCCCTGCCAGCAGCCACTTCACAGGCTTTCACAGGCAGGCTGAGCTTTACTTTTGGCAGCCTGGCTGGCTTGTCTGGCCGGGCACAGCACAGAACAAGTTTTGCTGTAGCATGATGGGTGGCAACCTGTGTGCCGCAACTGCCGGATACAGCATGTGAAGACATGCACAGCCTCGTTAATGGTTGATGCACAATGTGATTGACTGGACCAACGGAGTTTGTGAGTGTTTTGGCTGGTGTAGGTGGTGCTAGAGGCCAGAAGGAGTCAAGGGCAGCGTGAGCTGCAACAGTGCTTTGAGCGCATGCAGGATGTGCAGCGCCAGCTTGTAGTGCAACAGGTAGGCAATGCTTGTAACTCTGTTTTTACCAAAGGGGTACAAGCGCGTGCTTTTCCCTTCCTGATGAGGTTCTCGTGGGACACATGCACCATGCTTTGATTGTGGTAGTCTAGCCAAAACAGCTGGTGCACTTAGAAAATCCCCTCCCCCCCCCTGCCCATCTGTTTGCCCAAGGTGACGGGACCGGTGCAAATAGCTTTTCAGAGTCTGGCCTCGCCACAAGCCAGCTGTACGAACATTGTCTGACTGTTGCAATGCTTTGTGTTCTTTGAATCTGCACACAATAGGTTGCAAGAGGCTTTGATGTACTGCACCCGGCACGCATGCAAGCTCCAGCCAAAGCTCACCAGAAGCAAACTTAGCTTGGCAACCCCAGCTGCAGCACAAATACAGTCAATGTCTGGCAAGGCTGCACATGATGGCGTGCTGTCTTGAGGCATGCAGACTTGTGTGCTCAGTGTGTTCACTGATGTTGCAGTCGTTAGCTGCTGATCTGGCTGTTTAGTCCCAGATGGTTTCCTGATCAATCCACTAATGGTTTTGTTGGTTGATTGATGGATTGGTCGATTGCATGTGTGACTGATAAATTAATTGGTTGATTGATTGATTGGTTGATTGGTTGATTGGTTGATTGATTGATTGATTGATTGATTGATTGATTGATTGATTGATTGATTGATTGGTTGGTTGATATGCAGGTAGTGGTGGGATCAGATGGGATGGTTTCAAGGCAGCCCGCTGTGGTGGGGGTGCCGGGCGTCACGTGGTTAGTCGGCACCATTGGCCAGAAGGACAGCAAGCACAGGGGCATGCAAAAACCTATTGCAGATGGCCGCTTCAAGCCACCTCACAAGGTCAGACCATCAACCCAGCTTCCCCTTGAAGTCCTGTAGATGGCAGGAGCCTTATCTCAACTGCTTTGAGCCTGTTTGCATTTGCTTGTGAACAGATCCCTCCACCTTTGTGTAATTCCTTGTGGTGTCACTTGTGTGTACGCCACGCCTGATTGGGAACGTCCAGCCTAAGCCGCATCTCTTGCAGTGAGGCAGTAAGCCTATGTCTGACATCAAAGGCCCCAGAGTCCCGCACGTACCTAGCTCATCATGAGCTGGAAAGCGTTATTGTTATTATCATTAGTATTAGTATTATCATTATTGTTATTCTTATTATCATCATCATTATCATTATCATTATTATTGTTGTTGTTGTTATTGTTACTATTATTATTATTATCAATCTCAACCCCCGAGTTGCACAGAAGCTTGTTGCATGCAGGGAGGGGATGCCTGGACAGGCAGTGAGTACAAGATGCGCCTCTTGACTGGGCTAGCCACCAAACTGCATGCCAAGCTGGGCCTCTTAGCCCTGCAGCACAACCACCTCAATGCACAGCACTGCACCAGACTGCTGGACCAAGTTGAAGACAGGTGACAGCCTGATTGGAAGTGCCTCACAGCAGTGTGATGTTGGCAGCAGTGTATCAGCTTGCTGTATGCCTCTGCCAGCCTGAGAAGCCCAGGCAGTTGCACTTGTTGATGTTTGGGGGTTCAGACTCTATACGCTCATGTAGACCTTGAGCTTGCTGAGCAGGTACAGACTGGAAACTGATGCCAGAGTCATGCTGACAGCATTCGGTGGTGTTTTTTCTCTTGGTGTCAAACATGCTTGTTGCTGCTGGAACAGGGCCTTTTTAATGCTTCGGCTTGTCCACCAAACACCCCTTGCTGGTCCTGCTCAAGGCTTGCACGGCGCTGTGCTTCAAAAACAGCAGCTTGCCCCTGCAATAAGTGTCTTTGGCAAGCTCCTAGGCAGCCGGGTATAATACTTGGCTTCTCATTAGACTGACGCCAAAAGGCGTAGTCTTTTCTTCTCTTTCTCTTTGGCAAGCTGGCGGTGCATCTGGCTGCAGGGACAGGGAGCTGCTTGCACAGGCAGGCCTGCAGGCTTTCAAGAGCAATGCAGCATGCCTCTGGGTCGGCCAAGGGAAGGCTAATGCCCTGCAAGCCATGCATGCAAAAGCAAAGTTCAGACAGAAGTTTCAGGCTTGGCGGGAATGGGCTGAGAGGCGCTGCCTGCTCAGAGACAGGCTCAGATTGGTTCTGATTGCCTGCAGGCGTACCACATTAACAGCAGGTACAGCCATGCAGGACATACAAAATGCAGCAGGACGCATGGTTGCAGGCAGGATATGTTGATGGCAAGCGCGCCTAAGCACAAATGTGATGTGGTCGTTCTGAGGCTTGCTTGTCATGGAGCAGCAAGCCACTTGTTGTGAGACATGCTAGCATAGTCAGATTTTTGCCAGGATCCTGATGCAACATCTCATCAGCAACATGGGGGATGCCCTCTGAGAGGACATGTGACATGCACAATCAACTATCAATCACCATGGCGGTGCACCAGACAGGTTAGGCTTGGCCTGCGCGCAGCACGTGGCAATGATGAACAGCACCTTTTGGTGTGTCATGGCTGGTGCAGGCTTTGCACATTGGGCAGTGTTGGTGCGCAGCAGAAAGGTGCGGCGGGCACAGCGTGTGTTGGCAGGACAGTGGCATCTGGTCCGGCTGCATGCCACCATCCTGTGTGCCTGGCGCAGTCATGCCCACAAGCTGCAGGTACCGGCACAATGGCACTGATTCACGCCAGCAGTAAGAAATGATGGTTCCTCATGGTAACAATCTCCATGGTCAGTGACATTGAGGCGCTTCTACAGAGTTTGTGGACGTGATGAGCATATAGCACTGCACGTGTGGTCAGCAAGAGTTGCATATAGGTAGCATGAGCAGTCTGCCACCTGGGTCTACAAGATGCGTGCCAGATGGGTTCTGGCTGGCAGCCAGACAGATTTTCTGCAGCATGCCAAACGCCAAATGTTGAGCCTATGCAGCATGCTAAAAGTCAATGTGGATCAAAAGTCTTCATGTCAAACTGCAATATAGATCGTCAGATGTCAGATGCCCTTAGTCCTTGGACTCATTGCCAGCAGCACTGGTATCTCTGCACATGCTGTCATGCAGTGCTCTCATGTGTTCCAGTGTTGTTGCCACAGGTGATGCGCAGCAAGTTGGCCTCACAGACACAGCCAGTGCCAGCTGTCTCTTTGACAAGCAGAGGGGACATGCTGTTGCGCTGTCAGGGCATGTTTGCTGCCAGCCTGCAGCAAGTGCATGCAGCAACTAGAGAGCTGCACAACCTGCAGCGATTTCTGAGGTTCCATGCCACCAGAGAAGACGTGGTGTGGGCACATGCAAGTGAGATGCAGCCCTGTACAACTATCTGCAATGCAAAGTTGACCTGATCTACCCTGCTTGATGCAGGACGTCTAGTGTGTTGCTTGGATCTGTGCAGATTGTTATTCCTTGTAGGTCATTGGGTATCCTCATGTCTGTATCCTCACATGTGTGTATCAAGCCCAAACCTGCTTTGATTCCTGCTTGCCTTGTTGAGATTTGAAGCAAAGCCATTTGCAGCGTGTATGGCCTCTGCTCAGGCATCAGCATATGTTTAGAGTATCATTGGACCAGCCTTCATATCCATCGTGGGCACAAGAAGCAAACAAACTTCAGCAGTTGCTTGACTGAATTTTTAACACTGCAGGGGCCAGTAGCACCGTGCACACCTTCAGAGCGGTAAAGGCCCAGATGAGCAGCCCTGCCAAGCATGCCGTGCCTGATCTTGGCTGTGTGGACATTCGCAATGCAAGCCGCAGCTTGGTCTGCCATCAAGTCCCCTTGTCTCTCATGCACTGGCACTCTCTGCCAAAGGCTGAGCCCTTCCAGGTGCCTCCTGTTGTTGGCTGCACAGTTGGATCTTGCAATGTGCACATGCGGCTGCCCATTGTCTGATGCCTCTTTTGCTTGTGAGATGTGTCTGCTGATAGACCAGACATGCACTGCGTAGAGCAGCCATGTTGCATGCTGTGCCTGTTGAAGCAGTATTTGTGCAGCCTTCCCCTGAGCAGCAATGCTATTTATAGGCTCTCTGAAAGTAGCATGTTCAGAAACTTGTTTATGTGGTGCAAATGCACATTACCAACACGGCACTATCTAAGCCTGGTATGTTATTTTGCATTCCAACAATTCTGGTTTGTTGGCATATTGATCCATAGTTGCAAAGAGCAATGACTCAACCAAGCAGATTGAGCAATACACAAAGAGCAGAGATGGTGTCCTGCAGGAGCTGCTGGGTGACATTGACCACAGCCTGGAAACAGACTCAACCAGTACTGCTGTTCTGAGCCAACACACGCCGGCAGAGGAGTCGCAGGTGATAGCCAGTCATGCAGACCAGCAACAAGACTCGAGGCATGCAGATGCCTCGCGTCAGAGCCAGCAAGACAGCATTGCAGCCAACAGAGGACTCTGTGGATTGCCTTGGTTGCATCAAGAGACTGGCAGAAGCCATGTTCAGGAGTCTGATCACGCATTGGCATCGGCTTCTGACATTTTCGAGCCAGCCAGGGATAAGGCTCACACTGTGTCAGCAACAGAGTGGCCTGTTGTGGGTTCTGGTGCTGAGGCTGGTGGAGCTGGGCAGGCTCAACTAACACCCCCAACAGGTCATGATATTCTGGCAGTGGCAGAGCCAAGTGTGGTGTTGCAGTCAGAGTCACCCTCTGCTGCGCTGACTGCAGTGCCTGTCATGGCACACTTGATAGAAGTGCCAGCAGACCAGGCGGCAGTGTCTGGCTGCCTAGGCAGGTCAAAGTCAGCGGCTGCTGGGCAAAATGGCACAAAATTTGCTCTGAAGGCTGTAGCAAGGCACAGCAAGACCAGCAGCAAAGTTGGTAAACAGCTCGGCAGCAGGAAGGTGGACTTGCCCAGTTCACAAGCAGCCAGAGATACCAGCAGGCTGCAACATGTCATGGCCTTGGCTCCTGCCAACCATGTGGAAGTGCCCAAAGAGCTTGGGGTGACGCATTCTGATACTCCTGTCAGAAGGGAGGCCAGGGCTGCTGCCAGCTCTTCAGACACGCATGTGATGCCCTCACAGATGCATGATACATCCCCAAGACCTGATGCTGTCCCCACAAGCATGCATGATGGCAGAAACTTACAGGCTGCTGCTGTCTCCCCAAGGGCTGCTGCTGCGTCCCCAAGGGCCTCACCAAAGGCTGCAGTCCCAAGGGCTGCAGGTGCGACCCCAAGGGCTAGTCTAACGGCCAGGGCCTCTCCAAAGGCTGCAGCCAAGAGCAAACCAGCCTTTGTGTCTGCCACCAGAAGTGGTTGCATTGTGCTTCCCAGTCGTCACGCGTTACATCGGCCACATTGTGGACGCACACTTGCCAGCACACCTTCTGCTACAGAAGCTGTCAAGACGAGCTTGGCAGACCACATGCCGAGCAATGAGCACCAAGTCCTTGCTGTTCAAGTGGACAATCAGGCTTTGGTCTCACAGTTGGATACTCATCCTGTGTCTCTGATGCACATCAGTCATGATGCCTCCTCAGCTGGCAAAATTGAGATGGCTGAGCCACAGCAGGATCAGCAGAGCTACTCATCTGCTCACCACTGTCCACAGACATATGCAGATTGCTCTCATAAGGGATCTGAAATCAGTCAGGCAGCTGCTGACCACCTCCACGGGGCTGATGACCACCGCCACATGGCCACTGACCACCGCCACATGGCTGTCGACCACTGCCACGAGGCCACTGACCACCGCCACATGGCTGTTCACCACTACCACGTGGGTGCTGACCACCACAAGTCAGATGCGTCAGGTCAGTTAGGCGGGGCAGATCAACAGCAGCTTGGTCACCCCTTGTTGCTGGATTCCAGTAGACCAGTTCAAGCTTCAGCATCAGATGACATGGCACATGACTCACAGTCTGACTGTGAAAGCAGCAGCCGGTCTGCTGACTCAGATCTGGACTACGGGCAGTCACTGTCCAGTCAGCTTGAGTCAGCATCAGGGGACAAAAGGAGGCAGATTTCATCAGCGAGGGATGACTTTGCGCGGCAGCCTGACTCTGTCGGTAGCATTGCACAGCTGTTTATGATGCGGCAAAGGGCAAAACTGGTTTTCCAGGTGAGTGTCTTGATTCTTGTTTGATCACCAACTTTGCAACTTTGATTCTTGTCATGCTGACAGCAGCTCAGCAAACACACATTGTGCCAGCATACTACTTTCCAGACCAGCTGTTCTGGAGAAACAAGACTTGTCCTGCACGTACCTAGCTCATCATGAGCTGAAAAGCGTTGTGATCATTATTATTATCATCATTATTATTATTATCATTACTATTATTATTGTTGTTGTTATTATTATTATTATTATTATTATTGTTATCATTATTGATTACTCCTGTTGTTATCACTGCTGTCAAGACATGCACCTTATAGCACTTCAGATGTGCCATTCCTGTTCATGGCCGCAGTCATCACTGCCTGGCTGATCATCATCAACATCGCAAAATCTTGTGCCAAGATGTCATCCTACTGCATTGCGCAGACTCCTTGTTCTAGACAACATCACACAGACGGCTGCACAGCAGCTTGCTAATGTTTTGTCAACACTTGTGCAGACTGCTGATTTCAGACTCTAACCACTCTGCTGTTGCAGGCTTTGGCCATCAATGCAGACCATAGAAGGCTTCAGAAGAGGCATGCACAGCAGCTGCAGGTCCCTGCTATGCTGCGACGCTGCTTGCACATCTGGGCTCAGTCGGCCTTGGACACCAAGGAATGGCTGCTGCAAGTGCGCTCGCCTGTGCTTTTGACACGCGGCTTTGCTGCTTGGTGCCAATATCTCAAGGTATGCCTTGTCCATCCCTGAGCTGATGTGAGTCTTGTGTGGCGCCTGCGCCTGAACATATACCTTGTGTCTGTCTGTCTGGATGTCTGTTTGTCTGCCTGTCTGTCTGTCTGTCTGGATGTCTGTCAACCCTGATGCTGGCTCTGCTGCACATGAAACTTGCAAAGGTCCATTGGCAGCATCTCAGACATTGGCAGGTCCATTCTGCCAATGCCTGAAGCTGCCTGCATGATGCATCATCCCCTTGTCTGGGTGTTGCCTTGAAGACATGATTGTCTGTGGCAGGCATGCTTCTTCACGGCTGTGTCTTTGCATAGGGAAGAGCAACCAGGCAGCAGCAGCTGGTGTATCTGCAAGGCAGGCATCGCCTGGTCTTGATGTCAGCATGCTTCCAAGCCTGGAGGCTCAGGTCCAGACGCCAAGCCTTTCTAGCTGCTACTGTTCAACATTGCAGGTGAGTCTTCTATCACCTGCTGACAGCCATATACATGCAGCCATATCAACATGAACGCTTCTGTCATACAGTTTTGTGGGTTCAATGCTAAAGCTGTCCACCACATACTCACAGATGCTATGCCAGTCTGTCCTCAATGTGCAGGTGACACTACGTAGTTGAGTATGCGTGCACAAGCTGTTTTATGCTGCAAAATGCGTGCATGAGCTGCTCATGCTGCAAACAAATTCAGTCACTCAGCTTTGCTCTGTGGACCTGTACCATCTTCAGCACTGTGATATGCTGAGAGCATTCTGCACTCAAAGTCTCTCATACGTAGCTGTCTTCTGTTTGGCAGCTGGACAGGCATCTGCATCTATCTAGACCAACTGCTATGTGCTGTAACAATGCCTGACAAGATGGCGGTGCTGGTGTTGTGCAGACACAGGCATGCCAGTCACCTGCTGCAGCACTGGCAAGCATGTGTGCGTGCCAAACGCAGCCTGCGGCAGCGTGGAGCAATGGTGCACAGGGCACATCAGGGCTACACCATGCAGCATGCTTGGAGGCACTGGCAATGGCTGGCCAGCAGCAAGGTACTGCACATCATGCTACTGTTTCTCGTCACGAATGTGGCACACATCATTCCACCTGTGCTTGCACTTATGCAAGCTTCCCAGGTTGCAGCAACGTGCAGCATCACTGCAGTCTGCCTGCAGCCATTACCACTGGTGGTCAGCTGGATGACACCATTGCAGACACTGGTATGCTGTGTCTTTTGCATGACGACACCATTGCTTACGTTGATATGCTGTTTCTTTTGCATGATGACATCATCGCTTGCATTTATATGCTGTTTTCTTTGCATGATGACACCATTGCATACAGTGATATGCTGTTTCTTTTGCATGATGACACCATTGTACACACTGGTATGCTGTTTCTTTGCATGATGACACCATTGCTTACACTAGTGCGCTGTTGCTGTTATGCATGCAGTTTGTAATCATGCTTTGGTCATTGGGTTGTAGGCTATCCTGGTTAGAGTCTTTGAACGCTGCGAGCATAGCTGGGAGATGTATGACCCGAGGTGTGAGGAGTATGAGCAGCTGGTGGCCTGCCTGCACAGCTGGAAGGACAGGGCGAGGCACAAGCGAGACAAACGAACACGGCTGCAGCAGGAGAACTGTGCAGATGCATTCAGGCATGTACTATGGACAATGCCAGTCCTGTGTGTGTTTGTTGTGTTAACACTAATGTGAGGTGTGTTCTGTTCATCAGTAGCACGCAAGCTGTTGGGCTAATGATTGTTTGAGATCAATGTTTGTTTACTGCCTGAGTGCTTCAGCACCATAACCTCATCTGCAGCAACAAGTCTGGACTGTCACAAGTACAAGTCTCACACCAACTGTGACCATGCCTTACTGTGAGCAGCACACCTTTGGCAGAGCAATCAGATTGACAGCTTGTTGCTAGCACTACATGCGCCAACTTCCTCTCAAGTCATTCAAACAAATAATGGGTTTGGGACTCGAAACAAAACTGCTATTGCAATGCTCCCGAACAGTGTTAACCATACTGTGATGGGCTGCAGGACGACGTGCATGTTGCTGAGTGGGTTCCTCAGCTTCCAGCACAATCACTGCCAAGCAGTCCAGCTGCAGTGTGCAATACACAGCCGCGACCGCCTGTTTGCTGTGTGGCGCCGGACTGTGAGAAGCAAGGTGGCTGACTGGATGCATGGCCCCTGTTTGGCCAGCACAAGGCGGCGGCTGCACCTGAAGGGCTGGGTGTCAGAGCAGCAGTGGCACCAGCAGTACCAGACACGCAGGTGGGGCTTCTGCAAAGCAGTCGCCATGGCTGTAATGGCAATCCCAGCTTGTGTGAGGTGCATTTAGATTGTATGCACCGAAAGACTGCGACGCGATTGCGCTTCATGCAATGCGCAGTGTCATCAAGTGCATTTGGAGGCAACTATCTCAGCCCAAGCACTTGCTGTTTGCGTCTGCTGCGACACATCAACTGCTCTGAAGTGAGCAGCATCAGTGACATGCAACATGCCATGTGCACAGCATTGCTGTTCTGGCAGCTAGCCTTTGACTTCATCTTTGGCTCTGATGTTTTGATGGCTTTCAAGATGTCATTGGCTTCAAGACTCAGTGGCTAGCAAGACAGAGTTGCAAAAATGTGTCTACTGCTGCAGGCTACTGTCAGCAGGCTGGACAGCTTTCTCTAGGGACATCACCATTCCCAGAGGGCACAGACACCACCGCCTGCTGCGTCGAGCATTCACAGCTCTGCATGCGGCCACAGCTGCCCGTGCAGCACAGCTGGGGCTCTTCTGGCAGCGGTGGCAGGTGCACTTTCCCCTTCAGCTGGCACTGGCAGGGTGGAGGGCTGTGAGGGTGGCCACAGCCAGGCAGAGGCTGAAGGACGCCTGGGGGGCCAGGGCCCGGCGATGCTTGCTTCAGCGGCGTGCCTTTACCGCATGGAAAGCTGTTGTGGCAGTGCAATACAGTCAGGCGTGCAAGCTGCAGGTCTCGTAGCATCATAGCTCAGTTCATTTGCTGTTCTGCCATAGGCCTTGTGTCTATGGAACCTTGTGCTTTGAGGGGCTGCTATGCTTGACAGGGGGTGACAGACTGGAAAAGTTCCATGACAAGGCAGTCTGCTACACACCCAGTCCATTATGCTGAGTACACTGCTGCACTTTGCACTGTCAAGCGGCAGCTTTCGAAAATATGTTGTCTGGACGTTTCCTGCTTCATTCACAGCAGACCTCAGTCGAAACCGCCCGACCTGCCATGAAGACTCCAGTCTGAGTATTGACAGGCACTGACAATGAGACTGGCATCTGCATGCAGGCAGCCCAAGGCCACTGTAGGGAACAAATGTTGCGCAGACGCTGGTCAGCCTGGCTGTATGTGGTTGGCCAGCAAAGCAGGGCTGTCAGGCAGCACACGCGCTGCCTTATGCAGGCAGGCTTCACTGCTCTGCTCCAGAACGCTGCAGCTGCTCAGCGCCACAGGTGAGCTGCAATGTCTAGCACAAAGGCAACATGCACAGCTTTCTGAACGTGAGTCAATCAGAGCAGGACAGGTGCTTCAAACCCTCAAACAGCTGGATGAGTTTGACCAACTGATTTTGCTTAGTGAGGTGACGATTGTGTAACGTGGGCAAGCTTGCCAAATGTCACACAATGGTGCAATACAGCCAGCTCAACAATACGGTGTCTGTTCATATGCACTGTGTACATATCATGGGAGGCTTGCCTCAGAATGCTGCATCATCATGCTAGACAGTCCCGACATAAGACAATCCTTGACAATGGAACTTCGATGCTGCTGTGCTGCCCATGTCTGACAGACCTGCTTGCATTCAACGACAGCACCATTTCTGTTGTGGTGCATAGGGCTGGAGCTGCAGCAACTCAGCTTGAGAAAGGACGGCGTCTTCACATGCAGAACCACTGTCAGCATTGTTGCCACCACGCTGGTCAGAGCAGCTCAGCTCACAGATGCTCATGTGCAGCACCTCAGTCGGCACCCAGGGGTCATCAGACTGCATATGGAGCACTGTCATTTCTGCAGCCTCCCTGCCAGGCTCAGATGGCAAGGGAGATGCATTTGCCTTTTGAGTGGTCCTTGATGATGAGGGCGTTTGCAAGCTGGAAGGTGTTCATAGCTTATTGGAGACCTCGAACAGCAGCATATGCCACTGACAACCGGCACCAGGTACCAACCCATGCTCATGACATGTCTTCAAAAGCCAACTTTTCGACATTCCACATTGGCAGGTCTAGCATTATTGACAGGCAATGCTCAGGGCTCCCCACACCTCATTTTGACCCCCATGACAAAGCATCCATTCGGCATGCAGCTTTCACAAATGGCAACATCAAGATTTGTGTACATATGTACATACGTAAATGTGATGCATCGTCACTTGCCATGCACCAAGCATTGTGTGAGTCTGATTATTGCCATGCAGGTGCCTGTCGTAGGCATGAACAGAACACAAGATGCTTCTTGTGGGTCTCAAGGTCACTGCAACAGCATGATGCTGAGCAAAAGTGTATATCTAGATAATCAGGAAAATGCATATCCTTGGAGACAGCACCCTCAGTCTGACAGGAGCAACTTGATGCCAGACTGGTATTGGCTAGGTCCATATGGGCCACTGGGTGCCAAAGTAGAATGCCACATCAAGCCGCAGACAATAGACTGCTTGAATCATTTGCTCAAGCAGAGGACTGCTATGTGAGCTTTTGTTTTGTAAAGTTCACAAACATAACCAGACATGGAGTACAGCATTGCACTGTTGCACCACATGTTTGTGGAAGTGATGCATGGTGATACAGCGTATGTTCTTGAACTCTACTCATGTGCAGTAACATTCACTCTGTCTCTGACTGTGCACCTCGCCTCTCGTACATCCCTGAATTTTGTCGATGTATGCCAACATTCTGCAGACACCAGGCATGGGTGGTTGCAAGTGTGAGAGGTGAAACGGCATCTAGGCTGATAAACCATGGCGTTGCATACCTTAATGCTATCTAGATACTGCTCAGCCAGCTGCGGAGACACAAAGTCAGTAAGTAAATCCTTGGACGGTAATAAGCTCATTTGGCTGAAGCAGGAAAGGTGTAGTCTGAGGCACCTGCTTGCAATTCTGAATGTGATTCACCCCCTCCTTTATATAGCATATCCGCAGTCTTTCTCTCAAAATCTGCGCATGTGAAGGTCAAGTGGACGCGGGCAATCTGGCAGCATTCCGGTCTTCTGCTGCTCTTGACATGCATGTATACCTGAGCTTTGGCAACGCCAACTTCCTTACGTCTAACTTCGTATTCCCTGTGTTCTAGCAAGGCAACCGGGTCTGCATGGGGGTTCTCCGGATCGTGGTTTGGAGGAGGGCCTTCTGGATACTTTGGGCCGGCCCAACGACCCATGGTCACAACCAACTTTGATCAGGTTCCCCACAGCTATGGCAATACAGTTTCGTGTGGCACGGCCTTGAGATGTCCAAGACTATCTGATCGCAGGAAGCAACCCGGGTTTGGCAATCTAGTGTTGCGCAATGGTGCAAGGCGTTGTGCAAATGCGATTTGCGAAATCGCTCAAATTTCGATCAAGCCCTAATCGGATGGCTAATCAGTAATTAGCCGTACTAATTCGGCCCAGCAAGACCGGACTCCGAGTTAGTCTTTCTTATGCTAGACTGGTGTCGTCGATCCAATGCGATGTATATCCATGCGTATTCAGATATGCAGGTCCAAGCACGAGCGCGCCTGACTGCTGCGAACTCGACCAGCCGATGACAACAACGTTCCGGAAGTCGCTCCGAAACACCGCTAAGCAAGGCAACAACTCCGAGAACATGCTAGCCAGTACGCCCGGTGAGTTGTTGAGCACGCGCACCTGGCTTGTGCCCCTGATTGCTCCGTCGCCCACTCTCACTTGGGGACATCGCCTCCTGATGGGCGGCAGCTAGTCTCATCTGGTCGAGACCAGCGGAAGCTGCTGTGCCTTGTGCTGTGGTTGACTGCTTGCGCGCTGTTGCAGATGGCTGAGCCTTGATGGTGCATTACCTTACCAGTGATAGTCAGCTGCACCAGCACAGTTTGGCTGTTGCCAGCTGCTGAGAAAGATGCAAACTTCGGGTGCATCTCATGAACTCCTGTTCCCCTTAGTTTCCGAATCTTCCATCAATACAAGAAGGTTTGTTACTGGCAACTCGCTTACTTGTTGCTAGTTGCATGAGTTCCAGAACTAGACTTGTCGGTCATTTTGCAGGCGGCGTCCTCCCAGTATTGGCCTAGATTTCAATGGCCCAGCATTGGACAATGGAGTAGAGTGTTCAGGCAACATCTTCAGCATGCTGGGCAGAGTCAACCTCAGCAGCCTCAACTCCAATGTTCAGCACCTGGTCACAACCTTGTCTGGCCACAATCCCAGCGCTGTCTCTGAGGCCCTGCTCTGTCAGCCAACCCAAGTCACCTACAATCAGCAGAATCAGGGGCTCAGTGTCAGCATTGGCTCCAGTCGCTCCAATGGACCACACTCTGTGCAGCTCAGGGGCGAAGTGTATTTTCCTAGAGGATGGGCTGCGTCCCATCTTTGTCAGAATGTGGCTCAGCAAGCTTCCGCAAGCAGTCTGCCTCTGCTGGAATTGGTAAGCCAAGCCAGAAGTACCTGTAATCAACCTGCTGCCAAGCATTGCAAGCAGCAGCCTCAAGGCGCATATGACTACGCATTTGGCAGTCATCACGAGCCTTTGCTACAACCTGCATCATGTCATTCCATGAAAAGGAGGCATATCTCAAATGGAAGGGCTCTACATTTGTCAAGCGTGCAACATGCCAACATGACTGCCTGTGTCCGCAGGAAGATGTGGATGAAGTGTTAAGTACGCTGTTTCATGAAGACACACAGCCTCAGCAGCACGATGCAGGTGATCAGGCACAGGCTCAGCTGGTGACGGTCATCATCACCATTCATGACGATGCACTGCAGCAAGCCCTTCAGCAGGCTCAACGTGACCTGCAGACTGCTCATGCACATTCTGCACAGCTGCAGGCCCAAGCAGACAGCCTCAGAGCAGAAATGCACTCAGCTACAGCCAACCTCAATAACGCTTCTGACCCGGGCAGAACACACTCAGCTGAGTCACGTGCAGCTGAGGCCAGTGCTCTGCTTACTCAGAACTCAGAGGAGCACCAGTTGAATGAGCAGAATCTGAGACAGTCTGAGTTAGTCACTCAAAGCTCAGATGAGGATGCATCAGCCAAGCCAGGTCTGTGTGAAGCTGAGTCAACTGCTCAGTCAGCTGAGGTGCAGCAGCTGCTTCAGCAGCTTCACGTATTACAGCAACAGGCAGATGAGGCTGCAGCACAGCACACTGCTGATCGTGCAGCTGTGGCACAACTACAGAGACAGCTGTCACAACAGAATAGTAGAGTGTCTGCAGAGCAAGAGGCCAACCAGACTCTCAGGATGCGTCTTGAGTCTGCTGAGGCATCTGTGGCAGACTCGACGACTCGCATTCAGCAGCTGAGGTGAGACCACCTTGATGGCACGTGCTGAGTGTGAATTTGTATGGGATGCTGTGGTCGCTCCATCAGAGCTACCAAGAGTTATTCTGAGGGACACATTTCCAACTTTACATCAGGCCATGCACCTGTCAACTGTAGTACATACACCTGTAGCATGTCTGAATGATCATGGGCGTGACCTTGCTTGAGAGTGGTCATGGTCACAACAAGTCCCAGCGTGAAATGTGTTGTGTGTGCAAATCTACAGATCACATGTAGATTGCATGTAGATCTGCTTCAGAGCAGTGAACACGGGCTGTGTCTGCAGATCTGCAGCAGTGACTGCAGCGCAGCAGCTTCAAGCAGTGCGTTCTGGAGCAGGGGATGAGGCCCTGTCCCGAGCAAACTTGCAGCAGCAGCTAACAGAGGTAGAGGCTCAGAAGCAGCAGAGCCAGGCTGACCTGACACAGGCTGAACAGCGCCTGCACCAGCTGCAGGTAAGATACTCATGATGTTGTGTGCAGATTGCAAGAACCTGGAGTGCATGAGTGTTGTTTCTTTTTGCCAAATAGCATTCTGTTTATGCTGACTCACTCAGCAATGTGCATCGTTCAGATGAAGTTTCTGATATGCTGCTACATGACCTTGTGTACATCACACACTTGCAGCTGTAAGCATCATTGCTGACCCTGTCAAGCAGTCTCCTTTGACGCCACTGCATGTGCTGGTTCATGAGCACTCAAGGAACACCTGTTTTCACAGACCATACACCTTCTTTTGCCATGCCCCTCCACACCTGATCCTCTTCTTCCTTGCTGGGGCTTGCTGTCTTCAGCTGCTCACACGCTTTGCTGCATGTGGCCAGCTCACTGATCAGCTGATTTGGCAACTCAAGTTAGCTTATCTCTGTTTGATGCTGCCTGACTTTTACAGACACTTTTGGGTGTGCAAGGATGTACCATAGTTTCAACACGCCTAGGCAGGAATTTACTTTTGTATTGTACATGTACACATACATGCTAAGAACGGCACCAGACATCACAGATTTAGGTTTTGACTACAATTTGGACCTTGTAAGGCCCAGATTTGTTTCTCTCAGGATAGCATTGAATGAACTATATCATTCAAATTTGATGTTCTCAGGATTCCTATAGTTGTTGTTTGTTGACTCCCCTGTTGAGTTTTAAAGACAAGGAATGTAATTTGATTGATTGATTGATTTGATTGATTGATTGATTGATTGATTGATTGATTGATTGATTGATTGATTGATTGACTGACTGACTGACTGACTGACTGACTGACTGACTGACTGACTGACTGACTGACTGACTGACTGATTGATTGATTGATTGATTGATTGATTGATTGATTGGTTGATGCACACCATGCCATTATGCAGGAGCTAGTGAGTCAGCTGCGTACTGAACTCAGTGATGCTCGTGAGGAAAGCAGCAGCACAGCAGAAGCCCTGAATGCATCAACAGAGCTGGCAGGTCGCCTACAAGCTGCTGCTGAAGTGTCCACAGAACAGGCTGCTGCTGCTGCACAGCGAGTGGCTCATGAACACAGCCGCTCAGTGGCTGACCTTGAGCACAGACTCCAGCAGACGACTGCTGCATTGCGACACAGCACCGAGACAGCAACAGCTGCAGATGCAGAACGGCTGCGCAGTATTGAGTCACTTCAGCAACTGCTTGACAAGGCTCATGATGACAACAGTGTGTCAGCCAGTAGGAACAATGAGCTGGCTGGTAGTGTTGAGCAGCTCACAGCTCAGCTTGAGGCTGCACAGAGTGCTGCAGCAGCTCAAGCTGCTGAATCTCAGCTCGCTGTGAATGAGCTGCAAACTGAGGTGGTCAGACTTGAGCAGCAGCTGAGCAGTGCCAGCCAGTCAACTGATGCAGCAGTTGCAGCAGCAGCTGCTAAGGTTAGTCAAGCTGATGCTCAAGCAGGCATTGAAGCTGCCCTGCAACAGGCTTCCCAAGAGCACAGCGCAGTCGTGCAGGAGCTTGAGCAAAGGCTAATGGGCGCCCAGACAGCTCTGCAAAGCACAGCTGCAGCAGCTGCTCAGGCTGACGTGGAAAACAAGGTGCACGTACAATTCCTGCAGCAGAGACTTGGCAACGCTGTTGAGCAAGGACTGGTTGCACAGGGCCAAGTCTATGACTCGGCTAGCAAAATTGCTCAGCTGAAATTGCAGCTTGAGTCCACTCAGAGTGCCTCTGCCGAGCAAGCTCAGGCTAATCAGCTTGCTGTCGACGAGCTACAAAGTGAGCTTGAAGCTGTCAGGCAGCAACTGGCTGATGCCAACCAGGCAGCTGCTGCAGCAGCTGCTGATGCAGCTTCCCTGCTGCACAGGACAACTACTGCAGAGGCATCCCTGCAAGAGTCTGCAGCAGCCTTGACAGAGGAGGAGCTGCACAGATCTCACATCATCGATGGATTTCAGGAGAGTCTGAAGGCTACCAAGGCAGCATTGCAACAATCTATGCAGTCAGCTGCACAGACAGATGCAGAGCGGCTGCATGTCATCCAAGAACTGCAGCAGCAGCTCAGTGATGCTGTTGAGTCTGCCCAAGCTGCCCAGGGCATGAACAAAGGACTCACTGAGTCTGTGAGGAGTCTCAAAAGTGAGCTGTCAGCTGCTGAGGCAACATTGCTGAGGGAGCAGCAAGTTCATGCCAGCACACTCACCGAGCTGCAGAGTCAGGTTGAGGCGTTGCAACACCAGCATGCTTCAGCCCAGCAGGCAGCTGAAGCGGCAGCTGCTGCAGCAGCTTCTGCAGACCGCAGGGCAGCTTCAGCAGAAGCTTCTGTGTGGGAGGGCAGCACAGCCCTGCAAGCAACACTGCTGGAGAAGGATCAGCTGACAAGCCAGCTGGAGCAGCAGTTGCAAGCTGCTCAAGCAGCACTGCAACAAACCACTGAGTCTGCAGCACTGGCGGATGTACAGAGGCAGAAGGACATTCAGACGCTGCAGCAAAGGCTTGACGATGCTGTTCAACACAGCAGCGCGTCTCTGGCAGTCAACTCGCAGTTGTCTGACAGTGTCCAGCAGCTCAAGATACAGCTTCAGTACGCCCAGAATGCTGTAGCCAAACAGTCTGAAAGTGGCACTGCAACAGTGAGCCAGCTGCAGTGCCAGGTGGACGTTCTGCAGCAGCAGGTCACATCTGTCAAGGCAGAAGCTGACACAGCAGCTGCTGAAGCAGCTACCCTACAGCAGGCTGCTGCTGCTGCTGCTTCACAATCTCATGAAGAGGCTTCAGCTCTGTTGCAACAGACTGTAGCTGATAAGGAGCAGCTGGTTACAGCCCTGGAGCACAGACTGACACACTCCCAGACAGAGCTTCAGCAAGCTGTGAATGCAGCAGCTGTCACTGCTGTGGAGACACAGCATACAGTGCAGTCACTTCAGACAAGACTGGACAGCGCTGTTCAGCAAGCAGTAGCGGCACAGACTGCAAATGCTCAGCTGTCCGAGACAGTTCAGCAGCTGAAGGTGCAAATGCAGTATGGCAGGAATCTGATGGCAAAACAAAGCGAAGCCAGTGAGAGAACAGTCACTGAGCTGCACAGTCAGGTGCAGGCCCTACAGGAGCAGCTGACAGTAGCCAGGCAGGAAGCTGCTGCAGCAACTGCTGAGGCAGCTGCGCTCACAGACGCATCAGCTGCTGCGCAAGGTTCCCATCAGGCAGCCCTTGCAACGCTGCAGGCATCAGCTACAGGGAAGGATGCAATGATCAGCAGCCTCCAAGAACAGCTGCAAGATGCACTGTCAGCACTGCATCAGAGGGCTGAGTCAGCAGCCAGAGCTGATGCAGAGAACCAAGCCTCTCTTCAGTCCTTACAGCAGAGGCTTGAAGATGCAGTGCAGCAAGCAGCTGCCTCAAGCAGTGCCAATGCTGAGCTGTGTGCCAAAACTCAGCAGCTGACAACACAGCTAGCGTCTGCTGAGACTGCTGCTGTGGAGATAGCTGCAGCGCATGACAAGGCTACAGCTGATATGTTGGGTCAGGTAACATCACTACAGCAGCAATTAGCCACTGCCTGTGAAGCTGCAGATGCCACAGCTGCGCAGACAGCTGCTCTGAGTCAGCGGCTGACTGCTAGTGAAGCTGCTCAGGCATCAGCTCAGGAAGCTGAGACGTCATTCCAGCAGCAGGCTGTTGAGAAACAGAGGGCAGTGGACGACCTGCAGCTCAGGCTGCAAGATGCACAGTCAGAACTGCAACAAAGCACTCTGGCAGTTGCAGCAGCAGAGGAGAAGAGGAAGGGGGAGATGCAGATGCTGCAGCAGCGGCTGGATGCTGCGCTTGAGAGTGCCAATGCTTCACAGACATCAAGTGCTGAGTCTACTGAGGTCATGGCACATCTCAAAGCTCAGCTGGAAGTTGCTCAGGCTGCTGCAAGTGCACAAGTTGAAGCTTTTGCTGCACAAGCAGATGAGCTGCAGCAACAGGTGAGCTGTCCTGGGCATCTTTCATCAAATATGTACACATGACCTCAGTATTGCACCAATGCTTTTCATACTTTAGTAATTAGCAATTTCACCTTCTCATAGTTGGTAGGTGTGGGTGTGCATGTCTGTGAACAACACAGACAAGTGAGTTTCCATTCGATAGCCAAAGGCATATAGCTGCCCTGACGTCTGCATGGTCTCTGTGATACGCTGTACTCAAACCAAAGCAGTGAAAGTCATCCTGAGCCTGATCAATGATGCACAGGTGAGCAGTCTGCAGCAGCAGCTTGCAGCCACCACGCAAGCAAGAGATGCTGCAAGGGCAGAGGCAGGAGTGTTCAGTGAGCAAGCAAATGCTGCTGAGAGCTCACGCCAAGAAGCAGAAACTGCATTGCAGCAGAGCAGCCTGGAGAACGACCGTGCTGTCCAGGCTCTGCAACAGAAGTTGGCAGACGCACAAAGATCGCAGCAACAGGCTGCAGCGTCAGCAGCTGTGGTTCATCAGCAACAACAGCACGACATTGTGTCTGTTCAACAGAGGCTGGAAAGAGCGCTGGCGCAAGCTGAAAGCCTGCAAGGCAGCAACACTGAGCTGTCTGCTTCAGTTGGGCAGCTCAGGACGCAGCTTGAACTGGCTCAGGCTGCCTTGGAGAGTCAGGACGAGGACTCAAGGATAGCCTGCATGCAAATGCGAAGTCAAATCGACATTTTGCAGCAGCAGCTTGCGGCTTCTGCCAGGGGGTCACAGCATCACAAGTCTCGGGCCACAGCAAGTAAGACAGCACAGCAGGGTCAAGATGGGGAGTTAACACCACAGCTGCGGCAATCTGAGCAAGCAGGGACGTCCAGCACATCAGATGGTGGGGAAACAGCTACATCTGCTGACTTGATGCAACTGGTGGAAGCACAAGCTGAAGCTGCTGAGCACCTGGCTGCCAAAGACAGCCTCGCGTGGCAGGTTTCGAATTTGAAAAGTGAGCGGGCCGCCCTGCAGCATGCTGTGCATGCTGTGCGGCAGGACTTAGCCTCCTCAGAGCAAGCCATGGCAGAGCTCAGTACTCGGGTTGACAGCCTGCAGCTGCAGGTCAGCTGCTTAAGCAAGCACTACTTTCAAATGCCAAGCTTTACGTGATGCCCTATTACGCTGGATATGGCATTCCATTACACTAATTATGGCATTCCATTGCACTGAGTATTGCATTCCATTGTGCTGGATATGGCATTCCAGAAGGCTTACCATGGCATTCGACTCTGTGCCTGATGGCTACCAAGAATTGCAGACTGCGTGTTCCTGTGTTCTCAAGTATTGTCATTGAACAAATGTGCTCTGCAGGTTGCTCAGCTGCAAGCAGATGTAGGGCACTACCAGGGGCAGGCTGAAACAGCCCTAACTGACAGTGAGGGCTGGCAGCAGAATGTGCAGGAGCTGCGCACTGAGCTGGCTGAGAAAGCAGGGCATGCTGCTGAGTTTGGCAACATGCAGGCAGAGGTACTGCCTTCTGCTCTCCTACACATTGGCACATGCTGCCAACATCAGCAAGATAGATGTTGCTTTCGGCCACTCAGCCATGCCTCTGTGCACTTTCTGTATCCCGTATTTTTATTTTTGTTTGCAAAAAAGGACTTCGAACATGATATGCATCAGATCTGGACTCTTGTGCTATGAGTAACCTGATGTCCACACCACAGCACCTTTGTGATGAACTGGCTAGCAAGCCAATGCTCTGTTCTATTTTGATCGATATTTTTGGCGTGTCAAGTGCAGTGTGTTTGTAATGCTTGATGTGATACTAGCACAGATACACACTTACTTAAGCTGAACTCTTTGGCGATCAAAGCAGTATGGTATAAGCAGTGAGATTGACGTTTGTAGGACTGCACTGATGTTGCTATGACCATGCCCTGACTTGGCATGACTACTGGCCTGTGGGTCGCACAAAGAATGCTGAAGGTAGTTCAAGATCCTGTACAGGCCCAGCAATTCTGCTACTCCCACGATCAACCATGGCTTTGCAGGTGCTGACGCTGGTTCAAGAGATCACAGATCTGAGGCAGACTGTAGCCCGACTGGAAACAAACAGGTCAGCCAGCCCAGCACACACTGCCACCGCAGCCCCCATCAACACCCTCAGCATTACAGACATTGTCGCCAACAGCCTGAGTCAGCATGGGTATGAGTCTGATGCATCCCCCTCCACACCCCACCACCGCAGGGGGGTGGCAGGGGGCTGGTCTGTGCATGGCGGCTTAGAGCCGCTGCTGCTGGAGGTCAACAGCGTAGTGACTAATCCTGTGTTCCTGGAGGGTGATTTCCCTGGTGTGAGTGTGCCTGCTACACCCAGTGCTCCAGCTCCAAGGCTGCTGCAGGCAGTTGCTTCACAGCAGGTCAGCCTTTCTCCACCGGCTTTCAAACATTGAGAGGTGGATGCTAGCCATGTGCACACCACAAAACAAAACAAAAAAGCCAAGCATGCCATGTCTGCACAGATTGTAGGGTCAATTCACACCAGCATGTTCTGGAAGCTTGTCTGCCGGTCACCTTGGCAGTCATTTGCATGCGGTTGTCATGGCTGCATTTCAACTGGTGTCACTGCCTTGAGCAGTAAGGTGCACTCACATGTTATCATTTGCCTGTATCGAGTCACATGGATAGCAAATATATGTGACAAACATGCCAGTGACACCTATTGGCTACATTGATGGCTTTCATCATCACAAACTACTTATGTTTGCGTGTGGGACATGTAGAGTGGGCAGAACAGGCTGGCAGATGTAGAGGAGCAGCTCCAGGAAGCCCTGGATAGGCTTGCATTCACCAGGTGAGGTATCCAGAATGCTTTCTGAAGTGCATTCCTATTATTCTGTATTGTTGAGGGCTACGCATCTGCTCTAATGAGCCAACATCTCACATCATTAATGATTGAGCACGTTGCAAGATGTGGGGAACCTTGCTCATGCCAATTGCACAAGTATTGCAATGCCTGAAGTTATGCAAACCCTCCGACCGTTGTACAGTCAGCTGCGTGAACGTATACATGCAAACATTGGAGAACATTCAAAGTACACTGCTATCGATAGAAGCAATAGCAGCAATCCAGCAGGCAAGTCCTATAGCACATACCTGTGTTGTACACACTTCAGTTTCCAGAAGCCAAGAAGCAAGTGAGCCTGCCACAAGAATCTGTTTCATGTCAAAAACAAACACAACAGCATGCAGGCATTGACGCATGGTCTGCACACTGCAGGTCACAGCTGTCAGAGGCGGAGGAGCAGAGCAGTGTGCTGGTGGAGCAGCAGGAGGGCGCCGAGGATCTGGTCAGGGCTCTGCGCCATGAGCTGCACAGCTTGAGGCAGGACACCAACAGCGTGGCTGCCAATGCTCGCCAGACCATCTCTGAGAAAGAGGCCCTACAGGTATGCAGTCGTTTGCAGAGGCACCCCAACTAGTCCAGGAACCTTGAAAGGCATCAATGGCAATGCTTTTACTGGCAGTGACCTCAATGTAGGCAGTGAAAAGGTTTGCCGCAGACTTTAGAGAACAGTGACTCAGAAAATCTGCAGGCTTTCACTTTGATGAAATGTGAGTAGCACTGTTGTATGGTCCTTGGCATTAAAAACTCTTGGCACGTACCATGCTTGTCAGCTTTGGAAAGCCTCGTTGCGGTAGTCTCCTGCCTTGTGCCTTGACCAGCAGCTGCAGTTGGCAGGTATGGCTGATGATGTCTCACACATCATATTGGCAGGTTTTGCTGAGTGAGGGATGTCTAGCCGGTGTGCGAGTTGTCAGTTGGCGCAAAATTTATTGCCAATCATGGATGCATGTCCTTCTCAGTGGTATGCTTGCTTGCAGGCTACTTTGGAGGCTGCTCAGGAAGCCATGATGGAGCAAGCAGAGGAGATGCGCAAGCTGACAGCTGAGAGGGATGCTTTGCGCTTGCATATCCTGGCTCGACCCCAAATGTCTGCATCAAGCACAGCAGGGGTCACCGAGGATCACAGCATGATTGCTGCTGCGTATGATACCGACCGCAAAGTCAGCCGGCCATTGAGCAGTAAGTGTGACTGCCTGCCTTGTGTGACTTTCTGCTTGGAATGCACCAGTCAGAAGCATTTCAGCGCCTGTGATTGACAGTGTCAATGCACCATCACTCATCCTGTGCAATTGAAGCTGATGTGAGCTGGTTTCAATGCTTTCTTACTCAGGAAAGGTTCGGCCTGCAGGTGGTTCATCTTTGCCCAAGAGGTTGAAAGGGCGCTCAAGTGTCAGCTCCAATAACTCAGATGGCGGTTCACCTCGCCCAAAGTGGGTGTAGTGCACATTGTGTGTACCCCTGCTGCGTTATGCTTTGCCATCACTGTGTGCTGATACATGTACTTTATGTAAACTGAAGCAAGATATTGTCTGGACAATAAGGCATGCAGCATGACCAAGTGAGACCAGAGAGGTGTACGAGCGTAATCGATAACAGGCATCCGTGTGCAAAGTATGATTCTGCACTGACCTCTGCAAATCATTGTATCGTTGGGGACATGTAGCTGACATCCAATCTATCAATTGATCCTTGCAAGAAAAGTATGATCCTGCAAAACGTTGCCATGAGGGCTACATCTACAAATCAATCAAGGAACTGTCAGAGGTTTTGCATGTGCTTCACAAGCCTCAACTCAGGGTCCAGAGTATGCGTATCTGATTCGCAAAGTAATGATGCAAGCTCGATCATAATGCTAATGATTGATCAGGTGCACGCAGTACAACAAATGCAGCAATGGGACACAGCCCGCCGCTGGTCCAGTTGGCGGCGTTCTCATCTTTGAAAAGCATGCTGCGGGTGCTACGACCTTGTCACCAATCCATCAGTCAAAGACACATCAACGGTGGTGTACCATCCTTGCACAGCAGCTGCAGGCGTGATTGGCCGAGCAACAACATGCGATGCTTTCTCGTCAAGAGAGAGACAGACTAAGGAAGGCAACAGCAGCAGTGTACAAGACGCAGCGAACTGCGTCAACGCCTGTGTACCTTGCGTTCGAGTCTCCTCCGCTGCTTGAGTCCATCAAATCAATTCAGGCGCCGTGTTGTGCACCTGCCTGCAGTGGCAACGAACGTGCAAACAGGTGCAAGCTTGCATACTGGCCTTGAACAGCAACTGCAGCACACCCTCTTATTCTAGACGTCCAAGAAAATGCTCATTGGTCCAGCTAGGCAAGGCCAGAGGGCCCCACCTCAGCAGCCCACCTCAGCTCTCCTAAGGTGCTGTCTGAACTGCATCACTCAGCACAGTGTAACTGTGAACCACGCTGTTGTGCTGTGCTCCAGCTCACAACACTGTCATGCACACTTGTCTATCAAATGTGTGGCTGATGCTACATAGGCAGGCCAACCAGTCCAACAGAGACTCGTACTTGAGCCAGTCCCAAGCAGCACCTCAGCCTGGATCTGTAAGGGATGCTCAGATGGCTCAGAAGAGGCCGTGGAAGCCTTCTATGGGACTGGTGCCCTCCTCCCAAACAGGCAGCATACCACCTCGGCCAGCGACTACTTCAGGAGTGTGCAGACTGGCCAGACCAGCAGATGCTCAGACAGCCTCCCAGCCTATAATGAGCTTCAGCCAGCCTAACAGCTTCCAAGACTACACACCTACAGGCACTCCTGACAGGCAGTACATGATGCCAGGTGATCAGACCCTCACACTATCTCAACTACACACCTTAACATGTTTTTTCTAGCGCGCAGCAAGCTGAAAATGCTTTATCTTTGCAGGTGAATTCAGGCAACCGCGTGCTGCTGCTCATGTGAGCATGCCTTGCAGTCAACCCTGCTCTGGCCTGGACAGTACAGAGTACACTCCTGTCAGACCTTCAAGCACACAGAGCTTCTCCCAGCAGAGGTCTGTCTCCTTCTCTCCAGCATACCATCAAGCTCAAGGGCTCAGCCAAGCTCAGCCCGGCTCATCCCTCAGGCCCATGCCAAGCGGTCAAAGGCAGCCATCCCCTGTGCATCAGAGACAGATGCAACCTCAGCAGCAACCAGTCAGAAGCATGCAGAGGCCGCTGCATTTCACAGTGTCACACCCAGGCTCGCAGGGCATGACTCCTCAGAGCAGTCACAGGGAACCCCAGGGGGCCCAGGCAATGCAAAGCAGCCAAGGCATGCCTCCCATGTTCATGACGCAGCCTTCCCAAGACACTGTAGCCTGGTCTGAGGAGACTCAAGCTGATCCCCCTATCTTGAGTCAGCCACCTGCAGACCAGCCATACCTTGCACAGCAGCAGCAGCAGCAGCAGATACCGCTGCATCAGTCTGAGTGTTTTCACCAGCCAGAGCCTATCACTGCATTGGATGCAGGTCCTGACCACTCTGCCAAACCTGTTGGCTCACACGCAAGCAGACTGCTGATGAAATTGAAGAGCAGAGCTGCTGCTGAGGCAATCAACAATGCTGTACCCTCTCCCGCAGCAAGCAACAAAGAGCCAAACCTGCAAGCTTTGCCATCAATGCCAACCCCAGCAGCCACACAAGATGATCAGACCCCACAGCAGTCACCTTCTCTTTTGGAAGCTGCTGATAAGGCTGCATCAGAAGCTGCTGTGGCAGATGCTACAGCAGCTGCCACAGCAGCTGCCTCAGGGGCAGCAGAGCAAGCCCAGCAGGCAGTGACAGCTGCTGTTGCTGCACAGCAAGACTGCAAAGCCATGGCTGCTGCTGCAATGGCTGCAGCAAGTGCTGACAAGGAGAACCAACATTCCAGGCATGTTGAGGTGCTGGGGAAGATCACAGGGGTGATGGAATCATGCGCTGATCTCAGCACGTCAATGGCAGCACTGCAAGGGGTATCAAATGCCCATGTCACAAGGCTCACGACAGTGGAGTCTACCTGTCAAGCACTTGTTGGCCTCATGCATGGTCTGGCTTCTCAGACTGAGCAGGCCCTTGTTGCTTTCAAGACTCCGCAGGTCCCACAGCCGACAGTAAGGGTGCTGCGGTGCCTGGACAATTTCACTCAGACCAGCCCAGCCTGCATGACACACCGGGGGGTTCAGGCTGACCCAGCCATACTGGGTACTGCTGTCCATACAGCTCTAATCCAGGTGAATTGTTCACACAGTCAGAATTGTGGTTCATAGCACGCCGCAGCCACTGCAAGCTCAAAAAGCACCTCATGCAGGCACTTTTGTCAGACTTATATCCAAGATGTATTGCAATGATGTGTCACAAAGTCTTCAAATTGATGTGATTATGTGGTCAATTCATCCTGGCAGCAGTGAATCAGGCGAATTCTTGACCTTGATAGTGCGTTCCGATTGCCATGGTGATCTCTATTAAGCTACCAAGCTGCGCTGCTTTCTGGTTTTGCCTGAAACAACAGCAGACCTCTACTTGTGCAGGAGATAGAGAACAGCCCAACAGCTGATGAAGGCAAGAAAGCCAGGGCTGCACAGCATCCCTTGGGTGTGGCTACACAGCCCATGCCTGTGCCACCAGCTGTTGCTGTAGTCAAGGCTGGCAACAAAGCTTCACCAGGTGCAAGAGCTGATATTTCCAAGGCACAGGACAAGCCCAGTCAGAAGCGCAAGCAGCCTCCAGGTGGCAGGCAGCAGCAACAGGACAGGGAAAAACAGCAGAAGACTGTGTACAACGAGTTCAGCACAAGCACCGAGGGCACCACTGACTCTGAAAGGACTATGCCTTCTCAGGATGTGGCACATGAGGTCAGCAGTCCCTCAAAGCAGAGTCCACAGGTCACTCAGGCAAAGGCATCCAAGCACCAGCAGGCTCAGCATCAGGTGGTGGCAAAGCCAGTCAAGGTCACACCTGTTGTCCCTCTGAAAGCTGCTCTGCCCTTGCCAGCAGCCTTGATGTTGTCTGGCAAAGGGTTCCAGAAGGGCACCTGTATTTCCCCACCGCTAGGCCCTGCAGCTACCCCAGCAGCAGACTCCAGTAGAGGCCTCGACAGAATTCCTGGCCACAATCGTGCAGCGGGACTGCCTGCCAGCAAGCCTTCACAGTCTCAGGCAGCTGCTGTGTTCAGCAGGCGTACTGAACAGACTCTGCCAAAGACCAAGCCCGATGGGGCCTCAAAGCCCTCCAGCTTTGCTGCTCTGCTGGAGGCTGTGCTTAGCCAGTCTGACCATGAGCCCGCCTTGGAGCCTCAGCCAGCAGACGACGCATTAGGTGGCAAGCTTGACCTGGCTTTTAGCTTAAGTGGTCCAACAGGTACATCACTACTCCTGCATGCTTCCTGTCCCATGTTGCCAGGATGCTGAATGCTGCCACGTGATACATGCACATGATAATGATAATCGTGACTTGACACTTTCCAGCTCATGATGAGGTAGGTACATGCAGGACAAGGCTTGTCTCTCCAGAGCAGCCTGTTTTGTGCATCCCTGTAAGGTCTACACATACAACAGTTTTGACAATCATGTAATGCAACATCATTCAAAATTGACCTAGGGCAGTCAGGTGGATGGAGCCCCTTGACTTCAACAAAAGCCTCTTAGGCAATCTATCATCTGGCGTCCTGTAAACATGACTGAGCCACCTGAGTCCAGCTGAGATATGGTGTTGCACCTGTTCAGTATGCACATGCAGGTCCAGTTGTTGGAGGTGGCTCCAACATTCAGGTGAAGAGAGCAGATCTCCCTACAAAACAGCGGCAGCAAAGCAGCAGCAAAGCAGCAGCAGCTTCTTTGGCAGATGCAAAGGAAGCCAAGCACAATAACGAGCTCAAGAGCTACAGCCGGCGCTCTGCTCGGGTGCAAGCCAAAAAGGCACAGAGCAAGCCAGAGAGTGGGCATGGTCAGTACACAGAGCAGCAGAAAGGAGGCAGCATGGACCTCTTTGCTACCACTGATCAGGTAAGGCATTACAACAAGACAAGGCATAGCAAATGTCTGAAACCATGTGCACCTTCATCTATACTGTATATTGGGGCACAGCTGATGATTTAGCATGGGACTACAGTGCACAAGACAGCTAGGCAGATCCCTGTATCTTTACCTGCGAGAGACCCTCCCAAGGATACACTAATTTGCAGAGCTTGGTAAAGTGCCTGGATCATAGAGGTATTGCATCGGATACAGTATGCAGTCAAGCAAGGTTGTGTTAGGCTGCGCAATGCATTGAAATGCATCTTGCCTTATGTACGCCTTTGTGAGGGGCTGCAATGGTGGCTCCTCTAGTCACCAGGCAAAGTAAGCCTTACTTGGCTGGTGCATTGTGCAGGAGCTCATGCCGTCTATTGATGATGAGGACATTGAGAGGCAGGTGCGAGAGAGGATGCAGAGACACAGGCTCAAGAACATGAAGCGCTTTTCGAGAATGAAGTCTTGAATCGTAAACCCTACTGGCAATGAAGTGCATGTGTACAGCACAAAATTGGATGTAGTATTTACATGGACCGTACATATGTCATTGACTGCATAGTGCGTGATGCAGCAGCAGAGTGCGCGTGAACAGCACTAAATGAGATTCTGTGCCAGATGTCAGGACACACTCTTAAAGTTTCCTATATTTTTTGTGCTATGTGTCTCAGCCAAACTTGAGTATGCATCAGTCAGCCTTCATGTGACCAAGGACAACTTCTGAATCTTGCTCTGACCATGCTTGATGTGGAATCAGTAGAGTGGACATACCAAGACAACACATGCAGTTTGCTTAGACAAGGGTGCTGATCACGTTGCCATTGTCTGCATTTGCAGACCGCATGTCTGGGTGTGCATGTGATCACCTTCTGGCAAACAGTACAATGCTCAAATGTCCTGCTTACAACATGGATATGTCACTCACTCATCAATGCAGGGCGTAGCCACAGCAGTGGTCCATACTACAGCCTGCCCAAACACTCAATAGCACGCAAGTAAAATAATTCCAGCTGCTTGTTCTGTCTCCCTGACTATAGCTCTCTTTGTGGTATAATCGGCTGCATACAACAATGCAGCACATCTGCAATACTCCTGGTCATGGCAATGAATTGGGCAACTAAACAAAATAACACAAACGATGTTGGTACAGAATGGATTAGGCTTCCCGCAGCTTAGGTTTGTTGCACTCCACTCATGCCCTTGGTACTTTCAATGACCTCATCCAATGTAATGGCCTGATCATCACCTCTAAAGTCATTGTCCTCTGTCAAGAACAGCATGCAGTGACATTCCTGCAGCACAAAATAAGACTTGCTAACCAATATCTGACCAATATCTGACCACCAAATGTCAATCAGAACATGCATGCGGTGACGGGAACAAGCATTCCATTGACTTTTACCTTGCGCTCACGCATTGGAACACATGGACAGTTCCAGAAGCCTTGCTTAGCCTCTGCCATCTTGTCATCATAATGTCTGCAGGGACATAGAGGGGCACCAAGCTCATCTCTGTGCTCAGCTAGACCCTGCACTCCACCAACCATGATAAATGCCTGAGAAGCCGCTCAGTGCCATGCAAGCTGTCATTGCCTGGAAGCTTACCTTGATCACAACTGAGGTAACAGACTTGTCCACACAGAAGTATGTCCCTGTCCTGCAGATGCATGCATGCAGCTAAATCAACTAGCCCATTTGCAGGAGTCTTGGCCATATACCTCCAGCCTCTTACTTACCGCCTGGCATACTGCTCAGAAAATTTCCTCATGCCCTCAAGTGACTTTGTGTCTACATGAGCCTCCGGAGCTGCGCAACATCAGCAATGCGTCACTATGGCTATACACTGAACACATGCTCTGAAACTGCAACTGCAGCAGTGCAGTCTTAAGTCTTTGTAGCGACTCATTAGACCTCGCCTGACTGAGGATCATTACCTTTCTCTTCTGCCCGTGTGATCACCCGCCTTTGCCGACTCTGCTTTGTTCTGTATGCGCTGCCGAAGGCGGTGTTACCGACGGTGTGAGTACAAGATAGCATGACGCGCCCTAGTTTGAACGTCTGATCAAGAGGCTGTGGTCGGAACCTGCTACGCTGCCTGACTCTGCTTGTAGCGTTGGCAGACCGCTCGAATCGCGCTGAGGTGAACCTTGCTGCAGGTTGATAGGCCTAAAGCTCGTCACGTGCATATTGAAGATGAATCGACTTGTCAGGGCATAGACGTTGAGAAGGATCGCCGGAATCAGCGCGCGTGTAAAATAACGGTCGCAGTCATGATGAACACAATGCAGCGGCAGTCATCAACACAGCCTGCCGCTGCTGTTGCGGCGAGGGACCGGGCGACCGTGGAGCTGGTGCTGCAAAAGGTGCATGCACACTCTTGCAAGTAGCTTGTTGGGGCATTCTGCTGTGTACAAGAGTTGTTGCAAATACTGCTGCTCAAATTACAGTTTGTTTGCGTTCTGTCAAAATGACATGGTTCTCTGTGGCTGCAGACTATTCACGAACTGCAAGGAGTTCGCCAGCAGCTGTCTCACGTCACAGATACAGCCACAGCTAGCAAAGTGTTGCTGAGGATTGAGAAGCAGCTCAAGTCCCAAACCCAGGTGATTTCTTATGTTGGTGCCCGTTGTGCTCAGCGTGACTTGTCTCTTTCTTGTGTGACTCTATTCATTTGCTGTTCTGCTTCTGCAGGAGCTGCTTGAATTGCATGAATCTGGCCTCACTCATCAAGACAGCATAAGCAGCAAGCCAGCTCCTCTCAAATGGATCCAAAGCCCAGGTCCTCAACGAGCTTTGCGAAGTTCAGCAGACTCTGCTAAGCAGGCTTTGCTGGAGAATGCTGTGAAGAACCCACAAACAGCCCAGGCTCGGCAACTGATTGCGGCTGTGTATGGTGTGACAAACCCATCAGCCTCCATGGCACGCACAGGCTTGGAGCGTGACATGCTAGCTGCTGCAGCTGCCCTGCAGATGGGTCCCTGTGCACAGCATGGCATGTTGCTGAACAGGTATGCTCACCTGTCTGCCAGACCATCTTCTGCTGCTTATAACCAACACTGAGCTGGCTGCGTCAAGGCTGCAGTGTCACAGCAACTTGCCAAAACTGTGTAGGTGGGTGACAACTGCAACCTCATTCAGCAGCTCACTTAACTTCGTGACGCTGCGTGCCTAGCTCATCATGAGCTGGAACGCTAATTTAATCATTAAAGAAAAGAAAAGTTTTCCTTTTTCAGCGATCATAACGGGAGCCTCCTAAGGCGGCAGCCCGGAGCCTTCTTCATCATTGTAGGTCAGTTAACTTAATGACGCTGTGATGAACGCCTGCAGGCAGCAGAGATATGATCCCTTAGCTGTGATCATGGACATCCCAGATGCTGAGGTTCACAGGGGCTTGTATGAGCTGGTCACTCGTGGGCTGTTGCCCAAGAGCTTGGATGCAACGCCTGCCTTTGAGGGTGACGTGCTAGCCTTGACAGGTATTTTGTCCTGCTTCTCGACACATGTCATAATAATATTAATTTACAGGCGTTCCAGCTAATCGTTTCTGCCAGGTACCTACTAGGTGTGCCTAAACCCTAGTCCTGCGAGCCAACATGCACTAATACGAGACACTAGTTGCACCCATGCCGGTGTTGATTGCACAAACCTCTAGTTGCTGAATTCTGGCAGAACTATGGTTTTCATCTGGTGCTTATGCTCACACGTTGTCACCTCACCTCACCAGCCAGCGTGTCCTTGTCTGTTTCATGAGGCTATAGCAAGTGGCATTGCTTGATAACATGGCCAAATCATCTCCTGATCATCATGGACTGGCTGGCCACCTTTTTCACGCAGATGTCACTTTGAGGCGACTAGCAATGCCACAGCATTGCGTCAGCATGGATGGCTGTAGTATCGAAAAAGCATGCAGAGGCTGTGGCCAAGTGTGTCAGTGGTGATGCTTGCAATGTGTGTGTGTGTGTGTGTGCAGGAGCCATGTTGCACAAGAGGACAGCAGTCCCAGCTCACATGCCTGCAACAGCTGCTGACATGTTGCTACCCCAAGTTGCTCCAATTCTGCATCAGGCTCAAGGTACTTCTTTGCATGTGCCCTTGGCATGCATCAGCAATGTGCAAGAGGACTGCATACTGTGGCTTAACTCCTTGAACTGATTAGATTCTGCAGCAGTGGCACAAATGATGATAGGTCCAGTGCAGAAGCTGCTCTTGCCAGGACTCGTTTTTGCTGAAACATGTGGCGATAGACAATCATGCATGCGACATGCAGCAAATGTGCCAGGAGTATACATATGCTTGCTGTATTCTCTTGCGAATCGCAAGTACAACAACTGCTTGAGGCAACTGTTAGCTGCTGTTGTCATGCAAGTGTCAACATTGAGATTGCAGAGTTTGATGATTGTGTACAGAGATCCCTCAATGCACCCCAGTTCAGTGAGTATGAGCAGCTCATGGACTCTCACAGTTTGCATGAGTTCATGATTCGCTATGGGCAGACGCTGAGCAGCACACCAGAGTTCATGTCCTATCAGAGGGTGTATGCAGCTGTGTGGCCTGTGCTTGCTGAGCTGATACTGCAGCTCGAGGGCATCTGTGCAGAGTATGCTGTTCCTTTGGTCGTCGTGGACGGCAAGGTATGTTGAACTGTGATTCCTGTATGTTGTGTCACTGTTCCTGTGTGTTGTGCAAAGGTAAGCACACCATCCCTGTGTTTTTCTGGGTTGGTGTGCTTACCTTTGCACACTGCAATGCATGTCAAGGTTAAGCACTGCAGCTAAGCATCAGCAGTGCTTGACCTTGACATTCATGCTCACAACAATTCAATGCATCTCTTGCCCAACACTGCATGTGCAATGCGTTTTTGCCTATCATGATCAATCCAAACTTGAATTGCCAAGCATATAAGGCCAGCGCTACAAGTTTTTTTCAGCTGCAGACAACATGAGAGCATGCACAATTCCTTTCAAGCAGCCAAGAGCACCAGTGAAAATCTGGTGGAACAGTCTTTGCATTGCCTGTTTCTGCTGCGGGTCACAGTCAGCAGTCATGGCATACACATGTAGGCAGTAAATAAAACGTAAGCACAAAATCCAGCAATGTGTTCACAGTCACACAGGACATGCATTTTCAGCACATCCGCCTGAGTGTTACAACGGCAAGCAAAGTATGCATTGCTGATCTCAGTGTGATGCAGCCATTGGATGAAACAACTCTAGGCTTGCTTGACAGCCCAGTACCCAAACCAACCTCATGACATTTTATTATTATTATTTTTATCATCATCATTATTTTTATCATCATCATTATTATTGCTATTATTAATGTTGTTGTCATTATTACTACTACCATTATAACAATTGTTGTATGTTACAGACATATTTATTCATGTACACTGTTGCAGCAACTGGGTGAAGTGGCAAGGGACAGCATAGGAGGCAGTGCGCCTCCACCTATGGAGGATCTGCTGGCTTGTGTAAAGAACATCCGCCAAGTGGCCCTGCTGTTGCAGCAGCCAGGCAGACGCTTTAAGGGGCCAGCTGGCCCTCAAGCTGCTGCTGTCTGCATCCAAGCACACTGGAGGTAATGCTGCCCAGCCACGTTCCTCAAGCTCACACGTGTCACCTTCACAAAGCATCAGCAAAAGCTGCTGTGGTCAAGGTGCTTAGAAAAGAAAAGACTACGATCTTTGGCGTCAATTTAATGAGAAGCCAAGTATGATACTGGGCTGCCCAGGATCAAGGTGCTTATAAATGCAGTACAAGCCTGCAGCATGTGGTGATAAACTCTGTTTCTGGCAAGGCACAAATGCCAGCACAAGAGTACTCTTCACAGTGTGAGGCTTCACACCAAGAAGCTGTCTTGGCCTGAGTGCAGCATCTGCAGGCAGGTACCAAGGCCCTGCAGATTCAGGCTCAGCAGGATAGCGAACAGCATTTGAGGAAGTGTTTGTGGGGGTGCAGGGGCTATATAACACGGAAGAAACTGGGGAGGGACCCATGCCTTGATGCAGCAGCAGCTCATATCCAGAATGTGTGGCGACGCCATCAAGGCAGGAAGTCTGGCTTGCTGCGCATCCGTAAGATGCAGCAAGCACGAGACACCAGGTTCCTGCAGCTGCAAGACAGCCTGGTCAGGTATGCACACCAGCTCACATTTATCCCCGGGCGCGTCCTAGTAACATTTACACCGTACAAGAAACGTTTCTCTACAAAACTGTGAGGTTTCTGTGTCCCAAAGAGCTGTTTGAATATCAGCCACCAGGACACAGCTGTTTCCTGCAGTACTGCCCCCCCCCCCTCCCCTCTCTCCCCCTTTTCTTGTGAACGATGGTGACTGTTTGAAGGATGGATGTTTTAGTTCGTTTGGCAGAAAGCTTGAGCACTGTTGGGGGAGCATGCCTATACCACAATGCTTGGTTGCAAGCCAGGTTTCATGCCATGCTGCTGTGGGACAGAGCAAGACTGGTAACGTCAGAGCCAGGCTGCATTGGCAAATACAACTTGCACATCTGTAAATCAGGCCATGTACAAATTGTACATGGTTGTACATGAGGTCAGTGCGCACAAGCAAGCCTGCTGCAGGGTTGTTGTTGAGACTTGAAACACCAGTGCCACACTGCGCATGCGGGCTTTGCTGAAAACACACAAGTCAAGGAATAGCCACAACATCAAACTGCCTCTTGACATTGACAAACAATGTTCCGACAGTAAAATGAACACACTTGCATTTGAATACCCCAAGAAGTGGCATATCAGGCGTATACTAAGCATGCCAGCAGCAGCTGTTTGGTATGGCAGGAACTGGAGCAGCATTCATGAGAAGAAGCACGTGGTGATCCACCTGCCCTCCCTGGGGCTGACAGAGGGGCAGAGGCAGGGCCTTTCCAAGCCCCACCTGCGAGAGAACAGCCAGATGGCTCGGCTGTGTGACCTGGCAGACCCCCTGGTGGAAGTAGTGTATGTAGCCCCCTTCAACCTGCCCGAGGTCAGCCCCTTCACCAAAGAATCTAAAAGCCCCTTGAGTTGAAAATGTGAAGGACAAGATGCCACTGTTAGGGTTTAGGCCCTGAAAGTGCTGCTGCCAGAGCGCCTTTCAGGCAGTTGTTACTCTGCTAAGCTGATGTCGCTGACCACAGGAGGTGGAGACCTACTGGAGGAAGCTGCTGGAGGTGTGTGCTGTGGACAAGCTGGCAGTGCGCTGCCGCATGGTCATCCCTGAAAATTGCAGCCGCCTGCCTGCCCACATGAGCCTCACTGCCAAGCTGCTGGCCAGCCCTCGAGCCCTCACACGCATCCAGCTGTACTGCAAGAACCGGCCAGGCTACATTGTGCCGGGCACCCTAGGTGGGGAAGAGGTCAGTGCTCCAACCAGAATTTGTCTGTTTGGTCTCCACATCAATTTGGTCTCCACATCCAGCCAAGCAGCTGCCAGCCTGAATGCAGCATTCCTGATGCTATACATGGCCAGGCAGCGACAACGTATTCCTGATGCCATATAAGGCCAGGAAGTGGCAATGCAACCCTGTTGCTGTGCAAGGCAAGGAAGGGCAATGCATTCCTGTTGCTATTTAAGGCGAGGAAGTGACAACGCACTGAATGGTGCACAGTGCCTCAATTGCTTGCTGGGCTTCATTTAGGCATGTGCTTGGTTGTGGTGTAACATGGCCTAGCTCTGTCAGCCTGAATTTGTCTCCTTTCACGTGTTAAGCCAATCTCTTCGCTGCCATTTGTTCAGCCTGCAGACAACACTTGCAGCAAGTATGGCAGGCTGTCATTGTGCATGTGGCTGGCTGTCAGCAAGCAGCCTGCAGGGTAGCTGCTGTGCAGATGACTGTTGCCTTATCTCAGACAACCAGACAGACAGACGGACAGACAGACAGACAGACAGACAGACAGACAGGCAGGCAGGCAGGCAGGCAGGCTGACAGACAGCCAGATCAGACAGCCAGCCAGACAGACAGACAGACAGACAGACAGACAGACAGACAGACAGACAGACAGATTGTGTTGTGTGTGACTCACAGGTGGATCTGGCTGTCAAGCTGGGGTTGCCTCTGTTGGCGCCCCACCCCAGCATAGCCCGCCATTTCAGCCTCAAATCTGGCGCCAAGCAGCTGTTCAGGAGCGGCAAGGTGAATGTGGCTCCAGGAATGGAGCTGGACCCACGCCCACCTGGCCCAACCCAAGCTTTTGGTCAGTCCCTCTCCAATTCCTCGT
>JAABUP010001227.1_pt1 | contig 54063 bp, 85 predicted proteins | sample 5559201 | NCBI WGS metagenome assembly JAABUP01 (sample SAMN10711887, study PRJNA513373) | rock metagenome | isolation source: Antarctica rocks | place: Antarctica | reverse complement strand
TCTAGACTGTCTTGATGTTTTCCACATTTGACCTTCGTCTTCTTCTATATGTGATCAGACTTGCTGGCTGGCTAAAGCATTGTAATCTCTCTCTCTCTCTCTCTCTGGGTGTCACTGCAGACTAATCGCCATGAGTTCAGGCAAACAGACATCTGATAGAGAGTCTGATCGACTTCTTGTAGACGTTGAACGAGGTCACGCACAGCAGGAGACTCCATCGTGTTCCTTGGAAACACCATCAGAGTGTTCGTTGGCGTGCATTTGGTCTGAAGTAGTCTGATATTCGCAGTGAGTCTGCATGCGTGTTCACTAGTCACAAACCCTCCACCCTCGTGGCTATGTTTGTACACGCTCGTTGTGTTGACTGCAGGTATATTGTCCCTGTGGTTGCGATCAACTTTCTGGCTTTGTTGGCTTTGCTGCTTTGGTGGTGGCTCAAGTAATTGAGCGCGCCAGCATACTGACTGCAGCATATGAAGGGGCTGACCTAAAATGACCCACTGTCAAAGGCCAATCCCAGAACCAGCTGCCAGTTTGTTTGCAGCAACAACAGCTTGTCAGTGAACAGCACAACAGCTGCACTCCCTTTTGGGCAGCATGTCATCTATACGCCGCAGACAGCCACAGGTCGAAAACGCTGAAGGGAAAGTAAAAAGAGTTGCTGAGTACATCAAAGACGAGTTTCCAGTTCCTAGGGGGCGTCCTTCTGGCCATATGCTGCTCAAAGAGGACCGGAAGCTTGCTGCCATAGTGCTGTCAGTTGCGCAAGCTGTTTGGTTTGTCACTATTGCAGTGGGCATCATCTTTTACGCAGGTAAGAGCTGTTACATGGATGCTGAAATGGATGCTAAGTACATTGGGAAGGCGTCAAAGAGCATCTGCAGCGCCGCCTGCCTTGCGAGTTGTATGTGCATCAGTCACCAACATAACCTGTAGCAATTCTGTCTTTGCCTAGTACTGTGAGCATTGCCTGGCGTTCAACAAGCAATACATGTCAGCTCTTCATGCATACATTCTCCATGTAAGTGGTGACTAAGATTTCTTTATGCCATCTAGGTGATCCGACAGGTGCTGAAAAGCATGCTTTCCACTCATTGGTCTGGTTTGACCACCTGCTCAGGAGTTATGGGCCTATCTTTCCCTTCCTCTTCCTGGCAACACGTTACAAGCTGGCATCTTTGGCGCCTGATGTGCTAGCTTTTGACAACCAGCCATGGGTCGAACAAATTGTTATATACATTGGAATCACAGTCACCCGGCTCACAATCTACTTTATTCATCGATTAGGTAAGCCAGCTGCAAGGTCATTTGCTCTGCTGTATGGGCCTGCATTGATTTGCGCAAGATCGTATGACCATCATTGATGCAGTACCCTTCAGACAGATGCATGCGAAACCATTCACAAACCTGTACTGCTTGGTAATGGACGCATCGGTTGTGCTATTTGCAGCCAGGGGCTTTGCCCAGCTGTTTTGGGCAGTTGCCTTCCCACAACTGCATGTTCATACTGTTCATGAGCTAGTCATGTCCATGTGGTCTCACGCCAGAGCTTGACTTGCTTGCTAGATCTTGTGATACATCTAGCAAGTCATGCTCTGGATGTGGTTCTCATCTGAAGGTTTCTGGTTGGGATACAGGCATCTTTTACTTCCTGACCAAGGCTGGTGCAGTCTCAGCTTTGCCTGCTCATCTCATGTCCGATCACGTCTTCCTGGGCTCAGCGCTTGTGGCAATGCTTTCAGCAGAAGCAGTGCTGCTAGCCCGTGACATCAGGTACTGCCTGCTGCCTTGACTCAATGCAAAGGCATGTCAGTTGTCAACATCTGCAGTTGTGCTACGTGATAAAAGACCTGCATGATTGCATGTGTCATGTGACTAGCTTTCAGCTGTCAGGCACATTGTTCTGTGCATGCCATTTGGCAAGTAGTGGATAATGCAGGCCTTGCGTTTGCTTTAGTTTGTCTGGTGTACTTTTGTGGGCCATGATCAGTTGCATGGATCAGATACTGATCAAGTGTCGCTAGCCGTTTTTGCAATAGTCCACAGGTCGTCTGCATTTGTGCATGTGTGTGAATTTGTGTGATTCAATCATCATTGAACATGAGGTGCAATCTGTCATGTTGCAGGCATGCAGCGCAAAGGCTGGCTCCTATGGAGCAGAGCTTGCTGGTCGGCACCTTCCTGTTCTGTTCTCTTCTGTTCTTTCTGATTGATGGGGACATGTACTACACCTGCCGCTTTTACCATGCACCCATCCAAAACTTCTGGGCTGTCATTTTGGGCATTGTTGTCTTTCAGTTACCACTGTCTTGGTGGTTGATCAGGGGTAAATCTGGTCAACTTGCGTCTCTTTGGTCATCTGCACCTAGGGAAGCTGGCATTGAAATGCACTGACAGCCTTACGCATCATTGTTTGACTTCGTCCTGTTGCTTAGCTTGTCAATGGTGTCTTGTCGCTTACATGGTACTCCTGGAACAGTTGTAGGTTCTATGCTGTGCACCTTTCTATGGTAGTAATAGCTTGGACAGGTCGCAAAGCACAGCAGCAGATCTTGAGGTTGCAGAACTGTACTGCCAGTCACACAAGTTGACCTTGGGATTCCAACACTTGGTTCTGTTGCAATGCAACTGCAAAGTTTGACGCACCAAAGTAGCTGTAATGTTCTTGCATGTCAAATAGGTCTTGAAGGTGCTAACTATGAATAATTGCCGCTTTGATGCCTTACACCTGAATACATCCCTTTGCCTATCCATACAACTTGAAATGTGTCCTAAAACTAACAAGTGAAAGATTTTAGGCAGCAGCAAATATATTTGCATCATTGGCGTTGCTGACCTTGAACTACGTTCAAAGCAACGTTTGATGCTCCAGATGCCTCATCCTGCACCAGCCAAAATGTCAACCTGGCACTGCCCTGGCGCTGCGGCAGGCAGCTGCAACATGGGAGCTCTGGCAGGCGGCTTTATACAGCTTCCAAGTGCATCGCCAAATGGCTTCGGCATGTCACTCAGCTGTTCACAGCTACCTCATCCATTGCTCCCCAGGTGCTGGCGCTACTTACCCCCCTTCCCCCTCCCTCAGACCCCTCTACCCAGAAGTCACTCTGGATGAGGTTGTCATGCCATCAAACGCCTCGAGAACAACAAATCCCCAGGGGTCTGCAACATCCTGCCAGAGATGCTGAATTCAAAGTATGGGGGTGACTCTGTGCTTTCTGCGCTGTACAGATTCATCCTTGGCATTTGGTGCACAGATCTGAGCAAGCTCCCCAGGACTTCAAGCAGGACATCCTGCTAATCATTCCTAAGAGGGGAGATGCTTCTCTGTGCAGCAACTATTGCACCATTGCTCTGCAGAGCATAGCTGGGAAAGCCTATGCCAATGTGCTGAGTGCGTGCGTTTCAGAATGGATAATTGACAACCTCCCGGAGGAGCAATGTGGCTTCAGGCCAAGCAGGAGCACTGTTGGTGCTCTGTTCAGCCTGCGCCTTTTGTGCAATGGGGCCTGCGACAAAGGCCAGAGTCTGCACATCTGTATGCTGGACCTGACCAAAGCCTTTCGCGCAGTGGACAGGGAGGATGGCCTGGCAGATCTTGCGCAGCGGAGGTGCATTCCCAAAGCATGTTGCTCTCATCAGGGGCTCTCCATACACATCACTCGGCAGTCGTCCGCAGCGGGGTTGACTCTGCCCCAGTTGACACAAGTGATGGACTCCAGCAAGGGTGTGTGCTTGCTTCAAATCGGTCAACTGGTTGCACAGTCAGAGCGCTCAACAGGAAAGTTACATCCATGTACCATCACTATGTCAGAACAAGACAGGCGTGGAATGGCAAATCCACAACTCTAATGCTGTAGAACAGCTGATAATTCCATGAGCGCAGAATCTTTGTTTGCAACGTCTGTTGGTCTGGCGCAGCGCTAGGCCTTTTGCTGAGCTGCCTGAGGGCCTCGTATGCTGGGCGTATGTTACCCTTGCGCATGGAGTGTTGCAAGTGAGCATTTGTGTAATGTCACTGTTGAGATGCTCTCACGCCTTCATCTACTGCTCAAGCTGATGTGAGATTACGGCTGTGGCTGCTAATTTCAGTTGCCAAGCTTGTGTTCAGATATCGCTCAACAATGGGACTATGACAAAAACACAGGGAAACTTAATGATTACACAGCTCAAGTTTGTGTGTGGTTTGGTGGAAGTCAAAGTTTCAACAAAGTTGGCAGCAGTCTATTGTTTCTTGCACAAACAATCGCCCCAAGCGGCATAGAAATAGAGCAACTTGACTTGAGTCTACGAAGGAGGACATGAATGTGATTGCTGATGCTCTAGTGCACAGAGTCTTCACCAGATTTTGCATACTCCTGGTACTACTGTTGACCACCCACTGTTGGCTTCTGCATTGAGAGGTTCTGTTCTACGTTGCCGCTGGCTTGATGCGCGCGCGTTTCTGCGTACAGCTGGACAGTGGTGGATATTTCTGGGTATAGGTGGTTGGTAGTGTCTTGTTGCTCTAATGCTCCTTCTGAAACAATTGCAATGCACCCACCATTTTTGTAAAAGCTTGGACATGTTGCAAAGCACAGCAGCAATTCTTGTGTTGCACAATTATGCTGCATGTCACTGAAGTTGAACTTGGGATTCACCAAGGTACCTCCCAAGTTCTGTCTGTGGAAGTGCAAATTTAGATGCACCACAAAAGCTTGTACATACATACATGCCAAGTTGGTCTTGGTCTTGCAGGTGCAAACCATGGATGTTTGCTGCTTTGATGCCTTACATCTGAATACATCCCGAGCCTTACTCATATTGGTGTGTCCTGTGAAGGTGCTTATACATCAACAAGTAATGTTTTCAAGGCAGGATCCTGTTCCTGCCTATGATCCAGGCATCTTACCAAGATCTGCAAATTAGTGCATCCTTGGGAATGTGTCTCTGAAATCCTGGCTATCAAGGAGGTAAACAATTTCACCAAACATTGCACTCGACAGGAAATGATCGATCATATACACATATCGCCATTTTGAATTGCAGGAAGTTCACTGCAAGCAATCAGCAGTCAGCTCTGTTGTTGCTTGTTGAGACTGCTCGAGGTCTTTTCAGGATGCCAGGTCAGGCGTGGCAGGAGGTGAACGCGACTATTGTGCACAGACTGTGAATTTGTATGCGTTTCAGCGTGTATTGCAACTTGGCGATCGCTTGCAGGGAGTTTTCGACGAGGAAGACGAGCCACTGACAAACATAAATCGTCTCGTGCAAGACAGTGAGTAGATACGCGTCCTTTTTGCGGATGTCGTGTTGAATGCATGGAATGGTATTTGACAGGCTGCTTGCGATGCAGAGGTTTACGCAACTATAGGACACAATGCTTGTTTGGAAGCGCGACCTTCAGTGGTGCACTTTGGCGGCTTTATTGTTGGCAGTGTGCACGAGCAACGTGTCCGACTGTGCAACACCTCCTCCAGTAGCACAGGGACGCAAATTATCCTGCCTACGACACCATATTTCAAGGAGAGCGCTGTTATCGCACTTGGACAGCAAACTCATACAAAGCAATTTAGCACGTCAGCATGACGGCAGTGCTGTCCGACCACCTCTTCCCCTGATGCTGCAGGCCTACTGTGACAACAAAAAGGGCTTGTTGGCACCAGGCTTGGAGGACGTCATCACAGTGGAGTTTTGTCCTACTGAATGGCGATATTACTACGACTGCTTGCGGATACATAGTCAGGTATCCAGCTGGCACATCTTATGACAAGGTTGAAACTAATGATGAGTCAATGGGGCGCCTGCATGCCTGTGCTCCTATGCTTGACCTGTGATGATCTGTACATATGTGAAAGGGTGCTGCTTTGTGTCGTTTGCGCTTACTCACGCACTGCATCGCTGATGCACAGGGTGAGAACCTGCTTATCCCGATTCACGCATACCCAATGATGAATCAAACCAAGTTTCCAAGGCGTATCAGCTTTGGCAAGTGCGCTGTGGGTGAGACCTACACCAAACGTGTCAGCTTGACATGCAATGTGCCAATTGATTTTGAGTACAAGATCACAATGCTGGAGGCCAGTGCTGCATTTGTGGTCCAGCCTCAGCATGGGGTGGTACCTGCAAACGGTGTGGTGGAAGTCCAAGTCACCTTCAATCCTAGCAGGCTTGTAACAGAGGTGGTTGAGCTTGAGGTATGCTATGTTATCTGAGTATGAATTCAACGCATGCATGCATGCATGCATTCGTCAAGCTCTTGCCTGCGTCTCTGAGTGGAACACAGCAAAAGCACTGCATTGTGTGAGCTTTGCCATGAAGTTTCACATTCAGCAGCACATGCATCCCACCCTGATGTGTCCATTTGCCCTGGCCTGCATTCTCACCATGCAACCTTGTTTTGCAATCAACGCAGCCTGCCATCTGACCCTACAGATCAGAGTGGCTGAGTTTCAGTCAGAAACTGTGAAGTGCACAGTGTCTGGGTCAGGCTTCCCTGGGTTGGCCCGCCAGCATCAGCTTGCTGGTTTGACTGCGGGGTTCGGCGGTACGCTGCCTGAAGAGGCTCTCTTATGGGGCAAAGCAGAGACTGGTCGCCTGCCCAAGGGAATCATCACTACCGGCAAGGGTGGTGCAGGTACACCCCTATGCAACTCTGTCACGTTTGCACCATTACCATCGTTGTCACCAAATGTTTGCCACCACAGCTGCTTGTCCTGCCTAGATATTGGCAGAAGCCATGAATCCTATCCACGCATTTCTATATAAGGCAATTTTGTGTCACGGTGATCACTAGCAATGCCGTTTGTCTCAGGTATTTTGCTGCCCGGTGACAGGTAAGTCTTGTGGGTGTATCTATTAGGTGAAAGGGCAAGTTTCATGGGTGCTTCTGGTATCGGCTGATCTTGTAACAAACTGCCACAAAAGCCCCAGATGCAAAGCAAGCCATCGCCAACCACAACCAAGCTCTTAGACAGAGCTTTGTACTTGACAAGACTGCTGATCTGCACCCACGCTCACAGTTAGCACCGACTCATGTGGCAGCCGCAATGATATGAAAAACAGGACTCATGTGGCAGCTTTGACAGTCCCAATGCTTCATGCCTCTCAGGCAATACTTTCTTACAAGCACCGCTTCAGCAATGTACACTGGTAGTGAGAGCTCAGTCGGTATGCATGCTGTCGAGCATTCAGCACCAGGCTTTCAAGGCAGAGCATGGTGCTCCATCAGACGACAGCGGAAAACTTACAAGTCCTGCTTTCAAGCATCAAAGGAAGGGGAACGAAAGTGCGTGCCATGCATGCAACTGCAGGGGGTGGTGACGCTTATACCAGGTTGCAGACTCAGAAGCAACAGCAAGGGGGCCCCAGGGACAGCAGAATTACAGGGCCTATCAAAGCCAAGCTGCCTGCCCTTCGGCCCCCTACCCCTCCCTCCAAGATAGAGGGCCTTGTGGTGCCTGCCCATCCCAATCAGCAGGCCCACATGGGAATGCTCCTCAACCAGCAGCCTGGCAAGCTGATGCTGACTGACATACAGGTGCTGAGGGCAATCTTGCTGGTGTACACACTTGGTGCTTGCTGCAGCTGGACAACATTGCATGCATGGCATCTTCTATCCAATGGGATTACCTGTCAGCATGTGATGCACAAGGGCCACTGGCCAGTACGAGATCTCCTGTGAAGGCAGGCATGCATGGCATTATCATAGCTTGATGAAGGAATTATTACTTGTTGTACTTTCACAACAGTAGCTTCACACGGGTTGTCATCAGAAAGATGACAAAACAAAGAAGACTGAGCACAGTGTGGCTCATTTGTTTGCTTGAGCAGAATCATCAAACACTGAAGAACAGGCATGCATTCGGTGTGCACCAAGAAATGTCACGAGAGTCCCCAGGGTTGCTGATAACGCTGATGTGCAGGTAGCTATAGAGGAGAAGAAGAAGCTGCTGGCTGAGAAGGAAGCCACCCTGCGGCGCACCCTGGGGAGGAGCAAGGATACCACTCTGGACCCCCTGGATGACTCATCTCTGCCTCGTCAAACTAAGGCAAGTCAAACTGCATTCATTGGTCTTTCTGGGACTCATGCAAGCATATACCCCACAGTGGTGCCATGAGTTGTTGCTTACATAAGCAGCTCAGTCATTGGCCCACAGATGGGTGACAGATAGGTCACACCATGAGCAGTTGAGCCGATTGGACAGCCATGTGCTTGCATCTGAATGCTCAGTCTGTCATGCCATACACTATCATTTTGGGGCCTGTGCGTTATGGAGCCTAGCAGGATCAAAGCTGGTCATTAGGCACCTTTTATTCAAAAATAGTTGTATACCTTGATCATGATTAGTGCGTCACAAGTGCACCAAACTGGAATTGATGTGGTCCACACATCAGCAAATGCCCATGGCGGGAGTACGATGCACAAAGCCAAGAGGCAAGGGCAGAACATGCAATGCAAACATGCAAATGCTATGAGCCGGGCATGCGCTTCACAAAGGAGCACACAGCGTCCATTCAGATTTTGCAATGTGTAACTGGAATTGCATGCCTGTTTTTGGCCTACCACCTTGCATCGCAGTACATCTGTGCTAGCAGGTCTGACAAGCAACATTCACTGTAAGCTTTGTGACCTGTCACAAGACTATGCTACACAGCAAACCTTGCTTGCATAATAGCCGACCATATGACGTTCTCCTGCATGTGATATGGAAGTCGGAATTCCCACTCAGAACCACTCAGCTGTACTGATTCCTCAACTTGTCTGTGAGCTGTGATGCCCACACGCGCCATTACACCACAGATCTCAGGTTTACAAGACCTGCGCTCTACCACTGAGCTGTGCTGGCCAAAGACAAGCTGGGCTAGCTTGTTGACAGCCACTCAACATTAGCTAATTAGGTACCCAGCAGAATGAAAAAACTGGCTGTGATGCTTCCCATTTTGTTTCAGCTCCCAGGATCACTGGTCTCATGGTGACTTTCATACAGGCAGTGGTCAGCGCCTCACAGCTCAGCTTCACGTTTTGTTCCATCTCATCACAACACTGGTATCCTGGTGACACATCTAAGAGCAACAGTCTATGCCTCACACCTCAGCCTCATATGCAACCAGCGGCTTCAGCAGGCATCTTTGCCAGTTTGCAAGCCTTCTCTTACCTTGCTCTTGCCCGTCACCAGCAATAATATGCTCTTGTGAGCAATGGATGTGCTAATTCAACAACAAGATCACAAACTGAAGACTCTGTGCCATTACATTGCAGGCTGATTTGTTTGAGTACCTGTGCTTGGAAGCCCAGCAACAGAGGAGAGATGTGGAGCTGAATGCGTTGGAGCCCCAGGTGGGGTCAGACCCCCTCACACCCCCCCAGCTTGCCCAAATCCGGGAGGCACGCAAGCAGCATCAACAACAGGCTGCTGCAAATCAGCGTCAGGCAGCCGTTCAAAGGCAAGAACCCATGTGCACTGGTCTGTGCTGCAGCTGTCAACATTGTTCTACGTTTTCCATACAGTTCATGGTTGCAGATGGTCCTAGGGCAGCAACTAGCTGCCATGCACAAGCTCAAGTTGCTTGCATACATGTGAGTTCAGCTGCCTCACTACACTTGTTGGTAGCCAGCACCTCCCAGGCAAAACTGCTGTGCCGTGTCAGGTTGTGAACATCATGCTCATGCAACCAGCCGTATATGCAACATGATCTTCAATGTTGCTATGATAGCAACAGCAGGCGTATTGTCACATGCGTATTCATGTTTGTGTCCTGCATGTCACGTGCGTCACCTAAACGCGATCAGGTAGTCTTGCCCTTGGGCAACACTTTCAAGAACATCTTGTTGCGACAATGCACTTTGCACCGCATGCAGGACTGCTGTCGAGATGCAAGCTGCTGCTGCAAGCGCCATACGGCCTCTTCAGCAGGCTGATCAAGGGACAGCTGAAGCCAGCAGTAGTGAAGGGCCATCTGGAACCAGGTCTGTGGAGGAGGCAGGTGGAGCTATTGCAACAGCCCAGCCCCGATGGGACTGCAATGATGGGGACACCTGGCACAAGCGGCAGCAAGTGAGCCTGCGCACAAATACAGCGCCTTTACACTATATTCCTAGACGCTCATCTGCCAAAGGGCTGCACGTAGCGTCTGTCTGTACGCTGTGCATGCACCGTTGTATGCTGTGCAGTAAGGATTTCCTGACATCAATGCTCAGCCAGCTTGAGCAACAACAGCACCATCTGCCTTACTTTGCAGCAGCCAAGTAATGAACGTGCTGTGCGCACACAGCACGGGTCAAAGCAGGTGGCTGCATTGCACTGAGCTGGTATTGCAGCACCAAGTCACAGTGCTTTGAGTTTGATAAGCTCTTTATGGTGCACAGGTTCTGCATCGCTTTGCGCAAGCTGGTAGGAAGGTCATACACAGGGCGAGGGCAGCGCGCCGTTTGGCCCTGATCAACACCCTTGTGCAGACCCTGAAAGACCCACAGTCTAGTCAGACATTGGACAACAGCCATGCCATTGCAGGGTAGAGCCTGAATGTGGTGTTGTGCTGTTCAGCTTGCTTTGCCTGGTGGTGTTCATCATTTTGCGTCCACTCAACCCTGACATGCTTTGACTCTGCTGGATGATCTTTAGCATCATTACAGAGAAGGTTTTCTTCACAGTCACATGGTCTCTTATCACACTCAGCTGCTGAATTGAAGCATGCTTGACCAACCATCGGCACATGCATGTGACTGGGCGTTTCCTTGTCACATGCTGTTGCCATCTTGTTCACAAACTGTCCATTGCATCCTTTGTATGCATGCAAATGTACAGCAAATGCATGATGCACCATGTTGTTGGGGCCCTGGAGTGGTCTGAGTTGCAATGTAGGCCATATTTGAACTGCATAAGTCTATAGTCAGCATACGCACACTCATCACCAGTGAGATGTGCATGCTGCCTCCAGGACATCAGCAAGTACTGACGTACACCAACAGGCAGCCAAGCAACAGCAACGTCAAGCACAGGCAGCTTTCAAGTTTGACGCAGCGCAGGTAAGACTGACTTCCATGCTTTGGCCACAGACAACTTCTGCCTAGCTGCCTCTCTGGCAGACCTTTTTGTTGCAAGCAAGAGCAGCAGCATTGATCCTGTAAAGTGCTGGCAGTGAGGCTGTCAGTCCTGAGACTAGTATGTGAAAGCACGCTGTCCTCTCTGTTGTGTGCATGGCTGATGCTGCGCCAGCAACCAGTTGCCATTTGTGTGCGCCAGAAGCTGCCTGCATGCTACGTTAACCCAATACTGCTCTTGCACATTCACATGCACACTTACATTCACATGCACCCTCATGCCAAAAGCTTGGCATCTGCTCAGGGCAACATGTGAGTATGTGTCATGTCTTTGGGTTACCCCGATTTGCTGCTCATACATCAATCACAGCCACAAAGACACCCATGCCACAGGGTCGGCATCTAATGAGCATATGCCATCATTGCAATGTCTGCCGTGCCATGAGCATCAGTCCGCTGGATTGGATCTGTTACTGGAACAACAGCTCCTTGGGATTCAGATTACCAGTGCTTTTGGGGAAGTGTCCATTTCACAGTGTATATTTAGACTGAGAAACGCCTGGGGACAATAGAAACATGTTTATACGTCAGAGAGATGTCTTAGGTGTTACATGCGCAGGTGCTGCCAACACTGCCTGTCCATAGGGATGTTCCATTCATGCAATACACACCGGTCGAGATGCCACAGTACAGTGTGGACTTCTCCAGCTATGAACCCATGGAGCCACAGGTGTGACCTCTAGCCCACGCGTCATTTCAGATCAGCCCCCCGTGAACAAGTTGCACCTTGCATGATGTGTAACGTGATTGACCGGCAATGCAGGTATTGGTCAAGATGGCACACTTCTGCATCGGTGGTGCTGTTTGACATTGCAACTTGACAGCATAGTAGTGTAATAACAGTGCTGCAGTGGTAATGATGGTGTTGGCTCAATGTGACAGGTACCCAAGTACTATGAGCTGATGGGCTACACAGAGGAGCCCCTGCCACCCTTCACCCCTTATGCCCCTCCCATGCTGGACCAGCCCTTCATGGAAGGGGCTGTTGAGGAAGAGGCAGGGCCGCACCCCACAGGCCTTGCACCTGACCTGTCAGACTGGCTGGCCATGCCAGACTTCTGTCTGCAACGAAGCCAGCCTGATTTGCCTATTGGTACAATCTCACAGCTCAAAACTCAGCAAATTTTGCACTGCAAGCAATAAATCTGCCCACGCCCAGAGGTGCAAATGGTGCTGTTGCCGTCATCTAGATACATGACATTGGCTTTTCCTGGTTGCTTGTGGTGCGCAATCATCCCTCCATGTGGCTTTGGCTTGTGTCCTTGATCCAACATGCCAAAAAACTGACTCACAGTCTGGTGCATCACATGGCACTGGACCCCAGACTATACATAATGTCCAGCACCCAGAACATACACAATTGCAGGACAGTCCAAGACACTTAGGCAGGCATGTGCAGCAACCCAGTATTTGTGACCTGTGCGTTTCCAAACACATTTGTGTGGCCAGCATGAGCTGTACCGCAGGTGATAGGTACAGCACTGACAAGGTGAAGGCTCAGCTGGCCCGGACCTGGGGTCAAGACGCAGGGTCTGCAATCCAGCCAAGGATATACATGCACCCCAGCACCTCGCAACTGGAGTTGCCGGAGAGTGCCAGTGTGCGTGTTTTGGCTGGGCAGCCAGTACTGTCTGACCTGTTTGTTCCATTCCAGCAATCTCAGCAGGTGACGCACGACTTCAGCCTCTGATTGCCGGTGGCAGTACTGTCTTACCTCTTTGTTCCTTCCAGGCAACCGGTGCAGGTAACGCGTGTTGTAATCTACTTCATTGTTGACGTCGGTTACAGTCTGATGCACATTGCCACCTGTGATGTCGGTGTTGTCTGGGGCAGCAGCTTTCTTCCTTTGATGCTAGATTGTAGCGCACCCAGGTGTGCAAATCATGGTTGTTTTGCCATGTCAATATCATGAGTAATGAATATGGCTGTTTTAGAACATCAACTCTCTGGTCAGACCGACGCTGATGCTGAATATAAGCAGCTACGTGTCCAAACCCTGCTGGGCTTTTACAGGCAGTAAGCAGTAAAGCGAAGAAGCATAAGGGAGATCCTGTAAGCCAACTGAGAGATCAGCTACAGAACTCTCATGAGGCTGCTCAGCAGGTCAGTCACATGCCAAGTAATATGCGTATGCTGTGTGTCACACACCGTCAAAGAGTGTGAACAAGTCACTTCAGCTGATGAGGCTCTGTCTGCTGTAATGCACATGACGGGCATCCCCTGTTTGTTCCAACAGTACTTGCATTTAGTCGTTTTGCCACACAGGAAGTTGAGGTTCTGACAACCTTAGCCCTGGCTCAGTACGTCAGAGCAGTCCAGATCCGAATTCTCGAGACAGAACGTACTCGTCTGCAGGTACAGCCACCAACAGTGGCAGACATCAGGAAGTTCATGCCTGCTGATCTGCAGTATGTGTCTCCTCCTGCTGAGGGACAGCTGATTGACAAACCTGAGCTGCAGCAGGAGGCTGCCCAGCCCAAGTCTAGTGATGCACAGCAGCCTGCTGCAGCCAGCAACAGTCAAGCACAGTCTGCAGAGACAGCCTTCCAGAAGTACAGCAAGCAGCTGGATCAGAAGCTTGTTGTGAGGGAGCAGGACAACCTGTCCAGGCTGCAGGCCAAGTTTGCAGCTTACAATGCCACAACATTGTGTGCATCTCAAGACAGCTTGCCGTGAGCACTTCTTTGTTAAGTTGCAGGAATCACCAAGCATGCATGGGTATGCACAGAACTGACGCACAAACTCATGATGCTATGCGCTGACTCAGTGATGCCGCCACACAAGCGGTGTCTCCCTATGTCAGCCTTCAGCTTTGAGTTCTAGCTGCCTGAGTAAGTCATCTTTTGGCTTGTACTCGAGGCATTTCCTGGTGTTTTGCCTTGCTCACTTCTTGGTGTTTTGCCTTGTTCACTAAACAAGAAAGGCTGCACCTTCAAGCTGTGGAACAGACTCTCTTGACTAATGCACACGCAGCCATTGACTATGCTTAAGACCAGGTTGGGCCATCATAACAGCCATTGTCTTTCACAATGCCTAGTAGGCCAAACGACCTCTTATCATATCAATGTGGATATATGCATAGGTTTTGTCACCTGCTTCAATTTTCAATCTGAGTTGCTTGTGCTGAACAGAGCGTCCGCTGACAACCTCAACTGTGTAAAGCATCGTTCTCAGCAAAGCTTGTTCCTGTGAGGACTGGAGCATGATCTCAGTAGAACCAATTGATACCTTCAACTCATGCTGTGCCTGAAATGCTGAGTCAATGAGTGAAGGACAAAGGACGATAGTGAAGCAAAATCTCGGGTTATCTCAAAACTCCTCATTTGATGTACACTTTTTGTGACACAATCATCAGCTTGGAGGCCAACACTGGCCTGAATATTGCCCTGAGAATCTTGCTAGATGGCGTGCATAGAGTTGCCCTGACAGTGCATGCAGAGGACACAGTATTGGGCATACCTTCATCTGCATTACATCCCTTTCTACACCACGTAGAGATGAGATTCCGTGGGAAGTTTGATGCGCATGGCACATGCTTGTTCGCGGTAGATGCTGATTGGTTCAAAAAAGTGAGAACTCTGATTATTCAGCATGCTGTCATGAAACTGATTATGCCCAAGAACATGTCCCCTGTGACGTTCTTACCTAGGCTCAAAAAGGTGGAACTTCTTCTGACTGATGGAGACATACAGGCTGTATTAGATTTAGGAGTTTCAGCCAAGCTGCAGGTTGCAGATCCTATGGTTTAGGAGACATCTCTTGTGGTGAATCACCCAACAAGACATGTCTGTAGATACAGTAAGCAAGCTGCACAAGCTGCAAATCAGAGGTCCTCTGGGTCGGGTGACTGGGGAGGTTTCCTTGACAGTGCACAAGTCCAAAATCATGTGCTTGTGCTACAACATGGCATGAAACACAGCCTAGACTCAAACACTTCTCCTAATCCTTTTGTTATGCCTTAGGCTCTTACATTTGCATCCTTACTAGTCTGCGTTACTGGTCTGCCAGCTGGCAGTGTGGCATTTTGGTTGCAACAGGCTAGCAACGCATATGACTTTGTGAGTGCAAAGCTTTTGATTTGTTCTGCTCCTTGACCAAGGTCTTGACATGTGTTCCATCTTTTGCTGCCCTTACACTGTGTAAATTCTCTGGCAAACCGTTTAAATATCCTGCTGTGCATGTACTATAAGAAATGTTTGGTTGGACCCAGGAGCAAGTTCTTCCTCTCGCTTCTTGACGACGTCTTGGCTGATGTTGAAAGTGTGAGCACATATCAACATTTGATCGCACATGCAGAGCCACAGGCAGGACCAACTAAACTCACCTCGACAGTGCTTGCTTGCATGCATTTGAGACGTCAGACAGATGATACAGACAGTGACGGTGGCTGTGCACTTAGCTATGAGTGCTGGCAAGTCAGCGCACCGACGAATGGTGATATTTGAAAGATGGAAAAAGAGATTAGAATATCCGGCTAACCGGTTTTACCTGCCAACGCATCTGGTTTCGGAGCTGTGATGCACATTTCGCCTAGCTTGTGCTAGAGGTCCTATCCAGCGCTGCATGGCCCCAACGACGCATATGTGCGCTGTCTCAAGTTCAACTGGGGACACCTGCAAGTCTTTGGCAACACTGCCAGCCAAGTACAGTGTCAGGACTGTTGTAAGGGGGCAAAGGCTTCCGCTGACCGTAGCGGCGTTATTGGGTGCACGTTGGCACTCTAACTCGTCTTGCAAATCCCGGAGTCATATTCAGAAACGTCTTGTCACGCGAAGGTCGTCTGACCGAGACTCTGGTAGGACGTGTCAGCCTCACAGTGTCCTTAGTGTTGTACCCTTCCACGCTACATGATAGGTGCTATGAATCTATTTCGCTGATGATGTAGACTTGGTTGACACGTTGAAGGATGATCTTGAAAGACTACAGAACAAGCAGCAAGCCAGACTCAAGGACTTAGGCAAGCAGTTACCAAAGGTGATTTTTGGGTGAACGGTCACAGCACCTGCTGGACAGGTCCCAAGCACCTTCGGGGTGGCAACAAGCTGCATGCGTACATGTTTGCTCAGACTAATGACATGTTGCAGGCAAACGTTGAGTCTAACGATGGCTTCATAAGCAGCCTGAAACAGACTGTTGACAAGGTACAGAGTGTGGGTGAAGCATTTGGACTGCCCACTGACTTTGCTGCTGGAGCTGCAACTTGGCAGACATCTTGCAAAACATACAATGGGATGGCCTGAATCTGAACCTGCTGCATATCACCAACAAGTGCTTTAGTGCAGGTACTTATAGCTGACTTTTTCTTTGTTCTTCTAGCACTGGTTTGGCTCGCAGCTGGTGTTGGTGAGAAGTCAACTCTCAACTCCACGGTACGCAACACTGCTGCCTGTCTGCTTTCAGCTGGTGTGCATCTAGACAAGGCATGTAGGATTTCAGCTATGCAGCATCTTTGACACAGCTGTGTTGGCCAGTTCTCGAAAGAGGCTCTGCCTGGCACATGCTCACCCCCTTGAGGCAGTGCACATGTTGTTGAGCACATCTATGTCTATGCATCAATCGTTTGTGCCTTCTCCTTGATCAGACTGCAATACCTGCGGTGTCACTTGGTGCAGAAGCTGCTGGATGCATGGTACCCCCTATGGATGCTTGTTTTCCAGCCAGCCATCGGCGTGCTGATGTTGGGAGCGGTATGCTGCGCGAGTGTCAGCATGTTTTATGTCTCTTGCTGATGTCAATGTCTGCATACCATGCATGATGTCTTAGAGTGAGCAGGTGCATGACTGCAGCAGCTCTGGTATCATATATACAATGTTGCCATTGCATCCAATTGCCCTAAATGACAATGTTCAGCAAATCTGCTCAACCTGGATTGCAAAGCCATGTGGAAGCCAGCTGTCATGAGACTGAGTGTCCAGGCAAGTGAGTCGACATTCATTACTGACGCGCACCCTGGTATGCAGCTTGTCTCTGGGGCAGCTGGATGGCTCAAGAACAAATCATCTGCTTGAGACGTGCAGCGTCTGATGCATGAATGCAATGCCCATGGATGCGGCCAAACATGTTGCTTGGTAATGCTGTGATTACCGTGTATCAATGGTCTGATGTCATGGAAGCCAATCAAATCAGATGCTGTACAAGCTGATCGTCATGCACTCGTACCTGAGACTGCATGGCTAGACAGGGGCAACTCAACCATTCAGCTATCGACTCTGCCCAGAATGAAGGCTTGTACAGACTCTGATTCAGCATTGCACTGCCACGACGAAACACCACTGTACAAACTACATCTGTATGTTACAAACATGAAGTAATGGCTGAAATATGAGTTGCGATGAAATCTACTGCCCGCATGAGGGGGCACAGCGCATGCGCTCAGCACGTGATTTAGGCCTAACTGGCGAACATTGTATACAAGCATGGCATGTACAGGCCTGGGCTACATAAGAAAGCCTGGCAAGATTGTCTAAAGTTGTATACAGGGATTTAGCTGATCCAGCCGCATCTCATATGTGCCTTCACCAAGACCAAGTCCTTGATGGCCATGCTCTGATGAATATGACACTGACGGCAATGGAAACTTCAATGCCCCATGGACCTGCACTTGCAGCAGATTGTATGTTTGTAATCTCACAAACACTACCTGAAGGTGGGGAACAACAAGTGGGAAAACAATGTATGCTGCAGTCCAAGAGGTACAACAACCACTGGAAGTCGGGGGCAGTGTGTGCAGCAATCACACTCATACAATGCCCACCTGAAAAGGCAGTTGATATGTATGATAGGCAGAGCTCACATGACTGTAGTAAGACCCACCCTTACCTCAAATGCAACATTTCTGGTAACAGGTACTTCCTGTCTGAATGCAATTTCATCACCAGACCAGGTGGCAGCACCACGTCCCATTTCCACATGAATATTGAATGAAGGTTGCAGCTTTGGGTGACCCTCTATCATGCCTGCATTTCACCTGTTTGGCTATCTGACATAACAAGGGTCTAGCTCAAGTGACGTAACATCCAAGACAATTGCTTGATTTTATGAGGTGACTGTGCAGATTACATGCAATGAAAGGCCACACTGATACACCATCTGCACCTTTAGGCCATTGCCAAGTACAGCGCTAAGCAAACATTCAGCATGGCTTACCCAAATATCTGCAGCGGCCATTGACAACAAGGTTGCTGATTGGACCCACAGTAATCTCTTTGCTGCAACATGCTGTTGCGGCATTAGTATGTGAGCCAAGAGAGCAATGCAGGCAAAGGTGCTCCTGAACAGATAGCATTGCATACTTTGGCAATGTAAGCTGTGCTTACGTGTATTCAACGGCTCTGCCTGCTAGATCAAGGTGCAGTCCGCCTCCAAGTAGAGCATCCTGAAGCATTTGGTTTGACTGAAAGCTGCATCTGCTGTGTTAAGCCAGCGAAGAGGGTGGGCCAGGACCCTGACATAGTCTGTACCAGACAAGAACAACCATACTGGAATCCTTTGTCAACCTCAGCTCTGCTATAATCCAACCTTGCATCAAAGTTGAAAGGCCAAACGCTGACCTGTAGTAATACAGCGTGCAAAACAATCAGTGGCACAGCTCGAGCTGACAGGTTCCAGTCCTTTCTTGAAGTGTACCGACATGAGTCAGGAGCAGAAGCTGACATCGGTCTTGCTAGCCTCAGGCATTACCCTCTTGCGAAATTTAATTCTGTGCGGGAACCCACTTGCGCAGCTGAGCACCACGTGCGGAGACTCTTTGATTGTCAGCGTGCGGTGGCGCGGCCGTGCAGCTTCAGCTTCGTTATCCAATACGTTGTCACGAGGCATGTATGGGTTTTCTCGTCTGCTGACGGGAGAATGGCTCATATTGCGAGTTCCGTGTCAATCGGCCGGTGAGTGATCGGGACAAGCAATCAAGAGGCGTCCTCACTCTGGCGCTTGTGATCCATATAAAAGACAATGCCGATGCCGTCGCTGCGACGATTTGGGGTCGTAATTTCAAGCGGCTTCAGCTTGAAGGGTACGATCAGATGATGTGTGCACAAAGGACTAGGAGTCGGCCGGTGCGCAGGCCCCGATGCTAGGCCTGCCGCAGTGCAGCTGGGTAAGCACCGTACATTGACTTGTGTACTCGTACCGTAACTAAGAAAAAGCTTGTGGCCCAGTCTGCGAGTGGTTCCGGAGCACTGCATTTTGGTTGCTTGTGGTTCGACGCGGAGCACTGTGTAGTTTGCATCCAAGTTCAGTACCACAGATCGTGGCTAATAGACCACTGCATCACATGCTCGCGCTTGACAGTATGCCACATGTCAGCTGCTTGCGACCTGTCGGCGTCAATCCCGCATTGGTCCGTTCCGGCGCAGTTGCGCACGCTTTAGGTCTGAGCATTGCTTATTTATCGCAAGCTGCGAAATCTAGCTGCCATTGGCGATAGGTATTGAGTTAAAGAAATCTATCTCGACTAAACTGCAGATCACGTGCCTATACAAAGACGTACACATTCTGGCGCATTTACGGGTCCCACGCTTCCGACGCTGCGGGTGAGGATTGGATAATCTGTGATCAACTCTCTATCACTCCTGTCCTCCTAAGTGTCTTGCAGCTGCAGACAAAGCACGGGCGTCAGGGTGTAGCTTGCAATAGTTCATCAGACCTCAAGCGAAGGTGGATACAAGGGGCAGTGGACTACAGGGACAGATCAGCAGAAGGCATAATGCGCTGTAAGCTCACCTTGTTGTCACAACACAATCACACGCAAGCAATTGTCCCTCTTGCAAGCATAGCCTCCTGGCTTGTCTGCAGACTCACATGTCCTTCTGGAATAGCCAATGGTGTGTTGATCACCCCCATCAGCAATGTCACCCAGTACTACCTGAGGTTTGCTAGCAGCATGTTTGCCTACAGTTTTTTGATCTGAACATGACGCATGGCTGACATGCTGGTTGGTGAATGCTTTGCCAAAAGACCATTGTGCATTGGAGCAAAAGGCTATGCATCAGCAGCCGACAATCGCATATGCAATGGCTCTATTTGCTGTGCCAGAATACACAATTTCACTCATTCTAGAACTGTTACAGCTGCTTTGTAATCAAGAGGCTTGCGCTGATCGGCAGTGGCAGAAGGAGGAGCTTATGGAGAGAGGGAAGCTGGAGGCAACTCTTTTTCCTATTGGTTTCTGGCAGTCGTGTTTGCTGGTGCTGCCGCCCTTGCAGCTGCAGCTCCTCACGTTGTAAGCACGTTCACCTTGCAATGCACTACATCGTAGCTGTCTAGTAGTATGCACGTCATCCTTGGAACCCAAGTTGTCATACAGCCTTGCTGTGCTGTGTGGTGCAAGCTCACGACCGGCAGCGCTCAACTCAAATGTAGCGTCCAGACTCGGCTTCTGTTGCACACTCTAGCTCAGCTTGGCTCAGACAATCACACAGCAGGCGCAAGTCAACACTTTGCATTGAGCCTTACGGCTGGGAAACGCAGGAAGCTAAAACCCAGGCTGTCTTCACCACATGCTCATGAGTTTCTGCTGCACACCTCATGATCATTGACATGCAATTCGGCATAGCAACTTGAGGTGTACACACTGCTCTGCTTGAGCTGCGTGAGATCCATCGCAGACAGCACAGCAGCGGTTGCAGGTCAATGGCACTGGTAGCAATGTTCACAACAACAAGCTGAGCTGTGTGCTACAGGCAGCTGAGCTGCTGTTTGGACCTGCTGGGCGCCCACATGATTATCTGCAAGAAGCACTTTTCAGACTGCTAGCTGTTGGCTTTGTTGGCGCGGCATCACAGAACTGGATACTCAAGGTGCAACATGTTGTGTCGGACTGGCACCTTGCCGCATCTCACACACTTGAAAATGTCATGTCTGCAGTCACCCCTTCTGGTCCTGAGTCAGGACAAACTTTACCTGGCAAACAGCCCAACTTGTCACACATGCACCTGTCCGTTTCCAAAGCTTCACTTTGCATAACGCCTGAGCAACTGTTACTGTGTGCCTCAAGGCATGTCTTAGTACACGTGTTAAGTAGTATACAGCTCATCACACCCACCACAGCTCTTGCATACTATTGCACAATGCCCAGGCAACCTAGGTATGCACTTGCATGCAGCGACTGTGTTCCCTGCAAGCACAATGTTTGCACTTCAGGATGCTGCGCGGGATGGCTTCTTGGATGAGGCCATCTTCAGGCGTGCAAACATCTCCCTAGCAATGCTGGCTGGCACCAACCTCTTCTTCTTAGCCAGCACCTTCATCCCTAACCCCATCTACCCCTCTTCACCTCTGTTGCCTACAGCAGCCCTGGCGCTGGGTGCCATAAACACAAACCAGCTGTGGGTGTCAGGCATCAACTTTGTGAAGTACAGTCCAGAGGGCTTTAACACCCTCAAGATCTTCAAGGTCAGGTTTGAGGCATGAACCCAAATGCAACTCTACTGCACAGCTGCTGTGCACTGCTGCCGTTGGCCATGGTCACCTGCCACATTGCACAGGTATCCACATGTCCATCACCAACAGTCAGCTGGCCTGTACAGCTTTGTATTCAGACTGTACCTCTACCGATGGATATATTGCATGCAACAAAAGCATGCCAGGGAAATTGTTTTGATTGCATGCAGAGCTTCTTGGTAGACTTGAAGAGGTTGAGCAATGTGAGTGGCCTGAACAGCAGCATCTACTCAGCCTTGACGGCCAGCTTTGTGCTGGCTGGGCTGACCTACATCGGACTGCCCAGTCAGACGTTGACAGCAATCTTTGGCTCTGCTGCTGAGAAGGGGCTGGAGGACATCTTTCTGTGGCAGCTTATAGGGACTGCGGTGTCCATGGCTGTGGCTCCCATAGCCTTTACTCAGCAGGTGAGATGGTCGTCCAAATGTATAAGCAAAGCACCTGTAACATGCGAGCACTGCAATAAGATGCGAGCAATGCAACGTCACTGCAATAATGCAGAATATGCATCAGCCATAGTGCAGCAGTCAACTTCGCTCACACATCGTGCGCTGATAGGAGAGGATGATCTGTAATGCAGGAGGCAGCCAATCAGAACAATTTTTCAGATCCTTCGAAGAGGACGCTAATGACTGGTTTGGCAGCAGCCTCAGCAGCACATGTTGCTGTGTTCTTGCCTCTGTTGGGTACAAGCCAGTCTGGACCTCTCTTGTTTCCTGTTGGTTTTATCTGGGGTGTGTCTGCTGTGGCAAGTGGCTTGATTGCAATCAAGCCAAAAGAGTGAATGCAACCGAGCATGTTCAGCTTCAGCTCTTCCCGTGCTTGGCACAATGCTGACAGCATTTGCAAGTGCTTGCAGTGCTGCAAGATGAGACAGACCATATATGCTGGCGTCGCAAGCACTTTCATGCATGTGATAGGCTGCGGCTATTGTCTCCCAACACCTACATTGGCCTAAGGATTTCGCTGTTGCAAATGAAAGCTATTTAGCAATAATAGCAATACAATATATGCCATACAAGACCTGCTTACAATGTGACCACTTTCCTGGACACTTACTGACTCACAGACAACAAGATGCTGTTGCCGACAGACACATCAGAAAACCAAACAGGGGCAGTTTATTCTGTGCTTACTTTAACATACTGACAAAGCAGCCGCATTGTGTACACATAGTCACTGATCAGCTGAACTTGAACAAGATAGGTAGACTGCTGCAGTCAATCATGCACGACATGGGTAGCGCTTGAGAACAACTTTGCAACAAACGGTCAGTCAAAGCTGCTTTACTTTAGACTTGTCTAGTAGCATAGTCGCTACAGTCCCTACAGCATCAGTATGACTCTTCTGAGATACAGCAACATGCACACTACAGCTTGTCCTGCACCGCTTGCAAGTTGCCATAAACTGAATTCAGAATTGGTGCCGTATCTTCAGTAGGAGCCGCGCCAACAGAAGCAAATGGCGAATGCAAAACTGGCAGAGGACTGGACTTTTCTGTCATGCCATAGTGCACAGCCTTAGGCGAATTCCGCTTTCCTGAGCCTTGACTGGACCCACTAGTCCGTTTTAGCCCTGCAGGTATGGAAATTGCAGCCGTAGTGCCAGTAGGGCCACGAGGGGCAGGTTGTGCTGGAGGTGATTCTGCCATGGTGTCAGATGGCTCTTCTTCCCTGACTGACATCAGTGTCTGTAGGGCTGTATTGCGCATGGGCTTAGCCCCGCCGTCTGCAGCATTGGCATTGGTGCGAGATGTAGCAGTTCCAGCCTGTGCTTGGTTGTCTTGCTGTGCCAAGCGCTTGTGCTGCTCTGTAAATGACTGGGATGATGCTCTATTCATCGCCTCCTGAATCCTTGAGGACCTCTGTCGGCTGAAAGACCTCCGTATTGAGGCTGCTTGGGTTTTACGCCTACAGTTCAGCAGACTGCTCAGAAAATTTACCATTCTGGCAAGCTCGTGAACCACATGCTTGCTGACAGTCGCCACCATCACACATGTACCAAGCAGTACAAAGTTGCGCATGCCTATTGGGCAGCCTGTCAGACTACTGGCTGCAACTGGTCAGATGCAAAATGATTTGCAGGTGGCAGCAGCATCAGCAGCAACTCTCATGAGACACTCACCTGACAGCATTGTAGTGGATGGGAGCAATGTATGTCACAAAAACCTCCACGTTTTTCTTTGGCTGAACTTCAGGCTCATACCGCATGAACCAATGCTGCTGATCGCTGGTGATGACATTGATGACAATGCCGTAGGCCTCACAAATAGCTCGCTGCACCACAGGAAAACACTGAAACTTGAGGCACACCTTGCGACAGCCTATTGTGTATGTGCACGTGACAGTACTCAACAAGCTGTGATGCAAGTATCCAACTGCAGTGAGAGTTTGTCTGCTGTCATAGCCTTGTTGCATGTTTGCAGCTTGAAGAGTTGTACCATGGCAACACCAAGGCACAGCAGGCCACTCTGCTGAAAGGCAAGGCAGTTTGTACACACAATCATGCTTGTTGCTGCTGCGCACGCGATGTCTTGCGGCATCACAGACACGAGCAAGCAAGACGTAGCATAACAACACTCACCAGTGTCAGTTCATCTCCCCAGCTGTCATGTTGTGACATCTCCTTCACCCAACTGTCATAGTCATCCCCCAAAAAGGCCTCAAAATCTGATCTGTGCTCCCTCAGGTAGAGAATGGCCTTTCGCCTGATAGCCTTGTGATATGCCTCAGTGCCAAAGAGCCCATAGGATATGGAGCGGAACTGCAGCAGGCACCATCCATGTTTGGTACAGGCCCTGCTAGACAAGCCTCTGCCCTCTTGTGGCAAAAGGCTTATGGTGTGAAGGCCATGCTGACTGCGTTTGCTGTCATCATACATTGTGCTGAATGGACAGGGTGCTGACATTCAGACAAGCACAGTACCACAGCTATACAGTGGCTACTGAGATGAACCACAACAGCCACTGGCATGGCTAAGTAAAAATAATTGACTGATTTTGCATATTACATGCCTCCAACTGCCTGAGTATGCCATATGAACAGCATGCAACTACAGAATGCAACTACAGAATGCAACTACAGAATGCAGCTACAGAATGCAGAACAGGGTGCAGGAGCCTGCGGGGCAGATGACACACCTGACATGCTCCATCAGAGCCCATGATGAACATGTCTAACTTCAGCTTGTCAAGCCGCTGGTCCAACCGCTGCTCATGACTAAGCAAGTCTGAGTCCCAATTGTGCCCAGTGTTCTCCTTCTCTTCTTCTATAGCTTCTTCTAGACTCTGCCGACTTTGTGTCCATATGTCACTCTTCTTGAGGGCACCTTGACGTACAATGGACACTAGTCAGTGTGAGCAGCTGACATAACACCACTGTGATCACAGCCAGAAACGAGCTACCCAGCAGGCTACACATGTTGAAAGTCATGAAGCACAGGCACTGGTGCAGAGACTTCAAAAGGGAGGTCTGATCACAGACTAGCACTACAGCTAAACAGCAGATGGCGCAAATGGTCACCATTGACTTGCGGAGCGTCCACTCCAGGGGCCACTGACGCAACTCTTCTGAAGTTTTGTGAAGGAGCACGCTGCACTTGATTCTGCTGGTGATGTCTACGGTGACGAAAATGTACTGTAGCATGGGAGCGTCCCTGCAGCACAGTAAGCAAATGCGAATGACTTGTACAGCTCAGCCAACTAGAGCTCACTGCTGACACCAACTGCTATCAGCAATATTGCGTCAGGCTGGGTGCTAGCAGGGATACATGCACAAAAGGTCTTCACACAACACAGTTGTCACCATGCCAGCTGAAGATGACAGGGACAATAACATAGCAGGAGCCGACTTACAGCGTTGGTTGGAGCTGACATTCCTCGAAGTCCCATCAAAACGTCTTGGGAAAAGCGATTTTGTTTGTCACTGAACATGAGTTCTGGGGGTTCAGCATCATCATACAGTACATTGTCTTTACCCAGCCGAGGGCTGGGAGAGAAGCAACTGCACAAGCTCATTTTATACGCAAGATCTCGCCCCAGCCCTCGAGCCGGTGCCTGCCTGAGCTGCGACAAGCACAAGCGCCGCGCAACAAACGTTTAAACGGCGCGATGTTTTCTGCGTTCAAACGTACCAGGAACCGAGTTTGCAACCAGCGCGCCTGGGGTGATGAGCTCGACGGAAGCTGGGGAATCTAACAGTGAAATGTACTTCAGCCCAGAATGCATAGCTGCCCATTTAACATATCAATCCATGCATGAATGATTATACGGCAAGACGTGAACTCACTTGGTCAATTTCATTGTGGTGTCCACATGTACATGCAATGACATCGAGGCTTTTGCGGCATGCAAGCCAAAAAGATACAGCAGACAAGTGGTTTTCGTACAAACCACACCTTTGCAGACATAATGGGGCAATCTCCTGAAGCAGTGCAGGCCTGAGACAGGTTCGAGAAGGTGATTCGTTATCGGAGTCAATGATTTGTGAAAACCTTGATCCTGGTCTCGGTCCCGAGGATTTCTCTCTCTGGACTCATTTGAATCTTGAGCGATAGATACATGCAGCAAAACCGTAGTCAACACCGCATCAACAAGCATACAGTCGCTTGCCAGCAGCCTGTGTGAATCGCACTGCAGCAATACCCAAGGAACTATCCGTCGCATTACTTCTTGGCCTGCCTTGACGCTGCGCACTTTTTGATGGACAGGTCCCTGCAAGAAGCAAGGCTTCAACGACAACCAGCAGACCAGAATGACGAGCCTGCCGTGAACCTTAGACCCCTAGAGATCATAGGCGATGTCTCTAATGCTGTAAATTTGCTGACATTCCTTTTCCTGCCGAATGCACGTATCAGGGCTCAGTCCTGAACAGTTCTTCTTCACAGGTCCTGGAGTATTGCGCTCAGGGTCTTGATGCCATGGAAGAGTGCGTACAACACGGTGATGCATGTGCTGCTTTTGAGCGTTGTCTAAGAATTGTGGTGTGCTGCTAGCAGGTGTGCTGCGTCCTCACTGTCACTGGAGCAAGCCGAGCTTGACAGCCTGTTACAGGTATTGATCCTGCAGGCCAAAGGTGGCCAAAAACGCTGATGGTGCAGCTGATGGCTTCTGGTGCCTGGACTGTGCAGGGCACCGCTCAATTATATCAAATTCTTCAGACCAAGTTGAAGCAGCAGCTGCAAGCATTTGAGCAATATGCTGGGGAGACATGCCTGCACATACCAGCTGGCCTAATGCAAGCAGAGGTGAACCAAAGCATTGTGCTTTGCTAAATATCCTGTCTTTGATCAAGTGAAAAGCTGTCAACAGCCCCACCGGGATTGCCTTGTTGCAGGTGACATTGCCTCAGACAAGTGGGCAAAGCGATGACAAGTCAGAGATAGAGCTGGATATGCAGCTGGCCAGTTTGCGCGAACAAATTCTGATGGTGTGTTGCATGTGTTCTCCATGCTATGCTTGTGTAACAAGGCTGTGGCATGAAATGTAACAGAGTGTTCTGTGCAGACACAGAGAGCACAGCGCCAGGCTAAACAGGAAATTGCAAGGTTGGATCAAGATCTTGTTTCATGCGGTGTGTTCCAACCCCAATTTTCTGCATTGGAGTATGCCGGCCATTTGCAGCAAATGCTAGCACTGAGGGCCAACTCCTGCATGCCTTAAACGCCCTGCATCAACGCTGGTGTACAGAAGAAGTTTGCTGTTTACATTGTGTGTGTCACCAAATCAGACTATGCCTTGTCTTGTGTTCTTGAAAGCTTCCCAATGTACACCCATCAAACACCTGTGTATTTTGCATCGCAGGCGGTGCTGCACAGCTGGCTGCTGTGACTGCAGCTTCTGGACCTGAGAAAGAAAACTTGGCAGAAGGCGCATCAGCCATTGTCACTGCAGCTCTGCAACTGCAGCCCCTGCTGGCTCGGGCGCAGAATTTGAGGGCAAAAGACCAAACTAGTGCTTTCAAACATGGAGACAATGTGAACGGTGAGCTGTCAACTCTTTGTTGTTGGTCAGATGTGCAGTGTAAATGTACAGTATAGGCAACTGACTATGACCGACAGTTTTGCTGTTTGCACTCAGAATCATTGTTCAAGGACAGCCTTAGTGTACTACCACCATTGCAAGCCTTCTGCACAAAGCTGATTAGTGTGCCAAAGTGACAGAGGTCAGGGGCAGTAGCTCAGCCAACACAGTGACAGTCCAGGTATTATTCTGCAAAGTATTCCTCATGCAGTTATTGTCAGACTAATGCTTACTGCTGCCCTGCAGCTGGCATGCTGGCAGAGGGTGAAATTTTCAAACAAGAAGCTTTAGTCAACAGCTTGCCCACCAACAGACTAAGACATCTTACCAAAGATCTACAAGGCATGCTGAAAGACTCTTCACATATTTGACTGAATAACCAGATACTCACAGCCAGCAGCAAAGCAAATTCTGTCACAAAGCAGTCATGGGGTGTTTCACTGCTGCATGGACTGCAGCAAATGCCAATGGACTGGCTGCAGCATAATTGACTTTCCTGCTGTTGATTAGCATTCGTCGGCAGCAGCATACGTCAAAGAGTCACCCCACACATTTGCTGCACTTGCAGATGCTCTACTGGGGACATTTGTAACTTGGTCACTTCAGTCTTGACCTCATACATCTTTGGCCAGCATTTGCCAGTAATGAACAATCGCTTGCCAGCATTGTCATACGCAATTCCTGCAGCAGTACAGATTCAAGACCCATGGTTCACATTAACACTTTGCCTGGGAGCTCTGCATTGCTAGACTCACCGTTCAAAACATCAATGGGCAAAGGCTGTGCTGGTGACTCAGCCAAGAGCTGTTGCCGCAAGCCTGTGAACAATACCCAGCCCCTGTACGGCAGAAGCAATTGCTTGTCAGACATGCACTGTTGCTTACAACTGCAGCCATGCGGTATTGCATCAGTGATGTGGCAGATGAAATGACATAAGCTGCAGAGAAATGACCTGACTTTGCCACTTAGTGGGTCTATCTTCGCTATGCACTCTGTCATCCAGATGTTCGCCCAGATCTCGTTGTTGATAAATTCCAACTGCAGCAGACAGCCTCTTCAAACCACATGGACAGTCATTTATGTACAAGCATGACGTCTGTTTACTGCTCTGACCTCATTCAGCATGGGTACAGCCTTGCCATCATCGTTGACGGCAATTGACTTGACTTTCTGCAATGTGTTTGGGTCCAGAAATGAGATGTTTGCACTGCCATCACTGACAATAAGGTATCGACCATCTGTGGTCGCACCCCAGCCGTCTGTCAGAGGATCATACTGCATTGTTGAGTTAGCAAAGTTGTTGAAGTCATAAAAGTACGTCTTGCCAGAGAGCCAGGTAAGCTGAAACAGCCTGCAGACAAAGCCCAGGATCAGAGGTATGTCTCATTGCAACATAGCCTAATGAACAATAAACTCTGAAGCGTGATCACGATGGATCATGTGTGAGCAGGGGCTCAGGGAGCACGTCTGAGTGTGCAATTCAGTGTGTATCATTGCTTGTGGGTATAATATGCATCTGGCTGAGCTGTAGCTGAAAGCTGAAACAATGACTGCCAGCTGATAGGTCTGCTGGCCACAAGCGTCAAGCAGCAGGTAACAGAGTCCAAGAGAGAGCCAAATGTCGTTATACCTATATCAGCAGAGTAACATAGCCTGATGAAAAGGAGGTAACATTCAGATGTGAGCTGTGACATGAGGCAGCAGCAATGATGCATGTCACTTTGTCTGTGATGCAAAGGTACCTGGAGCCAAATTTGACCAGGCCCTCACCAAAGTCTGATGCTGGCAGAGCTTGTTGCCGTAGGACGTTCCCGCTGACCACATCAACTTCCCGAACAGTGGATTGTCCGTACAGGCCTGCAAACACCAAGCATTGATGCACAGCAGGCAAAGCAAATGCTGGGCAGACTTGGACAGCAGATACCCAGCCCCGTGCCACACCTGTTGACTCCCAGAAAACGTCTTGACAGGAGGCAGGACTTGCTGAGTCGCAGATCTGGTCATATTCAAGTCCTTGTGTGAATGCATTTGGATCATGAGGGTAAGTCTGCAGGACACAGAGTAGTCAGACCAGCTTTACACGGGCAACAGTGGCTGGCATGGGCATGTCGCACCATGTGAATGCCACTACTCACCTGTATTATACTATAGTTTGACAGGCTAGAGGTGATAACGCGCGGTGCAGCTTTTCCGGTGCTCACCCAGGCGATTAGCACCAGAAGGCCCTGAACATCATAGCAACGAGATGCACCTCCGGTCGTCAGTGGACTCAACTTACTTTCCACTGGCACTTACCAGCAGGCAGGGAATGAAGAGCGACATATAGCGTCTGCTGGGTTTCGTTTCTACTGGCAAAGCTTTAGGATCGGCAGACTTTTTTGCATTTGACGTCCGTGAACGGGACATTGACAATTTGTGGCGGACGCCCGTGAACACATCTAGCTATGGGCCTGCTCGTACTGTCTAAAGGAGGTATGACAGAGAGTGTGGCAGACTCTGTTTACTTGACAGACGCTCGCAACATATTCGAGCTAATACGTCTCAAGCTGACACATGTGCAGTGTTCTGCGTCGCTCATCGATTTGCTGCCTGCGCTAAAGTGCACACTGCAGGCATTGTTTACTAATCTACATGCATGTGCATGGCATGCATGGCAGCAAGCACAGGCGTCACTCAGGGGATGATAGTCGTGACCAAAGGTGACTTACAACCGTCGTAGGGGCCAGCTAGAACCGACTGGCCTAAAATGCATCAAGACAAAATTGCAATGTCACAATGAACAAAACCTTGAGAGCTGTTGACGTCGTTCAAACTGTGTGACAATGTGAAATCTTGAGTGAAGGGTGTCCTAGAGCGAAAAGCAATGAGTACCAATCATCAGGCAACACATTCAGCAATACATCTGTGGAAGGATCCCGAGCGATGCAGATGGAAATGTCTTGATTCACAAATATAGCAAGTAAAGCCTGTACAGGTGAGCTGATTATGCAAATGACATTCTTTTCTCCTTCCTGCGTGTGTTTGCATGTGTAGCACAGCTCAGCACTGAGCCTCCGAAATAGAGCTTGTAGCCCTTTGTGTTATGCTGCCTGTAGTCTTGGTTCAGTTCGGTTCTGTACTGCTGCTGCAGTCTGGTCAAGTCATCATCTACTCTGACACCTGCCTGGCATTACCAGTCTTCTTCTTGGTCGTGGTCGTGTTGCAGCAATATTGTTGCTTACAGCTTTGGTCAAGGGGGCCCCGGTCTGCTCGAGATCCGTTGGGTTTTCATTTCAGCATGGCACGACCAAACGGACTTCCCCCAGGTCGCTCACAGTACGATGGCTCCGTTGCTGTACAAACATCAGAGAGCGTCAAAGTTAACTCCGTTCCTGCGGCTCAAAAAGTTAAGGTTGCAAGCAGAGCTCTGAAGGAAATGAACAATGTTGCTCGCGCTGATCACCAGCGAATTGACCTGAAAGACTTGTTGGCCAACTCCAGCAGAGATTCACAATACCCAGAGCTGCCTGCTGGGGTGCGCAGTCCTTACACCTGTCGAAAGCTCCACAGATGAATGCATTTGTGTCGTAGCTGACAACAGGGGTGTCGCTATTGCCACCTACACCTGCTGTGTGCTGCAGTGGCCTGCTGTGCTGAGTCAGGAGGCATCGATCACCAGACCCATGCCAGACATGGTTATTGACAGTCAGCGCCAAATGCAAGCGGCTTGTTTCTGTGGAGTATTTCCTGAGATAGAACATGCATGGGCGTCTGTGGATAATGTGCTGTATGTTTGGGACACCAGCAGGTATAGCACAAGGTGAAAGTCAGGCTGATCACAGAACAGTTGACCAAGGGTGGCTTGTCAAATCCACAATTCCGTGCTTCAGGATGTCTGTGCCTGTCAAATGGCAAGAAGAGCAAGCCATTTGCTGTGCTGGGTTGACAAGGCCTAAACCTAATGTCTTCCAGCAGGCAGTACAGTATCTGCTAGTGGTTTGCACAACTGTGGAGGTACGCAGCCAGGGCAAGCTTTTTGTTGTGCTCCTGCTTCCCCCACTAAGCTTCTGACATCTACGTACTGCATTGATGCACTGAGCTGTTCAATACTGTCCCGATATGCCAGGGCAGTATTGATATCTAGTTGATGTGCGCTGAATGGCGGCATTGCTGGTGCAGATTGCCCTTGTTGGAGTCCATTTGAGTAGAGATGCCAATGGCAATGCTGAAATGAAGCTTGTAAATCTTGAGCACTTCCGAGCACCCTCAGATGATGTCATGATGACCACCATCACAAGCACACCTGAGGGGCGGATTTTCTTAGGTGGAAACGATGGACATCTGTATGAGCTAGAGTACAGAAACCAGAGCTCCTGGTTGAGAGGAAGATGCAACAAGGTCAGCCAGCAAACTTGAATGCAACGGTGCCCTAGAGACACAAGCAGTAACAAGTGCTCAACTCCATTCATACCACATGGTGGTCACAGTAGCAGCGCAGATTGTGGTTAGTGTCAAAGCAGAATGGCCACAGATGCCACTGCATGACACACTTTCACATAACAGCCATGTGGCAAATGTATCAGCACTGTGTGACTGCTCTTGTATTTGCGCCTGTCTGCTCAGATGACATACAAAGTCAAAGTCAATATAACCCAGACATGCATGGGTAAAATTAGAAACTGCAGGCAATTTGGGATTCATGTCTCCTTTGCAATGCAGATGTGCTACACAGGGACATTTGCAGCATACCTGCCTCGCTGGACTGTCTTTCGGCGTGCTAGCCCGATCATGCAGATCATCATAGATTGTGATAGGCAGATCCTATATACGAGATCTCGGGCAGGAGCCATTATGGTATGTGGCCTGTGCATTATTCTGCCCTTACGGTCTGTTGATTGTGTATGATGACAGTTTGTTGATTGTGTATGATGACAGTGAAAGCGAGGTTGGTTGCGTGATGAGTGACAACCATGTCAAGGTCTGTGACATTGATGCAGATGTTTGACATGGGTGTGTCAGGGGTTGGTTCTGTCAGGAAGCTTTCTGAGATGACAAATGTGATGCCCTCTGCTGACAAAGGTACATTTGTTGCTCATCCAATGCAACTATTTTGCAGCATGGGCATACATTTGATCAGCACTTCAATTCCGATATCAGGTTGTGGCTTCTGATTTCAGGTCATGTAACATTTGGCATGTACAGTGCACATCCCAAGCTTTGCTGAGCAGCAGTGTTGCTGTTATTTGCCAGGCAACTTCACACTGTGCCTTCCCCAATGGTAAAAGCAGAAGCAGGCCGGAAACACATTGGTGTATCTGCACAGGGCAAAGTCCAGCAGGCTCAACAATAGTGTTGATAGCTCCTATTCCCCCATCAGAGTCCTCCTTCATCCATCTCATGGCAGTCACTGCAGACGGAAGAAGAGTGTACCTTTCAAGTCAGCCTGCCAATGCTCCACCAGCTCCTGTCACCAAGCGGCCTGTTGCTCTGTACAATGTGACCAGCAGGAGCGCGATAACTCCTCCTGCCCATCAAGGCCAAAGCAGGTATACTCAACACTGCATCTTTCATGTTTGTTGGCACTGTTGAGCCATGTTGCATACTGCTGACATACCTTTGGACGGGGGCATGTGCATCGCAGAGAGACTGGCTTTTTCGTATTTATATCATGCTACCATGGTGCATGCGTTACCTGAAATGCAGGGGCCAGACTGCTGCTGCAAGATGAACAGGAGCAACTGCAAAATATATGAAAGGCACAATCAAAGCAGGGCTTGCTCATTTGATGTTTGTGTTGGGTCCGCTTGCAGGAGTCTGAATGTCACAGTGGCGCTTTACTGTCAAGGCGCCCTCCTATTAGCTGACACCATCAGTGAGGGGAACAGCAGAGTCTTGTTGGTGGGCAGAGACTTGACAATTCCTCCTGTGGGCACCAGCACTGGCTCTGGACCTGGCCTGCGGGAATTTGTCTGTGAAATTTCTCCACCCACTGCAGGTACCGCATATCAACACTTTTTTGTTGTGTTCTTCATACTGGCTGTGTGCAGAAAGCTTTGCCCGGCTTTCTAGACCTACTGCAGGTACTGGAGGTCCACACATGGTTGTGTTCTTCATGTTGGCTGTGTGCAGAAAGCTTTGCGGGGCTTTCTATGCATGTATGTCTGCAAAGATACAAACTCTGCTGGCAACACAGAGTGCACCAATGGTAAGACTAGCATGGGGTGTGCCTCTGGACCTTGTGTGGGCACAAACAAATTCTTCTGGACACAATGTTGCAAAAAAAAGACTGGTGCAAGAATGTGGCTTGGCATGCAGGTGAGGTGCTGGCTTTTGGAGTATGCCCACAAGCCAAGCCCCTCCTTCCTGTCATTGACAATACTATCAAGTCAGAGCTGGCCACACAGCATGTAACTCCAGCACAGCACTTCATGGTCATGACAACAGCAGGCAAGCTTTACCTTGTTGACCTAGCTCTTTTCTGTTGCTTGTAAGCCAGCTGGCAGGCCGTATGACTGCATGCATGAACACCTCAATCTCAGGCAGCCACTCAGATCTTTGCAAAATATGCACATCAGCATGTTCAAGCATGCAGCTGGGAGATGTATGCTGGTGCAAAGTGTGTTGTGCAGTGTGTTGTGCAACCATGGTCCTGACATGATTTGCATAGACTTGCAAGCTGACAGTTGGTGTCCTGGTGCGACGCATAGGGGCCACCCAGGCTCACAGACTGCGACCTGTGGATGTGCTGACAAAAATTTTGAGGGAGGACCGACCAGGCAAACTTGAAGAATTTTTCAGCCTGTTTGGTGCAACAGAGGCATCTGCCATGTGCTATGCTGTGGCCACATCTCATGCCCAGGAAGCTTCATCGGTATGGCTGCATTGCTGCCTTTGGTGGCCGTTGTGGGGAACGCCACCATCTGCAGTGTCTGCTGTGTGGTGTCAGAGGCCATCTGCTTGCCCTGATCTTGCTGCCCATCCGTAGCTGTAACCAAACCACGGCTTTCACCCATGGCTTTCTGCCCTTTGTCACATCAAAGCCTGGCGTAGAGATGCTCAAGCGCGCCTTTGTTGTGTGCGTAATTTTGCAAGCCTTGTGACTGAAAGAGACCACCTGGGCATTGCTTACCCGCTTATGCATTCAGGCAATTGTGGACAGGGCGCGTGCAGCCCTGCTGGACACCCGCCTGACAGGGGAGGCAGCCCTGCCCTCAGGGCATCAAGCTGGTGCCTCCCACCCCGCTGCTCAGGGAGGCTTCTACATGGGCGAGGTATTCCCACGCATGTGTACCCACCATTTTGCAAGGAAATCATATACAGATACCCTGGCTCAGATTTGACAGCACTCACACTCTGCTGCATCCAGCCACTTGGCTGTTGCAACCGTGTATGATGCACTGCAATTAGATACACTGTACCTGACGACAGGATCATCCTGGTTTCTGTCTGGCCTTGTGTCCTTGTCAAGTAGGGACAGCAGCTTTTACCGTGTTGCCAAGTGCTGTGTGAAGGCTGGCACAGAAGCAAACAAGCCATACTCATACTCAGTAGTGCGATTTAACTCACACAACTTGTCCTCAGGCTCCTAGTGTCTCCTAAGTGTCTTGCAAGCAAATCTAAAGCACTTTTGCTCTGATGTTCTTTGTTCTTGTCAACAGGTGGTGGCAGAGGCAAACAAGCCAGAGTGGTCTGGAGGGCACAGGGGCCTGCAAACCTACCTGCAGCGCCTTCTGCACCCCACCTGGGACTCCAGACTTGTGTCCCCAACTAAAGCAGACCCTAACAGCCTGATGCCGAACCTAAATGAGGAGACTCTGAAGGTCAGCAGGGGTTGCATATGTGGTTTGAAGCAAGCAAGACACTTGCAGTAGTGTGCTTTGTCAGCAGCTACAATCTGAATTGCTAGGCATTTGGAGCAAAACAACAGCGAGCACACCCCAATTCTACCCTGCGCCTGTCTGCAGGCGCTACAACTGCGCTTGCGCGACCTGTCCAGCTTCTTGCAAGACTACCAGCAACGCAAGCTGGAACAGCTGCGCAAGGCACGGGCCAAACCTGCAAGCTATTTTGGCCATGTGGGTCTGGGAGGAGGATTTGGTCAAACAGACAGCAAAGGCAGGGCCAACCCCCCGGCCAAACGGCAGCGCCTGGATGACCCTTCAGCTCAGGAAGCAGACAAGTAAGCTGACTATTCTGTCCGCTGCAGTGCTGCTGCATCAGGCTATATACTTGAGGCTGCAGACTGTCGCATCGCTCGGTATGTCAAAGGTTTCTGCATCTGCAAATGCTGCTTCATACTACCAGGGCTGACTCACACCACACCATGCTCTAATTTTAAGATGCATGATCAAAGGCACCTGTTGTTGGCAGCAGGCCACAGTCACAGGCCTGATTTGTTTTTGTCTGCACTACATGCAGTGACAAACAAGTGGGTTGAATCAGCTCTCGAGTTATTGCATCACAGAGTAGCACCACTCAAAGGAGGCCATTAGCCTAGCAAGCAGCGCTCATCAAGTTGACAAGCACCTCCTCTGTGTGCTTTACAGGGTACAAGAGGTGACAGCTCTGGTGAGCAGAGCAAGCGAGGCCTGCTTCTTGGTCAGGGTACTGATTGCCAACCAGCTATCACGCTTGACTCAGCTCATAGATGATGCTTGGCGGAAGCGCTTGCAGAACATGAGCCTGAAGGACTTGGTGTGCACCAAGGATGGGGAAGAGACCATGACGCAGATCATTGCAGTCCTACTAGACGAGCACCAGAAGGCAGCAGGCAGGGCAAAGCACAAGTGACACAAGACATGTCTCACAGCCCTTTGTTTGCTTGCTAGGCGTGCATCATGGATCTGCATGTCATTGATGTTGCGCTTGCTTGCCAGCTGTCTGCTGCACAATTGCCTGTCTGGCCTTTCCAGGACATTGCTGGCACCATGTGTATGACCATGTTGGTGAATACTTGCCAGATTCAACAAGCAATCCATGCAGCACAACACAACTGTAGGTGGGAGGCATCCATGCGTATATCACAGACCCAATATGCAATGTCATGCACAAGAGAAGGCATATGAGACCAAAACAGAAGCTTCGCTGTGCAGGTCTAGAGGACAGCAGCTTGTCCAGTAGGTTGCAGCAGGGCTGCCCATCCTATTTCAAGGAGGATGACAAGCTGTATCACACCGCCAATGGGGAGCTGCGGCGCGCCCAGACCCTGCAGGGCACAGCCCGCCAGGACATCACCCGCTCTGCCTTAGACAAGCTTGTTAGGGTATCTTTGCTGGCGCTTCTCTCATGCATGACATTGCATATTGGGTCTGTGATGTACGCATGGCTGCCTCCCATCTACACCTCTGTTGTGTTCCATGACACATTGCTGCAGGCAACCTGTCATCCCTCATTCTGATACTGCATATCGTGACATTGATTTGCAGAGCTGTAAAACACATTCAGACTGACTCGCATCCAACGTCTCTCTGTGTTGCTTGTCAGTCAGCAAGCATGGCTGGAGACTGGCCTGCATAGCAGGTTGTCCCTGCATTTCTTACTGGACTCAGGGCTTCAGCTCTGTGAGAATGCGCCTGTCAGCACGTCTGGACCAGACCAGTCTGGTCGCTGCCAACCTGACCTGACTGCCAGCCTTCACCGCGCTTCAGCAGAGGCACTCTGGTGCAATGCAGGTAGCAAAGACAGTGGATATCAATCATGTCTCCCCACTGCTTGCACAGCTGGGAGCATATGATGGGATGGTCACGCTGGCCCTAGCTAAGGCAAAGGCACTGGACCCTGAGGTGGTGGCTGCTCAGAAGTCTGAAGCTGGGCGACTTGCGCGAGAGGTGATTTGCTGTCGTGCATATGGGTATAGTTCATGTATCTGTATGGTGCACTGCATTTGCTCTTCCCTGTTTGCTTCTGTGACCATGCAAGTTCATGTGCAAGCAACAGCATACAAATGACAATCACACAACATGCCTGAATCTGCAGTAGATGTAGCTGCAGCCTAGTAATGCAGTCTGTCGTTGTATAGTGTTCCAAAGTTTGAGTGTAAGAATGCGCTCCTCATACATGGTGCATCTTGACAGCTCACAGATTGACAGTTCAGGACTTGCTGCCACAATTCCAGTGAGCCCTCATTTGACTTAGAAACTAGCGCTCTGGACGACACACTCAATCAGGGTTGGTCATTTCAGCAAGAGCACTGTGCTGCTGCAGAGGCGCAACGAAGAGTGCTATGCCCCAGTCATCCAGATCCTGAAGTACCTGGTGAATCCCGACCTGAAGGAGGGATCTGGATCTGCGCTGGCAGTGCAAGGTGGCTTGCCTGCCACTGCTGTAGATGAAGCCAAAGCTGGCATCCTCAAGGTAAGCATTCTACTAGTCTGCAGTGTTTTTGCTGCCCGTGGGCATGCACTAGCACTTGCAAATTGGAATGTCCCGCATGTGCATGAATACATCTTTCATCGGTCATGTAGAACTCGTGACGCACAGCTGATCTACAGCTGGCACAAAGAATTGCATGTGCGAGAATGGCTGATCCTGGCCCTCTGCTTTTCGTGCAAGATACAGTGTGCCATTTTACAGCAGATGCACTGACATCATGTATTCATTTTCACACTCTGCAAAACTGTCAAGACGCTCTTGATGGCCTTGCTGTTCATGATGGCCCTCACAGCGCTGCATGCTAAGGCAGTGCATCATGACTCACAAAGTGAACAGTTCCAGAATGAATGGTAAGCCAGGTCTTGAGCAACTACTCTTTATTTCTGTAATGTCTGATAATAGAGATTTCCACAACACCTGTGTGCAATCGCAGAGGGGAGCCAGCTGTAAGGACAACTTCTTCCTGGAGCAGTTGCTAGCAGGACTGGTCAGTGCCAGAGCAATCTCAGAGCTGATCAATCTCAGCCAAGCTCCAGGCATGTTCAGCAAGGTTCAGAAGCACCTGCTGAAGGCTGGCGGGTTGCCCACTGACATCAAGCCCAGCTTGAGCATCACTCTTCCTCCATTGGTTGCCTTAGACACCCAGCAAGTCATCAGTCTTGAAATGCTGGCCAAGATCTACACTCATGCGGAGAACGGTGACTGCCTAGAGGCTGCAGCGGCCGTGTACAATGCCTTGGCGATGCGGATGAATGGGCCAAACACTACTGCTGTTGACCTTGAAAAGCGGCTTGATTTGTTTAGACAGGCTGCTCTACAGGTATGCTGTCTAAAGTCAAGCTGCATGTGCTCCTGGTGGAAAATTCCTTACAAAACCATGCTTCATATGGACTGGTTCAAGCATCTTGCAAGAAGCAGCTGTTACATTGTGAAACCCATGTGTACTATCCAAATGTGGACAGTAGCATGCATGGCACATGGTGTCATCAGCTGCTATGATGTGTGTTCTCAATGAAGCAAGGCAGCTGCTTCCACTGAGACTGTTGTTTGTGTGTAATGGTGGTTTGACTGTAACATAGGGACAAGCGCTGGGCAACGGCAGCATCATCAGTGCCATGGAGACCAATGTGCAGCTGATTGACATCCAGATCAGGCTAGTCCATGAGCTGACTGCTCTGCAGGCAAGCATGCAATCAGCTGTCCTCACATAGCCAATGACGCATCTTCAAGTCCAAAGTCATCAACTGCCTGTGAGCCGCGCTCTGTTTTGTGCTGTTGCACATGCAGAATGTCAAGCAATCAGTTCACTTCCAAAACATCTGATCACCTTGATGCAAGGCACACAGTGCTGCTGAACCCTGCAAAGGAACACGTACTATGAGCAAAACAAGGTCATTTTCACTATTCTTAACAGTCGTTGCATTGCTAGTCATCATCGTAGTGTGCGTCACAGTCAGTCCCAGCCATCAGCATGACAAGAGCTATTGTTGTTGCTTTAGGCCTCTAGCAACCTTCCAGAGGGGGCTCCCGATGATCTGGGGCTCCGCCTGAAAAGCCTGCAAGGGGCCCCTCAGCCTCTGGTAGATTTGTTCAATCAATATGGTGTGCCTTATCTTCAGTGGGAGCTGTGCATTGAGCTGGTGCATGCTTCTGACGGAGTGGACATGGCTTACGTCCAGCAGCTGTGGGACTTGCATCTCAAGCAGGTCAGCTGGTGATCGGCCGTGCTTGCTGTACCCATTACGGTGTTGTATCAAGTATGGCTTCTTGTCTACAACAGGGACCTGTCTGTACAATGAAGCAGATTGATTCTGTGTCATAACAGTGCCTGCTTGATGGGCTCTGTGCGTTTTCATGTAGCATCAGCTTGAAGGTGGCGAGTTCAAGAGACATACCACTGGGTCTGAGCGTCCGTAATCTGAAGAGAGTTGTTTTGCAGGGCTATGAGCTGCCAGGACTGCAGAGCCTAGATGCCAAACGCAATGAGGCCTTTGCGCGTGTGCAGCGCGTGACTAGCAGCTGTTACCCAAGCGACACAGCCCTGCCCCTGGACCATATTCTGTTGAGATTGGAACAGATATCCTCAGGAGTCTGGCCTCACAAAAACGGCACGCCCTTGGAAGACCATGGAGGCGTAGCAGACAACATGGTGAAGGTGTGCAGGACAACAATCACTAGTGACGCTGAGGTCAAACTGCCTTGTTGAAATGTTGTGTCATTGGTGGTATGCATGCTTTGCTTTGTTTAAAATGGATGCTTACCCAACTTTTAAGTTGACAAGCGATGGAAGGCATGCATCTTTTGTGTAATTAGCTGCATGACCACACAGTCGCCTGTTGTCAGGTCAAATACTTGCTGAACCCCAATCGCACATTGGCTCTGTCTATAGCTTGTTGGAGCTTGGAGCTTGTTTGGTCAGTGGCCTGTCACTGCTGCAGGCATGTAAAGACGAGCCTGGTGCGGTTCAAGAGGCATACAACGCCTTGTTAGATCGGCCTGGTGGTGATCAGAACAACCCAGATGTGCGGGCGCCTGTTTTGCGTATGAGGATCCTAAAGTCGCTATACTGTGTGCTGCTGGCCCAGCAAAGTAAGCTGGACGAGCAGCGCTCTTATGGCACGTACCAAGCGTATAAGTCCACTGAACGGCGTGTGGTAAGTGCACTGTTACCATGAGCCCCTCGCATCATAAATCTGCACATCAATGGGCATAGTGCTGCTTCATGCGGTATTTGCGACCAAAGATTCAGCTTGGCTCAGGCATAGATCAATTACCAAAGCAAGCTGGATGCCGCTGGTCAAATGTTGGCACGCATGAAGCTGCTTTGCTGTCATGGCATTTAGCGACCTGCCTTTTGGTGACTATGGCAAAGAGAAGGACATGTACATAAGCCAACACAGCTCCTTGGCTCTTGATGTGGCCTCAATGCAATGACCAGCCCAGAAGAAGCTGCATGGGCTGTTTCATTACTAAGTCTAGATGAAAGCCTTGTGTCTGCAGCTGTCTGAGCTCATACAGTCGTGCCAGGACTACAGCACAGAAGCATCACGCCTTCAGCACGCAGAGAAGCAGTCAGTGCAAGACCTATTCGATGAGTTGAGGGATGAGTTGCTTCATGGTTCACAGAAAGCATGATTATTTTGCTAAACGTATACAAGGAACCTGCAAGTATTAATCAGCTGGAAAAGGACAGCTGGCCCAGTTGTCCTGTACTAGGATCAACTATTTATGAAGCTTGACAGGATTGCTCGTTGTCTTTGTTCAGTAGCACATGCATTGAGTTTTTGATAGCTCGTGCATATAGCTACATCTTGACCCCAGCACCATATGCTCAGACTGAGGCAGCCTTGGCTGTTCCAGCATTCGGCCAGTGCAAAAGCTCATGTTGCGTCCAGACGTGTGTGGGATGCTGGGCCTGCCCACAGCGCTTCTTGGTTAGCGCATTTGCGCTGCCAAGGAATATGCATGTTTCTGTCAATGTAACACTCACAGACTGCGCAGCCTCTCATACAGACAACGCAAAAGCCTGTGGTGCTAGAATTTGCTTTGAAAGGGTATTTTGCTCTGATCTGCGTACGCGGTGCCCGTGTGCTTTGCTTTGTTCAACCGTCTTCAGTCTCTTGTGGGTCTAGATTGGCTCGTGTCACTTGGCTCACCCAGCTGTGTAAGGCCTGATGGTCTCTGCGCAAGCTAGTAGGCAGCGCCACCCTAAAGTCCGGATTCTTAGCCTAGACCGGGAGACTTGCACGTTTGAGCTGACCGACACAGACCCTGACATTGCCAATGCCTTAAGGCGTGTTATGATAGCTGAAGTGCCCACAGTGGCCATAGATTTGGTAGAGATAGAAGTGAACACCACTGTGCTCAACGACGAGTTCATAGCACATAGATTGGGACTGATACCTTTGGTCAGCCACGTCGTAGAGAGCATGCAATCACCGTTTGAAGGCGATGGGGACTTCCAGGAGATCAATTTTCACCTGGATGTACACTGTATTAGCGATGACACTCAAAATATCACAAGTCAAGACCTCAGGCAGGAGCTGTCCCAAGATGCCAGCTTGGATTCCATCAGGCCAGTTGATGATGGGGACGGTGCTGGAGAAGGTCAAAAAGGCATTTTGATAGTCAAAATGCGCAAGGGTCAAGAGCTGAAACTCAAAGCCATAGCCCGCAAGGGTATTGGCAAAGATCATGCCAAATGGTCTCCAGTTGCAACAGCTCGCTTCAAGTATGTTCCTGAAATCACACTTGATCAGCAAGGGCTGGAGGACCTCTCTGAGATAGAGAAGATTGAGCTTGCTGACAGTGATCCAACCAAAACTTTTGGCCTGCATCCCACTACACGCAAGGTAAGGCTGTCTGGTCACACGCTGAAGATTTTGACTGCATGCTGATCCAGAACTTATCGAGATGCTGACAGTGCTCGTCTTGCTGAACGTCTCTTACTTGTCTGCAGTTTTTCGTGCAAAACATTGACCTGTACAACTACAATGGCGAGATTCAGGACAAGCTGCAGGACATGGGCCGACCAAACCTGGTCAAGATTCGCCAAAAGCAGGCAAGTCAGGCCATGCTTACTGGTCTCGTTCCTCCTGCTTGCACACTGCCTGGTGCACATGGTGTGTCGAGTGTACAAGAGGTGTAGTTGGCCAACTCATGTCAGGACTGTGCAGGATCATTTCATCTTTACAGTAGAAAGCACGGGTGCTCTTCATCCAGAGGACATAGTGCGGCAAAGTATTCAAGTCATAACACAGAAGCTGCACACTCTTTCATCATCGTTAGAAGAACCTGATCCTGTCACAGGTCTCCCCATGGACATGACTATAGGCTGACACCACAGGCACACTTCGCTTGTATCTGCCTTGAATGAATCTTGCACTGAGCCAACTCAGCTGGAACGACTGCCGTGCTGATTAACAAATTTGAACATGAGGCCATCTTGTGCAATAATACTGTTGAATGTACGACTGCATCACAATGGTCCCAACAAACCAGTCATTGTAAACAAGACGATTGGGAGAGCCCGTATCTTCAATGGCATAAACAATGAATTATATCCATGCAGGCCAACGCTCTAGATTCGCTGTGAATGTGTCATATATGATGGCTGACTCTGGTCCCGTCTGCGTCCCATTGCTGCACAACCTGTCAAGGTCCGTTGGGGTCAGCAAAGCATCAACCCAAATAAAAAGCATCAACCTTCGCTCTCGATCGTTTTGCTTCCAGGCCAAAGACTAGGGGCGGCACAAAGGCCCTGTGCAACCCTGAGTCGTACCCTTGACCAATTAGGACTCCTCTAATTACCTAGGTCTGACCAGCTGACATGGCTCAGTCAGACTGGATTCGCACGTTTGGCAAAGCAGACAGTCATGGCGTTGAGCTGAATATAAACCTTCTTTTGCGAAACAAAGACCAAGATCTCGACTTCACAGACAAACATCCCGCGGCCTCCATTGTACGCTTGTCTGCCTTTTGCTTGCTGCCTCCAAGCTTGGCGCCAAAGCTGAACGCTCTCGTCAAGGTGCGGCTTGCTAGCAGCGCGCAACACTCAATCAGCAACGTTCAGCTTTCAAGTTTCGGAACTGTGAGTCAAGCTAGGCTCTTTGCAACGGCTGGTCGATTTCGGCCACGGTTTTAAGGTCAGTTCCTGCAAGCTTTCGATGACACTTTCACGTCGCTTTCATCGCCCTGCTGTCGCATCAAGCGTTAGGCCTCACTGCTGTTGACATGTGCATGCTGCTCCGCTGGGCAAAGCCTTCGCTGCGCTCTGCGTGTGTCGAGCGCCTGATGCTGCTGCACAGCTGATCGTCAGTCAGACGGATGGGTTTCACCACCCGAAAAGACCTTGTTGTCGACTTTCGCTTGCGTGCTTGCAGAGATCTTTCAAACCTTGACCCAGTCAGCGGACATCACTATGATCTCTCGGTTAGCTTTCATGGCAGCACTGTGCTGTCTGGCTGCCAGTAGGTTAACTGCTGTCTCAGCACAGACGACGACCGGTCAGGTGGGTTTGCGCTCCATCGTTGCAACTCAAAACCTTCAACTGCAGCAACGCGCGCCTTTTTGGTAAACGTCGTCGCCCACATTCTCTAAGTCTGACCACGCATCGTGTGCCCGTTCTGACTTACAAGCTGCTTTGCAGTTATACTACTATGAGTACCCCGACTACTCCTGCGGCTCGGTCGATGCTCAAGACCCACCCGTAACTGATACAGTGGCGGTGGTATCGGCGGCAGACCTCAAAGCCGGCAGCTCTTGCTTCCAATGCATCACAGTCACTCCAACGAGTTCCAACGTCCCACAGTTTACAGCTCAGCTGGTGAGTTCAGCCGACGGCATCACTGGCACCGACCTCGGTGTGGCCATCAATTTTGACGGCGTGTACAGTGTGTCTTACACCTTCATCCCTTGCTCCTCAGCCACTAAGCTCCTTGGCACCTCCACGTCCCCCAGTGCATCCCCAACTCCAACCGCCAGTGCTGTTGCTGGAACCACATCTGCAGCAACAAGCACCCTGACTACAACTGCCAGCCCTGGCAGCACCCCCACTCCCTCACCCACTGCAACAGCTAGCTCTGTCAGCAGCCCAAGCCCCACTGCCACTGCTACTCCATCTCCCTCATCTACAGCTGCACCAGTGACTGCTACTGCAGTGACTGCTTCCACAAACTCTGCTGATGGCTCCGCTGCTCAAGCCACTTGCACAGGACAGGTATGACACCCACCATTGCTTCTGTGTTTAATGCTGTTCAGTGGACTGCCTGGTTGGCCTGAGACTATGCAGCTCTCTTTGCCGCATCACCTGTATCATATGTGTTGTGACCACCACTTGCAAGCTTGCTGCCACTTTGCTTCTAACTCACTAGATTCTGTCAGCATGCTTGCTACATAATGTTTACACTGTGCACTGCCATGCATGGTGTCTGACGGCATTGTCCTGCCGCTACACTGCTGCTTGCCATCAACTGTCATATCTTTGTGGTTTATGTTTGGTGTGGTTATACAATGTGGTAGTTTATATAGCAGCTGACTGATGATCCGCCACAACTGCAGGGTACATACTATTCTCAGCCACAGTCTCCATCTACCTTCTACTGTGCTGGTAATGGCTTGAATGGTGGCTACCCTGGTCTACCAACAGTAGCCCTGAATGGTGTAGACATGACAGATGCCAGCTGTGGACAATGTGTGGTCCTGCAAGGGACAGGTACATCATCTGTTCTACAACGCTTGCCTGGAAGCACACTGCATTGTACTGGTCAGCCAATTTGACTGTGAGGATGTGATGCTGCTGCTCAGTAGCTGCATTGATAATTACTGGCATGTGACAGCAATGCTGGTTACTGCTGCATAGCACCTCTGGCACTGTGAGTGGTGTTGCCTGTCATAAGTGGCTCTCAATTCTGCATCTCTGCTGGACTTGTAATATGTGCTTGATGCTACCAGCAAGTGATTGTTGTTATCATGCACATACTATTTGGTCCTGTTTGTGCATGATTGCAAGCCATACATACCAAGTGCACAGATGATATGCTGACTGGCACATGCTCTGCAATGCAGGTATCACAGAAGGCCAGGCTGCTGCCTCAGGGCAGGGCACCACCCCCTTCCCTGCTGTGCCAACGTATGCTACCATCAACAACAAATGTCCTGAGTGCTCACACTGCGACATTGACTACTACATCGGATACACACAGACCAAGAATGGACGGTATACCATCACATGGGACTACATTGACTGTGCCACAGCCCTGAGTCGATACAATGCACAGGTTGGTGGATCCCGGAAGTTGTTGCGATCTTCCAGTCTGGTACTAGATGGCCCTCGCACGCCACTGGCGTGAGGTCAGGCACTCTGGTCGTCAAGTTGAGTGTTGCAACCTGACAAATTTTGGCGTATGCAGTCACGTGTTGTATTAGTTGTTCTGCCGCCACTATTGCTCTTCCCATCTCAGCTCTGTTCAAGGCCTATGTATTTAGTTCAGGCAACAATTGTCTAGTCTGGAACTTCTGATACAGTAGGATAGAGTACACCTGCATGCTGTGAACTCTACACCTATTCTGGTTTAGCTGCTGTGTAGTTCACCATGTGCTGAGTATCTCTTTCCAATGAGCTCTTATGATCGCTCATACTCACTTGTCATTTAGTTTGACGTTTGCTACCTGGTCAAGTGCACAAGTTCTGGCCAGTGTGCTACTTCTGTGCTTTTTAGTGTTGTGCTTTCTGCTCAACTTGACTCTGTAGTGTTTTTAGACTGCAAATTGGGAGTTGCCAATTTTCCCGCAACCGCCCCAATTTTTTAGTGTCCTTTTTAAATAACTTCCTAGTTGAACTGTACAACACGCTTTGCTGTGCTCTGCTGGTTGCCATAGCTTTCTCAAGCCCCTTTTGCTTCTGCAATTGAACAAATCCATCTTGTCAGTCAGTGACAACAGTTTACAGTACATTGTACAGTGATTGTAATCAATCGCAGTTTTCTATGTTGATGCAGCTGCATGCATGCGCATAGGTTCTGTCACAGCGTGGGAGTCAAGAGGCCAACGCCATCGTTTCAGACTGCGCGTTGTCCAGTCTGTTAACGAGGTCCCACTTCAACACAATATTGATTAATCCAAAACAATGCTTGCTTGCTTCTGCCTCCATATTGTCATAATTATCCTTGCTTGCTTCACACTGGCTGGTGCAACCTGTCAGTGTGCTGCATCTCAATGATCGAGAGCCTCTTCAGGACAGCGAAATTCTGAGCTCCTTATGTGAGAGTGCGTTGTGAAATGAGGTGTTCAATCTGTTGTTTATTTAGTTTTACTACATACTGAGTGTACTTTCTTGCCTGCCATGCAAGATTGCAGCGGCTGCTCATGGTCTTATCCGTGTTTCTGTACTCAGACGTAAGGCAGTCAAAGCTTGCAGTCTTCTTCAGACCAGCTGAAAACTGTGAGCAGACATATGGTGGCTTTCTGTGATGGCCCAGCACGATCTATGTGCAGAAGTTGCACACAAGGCGAAAAGTACACTCAGTGCTCAGCGCACGCCCAGCATGTCGGCTCTTGTCAAGAAGAGCTCTTTCTGATTCCTCATCTTATTTGCTGAGGGCACCATCATGCTTTTACCCGTCACATTGTGTAAAGCAGTGCTATTACTAACCTCAATCTTGTTAGGGCGCTTAGCAAGCCCAGGGGCCCCACGTCATATGCAGGTTGCAGCTGAGCTTGGTTTGCGACGTTTTGCAGCAAGATCTCAGGTGCAGCGCTTACGAAGAGTGACGAAGAAGCTTGAATCTTTGGAGGAAGAACAGCCGACTTCAACCTTGTACACAAGCGCGAGGAACAGACAGAGAGATGGGAATGATCAGGTAGGTCAAGCTGTACGTCGTCGCTCGGAGCAGTTGACCACCCTGCATTCATTTCAGACCGCAGCATATTTAACGAAGCACTTGAGGGCCACCCAGCATTTGTCACGCCCACCTGCTCAACAAGCAGCGCTGACTGCCGATTTTTGGGTGACTGATCCTGACTAGCTGCTGCTCAGCTTGGGCATACAGTTTCACTACTCTGGCTTGCAGGGTCCTCGCGCCTGCGGGGCCTCAAGTTGGTAGGATCACAGGTCACTAGCTGAGGCACAAAACACCCCACAGGTACATGCACAGAGCCTGCTGTGCTGAGTCAATTGTTTCCAGTGGACACCAAGTCTTTCCAAACCATGAACCAGGATTGGCGCTGTATCTGATGCACAGGCTGGACGAACCTGTTCTGTTTCTCATGACAATACCCTAGGATTTGTTTGCTCATGTCTTTTCTACAAACTAGGCAACTTTGCCATAAGGACCTGTGCTGCTGCAGCTCTCAACAAGTAAGATGGGGCTTGCTTTCATCTACCACTGCTGTAACATCACGGTCAAGCTTTCATGCAATTGCTGGGTGAGTGTAACAACTGTAGTCTATGATTGTTTGGTGAAGCTCTTACTGCTGGACTGGGCCATTGTTGTCTCGCAGGATTGCACATCATGAGCAGTGTCAGCCTTGACACCCTCTGAGAGGGTCTGCAATGGCCATGTGCAAACCTAGTCATAACAAAAACATGCAAATGGAGCAGACATGCTGCTGCTGAGTCAAGCCGGACTCCTGATGCCTCCATATTGGAGTGGTGCCAAGCAAATCTGACAGTGTCATTTCTTCTACTAAGCCATCTGCAGAAGCCAGCTGCTGAATGCAGTCACACCCATGGACCAGTCCGCCCTTACACCAATGTCAGCGAGCCCATCTCTGCCTAAGCTTGCGCCCAACACCACGCATATACCCAATACATGCATCCATACCCATACCCAGCCCCGCAGTCACAGGCAAACCCACACACCCATACACCCCCAGACACACCCACACCCACACCCATCCCAACCCACCACCTCCACCCCGCATCCCTACACTGACACCCATGATGAAGAACACAGGTGAGCCTTTGTGAAGTTATTAGCATGTTTGCAAAGCACACACATCAGGCATATAGACTGCATGCGCCCATCAAACATGTCAGGGTTTGCGGCAGCATTCACTGCAGGCCCATGCTTGGCTGTTGATTTTGCCTTGTCCGTAAACCAGCCTGAGCAGGCTTACTCAGGCTACTAGCCAGCAAAGTTCTAGCCTGAGCACAAGTATGGTGCAACCTGACACTCTGACATGCTGTTGCATCTGACAATGGCGATGACTGTTTCTGCCTGCGCCCAATCACACTGCTTATCAGTGAGCAATCGCCAAATGCTGCAGGTGCTGCTCAGGACCAGCAAACAATGCTACCAGACCCAAAGCCAATCCCCAAGCAGAGATGATGATGCAGAAGATGCTGCAGCCAACCAGAAGATTGCAAGTACTGGCGACAAAGATGTTGGGCTGGCTGTGTGTGTCTGGCATCAGAGGATATGCAAAAGCCAAGACTAGATGCTGCTACTGGTTTGCCAGGTACACAATCTTTTGCACACCATGTGTTCGCATACCATAATAATAACCTTTCCAATCACAGGGAGTACCTATGCAGAGCACTAGAAATGAGGATTGTGCAGAGCTTTAGCTAGCCAACCAGTCTGTTGCCATATCAAAGGAAGCCAAGGTCATAATTTATAGAGATCGAGACACTCCGATGCAGAGTCAAAAACTTGCACGTGATTATGCAAAAATGACAGCGTCAGCAGGGTGCAGCTGTGTGCCTATTCTGTGGTTGATTTCTGCTCTTGCAGCCAGTAATGCATCACAAGTGAGCCCACGAAATAAAGACAACCTTATGGCGTTGATTGCAATACACGCGCCTTGATTACAATGCACACTTACTTGACTGCTCCTTGCAGCTGCTCCTACCCAGAGGCAGTGATCACAGAATGTTGCATGTCAGCGTAGCCTTGCTGACATTCTGTACCCTGGGCTGACTATTTGAGTGGGAGTTGCTGCAAGGCACCACCCATCAATCGTGTCTTGGAATATACAGTCAACTGGAACACGCTCTTCAACGCTTGTTGCCAGCTGCAAGCATGATCTGCGATACATACATGTGCTGCAGCCCGCTGGCTCCTAGGCAACATGTTGTGTTTTCTGCACTTGATGTGTTGTAGATCTGCATTCGGTCAAACTTTTTAGGAAGAGGTCAAATGAGGCAGAGTTTGAATTAGCATCAGTGGCCTCCTGCAAAGCTGCTGTGCTGAAAGAGGCATGTGTTGCATCTTCACCTGTTGCCACATGCATAATGTTGAAGCTGTGTAGGACTTCAGATTGTTTGGCAGTATTTCATCAACAATCCAAAAAGCAAGTGGTCATTGGGCTGGCTACAAGACACAGTCTCATCCAGCCACATACTATTAAGAGTGTGCAGTGTGCAATGCATACAGCAGCTGACAGTGCGCGCCTAATAAGCAGGCTGCCTTTCCAGTGCTGTATGATTTGCAAACACACTGTCCTACAAGATTCAATAAGGCAAATGCCAGAAGCCTAGGCTGTACAGCTCAACAAGCTTGCAATACATCCCTGCTGGAGCTGGCATTCTTCATATTCAGTGACAGCCTATTGGGCCTGCTGAGCAGATTACTTGATGCCATGTCATGTTGTTGTCTCAGGCGGTCTCAATACTCTAGCAGTTCCTGCTGCAGCACAATTTGTCTGACTATGGAATTCCTTCAAAGGTACAGCTTCTACGGCTCTTTCTGTCTCCATTGTCTCTCACATTAGTGCTGAAATCACACACATGCCCAAAGCACCAAGTGCATCATCATTCACCTGCTAGCACCTCTTGGTAATGCATCAACGGCTCAGCTTCTTGCACTGCACATTGCCCTCTTGCTTGAAGCAATCAGTCTCAGTGAGACATTACCATAGACAGATCAGGGTCCCGTTGTTGGCCAAATGCAGTTCAACTGCCACATTGCTGCACAAGACTAGCTTGTTCTGTTCTGAGCAAACATGACTTACATAAGCTTCAAGAAATGTGACATTTAGCATATTGGCCATGCCATCGATCTTTGGCACTTTCTGGCAAAGATGGCTAGTGAGTTACAAGTGGCTTTACAGCGCCATGTACAATTCCAAGGCCAACCAACCTTCAAAGGGGGCTGGCCTGGGGGTTGGCATGTGGCAATGTGAAGCCAGCAAACATTGTGAGCCAGCTTCTGTTGGGTAAGATGTCAAGTTAGCTAGTGTAGCTGCATATCAAGTGTGAGCAGTCTATGTCCTACATGTCCACTCAACAACTGGCAATGAACTGAGGGTCACCACAGTTGTCAGCAAGGCAATCTCAGGTGTGTCATCAGCATGGATCAACACCCTAGCGTTGTCTGTTCTGTTGTGATCCAGTCATTTCTACACTGAGGGTACCCCTGTAGATGCAGCCCAAAGATTGTTGTTGGACTCCCTTGCTCGAGCTGCACGCTTTTGCTGCACATCATTGTTGGAGCTCCTTGTGCCAGACAAGGACGTGGGCAAAAGCCTGCAGCGCTTCTAGCCACGGTGTCTGGAAACCACTTAAAACCTGATGAGCAAGCAAAGGCGTGCTCCACTATGCTCCACTGATTACTGCATGTGCTGATAGTTGTCGAGTTGCTTGCTGTTTCATGAGCTGCAGCTGATCCTGCTGCAGATGTCCTCAGAGTTCATCTGCAGCAGCAGCTCCTGAGTGAGAGAGTCCAAGATGCGTCACACACCTTTTGTAAATCAACAGCGCTGTAAGCGAACAGCGCTGTTGATCAAGCCCGGCGTGTGATGCGCCTTAGTTTCTTCACTTGCTGCATGCTCAGTGACCTTTTGAAACAAAGCCTTACCCAGGACATGCAAAGCACAAGACTGCCACCTAGACCTTGTGCTTAGCAAGCCATTTGCCATTAACTATGCAACAGCACTGAACCTCAACTGATGCTAGCGACTTGCAGTGATTTGGTTGTCATAGTGTCCCTTGAAGGGAACAAGTATCTGGAAAAGACATGCTCCTCTTCATGTATCCCCTCTAGCTGCACCTCATTGTAGCTGACATACAGTGGAGAGATCCACAGTGTCTGTGGATCACACATGCTGCCACACATACTGTTTGTTCATGCTAGAAGGTGTCACACTCCCAGATTGTGGCATGGCACATCGTGCATGCACTCAACACGCAGTTGCCCTTGATCTTGTTGCGCTACGTAGTATCCTCATACAGATTGAGTGGTCTGAAACGCCGATATCATAGCCATATGCAAAACAAGAAAATGTCAAGATATGCCTTAGAATATTACAAGGGTATGCTATGTTGTCACACAGTTGGACTTTCAGTACGGTCTGCCAAGACTTGGTCAATGCATAACATGCATGAGCTGCAGCTGTAATGGCACAGCGCCAAGATGGTGTCAGCCACCTTTGGCATATGTAGCTGAAGTGACAAGTTTGAAGTTCTTGACCAAACACTGTGATGCTCAAAAGCGTCTTTGAAGATCAAGATGCTTTTGACGCATCCCAGTGTTTGCATTGATGCAAGGGATGTATCCCAACCATCATTTGTGCACCTCCAGGCAGCAATCTTCTTGCTGCCAACAGCTTTGACACTTTATACATGTCACCAGAAGGCACCTGGGCAGCCCGGTATAATACTTGGCTTCTCATTAAATTGCCGCCACAAGGTGTAGTCTTTTCTTTTCTCAACAGAAGGCATTCAAATGTTCAACAGGCTGAGCAACATGTGAAGAGCCTCTTGTTACACGTAGTTTTTAAGCTTTACAGGCATTTGATTAGATCTGAATTGGTTGACCAGTGCAACCAATGACCCAAGCATCACTGTCAACCAACTTGTGAGCCACTTCAGATGTTAAGAATACTTTGAGCTTGGATTTCTGCATTTGCATCAATGATCAGGCTTGCAACAACCCAACAAGGGTGCCAAGCACATGTGGCGCATTGCCATTGAGCAGTGTTACTGGGCAGTGTTGGTTGACTTGCAGCCTTTTACAATTTGTGCTGGCAGCCAACCTCTTGCCAAAGGCACAAGAGTGTTATGAATGGTACAGGGGGTTACACTTTGAGCAGTCAGGCTGGCTGACTCAGCAAGGCTGACTGTACAAAGGGTAGTCCATTGTTGCATGGAGGTCATGCTGGACCAGAGATCTTTGAGGTCTTTGACTAAGGTGTTGAAGCTCTTTACATTGCTGCGTCAAGCAAGTTACGAGCTGCGTCTTGACCTTCTGGACTGTGTTGTGCACAATGGCTGTGTGTTGCACCTGTATGGCCTCAGTCTGCAAGTTACCACAAAAAAGGCTGTTGGAGGCCCTGGCTGTTTTGCATACCAGGCATTCAACTTGCAGACAACTTGTGGACTGCAGCTGGCAATGGTGAGGCCCCAGTTGCCCTGTTCAAGCCACTTGACCTGATAGACATCAGTGCCAGTTCATAATGCAATGTGCTTATGCCTAGCAATGGCAGGTATCAGGTGTCCCATTGCAAATACAATGGCAACAGTTGTAACCTCACCTGCAGTGTGAGGCATGCCATGGTGCCTGGCCAGGTACTATATGATAAACTGCCATCTCACGTTCAGGATGGCATTGTTTGGCCGCTATCTTCCTTCCAGGCCTTGCACATTTGAATCAAAGCCTGCAGTGATTGTCTTCCCTCATGCATGCAGTAAGCCCCTTGTTTGTGAATGTAGGGCAGTGGCAACCAATGAGACGCATAGAAGCACCTCAGGGCAAACAGCCCCAGCTTGAAGTTCTGATGGAGCTTGGTGCATGTGGGCAGAAGCTAGGTGTGGGGCAAGAAAGGTGAGCCAGCTTGCTTTCCTAAATCGAGACATGCTTACCAAGGCCATTGCAGCAGTTGCACAGCTCTTGCAGGCACTCATGTGCTTGCATGTCCCCCCCCCTTCAGTAAGCACAAAGCGTGATGTTGGCTCCACGTGCTCTTTTTCTGCCTCCACCCTTCTCTGCCATGGCACACAGTATTGCAAGGCTCTCATTGATGAGAGGACTCATGCCCGTGAGACCAAGAGCTGGCCAGCCCTTGGTCTGTTGGGCATCACTTCTCTCATTGTCTGCCATCTTGGCCAGCACACAGGTAGAATAATGACCCATTAACAAACTGGCTGTCTTCATAGTGACGAGTAGCTGCAAAAGAGTTTAACAGGTGGGAAGAAGATGTAATAACACCCTAAAGTGGCTTGCTTCTCGGCATTCCTTCAGCATCAGAAATGTTCAGCCAGCAAGCACAGCAATATGTGCAACAGTAGACTCACAAGACAATGTCACGTTAATGATTAGTAACATGAATACAAACTTGTCAGAGAACCTGTCATTTTTTGCACATGTCTGTCAGGGACAAGGCTTGCATGCTCTTTTGAGACGCATTGCATAGTGTTTCTACAAACATTTGGACACAGTACACAGAGGCAGCTTGCCTTGAGGGCTTCATGCGCATGGCGTTTTGAAGGAACACACAGCATTACACACAGCATTAGCTGCTGCAAATAGTGCCTTCCAGCAACTCAGACGGGCCAACATCTGGTCCTCTAGGGCTTTGACCCTGTCTGTTCTTTCAATGCATGGTCACGTCAGTTCTGCTGTACTCTGGAGAAACATGGGCTGTTGTGAAACAACACATTAGCCCTTTGGCTGTTTTTCAGATGAACTGCTTGCGACGCATCTGTGGCATATCCTTGCGCGATCATGTGCCAAAT